>Ga0265294_10000481_pt1 | contig 53207 bp, 42 predicted proteins | sample MunlanPumphouse3_FD_192504 | JGI IMG/M metagenome (GOLD analysis project Ga0265294, IMG submission 192504) | Groundwater microbial communities from a municipal landfill in Southern Ontario, Canada - Pumphouse #3 | ecosystem: Environmental > Aquatic > Deep subsurface > Groundwater | place... | reverse complement strand
TACTGCACAACAATGTGGGAGAGTAGGTAACCGCCCTCTTATCGAAGCCTTCAGTTTTATAAACTGAGGGCTTCTTTTTTATGTACAAATTCATTACCACTTACTTTAATGAATATTGTAAATTGAATTAATTTGTTAAATACTCATTATATCATGCAATAAAAAAATATAGTATAAAATGGAAACTGTTAGAAAGTAAGTTAATTGTTAATTACTTCTTCAGTGTTGAATGTCAATCAGATAAGGAATAAAATATAAAGCCACTATAAGTCCAATTAGCAATTTACAATAATAACAGCATATTTTCAACAATTGGATAATAAGAAATGTAGATGATCTATTTTTCTATTAAAACATTTAATTTTCATTCGAACATTAAAAATTAAATATAGAAAACAATAAGTAAAGATAATAAATTCATAGGTCACTTTGTTAACATCAATGAACCATGAATTAGATGGCTAAACTGGACTGATCAAACAATTGTATTCATTATAAGGTGATGTTAAATAATTAGTAAGTTATTATTGATTAATCTATCCTTTTTGCGAATATAAAATTATTCTTTAAAGGGTGATTTCATAACGTTAACATTGATTCCTCACAAAGAGTTACTTTTTCAATTCCATGATTCGTAATAATATATGTGTTTTCAATTCCAACAGAACCGATAGAAGGTAAAACAAACTTAGGTTCCACAGCGATTACCATATATTCTTGTAAAATATCATTAGATCTTGAGGAAAGTACCGGTGGTTCATTAATCTCTAACCCAACGCCATGGCCAATAAATTTAGCTTGCTGAGTTGTTCCCATGAAATAAGGTTCAAGATCATTGCTTTTAACAATATCTATTGTCAGGTTGTACAGATCCGCACATGCAGTTCCTGCTTTTGTTGATTCAATAACTTGATTGTGAATGTCAATTGAGATCTGATGTGCTTTATAAGCGATATCAGGAACAGAATTACCAACTGCAAAAGTACGAGTCATATCATCCATCCATGGGCGATAATTTCCTGCCATATCTACCATCAAAGTAGTGCCTTCTTTTAGTGTAGAACCATTAGCTCCAAGTGGGAGAATAGGATTTAAACCTTTACCACCTAATGCGTAATCAAATGGTGAAGCGGTTTGTGCATTATCTCCGGATAGAATGCTGCCCATATAAATGTCCATTTTTTCACCAAATGATCGAAAAATTCCAAGTGACCCATTCAATCTCATCAAACGCTCCAACTCTATTTGGAATGTGATATCCGTCATTCCTTTATGGTAGATATATGGAATTTGTTTATAAACTTTTGAGTGGATTTCTGCATTTTCACGGATTTGCTGAAGTTCAAATTCCGATTTGATACTTCTGATTGAGCGCATAATTTGTGAAACATTGACTAATTCTGGATTTTCCAAAGCCTCTTGCAATCTGATTGTCGAAGAATATGGAATTACATCTATCTCAACTAGTATTCGATTTAGTTTAGTTAGTTTATATTTATCGAAGAAGTCAGAAATCTGTTCCGGTTTGCGAATGTTTTCTATTCTTTCCCCGGTTAAATTATTTGGTTTTTTGACAAAAAGTATAGGTTCTTTATCCGGAAGAATTAATAAATAGCCATCGAAAATAAAACCACATAAGTAAAATTGATTAACCGATGTTGTTATTAAACATGCATCTGCATCTGCTGATACAATTGCTTCCTTAACCTTATTAATTCTCCTTTGTAACTCAAGTTTCATATTGTTTCTATTAAGTATTCCAAATCTTCCAGGCTGCTTCCGCTTGCAAATGAAGCATTTCTTCTCCATTTTTAACTGTTGCACCTCTTTCTTTGCCCTTTTTCAAAAAGAGTGTTTCTACAGGATTATACACTAAATCAAATAATAAATGATTTGGAGTTAGATGTAAATATGGAATATCCGGGTATGTATCTGTTTTAGGGAAAGTGCCTACCGGTGAGGTGTTTACGATAATCAAATACTGGTTTATAACCTCTTTAGTCAAATCTTTATAAGTCATAACCCCATCACGGGGAGTTCTGGAAACAAACAAAGACTCTATATCTAAATCTGTAAGAGCCTGTTTCACTGCTTTAGATGCGCCACCCGTACCTAAAATGAGCGCTTTCTTTTGTTGTTGGAAATTAATAAGCGGACAGATAGATTCTTTAAAACCCACATAATCTGTATTATAACCTGTTAGGTTATAAAAATACATATCGTTAGGTTTGCGATCTACTTTTATCACATTTACTGCACCGATAGCTTTTGCCTCATCCGAAATATTGTTTAGAAAAGGGATAACTTTTTCCTTATGAGGGATTGTCACGTTTAGTCCTTTTAAGTGCTGATTGAACAATATCACATGTCGAATTTCGAGAATATCTTCAATCTCGAAATTCAAATACTCAGCATTGATGCCCTCACGATTAAATTTTTCAGCAAAGTATTTAGCTGAGAAAGAGTGTGTTAAAGGGAATCCAATTAGTCCATATGTATCCATTCTCTATTTTTCAGCAATATATAATGTACAGATTCCAAGTGTTAAACGTCGAAGACGAATATTTCTGAAACCGTTTTCCTTTAGAATCATCATCATTTGTCGACCTTGAGGAAACGCTTGCACTGATTTTGGTAGATAATCATATGCTGATTGTTCCGTTGCAAATAAGTTAGACATAACCGGCATTACATTTTCAGAATACCAACTATATAATTGTTTGATAGGAGCCTTTTCGGGAGTAGAGAGTTCTAAAAACAGAAATACACCCCCCGGTTTCAGCACACGAATAACTTCAGCGAAACTCTTGTCGATATCTTCGAAGTTGCGTACACCAAAAGCCACTGTTACAGCATCAAAAGAATTATCATCAAAAGACAAATCCGCGCAATCTTCATGTTGAAAAGATATCTTATTTTGCAAACCAGCTTTCAGCGCTTTTCTTTTGCCGATTTCCATCATGCCATCGGAAATATCGATACCTGTAACTTTCTCAGGATGAAGAGATTTCTCCGCCAAAATAGCAAAATCGCCAGTACCAGATGCAACGTCAAGAATATGTTGATGTGGGTAAAGTTTTAATACATTGATTGCCTCTCTTCTCCAATAGTTGTCAATTCCAAGAGAAAGAATACCGTTCATTTTATCATAAATAGGAGCAATCTCATCAAACATCACCTCAATCTGTTTAGTCTTTGATTGGTCTGAATTGTAAGGATGTAGATCTTCTACTTTATAATTCATAATTTGTTAGTTAGTAAGATGAATTATTTACCAGTAAGATAACTGTTTACGTTCTTTTCAATGCGCGCTTCCAAGTCCTGTGCATTGGCCTTTACAAACTTCTCACCCGTAATAGTTTCAAACAATTCGATGTATCTTTCAGATACGCTGTTGCAATATTCCTCTGTCATAACCGGAACTTGTTGACCTGCTTTTCCTTGGAAGCCGTTTTCCATCAGCCATTTTCTAACAAATTCTTTAGAAAGTTGTTTCTGCTCTTCCCCCTTATCGAAAAGTTCCTGATACCCTTCACGATAAAAATAGCGAGAAGAATCAGGAGTATGAATTTCATCTATCAAGTAAATCTTTCCATCTATTTTGCCGAACTCATATTTAGTATCTACAAGGATCAATCCCTTTTCAGCAGCCATTTCTGTTCCACGTTGAAAAAGAGCATACGTATATTTTTCCAACTGTTCATAATCTTCTTTACTAACCAGATGCTGAGCAATTATTTCCTCTTTTGATATGTTTTCATCATGACCTTCATCCGCTTTAGTAGTAGGTGTGATCATAGGAGAAACAAATTTCTGGTTCTCTCTCATCCCTTCAGGCAAAGGCAATCCACACAAAGTGCGAGCTCCATTTTTATATTCACGCCATGCGCTTCCGGTGATATAACCGCGAATAACCATTTCCACTTTAAAAGGATCACATTTCTTTCCCACAGTAACCATAGGATCAGGAGAAGCAGTTTTCCAATTAGGAACGATATCAGCAGTAGCATCCAAAAATTTCGAAGCGATTTGATTTAACACTTGTCCTTTGTAAGGAATACCCTCAGGTAAAACCACATCAAAAGCAGAGATACGATCTGTAGCAATCATCACCAGTGTTTCATCGCCAATGCTATAAACATCGCGTACTTTTCCGTGATAAACATTGGTCTGACCCGGAAATTGATAATTAGTTTTTACTAATGAATTGTTCATAATTTATAATATTTATACCTGTTCTTTTCTTTCTTCTTTGAAGTGTAGCTCTTTCTCTTCACTTTTCTCGTAAGCATCCACAATATGTTGAACCAGTTTGTGGCGTACAATATCCTTTTTGTTGAACTCAACTTTCCCGATACCTTTAATATTCCGCAAAACATTCATGGCATGAATTAAGCCCGATTGCTGTGAATGAGGTAAATCGATTTGCGTGATATCGCCCGTAACAATCATCTTGCCATTAATGCCCAACCGAGTAAGGAACATTTTGATTTGCGGACGGGTTGTATTCTGAGCTTCGTCTAGAATAATAACCGCATCGTTCAAAGTCCGCCCTCTCATAAATGCAAGTGGAGCAATCTGAATAATATTATTATCCATATAGTCCTTTAGTTTTAGCGGTGGGAGCATATCTTCCAATGCATCATAAAGCGGTTGCAAATAAGGATCGATCTTTTCCTTCATATCACCGGGCAAGAACCCAAGTTTCTCACCAGCTTCAACCGCCGGGCGACTCAAGATAATCTTTTTAACCTGCTTTGATTTTAGAGCCCTAACAGCCAGTGCGATAGCTGTGTAAGTCTTCCCTGAACCGGCAGGTCCAATTGCAAAAACCAAATCATTTTTATCAAACGCCTCCACCAGCTTCATCTGATTAGCTGTACGAGCAACAATCGGTCGTCCGTTCATGCCATGAATAATCAGATTATCCTGATTCGATATATGAGGTGCTTTTCCTTTAACAATATCCAGAATATCCTCCTCTTTCAGCACATTCATTTCGATGCTGAACTTCTCCAGCTCACGAACATTTTCCTCAAAAGACTTCAACTCATCCTCTTCTCCAACCACTTTTATGACATTTCCACGAGCAACAATGCGTAATTTTGGGAACAAAGTCTTTAACAACTGAATGTTATTGTTGTTGATGCCAAAGAATATTACCGGATCAATACCCTCAAGAATTATTATGCGTTCAATCATTAAAAATTAAGTTTTAATTGATAAGATTGACTTTCATTTCCCTGAATATATTTGATAAAAGCATTGTTAACCATGCGGTTACCACCGGGAGTGGGATAGTCGCCCGAGAAATACCAGTCGCCTGCATTATTTGGGCAAGCAACATGTAAATCCTCAATAGTCTGGAAAACAATCTTCACTTTAGCATGAATACTTTCGTCAGTCAGCATTTCAACCATCTTGTCAGATATCTCTTCATCAGTAAAAGGAGCATAAATCTCTTTCACATAATTGACAATCTCTTCTTTTTTCTTTTTTCTTTGTGCCACCGATTTATTGTACACATCTTCAATCACATATTCCATGTCCCTGTCTTTCAGTAATTCAATTGCCGCTCTAAAAGCGATAAATTCGCTCATTTTCGACATATCAATGCCATAGCAATCCGGGTATCTGATTTGTGGAGAAGAAGAAACGATAACAATCTTTTTCGGCTCAAGTCGATCAAGTATTTTGATAATACTTTGCTTTAGAGTAGTTCCCCTAACAATACTGTCGTCAATAATCACCAAATTATCAATGCCCCGGCGTAACGAACCATAAGTAACATCATACACGTGAGCAGCTAAATCGTTTCTGGTATTGCCTTCTGCAATAAATGTGCGGAGTTTTATATCTTTGATAGCCACCTTTTCAGAGCGCACCCGTTTTTTGAGGAGTGTCTCAATTTCTTGTTGCGAAAGTTGACCAGCATTATCAGTAATATACTTCGATTTCTCTTTGTTGAAGTGGCTTTCCAGTCCCTCAATCATACCCATATAAGCAACTTCAGCTGTGTTTGGAATAAAAGAGAAGATTGTGTTTTCCATATCATCGTCAATAGCCTTCACTATCTTAGGCACTAACTGTTCGCCAAGTTTCTTTCGTTCTCTATAAATATCAAAGTCCGATCCTCGTGAGAAATAGATTCTCTCAAAAGAACAAGGCGTAATTTTTTCTTTAGGAGCGATAATTTGATCCAAGCTGAATCGACCGTCCTTCTTTACAATCAATGCCTGTCCTGGACCGATTTCGTGGATATCATCCTTTTTCAAGTTAAAAGCCGTTTGTATGACAGGACGTTCAGATGCAACCACAACTATTTCATCATCATGATAATAAAAAGCCGGACGAATTCCCCACGGGTCACGCATCACAAACGCATCTCCACAACCAATTAAACCACAAATGGTGTAACCTCCATCCCAAATCTTACTTGCCCGTTTTAATAGAAAAGGAATATCCAGATTTTTCTCAACCAGCATACTTATTTCATTTCCGGTTTTCCCTTCTTTGTCGATGTGATCATATTGATATTGAACCTCCCTGTCCAGATAATGTCCCAGAGATTCAAGAATAATAAAGGTGTCAGCGTAGTCACGCGGATGCTGTCCTTCAGAAACCAGTTGATTAAACATTTCATCAACGTTTGTCATGTTGAAGTTACCCGCCATGGCCAAACTGCGTGATGCCCAGTTGTTTCTCCTCAAAAATGGATGAACATACTGCTCTCCGCTTTTACCGGTAGTGCTGTATCTTAGATGTCCTAAATATAATTCTGCTCCGTAAGGCACATTTTCTTTTACGAAATTAACATCATTTAGTTCCTCGTTAGAGAACTCTCTTATTTTTGCATTCACTTCACTAAAGATTTTAGTGATCGCGTTAGACCCTAATGCTCTTTCCCTGAAAATGAATTCCTTACCTTGTGCGGCTTCCAGTTTTACAGCTGCCAATCCGGCACCTTCTTGTCCCCGATTATGTTGTTTTTCCATCAGCAGATATAACTTATCCAGTCCGTATCGCCATGTTTCATATTTCTTATAATAATAATCGAGAGGTTTCAATAAGCGGATCATTGCGACCCCGCATTCGTGCTTAATCTGATCTGTCATTTGTGAGTCTGTGTGAAATTAAGATACAAATTTACGCTGAATTAGAGAATTTGCCTATTATTTGACCATAAAAATATGAAATTCTCCATTAGATCAGTGATTAATTATTGAATAATCTTTTTGTTCAGAAGATTGTTTATGTTTATATGTTAGAAAGCCCGTTGATATTTTAGTGAGAGCATGGTGAGAGGAGCATCGGAATCGCGATGGAGTTACGACGAAGTTTTGTGAGACCATAGTGAGACCATAGTGAGAGGAGGGTGAGAGCATGAAGATTATCAGATGAAGAAAAAATAATGATAAATAAAGTTAAGATAAATGGAAATTTTTATGAATGCTAAAAATAGCATAATTCTTTGTATTTTTGCATACAGTATTCAACAACACTTAAAATAATAATATTTATGGCTACAAAACCATTTAAGTATCAGGAACCATTTCCTAAGGTGTCAAAAGATAACACAGAATATTATCTGTTATCAAAAGATTATGTTTCTGTTTCTGAATTCGAAGGAGAAGAAGTATTAAAAGTTCAGCCTGAAGCGCTTACGCTTTTAGCACAGCATGCTTTTCGTGATGTAGAATTTCTTTTGCGTCCTGAGCATCAGGAACAGGTTGCGAAAATTTTACAAGATCCCGAATCAAGTGAAAACGATAAATATGTTGCACTAACATTTCTTCGTAATGCCGAAATTTCGGCTAAAGGAGTGCTGCCTTTCTGTCAGGATACAGGTACTGCAATCATTGTAGGTAAAAAAGGTCAAAAAGTATGGACTAGCGGCAATGATGAAGAATCGCTTTCTCACGGCGTTTATAACACATTCGTTAATGAAAACTTGCGTTATTCACAAAACGCTCCGTTAAACATGTATGATGAAGTGAATACCGGTTGCAATTTGCCAGCTCAAATAGATTTATATGCTGTTGAAGGAAATGAATACAATTTCCTTTGCATTGCAAAAGGCGGAGGTTCAGCCAATAAGACTTACCTCTATCAGGAAACCAAGGCATTACTTGCACCCGGGAAACTGGAGAATTTCCTAATTGAGAAAATGAAAACGCTGGGTACAGCTGCTTGTCCCCCATATCACATTGCGTTTGTTATTGGTGGTACATCTGCAGAGACAAACCTAAAAACGGTGAAATTAGCATCTGCTAAATATTACGATAATATACCAACCGAAGGCAATGAATACGGTCATGCTTTCCGTGATTTGGAATTGGAAGAAAAACTGAAAAAAGCCTCCGAAGAATTAGGTCTTGGCGCACAGTTTGGGGGAAAATATTTTACACACGATATTCGTGTAATTCGTATGCCTCGTCACGGAGCTTCGTGTCCAGTTGGAATGGGAGTTTCTTGTTCGGCCGACCGCAATATCAAAGCAAAGATTAATAAAGAAGGTATCTGGATTGAAAAATTGGAAGATAATCCAGGTCGTTTGATTCCCGAAGAATGTCGCAGTCAAGGAGAAGGCGGTGGAGTGAAAATTGATTTGAATCGTCCAATGAATGAAATATTGGAGGAGTTGAGCAAATATCCCGTTTCCACCCGTCTATCGCTGAGCGGAACTATTGTTGTAGGTCGTGATATCGCTCATGCAAAACTGAAAGAACGTCTTGACAGAGGAGAAGATCTGCCTCAATATATTAAAGATCACCCCATTTACTATGCCGGTCCTGCCAAAACACCCGTCGGTTATGCTTCCGGTTCAATGGGTCCAACCACAGCCGGGCGAATGGATTCGTATGTAGATCTGTTCCAATCACATGGCGGCAGTTTAATTATGTTGGCGAAGGGTAATCGCAGTCAGCAAGTTACCGATGCCTGCAAGAAATACGGAGGATTTTATTTAGGAAGTATTGGTGGTCCTGCAGCCATATTAGCTCAGAACAGCATTAAAAAACTTGAGTGTCTTGAATATCCCGAGTTGGGAATGGAAGCCATTTGGAAAATAGAAGTAGAAGATTTCCCTGCATTCATCCTTGTAGATGATAAAGGAAACGATTTCTTTAAAGTAGTTACTCAACCAAATTGTGCATTTAGTTAAAATATCTTATATATATTAAAAAGAGCAATGTAAAACATTGCTCTTTTTTTGTTATTAAACTTAAAAATGAGCATTGTGAGTTGCAATAGTTACCAAAAAGTATTTACTTTGTTTAAGCTCAAATAAATTAAAAAATGAATAAATTTACTACGTTATTGATAACGATTTTTATGGTGCTGGGATTGATAGTGAATGCTCAAGGGCGCGCCGAGATTACGTTACAAGAGGGTTGGAGATTTTCGAGAGAAGATAATCCGCAAGCTTCCAATGTGAATTTTGATGACAGTAAGTGGCAAACAGTCCGAATTCCTCACGACTGGGCAATATATGGTCCATTCAGTTGGCAAAATGATTTGCAAGAAATGGCCATTACTCAAGATGGTCAGAAACAAGCAATGGAACATGCCGGTCGTACCGGTGGGCTTCCGTTTGTGGGTGTTGGCTGGTATCGTCTTGATTTCAAATTACCAGAATATTCCAAACAAAAAAAGGCCTCCATTATTTTTGATGGAGCCATGAGTCATGCTCAAGTATATTTGAACGGAGAGAAAGTAGGCTATTGGCCCTACGGATATAATTCCTTTCATTTTGATATTACCCCTTATCTAAAAGATAATGAGACCAACACACTCGCTGTTCGTCTTGAAAATCAGCCACAAAGCAGCAGGTGGTATCCCGGTGCCGGATTATACAGAAATGTACATATTGTGGTAACAGAAGATGCACATATTCCAGTTTGGGGAACATACGTAACCACTCCGGTTGTGCGCAAAGATTTTGCGAAAGTAAATGTTAAAACAAAGGTTGAATTTTCTAATGATACAACTCTTGAAGTAAAAGGTGATAAATCCAATCAGATTAAATATCGCCTCGAGACTTCTATATTAAATAAGAACGGACATCTTGTTGCTATTGCTAAAACCCCACTTTCAAAATACGATGAAGGGGTAATCGATCAAACATTGATAGTAGACAATCCAGAGCTGTGGAACATAGACAATCCAGTGTTATATTCCGTTCAATCTAATTTGATTATAATTGAATCTGAATCAGAAATTTCTACTAATAAAACTACAAGCAAAGAAGTTGCATATTCAATTGATAGTTACAATACACCTTTTGGAATTCGCACTATTGAGGTGATTCCTGATAAAGGATTTTTCTTGAATGGTGAGCGAGTGGTTTTCCAAGGAGTGTGCAATCACCACGATTTGGGACCTTTGGGAGCAGCAGTAAATGATGCCGCAATTCGTCGCCAAGTTCGGATTATGAAAGATATGGGAGTGAATGCAATACGAACATCACATAATATGCCTGCGCCAGAGTTGGTGAGGGCTTGCGATGAAATGGGGATGATGTTGATGGTAGAGACATTTGATGAATGGAAGAGTCCTAAAATGAGTAACGGTTACAATCAGTTTTTTGACGAATGGGCCGAGAAAGACCTTGTGAATGTAATTCATCATTATAGAAATAACCCAAGTGTGGTAATGTGGTGCATTGGAAATGAAGTACCAGAACAGGGAGATGGTGTAAACGGTCCGAAGCGTACTCGTTTTCTACAAGATATTTGTAATCGTGAAGATCCGACCCGTCCAGTAACAAATGGAATGGATAATCCAGATGCAGTAACGGCTAATGGTATGGCAGCAATTTTGGATGTTCCCGGATTCAACTATCGTCCTTTCAAATATCAACAGAACTATTCTAAAATACCCCAGCAGTTGGTGCTTGGAAGTGAAACTGCTTCCACTGTAAGTTCAAGAGGTGTTTATAAATTTCCGGTAGAACGAAAAGCGATGGCGAAATATGATGATCATCAAGCATCGTCATATGATGTAGAGCATTGTTCGTGGTCTGATTTGCCAGAAGATAATTTTATCCATCATGAGGAATTACCCTATGCGATGGGAGAATTTGTGTGGACAGGCTTTGATTATCTGGGTGAACCAACTCCATATTATAGTGATTGGCCAAGTCATAGTTCATTATTTGGAATAGTTGATTTGGCAGGTTTGCCAAAAGATCGATATTATTTGTATCGTAGTCATTGGAACAAAGATGCAGAAACTTTGCATATTCTTCCACATTGGAGTTGGAAAGGAAGAGAAGGAGAGGTGACCCCTATCTTTGTTTATACAAATTATCCTTCAGCAGAAGTGTTTATCAACGGTAAAAGTCAGGGTAAAAAAACAAAAGACCTATCAGTTAAAATTGATGGAAGTTATACTGAAGAAGCACAAAAGAGTTTTGAACGCCAGAAAAGATATCGTTTAATGTGGATGGATACTAAATATGAACCAGGAACAGTAAAAGTAGTTGCATATGACGAAAATGGAAAAGCTGTTGCTGAGAAAGAAATGCATACCGCAGGTAAACCATATAAAATTGTATTAGAAGCCGACCGTAATTCAATTAAATCAGATGGCAACGACTTGTCGTTTATCACTGTTAAAGTAGTTGATAAAGATGGCAATCTTTGTCCCGATGCTAATATGTCGGCCACTTTTTCTGTAAGTGGTGAAGGATTTTACCGTGCCGGAGCAAATGGTGATCCCAGCTGTCTTGATCAGTTTCATCTTCCTCAAATGCACTTCTTTAGTGGGATGTTGACAGCTATTGTTCAATCGACAGATAAGGCAGGTACAATTGTTTTTGAGGCAAAGGCAAAGGGTTTAAAGAGTGGAAAGATAAAAATAAGTACAAAATAATGTACAAATTGTATTGATTTAGTATATTCTTAACAAATTCTTCATAAATTTGAGATCATTTAGTAATATTTATTTTTGAACATTGCAGTCAAAAATGGACGTTATTTTTGAAATGATTATTATAAAGAATTATTTATAAACACTACTAATGAAATGAAAAAGATTACTTTATTATCGATTTGCGTTATTCTTGCATCCTTTGTTCTTTCTGGTCAGGAAGTTAGCAATGGAGTTATGAGGTTAAGTGAATTTTCACAACCTCAAAAGCGGAACAATATCTTGATTCCCAATGTAAATGGGTTTCAGGTGTTGAAATGTGATTTTCATATGCACACTGTTTTTTCTGATGGAGAGGTTTGGCCGAGTGTTCGTGTTCAAGAAGCATGGGCTGAAGGATTGGATGCCATTTCCATTACAGATCATATGGAATATACTCCTCATAAAGCTGATCTTACTCCCAACAATGAAAGACCTTATGAAATTGCAAAGCCCAATGCATTGAAAAAGAATGTGTTGCTTGTTAAGGGTGCTGAAATAACACGTGCGACACCTCCCGGTCATTTTAATGCAATCTTTATAGGTAACACTTCTGAATATGACACAGATAGCGGTAAGAAAGAGAATGATCGTTTAGCTGTTATGAAAGCGAAAGAACAAAACGCTTTTATCTTTTGGAATCATCCGGGATGGCAACCAGGTATTGCAGGTTCATATGAATGGCTTCCATTTGTAGAAGATTTGTACAAAAATGATGCTCTTATGGGAGTAGAGGTGATAAATGGAACCGGTTTACATATGAAAGCTCTGGATTGGTGTATTGATAAAGGACTTACAGTGATGGGAAGTACTGATATTCATAATCTGATCAATCTTAATTATGATATGAGCAAAGATTATGTGCATCGTTCAATGACGCTTGTTATGGCAAAAGATCGCACACAAGAAGGGATTCGCGAAGCGCTAGAGGCGGGAAGAACTGTAGCTTGGTCAAGCAAGTATTTGGCTGGTAAAGAGGAAAATGTTCGCAATTTGTTTAATGCTTGTGTAAAGTTATCGCCAAGTTTTTATAGTGAAAACGCTAAAAATGGAGTTGTGAAATATTATGAAATACAAAATAATAGCGACTTGTATTTTGAATTAGAACTTACTTCAGGTAACGGAACCAAAAAAGTTGTGCTCTATCCTCAAACTTCGCAAGTAATTACAGCTGCTGATGGTCAAAAAAGTCTGACTTACGATGTTGTAAGTACGTATGTAAGAAGCGACAAGCATCTTTCGGTAAACTTACCTTTGTAATTGATAAATTGTTTTATTTAATCATAAAAAGGGGGATAAATCATAAAATGGTTTATCCTCTTTTCTTTGCACAAAAAACAGATTTATTACATCCGATTATTCACTATCTTTGCACTTTCAAATAAAAATTATGGCAAGAAACAAAAAACAACTACCGGTTTTGCAATCTGTGACTATCACGGATGTAGCTGCCGAAGGAAAGGCAATCGCAAAAGTGGATGGGTTGGCTGTGTTTGTACCTTATGCGGTACCAGGTGATGTGGTGGATATTCAATTGACCCGGAAAAAAAATAGTTATGCCGAAGGGTATGTGATTAATTTTGTTTCATATGCTGAAAAACGTTCGGTGGCTTTTTGTGAACATTTTGGGATATGTGGTGGTTGCAAATGGCAGATTTTGCCTTACGACGAACAATTGAAATACAAACAAAAGCAGGTAATCGATAACCTTACTCGCATTGGGAAGGTTGAACTTCCTGAAATATCGCCAATTCATGGTGCACCAAAGACTACTTTCTATCGCAATAAACTGGAATTTACGTTCTCAAATAAAAGGTGGTTGACAGAAAAAGAAATTGGTTCAGAAGAGGAATTTACTCAGATGAATGCTTTGGGTTTTCATATCCCCGGTAAGTTTGATAAGGTGTTGGATATCAACAAGTGCTGGCTGCAGGACGATATCTCTAATCAAATACGCAATGCAGTGAGAACTTATTGTCTGGACAATGATTTTGATTTTTTTGATCTCCGGAGTCAAGAAGGACTGATGCGAAATATCATTATTCGCACTGCTTCAACAGGCGAAATAATGCTGATCGTTGTGTTTTATAAAGATGATTCAGATCGTCGTGAAAATCTTTTGAAGTTTATCGCGGAGTCTTTTCCTCAAATATCTTCTTTGTTGTACATTATTAATGGTAAAGCTAATGATACAATTACTGATCAGGAGGTAATTACCTGGAAGGGTTCGGATTGTATATATGAAACAATGGAGGACCTTAAATTTAAGATCGGACCAAAATCATTTTATCAGACGAATAGTGAACAGGCATATAATCTGTATAAAGTAGTCAGGGATTATGCTCAGCTTTCGGGTAATGAATTGGTGTATGATTTATATACCGGAACGGGAACTATTGCCAACTTCATCGCGCATAAAGCAAAAAAAGTGGTAGGTATTGAATACGTTCCTGATGCTATTGAGGATGCTAAAGTGAATTCGAAATTGAATAACATTGATAATACATTGTTCTTTGCCGGTGACATGAAAGATGTTCTTTCGGAAAGTTTTATTAAAGAACACGGTCGCCCGGATGTCATCATCACAGATCCGCCCCGTGCCGGTATGCACGGAGAAGTTGTTGATATGATTCTTGCGGCTAAACCAAAACGTATTGTTTATGTTAGTTGTAACCCAGCAACACAGGCGCGTGATATTAACTTAATGGATAACGATTACAAACTGATTCGTATTCAACCCGTTGATATGTTCCCTCATACACAGCATGTTGAAAATGTTGTACTGTTGGAAAGAAGATAGTTGTCTCGCTTTTTAATTCGATAACAATAAAGAAGGGATATTTTTGATATCCCTTCTTTATTCAATGTCCTATATTTTAGGCGTTTGAACCTGTATTTGTTGTGGCAATTGGAACGTAAACTCTGGCTGCTAGTTCTTTATCCATTGAGTACAAGCCGAAACCGTTGTCGCCAATTAATTTTAATGCATCAATATTATTAAGTGCATTTTCTTCTTCTTCAACTTGTTCATTAACGAACCATTGAACCAAACTTTCAGTGGCAAAATCTTTTTCTGAACGTGCCAAAGCAAATAAATCATAAATAAGACTTGTTACTACTTGCTCGTGCTTAAGATTTTCTTCAAACAGATTCAATACTGAATCCCAAGTTGTTGGAACAGCATCGATGGGAAGTAAATTTACTTTGTTACCCTTTGAAATCATATAATTCATGAATTTGATCGCATGATCCATTTCTTCTTTAAACTGAACTTCAAACCAATTAGCTACGCCGGGTAAACCGCGGTTACTTGCATATGTTGACATTGAAAGATAAAGATATGCCGACCAAAATTCGGCATTGATTTGTTTATTAATAGCTGTTTCTAAATTTTTACTTAACATAATAATGTGTTATTTATTTATTTGTTCAATTCTTATTATTCTTTAAAACGCTTTTGTAAGCAAAAATGTTTAGAAAAAATCGAGTAAAATTGGTAGAATCGACTTCTTTTGTTCTAAATAGAAATGTTATTGATGTAACTGAAGATTCAGTCATCAATTTTTTTACTACCTTTGTGTTTTGATTTTTTAGGTAAAACTTGTAATTCATTACTTTTTATTAAAATGAATCTGTTAAGAAATAAAATGTCTAATTATGATGTCCCGCAGAAAATTAAAGCTGCAGGCATCTACCCATATTTCAGGGTTATTGAGAGTGATCAAGATACTGAAGTCGTTATTAATGGTAAAAAAGTACTGATGTTTGGCTCAAACGCCTATTTAGGACTAACCAATCACCCAAAAGTTAAGGAGGCTTCTATTGAAGCAACAAAAAAATATGGTACCGGGATGGCCGGATCACGTTTTTTAAATGGTACACTTGATATTCACCTTGAACTGGAAAGAAAACTAGCCAACTTTGTTGGAAAAGACGATGCGATGGTTCTTTCTACCGGTTTCACCGTTAATGAGGGAGTGCTTGGTTGCTTAACAGGAAGAAATGAATATCTTATTTGGGATGAAAGAGACCATGCTTCAATCATTGAAGGTTTGCGTACTTCGTTTTCTACCAAATATAAATTTCGCCATAACGATATGGTGTCTCTCGAACGCCATCTCAGAAGATGTGATCCTCACAAAATTAAACTTATTATAGTCGACGGTGTTTTCAGTATGGAGGGTGATCTCGCAAAACTTCCTGAAATTGTGGAGTTGGCTAAGAAATACAAAGCGAATATTATGGTTGACGAGGCACATGGTTTAGGTGTGCTTGGCAAAAATTATAGTGGGAAAGGTGTTTGCGATCATTTTGGATTGACAAAAGATGTAGATCTGATTATGGGAACTTTTAGCAAATCACTAGCTTCAATCGGTGGATTTGTTGCCGGTGATTTTGAAGTGCTTAATTATCTCAGACATACAATGAGACCATATATCTTCAGCGCAAGCATTACTCCGGGTGCTACTGCAGCAGCTTCTGCTGCATTGGATATCTTGAGGGCAGAACCTGAAAGGGTTAAGCACCTTTGGGAAATGACAAATTACACCATTAATCAGTTTAAAGAGAGAGGTTTTGAAGTGGGACCAACAGAAACACCAATTATCCCATTGTATATTAGAGACGATGCCAAAACATTTCAGATTACAAAAATACTCTTTGAAGAGGGGATCTTTGTGAATCCTGTGGTTTCGCCTGCAGTTGCTCCAGCAGATACTCTTATTCGTTTCTCCTTGATGGCGACTCATAATTATGATCAAATCAATTATGCTATTGAACATATAGATAAGGTCTTCCACAAAATGGACATACTAAGATAATATTCAAAGTAAGTATATAAAAAAGCCTGAACTTGAAAGTTCAGGCTTTTTTAATTAGTTAAAGTTTGATTTAGTTTTCAGATAGATAAGAAGATACACCTTCGTGAGTTGCTTTCATTCCCTTTTCACCTTTGTGCCAATTTGCAGGACAAACTTCTCCGTATTCTTCGGTGAATTGAAGTGAGTCTATCATTCGTAATACTTCTTCAACGTTTCTGCCCAATGGCATATCATTCACAACCTGATGACGAACAATTCCTTGTTTGTCGATCAGAAATAAACCTCTGTATGCTTCTGCTGCTCCGTTGAATATCTGATTACCATTGTCGTCATAATCGAATTCACCTGCAAGAACATCATAATCCATTGAAATAGTAAGAGTATGATCTGCAACTACTGGATACGTAATACCTTGAATTCCGCCATTGTTCTTTGGTGTTTGTAACCAAGCAAGATGAGAATTCGCAGAATCGGTTGAGGCTGCAACAACCACTGTATTTCTTTTTTCAAATTCGCTCAACTGTTCTTGAAAAGCATGAAGTTCTGTTGGGCATACAAATGTAAAATCAGCAGGGTAGAAAAAGAATACTACATACTTTTTCTGAATATATTGTTTCAAAGAAAAATCATTTACTATTTCCGAACCGTTGATAACTGTCGGTGCACTGAATGAGGGTGCTTTTTTACCTACTAATACTGACATAATTTTAATTATTTATTTTATTTGATGATTAATTAATGACCAAAATTACAAAGATTAAATATCAATGCGAAATTTATAATGAAATATGATATATCAAAAATATCTATATTGATAGAAGTGAAAAGAAGGTTAACCTTTTTAAAAAAAACATCCAAATATAGTTATTCTGCACAAAAACAACTACATTTGCATGCAATAAAAAAGAAAGGCTGATAACTATGTCATTTATTGCAGATAAAATCATTATGGAAGGGTTGACTTTCGACGATCTATTGTTAGTCCCCGCTTATTCTGAAGTTCTTCCCCGCGAAGTAGACCTTACAACGCGTTTCTCTCGTAACATTGTATTGAACATCCCAATGGTATCGGCGGCAATGGATACTGTAACTGAAACGAATATGGCAATTGCCATTGCTCGTGAAGGAGGAATAGGTGTTATTCACAAAAACATGCCCATCGGCGCACAAGCAAAAATGGTTGCTGCCGTTAAACGTGCTGAAAATGGCATGATTCTTAACCCAATCAGCATAACGCGTGGCAAAAGAGTTTCCGACGCATTAGCTTTGATGGCTGAATTTCATATTGGTGGAATACCGGTAGTAGATCAGGATAATCGATTAGTGGGAATTGTGACTAATCGCGATTTGCGTTTTGAACGCAATATGGATAAATATATTGACGATGTGATGACAAAAGAAAATGTTATTACAACTCGACAATCAACTGATTTAGAGGCTGCAGCCGACATACTTCAACAGTACAAAATTGAAAAACTTCCCGTTGTTGATAACGATAACAAATTGGTAGGCCTCATCACATATAAAGATATTACAAAAGCAAAAGATAAACCATTTGCATGTAAAGATGAAAAAGGTCGTTTGCGTGTAGCAGCTGGTTTGGGCGTTACAAAAGATACATTGGATCGTGCTGAAGCTCTTGTTGAAGCAGGAGTTGATGCCTTAATTATTGATACAGCTCACGGACATTCAAAGGGGGTGAAAGATACTTTAATTGATGTGAAGAAAGCTTTCCCAGGTATTGATGTTGTGGTAGGAAATATTGCTACAGGTGATGCTGCTAAATATTTAGCTGATGCAGGTGCAGATGGTGTAAAAGTAGGTATCGGTCCCGGTTCAATTTGTACAACCCGCGTAATTGCAGGTGTTGGAGTGCCTCAATTATCAGCAATTTTTGATGTCGCATCAGCACTAAAATATACAGATGTTCCACTGATTGCTGATGGAGGATTAAGATATTCAGGAGATATAGTGAAAGCACTTGCGGCAGGAGGATCATCTGTTATGATGGGTTCTATGTTTGCAGGAACTGAAGAATCTCCGGGTGAAACAATCATTTTCAATGGTCGTAAATTCAAGTCGTACCGAGGAATGGGATCATTGTCCGCAATGCAACAAGGTTCTAAAGATCGTTATTTCCAGTCAGGTGAAGAAGATGTGAAGAAACTTGTTCCGGAAGGAATTGAAGCACGTGTACCTTTCAAGGGCACTTTGCAGGAGGTTGTTTATCAGATGGTTGGTGGACTTAGATCAGGTATGGGTTATTGTGGTGCAGAAAGTATCGATAAGCTCCATCAGGCTAAATTCACACGAATAACATCTGCCGGTTATGCCGAGAGCCATCCACATGATGTTATGATTACTCGCGAAGCACCAAATTACAGTAGAGATAGTGATTAAATAAATTAAAGAAGAATATATGAGATGAGAAAGTTGGCCTTCGTTCTTTGTATTTTACTTTTAATAACAAATTTAACAATGGCGCAAAATCATGATTTACAACAAATTGCAAACATTATCGGCGAGAAATACGCTCCCGATAAGCGTGTTGCAGTGTTTGATATCAAGGTAACTCAACAAGATGACGCCGTTGTTTTAACGGGTGAAACAAGTGAAGTTGCAGCATATAACGAGGTGCTTTCTCATATGAAATCGTTCGCTTCAAATATAATAGATGAAGTGAATATTCTTCCCGACAAAGAGTTAGGTGCAGAAACCTGGGGGATTATTTATAATTCAACAGGGAATGTATATTACAAAAATGCGCATAACGCTGAATTGGTAACGCAGGTTTTGCTTGGGATGCCAGTAAAGATTCTCGATCAAAAAGGCGGTTGGAGACGAATTCAGATGCCCGATTCATATATTGGGTGGATAAATGAATCGGTTGAACCAATGACAGAAAATGAGTTGCATGCATATCTGCAAAAACCAAAAATAGTTGTAACCTCTCATGCAGCTTCTTCGTTCAGTAAAGCAAAGTCAAATTCACCCATCGTCTCAGATCTGGTAGCCGGAAACAGTCTTGTGGTTGTTGGTATCAAAGGGAAATATTATAAGGTTGTTTATCCTGATGGCCGGACGGCATACTTGAGCAAATCAGATGCCAAGAAAGAATCTAATTGGTTAGACGAAATTGAATTAACGGGCAAAAGTATTACTGAAACAGCAAAGCAAATGATGGGAATCCCATACGTTTGGGGAGGCACATCAACAAAAGGTCTCGATTGCAGTGGTTTCACTAAGACTGTATTTTTAATGCATGGTGTCATCCTTGCAAGAGATGCCTCTCAGCAAGTAAAATATGGAGAACTAGTTGATCAAACAGGAGATTTTGGAAAACTGCTACCTGGTGATCTGGTATTCTTTGGATCAAAAGCAACTTCTGAAAATCCACGTGAAAGGGTGGTTCATGTAGGTATTGCAATCGGAAATAATCAATTTATTCATGCTTCAGATTATATTCGAATCAACAGTTTTGATCCAAGCGATCCGTTGTACGATGAGTTTAATACAAAACGTTATCTGAGGACAAAAAGAGTAATCGGTTCTGTAAATACGTCGGGGATCGATGAGATTTATCATAATACCTTTTATCAAAAATAAGAAAATGACACAAAACAGACGGCAATTCATTAAAGCATCGGCACTGGCAGCTGCTTCATTATCAGCTCCTTCTGTCGTCATCAGCGCAAAAACTCCAAAAACAAATCAATCATCAGGCAGTATGAAACTTACATGGTCTTCGTTTAATCTGCAATTGAGAAATACTTTCACTATATCAGGATTTTCACGGAACACTACCCCTGTGGTACTCACCAAAATAGAGTACGATGGATTGGTAGGTTATGGTGAAGCATCCCTTCCACCTTATTTGGGTGAAACACAATCTTCCGTGATCGATTTCTTGAAAAAAGTCGATTTATCATCATTTCCCGATCCCACTCATCTGGATGAGATCTTACATTATGTAGACGGAATTGCGATCAACAATACCGCCGCTAAAGCCGCTGTTGATATAGCCCTGCATGATTTAGTAGGGAAAATATTTGGAGTGCCTTGGTATAAAATGTATGGATTAGATAAAACCGATGTTCCAGACACAACCTTTACAATAGGAATTGATACCGATGAGGTAGTCCGAGAAAAGACAAAAGAGTCGCTTGGAAAATTCAATATATTAAAAGTAAAAGTCGGCGGTAAAGACGACAAACGTATGATTGAAGCCATTCGCAGTGTCACCGTTCTACCGTTATCCGTTGACGCCAATCAAGGCTGGAAAGACCGTCGCCAAGCCCTTGAAATGATTAACTGGTTGAATGAAAAAGGTGTTGTTATGGTAGAACAACCCATGCCGAAGTATGATTTGGATAATATTGCATGGTTAACAGAAGAAAGTCCTCTGCCAATATTTGCTGACGAGTCCGTTCAGCGATTGCACGATATTGAGCGATTGAAAGGTGTATTTTCAGGAATCAACATTAAATTGATGAAATGCACAGGAATGCGTGAAGCATGGAAAATGCGTAATTTATCAGAAGCATTAGGGATGAAAGTGATGATGGGATGTATGACAGAAACATCGTGTGCCATTTCGGCAGCTTCTCAACTTTCGTCAGGATTGGATTTTGCCGATCTCGATGGTGCTTTGCTTATAGGTAATGATTGTTTTGAAGGAGCCAAACTAGAAAAAGGTAAGATTATCGCATCCGATTTACCCGGAATTGGAGTCAAGCCAATTCAGGATATCCAGTTCGGAAGAGATTAAATTGGAAATTGTATTTAATCAAGATAAAACGTTGAACGAATTAAAATATTAATGGTCGTTGAGGTTAGTCGGCAATATTCCTTTAAAATCAGAACAACCACATGAAAACCACCACAAAGACGAGTGCAGGCAACATATTCATAATCCTCAGTTTCTTTATCTCCAGAATGTTTATGCCAAGACCAATCAGTAGGATTCCTCCGACAGAAGTAAGCCCCATGATAATATCAGGAGTAAAGAAAGAGCTGGCAAATTTTGCCAACAATGTTATTGAACCCTGAAAGATAAACAGCGGTATTGCCGAGGCGATGACACCAGCCCCCAAAGCCGAAGTTAGAAGAATTGAAGAGAAAAAGTCCATCAATGATTTTGTATAAAGAAGATCAGGAGAGCCCGTAGTACCTTCCTGGATTGCCCCCATGATAGTCATTGATCCGACACAAAACAACAAAAATGCAGTAGTGATACCTTCAGAGAACTGTTCGCTACCAATTCGCAGTTTCACTTTCAGAAAATCAGCGAACCTTTCCGTTGCCCTTTCGATGTTCATCCATTCACCAATAAGTCCCCCCACGACCAAGCTAAAAACAATAATAACAATTTGTTTCATTTCCACTGCCATAGAAATTCCAATTGCCAATGTAAAAAGTCCGATTACCTGAAAGAAAATAGTCGTCAGTCGTTTCGGCATTCTCTTTTTCAGCAATATTCCCAGCAATCCTCCAGCAATGACAGCGATAGTGTTTACAATTGTTCCAATCATGAAGTTTAAATAACTTATTTTTAAAAACGGTCATCAAAAATAGTACTTTTTTACGAACAACCGACACACTCAGTTATTAAGAATCGTCTAAATTAATTACCTTTGCCCTGATTTTTTTAATCAGGTTTTAATATTAAATTAAATATATATGATGTACAATTGGTTTGAATGCAAAGTTAAATATGATAAAATGATGGATACGGGTATTCAAAAAACCGTTACCGAACCTTATTTAGTCGATGCGCTTTCCTTTACAGAGGCCGAAGCACGTATTTTGGAAGAAATGAAACCTTTTATTTCAGGTGATTTACAGTTTCCGATATTAAACGTGTGAAATATTCAGAAACTTTTTTCAACGAAACAGGCGATAGATATTATAGAGCGAAACTATATTTCATTACATTGGACGAGAAAAGTGGTGCTGAAAAGAAAACCGCTGTAAATATGCTGATTCAGGCTTCCATCCTCAAAGAGGCAGTGGATATAGTGGAAACAGAAATGAAAAAAACAATGATCGACTATACTTTGGCTTCTGTGGTTGAAACAATGCTTATGGATGTTTTTCCTTATGCTAAAGAAAATGAGTCGCTTAGAAGAGATCTAGAATAATGAGTGTAACTTCTCAATTGAATGCTTTACGGGATGAGATGTCGGATGATGTCAAAATCGTTGCAGTATCCAAATTCCATCCTGCGGAAATGATTCGAGAAGCCTATGATGCCGGTCAGCGCATTTTTGGCGAAAGTAGGGTGCAGGAATTAGTGGCTAAGTACGACGAACTTCCAAAGGATATCGAATGGCATTTTATTGGTAGTTTACAACGCAACAAAGTAAAATTTATAGCTCCATTTATCAGTCTGATTCACAGTATGGACAGCGAGCGACTGATGCTCGAAATTGAAAAGCAAGGTGCGATAAGCCAACGAATAATTCAATGTTTGTTGGAAATTCGAGTTGCTGATGAGGACACAAAATCGGGTTTTACCCCCGATGAATGTCGCAATTTTCTAGAAAATGGAAAATGGCGTGAATGTCCTCATGTTCAATTTATTGGTGTGATGGGAATGGCCACTTTTACTGAAGACAAAGAACAAATAAGAACGGAATTTACTCAGATAAAAACACTGTTCACGGAATTTAAAAACAAGTATTTCGCAAATAATGATTCCTTTAAAGAAATTTCAATGGGTATGACTTCCGATTATCCTGTTGCAATAGAGGAGGGTAGCACCATGATTCGTGTAGGAACACTAATTTTTGGAAACAGATAAATTATATCGTTTCAATTCACTGATTCAATATTCCTATTCAAAGTATCATTTCGATTTATAAAAGCGTTATATTTGTGTAAAGATTAATTTATATGAATATACAACAACTCGAATACATCATTGCCGTAGATGATTATCGACATTTTTCGAAGGCGGCGGAGGCTTCTTTTGTTACGCAACCAACTCTTAGTATGATGATCCAAAAGTTGGAAGACGAACTGGATGTGAAAATCTTCGACCGTTCACAATTACCGGTACAACCTACCGAAATTGGGCGCAAAATCATCGATCAGGCACGGGTTGCTGTTGATAAAATCAATCAGATCAAAGATGTTGTTGAGGAGGAAAAAGGTTTGCTAAAGGGGGTTTTTAAGTTGGGAATCCTTCCGACTATCTCTCCTTATCTTGTTCCAAAACTGATGAATGTTCATCGTCAAAACAATTATGATATCCGGATTAAAATATCTGAATTAACTACAGATCAAATTATTAAGGCTTTGGCTTTAGGGACACTCGATGGTGCCATTTTGGCAACACCGTTGAACGAACCTCAGATAAAGGAGCATCCTTTGTATTACGAAAAGTTTTATGCTTATGTCTCTTCTGATGAAAAGCCTTTATATGCAAAAAATGCACTCGAAGAAAATGATCTTACCTCAACTAAATTGTGGTTGTTGGACGAGGTTCATTGTTTCAGAACACAAATCCTGCATTTGTGTAACTTGAAAAAAAGAAAAAACGGTGCTTCAATTTTTACTTATGAGGCAGGAAGCATTGATACTCTAATTAATATCGTTGATAAAAATGACGGTATTACTGTAATTCCGGAAATGGCATTAAGTAATTTGAGTGCCGACCAAATGAAAAAAGTGCGTCCTTTTAAAAATAATACCCCTGTACGTGAAATCAGTCTAGTTACCCGAAAAGATTATATGCGGGAACGTATGATAAATATTATCATTGATGAGATAAAATCCGCTGTTCCCGAATCATTGGTTGATCCGTCACTCAAAAAGTACGTTATTCCTTTGTAAGGATTGGTTTTATAGGAGCACTTATTGAGATATTCTTTGTAATTTTGTACGCATTTAAAATATTTGCTATTATATATATAAATGGATCCAAAAGCCATTATAGATAAATACTATAAACAAGGGACTAAGTTGTATGATATTTATATGTCGCATGCTACAGATGTGACAAATAAAGCTGTTACTGTTGCTCAAAAACATCCCGAACTGGCCATTGATGTACGTTTTATTGAAGAGGCTGGGCTGCTGCACGATATTGGCATCTTTTTAACTAAAGCACCCCACATTGCCTGTGAAGGTGAGTATCCCTATATTTGTCATGGTTATCTGGGTCGGGAACTACTTACTGTTGAGGGTTTTCCACGTCATGGACTGGTTTGCGAAAGACATACGGGTACAGGATTAACCATTGAGGTAATTGATAGAAAAAAACTGCCGATTCCAAGAAGGGATATGTGTCCAAAAAGTCTTGAGGAAAAGATTATTTGCTTTGCAGATAAATTCTACTCGAAGTCGCAAATTGGTAAAGAAAAAGATGTCAAACGCATCCGCCAGTCACTTTTGAAACATGGTACTGATCAGGCTGCAAAGTTTGATGAATGGTGTGAATTCTTCCTTTGATTTTCAAATCAAACAGGAATTATATTAAAATATACTTGTTAGATGTATTTTGGCAAAGTATTTGCAGTAGATAAGTGCAATTCATACTTGTTTGTAATGGACTAACTTTTAAAACTCAATAAATCAAGTCTTTTAAAAATGGGTATATCTTAAGTATAAAATATTAATTGTATGAAACAAGAAAATGAAGATATGGAAATGGATGACATACTGACGAATAATGATGAAATTGTTCAGGATGAAACATCAAACGAAGTAGAATCAGATATTAATGACGACAATTCGTCAGATGAAGTAGATCCTCTTCTAAAAGAATTGAATGAACTAAAAGAAAAAAATAGTGAGCTGAATGGTTCTTTTCTTAGACTGCATGCAGAATTTGATAACTATCGGAAAAGAACGTTGAAAGAGAAAACGGAACTTATCAAAAATGGCGGTGAAAGAGTGCTGACAGAGATAATTCCTCTGGTAGACGACTTAGAAAGGGCGCTGGAACAGGTTCATTTAGCTGATGATAAAGATGCCTTTCTTGAAGGATTGGATCTGATTTATAACAAATTTGAGAATTTTCTTAATCAACAAGGGGTTAAGGAAATTGAAACAAAAGGGGAAACGTTTGATCCTGAAAGATTTGAAGCTATCTCAATGGTACCTGCTCCCACAGAGGAACTAAAAGGTAAAGTGATTGATTGTATTCAAAAGGGATATACACTGAATGATAAAGTGATTCGTTTTCCTAAAGTAATTGTAGGCGAATAAGATGGCTGAAAAAAGAGATTATTACGAAGTACTGGAGGTTCCAAAATCGGCTACAGCTGATGAAATAAAAAAAGCTTACCGTAAAAAAGCGCTTCAATTTCACCCTGATAAAAATCACGGTGACAAAGCAGCTGAAGAAAAATTCAAAGAGGCAGCTGAAGCTTATGAGGTCTTGGGAGACGAGAATAAACGTGCCCGATACGACCAGTTTGGCCATGCCGGAATGGGTGGAGCTGCAAGCGGAGGCTTTGGTGGCGGTATGTCAATGGATGATATTTTCTCTCAGTTTGGAGATATATTTGGCGGACATTTTGGCGGATTTGGCGGATTCGGTGGATTTGGCAGCACTCAAAGGGGTCGCCGCGTAAATAGGGGATCCGACTTACGGGTGAAAGTGAAACTTTCGCTTAAAGACGTGCTTAATGGGGTCGAAAAGAAGTTGAAGGTTAAAAAATATGTAGCTTGTACGCATTGCGATGGAAATGGCTCTGAAAACGGAACGTCTCTGAGTAATTGCTCTACATGTAATGGTTCTGGTTCAGTTACGCGGGTAACAAATACTATCCTGGGTCAGATGCAGACTACATCTACTTGTCCTACTTGTAACGGCGACGGAAAAACAATAACTAAAAAGTGTCCTCATTGTAATGGTGAGGGAATTTTACGTGATGATGAAATCATTACAGTTAAAATTCCGGCTGGTGTTGCCGAGGGTATGCAGTTATCAATGCAGGGAAAAGGTAACGCTGCTCGAAGAGGCGGTGTCAATGGAGACTTGCTTATTGTTGTTGAAGAGGAGGAAGATCCAAACTTGATTCGTGATGAAAATGATGTCATCTATAATCTATTCCTTACTTTCCCAATGGCTGCTTTAGGTGGAACTGTTGATGTTCCAACGATTGAAGGAGTTGCAAAAGTGAAGATTGAACCAGGAACGCAACCAGGAAAGGTTTTACGACTTAGAAATAAAGGTCTGCCTTCTGTTAATGGCTATGGAAAAGGAGATGAACTTGTAAACGTAAATGTTTATGTTCCCGAAAAGTTATCCGATGCCGAAAAAACCATGGTAGAGGAAATGGATAAGTCGCCCAATTTTGTGCCTACTCCCAGTGCCAAAAAGAGTTTGTACAATAAATTCAAGAAAATGTTTGATTAATAGTTTTAAGATTTAAATATGTAAAAGGAGCTGAATATTGTATTCAGCTCCTTTTTTTATTCAAACTAATTTACCGGCATTGTTTTAGTGTTTATTGCAACGATTAAAAAAGTCTATTGCTTCCAGATCTTTACGAATAGCCGCTTCTTCATTGTCCGTAATGTTTTGGAATGGAGTGCGATTTATTCCTAAATCTAAACCCAGCAGTTTCATTATGCGTTTACCTGCAACAATGTTTCCTCTGTATCGTGCAATAACATTGATAACATCTTGAGCAAAGTTCTGCAGTTCACGAGCTTTCTCGATGTTACCAGAATTATATTCGTTAATTACTCCTACAAGCACGTTTCCAATATAATTTCCTGTTCCACTGATTCCGCCTTGCGCACCGCCCATTACAAGACCCGAAAGAACCGTTTCATCTTGTCCATGTAACATATCAAATTTACCATCTTTATAAAGCATACATTGATTATATTCATATAGACTTTCGTAAGTATATTTGATACCAGCAAGATTAGGAATACGTTCATCGGCCGCCTGAAGGAATGGAAGCATCGGTAAAAAAACGCCATTCAATGCAGGGATATGATAAAAATAGAAAGGGAGGTTGGGTGCTCCACAAGCAATCTCTTCACAATATTTTACCAATTCTTCGACACGACCAGCTTTTGGAAATGGTGAAGCCATTGCTCCAATCCCAAATGCTCCAATTTCTTGTGCATGTTGCGCCAACTTGAAGCTATCTTTAATACATGTTGCACCAATATGTACAATTACTTTGAAACCTTTAGGTGAAACAGAAACCCATTTCTCGGCAAGTTTCATTCGTTCTTCTACAGTAAGCATATAACCTTCGCCTGATGAACCGTTAATGAATACGCCAATCAATCCGTTATTGTGTAACATAGCCGCGTAATCCGAAATCGGTTCTAAATTTACTTCACCTTGTTTGTCGAAAGGAGTGAATGGTGCGACAATCAGTCCTTTAATCTTTTCAAATTTCATATTCTTAATATTTTAGTTTATTGATGTTTACTTTTGTTCAGCTTGAACATTTGCTTGTTCTTCTGACGTATATGTATATTCTTTTTTCGGTTTTAAGAATGCAATCATAAATACTACAGCTACAAAAACTATCAATCCGAGTTTACTGAAGTCGCTTCCCAAATTGCCTTCATCCGTAGAACTTCCCAGTAACAGGGTGATAAAGTATCCTCCGAAAACGCCTACCATATTCATGATGCCATAAGCAGTGCCTCGATATTTTGCAGGAATGATTTGACATAATATCGGCATATTATTGGTGTCTGCCATTCCATATCCAATTCCAAATAATAGAGCAGCAGTTATTAATCCAGCATAAGTGTGTCCGAATCCTAATAATAGAAGTGATGGTATCATCAATCCCATACCGATTGCACTTGTATACATTCGTCCGCGGATATTTTTCATGACCCACTTATCTGATAGTGGTCCACCAATTAAAATTCCAATGAGTGATGCAACTGAAATTGAAATAGTTGCTATTGGTCCAGCTTTTCCCATTGGAATACCAAGATTTTCGGAGAATAATGTTGGAAGCCAGTTCTTTGTAGCCCATCCCGGGAGACTAGGTGCAAGGAAATAGAATAATAATATCCAAAAGGAGAATGTGCTAAATAAAAGTCCAAAGCTTCTCCATACAGATTCTTTCTTTTGCTTTGGTTCATTAACAGAAGCGGGAACAATTTGTTTGCCTGGACGATCTGCTTTTTCGTGTAAAAACATTACCAGAACGACAGAATAAATGATTCCGATAATTCCGAACACATGGAACGTTGATTGCCAAGAAAATTGTTCGGCAATGGTTGCTCCAAATCCTCCAAGAGCTTGTCCCGTATATAATCCGGTCATATGGATTCCAATTGCCAATGATCTTGTTTTGTTAGTGTGGTAATCTGATATCAAGGCTAATGCTGCGGGCATATACAATGCTTCGCTTACTCCCATGAATGCTCTTAACCAATAAAGTTGATTAAAAGTTGTTGCATACCCCATGGCATAAGTAACCGCAGACCATACAAACAGACTGCCTACTAACAGCCATTTCCTGTTTATACGGTCGGCTATGGCCCCTGCGAACGGACTTAAAAATCCGTAAATCAGCAGGAATATACCCATTAATCGTCCAAAGTTTTCTGCTTTACCTAACTCCGCAATATCTACTTGCATTGCTGATTGCATTGTAGACAGCATTTGTCGGTCCATGTAGTTGAGCAGAGCAACTACCCACAATAATCCAACTACTACCCAAGGATAAACTTTACTATTTTTCATTATTTATACTTTGATTCAATTAATATTCTACAGTCCCTTTCATTGAAACCTTTGTTCTTACTCCGGGTTTTAATTCTCCTTGTACAGCGTAGAATTTATTTTTGCTAAAAACCAAGGTGGCGCCTGCACGAGCAGCAAATGAGATTGTATCGATAGTTTTCCAAGTGTTGCTTTCAGTGTCAAACACTCTGCATTCCTTGTTGAAGTTGTAGTACTCTACAGGTTGTGTCATATATTCTTTTGAGAAATTGTAATTCTGCAATTTTTTCTCATCTTGAGATAATGCCTTATTGAAATTGATATTGTGTTGAGAAGTAATAGCCTCAAGAAAAACATCATAGTTTACGCCTCCTAAACAAAGAATATATTGATTATTTATAGGCATAGCTGTAGCACCACCAAGAGAAAAAGGTTTTTGAGTTTTTTCATCAAGTTGATCAGCCACTTTTTCCCATGAATTATCAGCTACAGAATATCGATATACTTCAGTAGCCATTTCCGGTTTGTTTGATTCATTTCCTCCAAAGAATCCTCCGAACAAATATACAAACTGTTTACCATCAATTTCCATTGCCGTAATGACAGGTTGAACACGAGGTAAACCAGGAAATGGTTTAAGCTCTTTCCATTCATTCCCATTTTTTGTATCTAAGCAATATAATTGGTTACCAGGTTTACCATTGATATTTCCACCACCGACAAAAATCAAATTATTTAGTGAACATCCAGCAAAGTTGTCCATTGTTACAGGAAGAGAAGTGATAGAATCTAATTGCACAGAGTCAGAAGCATTTAAAGAAACTTTATAAACATCTGAAGTTGGTCCCGAAGCCGTTTCGCCTCCGATCCAATAAGCAGCTTCATCAGTCTGCACTGAAACACCATAAGCGGAAGGATTTGGTAATTTACCAACAATTTGCCATTTATTATTTTCGATTGTATCGAGAGCAAGTATCACGTCATAATAAGCTTTTGATCCACCTTCGAAGCCCAGTTTCCCCGGGAAATTGGCACCACCTGCAACAATTAGTTTATTATTTACGGTTGCCGCATATGTGGCAGAAACACCTTTTTCTAAGTCACCCGTTATACCTTCGGTAGTGAGCTCATTCCAGTTAATTGTCATATCATTTGTTTTATTGGTTTCATTATCGCAAGACAAGCTAGTTACAAAAATAACGAATACAAGTAAATAAATTAGGATAAAACAGGTTTTATGTTTCATTACTTTTTGTTTGTAATACAAGTTATTATATGATCAGACGTCTCGTATTCTGAAGAAAATGTTGAAGCAGGAAGATTTTCTTCATTTATCAGATTTCCTTCAGAAAAAGAAGACCAACCATAACGTACAAAGACAGGATTGGATATCTTTTCATTACTTGCAGTTATTTTATTTCCGTTAATTTCTGCTTTTGCAGGATAAAAAATCTTGTCAGCACCAGCAATCTCAAATGATGCCGGTGGTAAATTGTCCGATGTTTTCAATTGTACTACTTCAGCGAATTCAACAATTGCTTTGTTTTTGTCAAATGCTACGTTTTTAAATAATGGGCCACTTTTTACAATTGGTAAATTGTAAGTATCAGCCAATGCCCATCGCGCAAGACGTTCTCCTACAGGTTTCTTTTCTTGTGGATGCACATCATTTTCATTTCCCACATCCGATGAAACAGCCATTCCTGAATTAGGGATAACGTTCATCATTCTTCGTTGGCTATCTCTAAAATGCCCCCATGATTCCCTTCCAACCTTCATGCTTGATAGTTGAACATAATAAAACGGGAAATCATATCCCCATGCATTTCTCCAACTTTTCACAACCGCAGGGAAAGCTTCCTCATATAATTCCACATTATGTTCGTTAGACTCACCCTGATACCAGATAACTCCAGCGATTGGTGCATTTATGAGAGGAGCGATTCCACTTTCGTATAAATAAGCAGGTTGATATGGATGACGTTGTAAAGGATTTTTACTGTTTTCAATATTTTCCTGAGCCCGTGTTCTGCACCATTGCATCACAAAATCGTTATTATTCCAATTTGTAAGAACATCGACCAAAATTGCGTTATGTTCAAGTGAAAATCTGTCGATCCACGCTTCTGCCGGTGATCCACCGATAGCATTTTGTATTAATCCAATAGGTACATCCAGTTCTTCCTGCAATTTTGCACCGAAGTAGTAAGCTATTGCTGAAAAATCGGCCGAAGATTTTGGAGTACAAACTTCCCATGAAGCAGGTTTGAAATAATTTAGTTGATTTACTTGAGTTAAAACACTATCATTCCATGCAACTTTGTTTGTAGGAGCTGTTTCACTCATGTTAAACAATCTGATTGATGAGTTAGCAGAAGCAGGTATATCAGTTGACGCCGTTGTTGCCTGTTTCAATTGAAACGCCATGTTTGATTGTCCCGAACACAGCCATACCTCACCAATCATTACATCATTAAATTGAATATTTGTTTTTTCGTTTTCGACTTTAATTGTATAAGGACCACCTGCATTCATTTGTGGAAATGACACTTCCCAATGGCCATCTTTTCCTGCGATTGTGTTTTTTACTTGTTTATTGAATGTAACCTTTATTTTTGTACTTGCATTTGCTGTTCCCCAAACAGGAATAGGTTTATTTCTTTGCAAAACCATATGATCAGAAAATAGTTGAGGAAGTTTTAAATCCCCATAATTACCTGTGATCATTGAGAACACTGTTTGTGCAATTATTCCCGCACCTTCAGCAGTAGGGTGTAAATTATCCGGGAACAGATCAGGGCGATTGTGTAAAGGAGTATTTAAATCAATCAGTTGTACGTTCTCCGCTTTTGCGACCCTTTCAATATCATTTTGGATTTGCCAGTACCAGTCGCGTGTTCCAGATTTGAAACGATTGTGTCCATGAAATATAGGAGTCAAGCGACAAATCATCACCTTTGTTTTCGGGTTAGCCATTTTAAATGATTGAATTAAATCGATATAATCTCGCGTAAAATCATCTCTATATTTTGGCCAGTTTCTTGGGTCCGTATCATTTAATCCCAAATGTATGATAACATATTGCGCTTTAAAATCTAATGCTTTTTTGTATACTTCTTGTTCCCAATAAGGTCTATGTCCTTTTTTTAATAAAGTAGCGCCACTTAATCCAAAGTTTTGGACATCATATTTATCGCCCAACAGTTGTTGTAGTTGCGCCGGATACGAATTATGTTCACGATCAGGAATTGTATATCCATATGTTACTGAATTACCAACACAAGCAATTTTGATTTTCTCTTGAGAAAATATTGTCAGAGAAAAGAATAATAGTGTAAGCAGTAACAGATTCTTTTTATTAGTCATTAGTTTTCGATTTATTTCAATTTTTTATCAGGATTATATATGAGATTTGGAACAGCATTTTTTCCGTCAGGAGTTACAAAAACAAAAGTGAACATCCATTTTTGCAATCGTACTTCAGGCGTTGAAAATTGTCCAACCGGCAGTTTTAAAAATACTTTATTCCATCCCTTGTTTAGTGTAACAGCGATAGGAGTTCGAGCTTGAAAGTTTTCATTTTTCAAAGAGATCTCATTTGATTTTTCTGTGTGCGTATTTTCCCAAACCGGAGGTGTGATAGGCTTATCATTCAAAAGAATTTGACTTTCACGATAATCCCATTTACCTTGTAAAGGAGACAAATCTTTTTCCGATCTACTATAATCTTGAGTCGAGGTCCAGAGTCCGACTTTTTGTTTTTTCGGAGACCAAACCCATGTATATGCGTAAGCCGTGTGATTAGGTTGTGGGTCACTATAAAAAGATGGAACAGTTTTTCCCCAAACGTGACGTAGATAAATTCCTGCTCCTACAGTATATTTTGAATTATAAGTTTTCCCGTTGTAAGTATATTTATTTGATATTTTATTCTCCGGAGGAAATACTTTTGTTAGGTCACCCTCGTTAGGAAAAGGATCAGTAATTCGCCATTTGATATTTGTTTGTTTTACGTAAGCGAAAGGATAATTAGAGAAAGTATTTTCTTTATGCCAAAGCAACCGCTTTTCAAAATCTACTAATCCATTGAAAATAGGATCATTATTATTAGTTGGAATGTTAGTTCCGTTTTTATCGAAATATTCACTTCCTCCACCAAGCCAGGCACGTTCTGCAAACGCCAGCATAGTAGGGTAGAAGTTATTTTGTAATAAAATCTGTTGTTCATCAGGAATGAAACGATCGTTCCAGATAGCAATAATTCCACCAGCAATATCATCAGAACCTTGATCAACATTTGCTATTTTACTGTTGTATAGTGCAACCATATCTGCAAAAGCATCGAAGTGGTTTATGTAATGAAATCTTGAATCTATAGCCGGTATTCCTTTCTGCGCTTTTCCTCTGTAGCTCCACATTTGAGTCATGTCAATTTCGCCAGGAGCATAGTTCCATCCAGGGTTCCATGAAATAACCTTTTTCCCTTTAGATCGAATGAATTTTACCATTTCCGGAACAAAATCAGGGTTAGTAAATTCGATTTCGTCTGTACCAATATGAATATAAGGAACGTCGGGGAACACTTCTGTACACACTTCATTCAACAGATTTTTTAGTATTTCCATTCCTTTTTCGGTCTGCATATCTGTTTTCATAGCTCTAATAAAAGCCGCACTATGACCAGGCATATCAATTTCAGGAATCAACAACATGTTATGTTGTTTACAATACTCTGCAATTTCGTGAGCATCTTCAATAGTATAATATTTTCCTGGAAGACGTTCAAAATTTATGCTGTCGTTCAGCTGAGGATAAATTTTGCTTTCCAGTCGCCAGCCTTGGTTTTCTGTCAAGTGCCAATGAAAAGTATTGATTTTGAATTGAGATAAAATATCTATTTCTCGTTTTAGTTCTTCAACAGAGATGTAACTTCTTCCAACATCATGCATAAAACCACGAATACGGAAAGCCGGATAATCAATTATTTCGCCGCAAGGTAAATACCATTGTCCTTTTTTATCCTTTTGTAATAATTGTTTAAGCGTTTGTTTAGCCCAATAAACTCCTTTTTCAGTAGTAGCTTCAATGAGAATGTTATCCGGTGTAATACTTAAGGCATATGCTTCATCCATGTTGATTTTTACATCAACAATTTCCTTTACCAGTTTTTCTGTTATTGCAGCATTTTCCATATTTCCATTTTTCAATGGGTGTTTTTTTTGCATATCCAACTCGATATGTTGAGGTTTCGGCAGTAGGTTTAGTTCTTGAGATACCGATTTCTCAGAATATGCAATTAACAAAAAAGCCAACACTACATAGATGAGTTTTCGAGAGTGCATAAATATACGATTACTTTTCATTTTTAACTGAGATACATGGTTTCACAATTTCGACCCATTTCATATACCCTTCACCCAACAAATGCAGGCCATCATTGGTGTATTTTGGATCCATAAGTTGAGTATTTGGAACAATAAAATGAGAATAAAGATCAATAAAAGTAACTTTTTTTGTACGTGCTAACTTTTCAAGTTTTTCGTTTAGCGGTTTTATGTTCGCTTTTTGTTTAGTATGTCCTTGAAACATCCCGAAGCTTTCATTTACGGGAAGAACACTTTGCAGATATATTTTGGTGTGTGGAGTTTCTGTTTGAATTTTCTCTATTATTTTAAGCATTGCATTAGCAATAGAGTCTATTGAAGTGCCCCTTGCCATATCATTAATGCCTATTAATAGAAATATTTTTGAGGGTTTTTCGTCGGTAATACATTGCAGACGGTCGTAAACACCTTGGCAGATGTCTCCGCTGATTCCTCTGTTTTTTATGTTTATGTTTTGAAATAGTTCAGTCCATTCTGCCCCATTTGTTATACTGTTTCCCAAGAATACAATATCATTAGAGTCAACAGGCAATTTTTCGAAAAGGCTTGTCCGTTGATAGTAAAAGGTTGAATAATTATTTTGTGCTGAAACGCATAAAATAAAGTTTGAAATTATAATGATTAGAAATAATCTTTTCATTTTGTTGGTTTTATACTTGCAAAAGACATTCAGTGATATAATTTGCAAGAATTCATGTTCTTAAATACAAATTCTAAAAACTTGAGATAATTTTTTTAATTCACTTTAAAACAGAGTTAAGATTTATTCAATATTAAGTAAAGTGAATAAAGTCAATAGTTTTAAATGAAAAGAATTGTTAAAATCTAATTCCAAAAGTGACATTTTTATTGTCTCTTTTGGAATTAGATAAAAATTAAACAAGGATACTAATTATTACCATTGTTGCTCTTCCTGCTGTGCCTCTGCGCCATATCCAGGAGTCTGTTTCAATTGAGGGTCATTTCCAAGGATTCCTTTATCCAGTGGCCAAAGAACCTTATGGGCTTCTGTAGCTTCGTTTAGGATAGGATAATCACCTTTCATTGATCCTTCTTTACAGAATACAAGATGTTTACCACCCTTTGTCAAAGTCATTCTGTTAAGATCCCACCAGCGTTGACCTTCCTGAACAAACTCTTTATCTTTCTCGTTCAAGATTGTCAAGGTGTTAGTAGTATAATCACTTGCAGTATATTTGAAATTATCGTTCCAATTTGAACCATATGCGCGTTCACGAACCAGGTTAATATATTTCTCAACGTCGGCATTGTTTCCTTCTTCATTAGCAACTTCAGCTAATGCCAAGTAAACCCATGCCAAGCGATAGTAAATATCATCGCTACAGAAAATACGATCGCCAGTTGGATTGATATAACCAATGTTTTTGACCGCAATAGCACCTAAAAGATTTGTAGGATCAGTCTTCAAATAAGCCGGCATAAAAGTTGCCAAACGGCGAGAATCTTCCTTATCGAATTTCAAGAACAAGTTTGTATTATATTGATAAGATGCTGGATAGCCACTTTTTAATTCGAGAGGGTCGTTCCAAGGAGTGCCATCTTCACGAACAGCTTTTGTATTAAGACTACCTGTGTTTACGCTATATGTCCAAGATCCATAACCGTTTGAAGCTTCACCTTCAACATATCTGATAGCGAATATCACCTCGTTATTACCCTTACCATATTTTGCATCAAAAATTTCAGAATAATTATTCAACAAGCTCAGTCCATAGTTATTTGCAATATCCAATAGGTGTTTTTTAGCAACTGCAAGGTCTGCCGCGTTTGATTTGTTATCACCAATTGTAACCTTAGAGTTCCAAAGATACACGTCGGCGGCAAGAGTTTCTGTAGCTGCTTTTGACCAATATACTTTTTTACCCCTTGAATATGGGTCGAATTTTGTTTCAGAACCAAAGAATTCGAGAGACTTAGCGAGATCGCTCTTTACTTGAGTCATAACCTCAGATGGTTTAGCCTGACCAAGATAAAGTTTATTTGGATCTAGTTCACCCTCTATCACTTCAATACCCAAACGTAACGGAGCACCTCCAAACACACGATAAAGATCATAATAGTAGAATGCTCGAAGACCATGAGCAATTCCCAGATAATAGTTCTTTTTTGCGTCAGAAAGAAGTGTTGTTTCTGTAGTTTTCTTTATGAAAAGGTTGATATTAGTAATTTTACCATAAATATTAGCAAATCCACTAACACCAGTATGGTCAGCGTCAAAATTTTGAGCGCGAACATCTCCAGAAGCCATTGTCATACCGTCCATGCTGACAGTGCCTTCAGAACTGTAATTACCACTTCTCAATTCTCCAAAAACAATTTGGTGAGTGAAGTTATAATCTCTCATATTCTTATGTAATCCATCGATGTAACCATCAAAGTTTGCCTCCGACTTCCAGTAAGATTCACTTCCATAATAGTCAACTGGGCCAAGGTCCAATATGTCAGCACAAGATGTGAATGTCAAAGTTGCCAGACCTAATATGATTCCAAATATTAATTTATTTATTTTCATTTTATTCTATTATTAAATTGTTAGAATTTGAAGTTAACACCTAAGACCAAAGTACGTGGCAGTGGATAACCTGTACCAGAAGCAGTTCCTCCACTTCTTGACACTTCAGGAGTTGCAACCTGTCCGGCACTCCAATAACCTAAGTTTTGACCTGTAATAGAAAAATCGATTTGCTGGCAAGCGAACTTTTGTGTCCAAGCCTTTGGCAATGTATAAGAAAGTGAAAGTTCACGTACTGCCAAATAGTTACCTTTATATGCGAACAAAGTAGAAGTTCTGAAGTAGTTAGCTGCTCCTAATTGATCAGCGTATACATAACGTGGATATTTTGCAGTAGGATTGTTTTCAGTCCAAGTATCCCAAACTTCTGTACTTGTGTTATATGTTCCCTGCATGTCACCCAGATACCAAGGAGTTGTGTTGTCGTAGTTCCAGAAGCCGAGTGCAAAGTCGAATGCTCCATAGAATGTCAATCCCTTCCAGCTGAATGTAGTGTTGATTCCGCCAATCCAGTGAGGATTTGTGTTACCTATTTCAACCTGATCAAAGCTGTCGATGATTCCATCACCATTAACGTCTTTCCACTTAGCATCACCAGGCATCAATTCAATTGCATTTGCTTTCTGTTGAGATGAAAGTGCAGCCCATGCAGCCGGTCCATATTGATATTTACCAGAATACTGTCCAGATTTTACAACAAGGTCAGCAGGAATTTCGTCCTTTGATCTGTAAAGACCTTCATATACATAACCAACCATTGGCCCTGGTTCTTGTCCTTCCTGATATCCACCAACCCATTTAAGTTCATTATCTTTACCTGTGTAAATTTGTTGACCACCTTGACGGTTATTGTCCAAGCCATTGTCTGGCAATGACATTATAGTATTTTTGTTATATGCGATATTGGCGCCCATCTTGAAAAAGATGTCTTTTGTCTGAATAATTGTTCCTGAAAGTTCCAATTCAATACCATGGTTGCGGAAAGAACCATTATTGTTTGTTATTGAAGAGAACCCTGTAGTAGTTGGCAAACTCAATGCAGCATGTTTGTCATCAGTCAAGCGGTTGTAGAATGTAAAATTACTGTTCAAACGATTATTGAAGAAACTAAAATCAACACCGACTTCAGCAGTAGTTGTTTTTTCCCAGCGGAGTGAAGGGTTTGGTAAACCACCAATAAGATATCCAACGTTTCCATTGTATTTTGCTGAGCCATAACTTCCCTGCAATGTGTAAGCACTGATGCTTGAAGCGTTACCATTTACACCATAGCTAGCACGTAGCTTACCGAATGAAAGTGCAGGAACAGCATCTTTAACAAACTCTTCGTTACCGAATATCCAACCAGCAGATAAACCAGGGAAGAAGCCCCAACGGTTTTTTCCGAGTAATGATGAATATCCATCATAGCGGAATACTCCAGAGAGCAGATATTTGCCAAGATAGTTGTAGTTTGCACGACCAAAATAAGATAGAATGCGATATTCGCTGTGCCAAGAATCGATAGAGCGCTTTCCTTCTTTATCAGTAGTAAGAGCCAAATCCTGGAAGTCGTCGGTAGGTGCACCTGATCCACCCGCATAGAATCCTCTTGATACCAAATCATAGTATTCAGTACCCAACATTAGGTCAATATTGTGATCTTTAGCCACTTCAGCATTATAATTTAAAACGACATTATAAGTCTGTGAGAAATCACGATTGAACTCATCGCTACTTGAACGTGTTCTTTTCCAGTTATTAGGTCCGTCTTCATAATCTTTTGTGAAATATTCATATAGACCTTCTGAATAGTACCAGTTGGCAGTTCCCCTTAAAGTAAGGTTTTTGTAGAGTTCAGCCTCTAAAGTCTGAACCATTGTGAATTTATCAGTCTGTTGGTCTTGTTGCCATTTTTCTGGTTGATAATTTTGGTTTCCATCGCCAGCACCAGTACCAACAACAGGATTTCCATCCTCGTTAATATAACGAGCAGTCATAGGAACAGACAAAACACGACCGAAATAATTTGCCTCACTTGATTGTGAACCCGGCATTGACTGCCAATTTGCACGGTTAAAATTGAAGTTAGAATTTGCCTTTAACCATTTGTTGATTTGATAGCCACCGTTGAAAATGAAGCTATATCTCTTGTAGTATGAATTGATTGGAACACCAGTAGAATGGTTGTAACCCAAGCCAGCATAATAATTACCCTTGTCGTTACCACCTGACATGTTTATATTATAATCTTGTGTTGTAGAAGGGTTATTCAAGTTATAATCAGCAGGATTTGTGTTCCTAAATATGAGTTTTTGACCTGAATTAACCGGGTCATCCATAAGTTCCCATCCCTTTGTCAACAATTCTGCATGTGTAGCATTGTTTGCATCATAACCCATAACATTCCACTTCATGTTTGGACCATAAACGTTGCCAGTGCCTAAAGGTTGTGCACCTGTCAAGTTTGACTTAGGAGCCCAAGGAGTATTGTTATAAGCTGAACGCTGCCAATACAAATAATCTCTTGCATTCAAGAACTCATGTGGGTTGTTGATATAGTTTACTCCCAATTTTGTTTTGACATTGATTTCAGATTGACCTTTCTTACCACTCTTTGTTGTGATAAGAACAACTCCGTTACTTGCACGTGCACCATAAAGAGCCGTAGCACCGGCATCTTTTAAAACGTCCATTGACTCGATGTCTTCAGGATTAATGTCTGACAAACCACCACGAAGTTGTCCATCAACAATAACTAGAGGAGAACCAGTCCCGTTTAGGTTTGTACCACCACGAAGGACAATTGTAGGAGCTGCGCCGGGGTTACCTGAGCTCTGAATTACGCGCAAACCAGATACAGCACCCGAAAGAGCTTGAGCAGGGTTAGAGAAAACGCCGACTTTGAACGTCTCTTCTTTTACCTTTGAAATAGAGTTGGTCACGTTTACACGTGATTGCTTTCCACCGTAACCGGTTACCACTACTTCACTTAGCAGTTCAGAGTCTTCTTTCAAATTAACATCGAAATTCGTCTGTCCTTTAATTTCGATTATTTGGGTGGTAAATCCGATATACGAAATTTGAAGTGTTGCATTTTGGTCCACCTGAAGAGTGAACTTTCCATCGAGATCTGTAACTGTACCATTGGTTGTACCTATCTCGAGAACACTTGCGCCAATAATTGGTACACCGTTTTGCTCAATTACAGTACCGGTAACGGTTTGTTTTTGAGCAACAGCCACCAATGACAGAAACATTAGGCTTAATAGAATTAATTTTTTTTTCATCTGTAAATTACTGAATGGTTAATAAATAGAGAATTTGTCAATTTGTTTTATTTTTTGTTTGCATTAATTTTTTCAAGAGTTTTCCAACACTGATATAAGCCACGTGGTACATGAAAACAACCTTTCCATTTTCCACCTTTCAAGTCTAATAATACTTCACCTTGTCTGTTCAGATATCCCCACCATTCCGGATTTTCAGGATCTTTAAAGTGGTTCCATGTGTAATCATGTACTTTTTCAAACCATTCAAGGCATTTTTCTGATCCTGTTAAATGATATCCTTTTAATAATGATATCAATGTTTCAACATGTACCCACCAAAGTTTCTGATCCCACTCCAATTCTTGAGTTGGATGTCCAAGTCGGTCCATAAAATAGAAGATGCCTCCATATTCTTTATCCCAACCGTATTCAAGCATTGTCAATGTTGTTTCAGTTGCTTTTTTTATGAGCTCCGGACGATTCAATCTGACTCCTAAATCCATGATAAACCACATTGCTTCAATAGCATGACCGGGATTCATATGTCTGCCTTCGAAAGTGTCTGATAAACTTCCATCTTCGTTCACGTTTTCAACAATGATTCCATCCAGTTCCGGGCGCAGAAAAACGTCCATCACTTCGTGAATGCAATTATCAATTGTTTGTTGCAGGAATGATTCGTCTAAAAGATGTTCGATTTCAAGTGAAAGATTACACAAGATCATTGGTAAGGCAAAGTTCTTCAGATTCCTGGTTCCGGGATAAGCTTTGTTCCATTTTCCTTTTGGATTTTCAACTTTAGAAAGTACAATGTCAAAAGTCTTTTTGGCAATTTCTGCATATTCGCTGTTACCGGTAGCTTTGCTTAACTGGCCGAAAGCCATTGTAGCAAAAGTGTAAGAAAATATGTTGTAAGGCTCAATAATAGGTTTTCCTTCCCGTGTAACTGAGAAATACCAGTTGAGGTTACCATCATGACCAAATTTCTTCATGAATTCTCCACCTTGAATGGCACAGTCCAACCATTCCTGACGTTTTTCCAAATTGTTATACAACATGGAGAACAGCCAGACTTCACGCCCTTGTAACCACATAAATTTGTCGGTATCAAATACATTACCTTTACGATCTAAGCAAGTAAAATATCCGCCAAATTCTTTATCCTGCGATTTTTGAAGCCAAAAAGGTAGGACCTTTTCCAGCAATTCGGATTTGTATTGGTTTTCTAAAATGTTAAAATCTTTCATTTTATTCTTTAATATCTGTAATTAAATAGGTACAATAATAGAACATGCAACTAATACTTTAAAATATTGATGCAAATGAACGACATAAACTTTAAATATACAACATAGAAAATAAATATATTTATTAAATGTGCTATAAATTAACATAATTTATAGATATAAGCTAATAAAACATTAAGTTATTCGATTAACAAAGTCGTAATTTTATAAACAGTGATTTTGACTCCATGCAACGAGTATGACTCACGTAAGAAAATTCAAAAAGGTTAATTGGTTATGAATGGCAAAAATATTGTTCTCAGTCGTGAATGGTTAACACTGCGTTCACGTGATTATAGGAGAAACTGTTCTGCTTTTTCCAAAGAGTTCAGCTTTCCTACATCAATCATGTTCAAGTTATTGGTTGTGAAACAGATAAGTTTTTCTTTCTTGCATAAGGATAAATAAAAATCGATAATCGAGAATTGGTCTGGGAAATCCTTTATGTATTTGATGATAGACGGATTGAGGATATGAATGCCGGAAAAGGCAAGTTTTCTATAGCATTGAGGTTGTAAATTTGAAATAGGAGATTTTATTTCCCCGGTCTTTTCATTAATCCATCCTTTTAGTTGTATATTCTCATCAAACAGCAGATAACGTGTAGTTTGTCGTTCATTGCAAACAAGAGTTGCTATAGGGTTGTATTTCAGGTGATAGGTGTAAAGTTCATTAAGATCGATATTGGACAATATGTCTACATTATGAATTAGGAAAGGCTTTGAGTCATCAAAAAACCATGATGCTTTTTTAATACCACCACCTGTATCGAGTAATTTACTGCTTTCATCAGAAAACTCAATTCTGATATCGAAATAGTTTTTAGATTCAATAAAATCGATTATTTGTTGCCCAAAATGATGTATGTTGATTATGATTTCATCGAATCCAGCACTTCTCAATTTTTCGATTACATGTTGTAATAAAGGTTTACCTGCGATTGGTACCATAGCTTTTGGCATGATGTCAGTCAAAGGTTTTAGTCGTGTGCCTAGTCCGGCAGCGAAGATCATTGCTTTCATTTCAAGATTATTTTCTGCTCTTGAATTCTTGTTCCAGATTTTGTTCGCGGTGGGTAAGTGAAACCTTTATTCCAAAAGTCTTAGAGATATGTTCTGCCACTTTTTGTGCTGCATAAACAGATCGATGTTGTCCGCCGGTACATCCAAAAGAAATCATCAGATTTGTGAAATTGCGATCCATATATCTTTTCACATGATTATCAACTAGTGGATAAATGTGATCGAGAAATTTACGAATTTCGCCATCATCTTCCAAAAATTTAATAACCGGTTCATCTAATCCATTAAAATTATTGTATCTTTCATATTTCCCAGGATTATTTATCGCACGACAATCAAAAACATATCCTCCTCCATTTCCCGAGGCATCATTTGGAATTCCTTTTTTGAATGCAAAGCTGTAAACACGAATTTCCAGTTCACGTTTGCTTGTATCGGCGAATTGTTTCAAATCCACCATATTATTTAAAACTTCAGTTAAGTATGGATAGTTGTCGAAGCCGTCTTTCAGTAATTCACGCAAGTTGTTTAGTGCAAAAGGAATGCTTTGCAAAAAATGTGGTTTCTTTTCAAAATACCCTCTAAATCCGTAAGCACCAAGCACTTGTAGTGTTCTAAACAATACGAATATCCGAAGTTGTTTAAGGAATTTAGCTTCTTCAACATCTCTATATTTCTTCAAAGAATTGATATAAGTGCTGATAAGTTCATCTCTTAATTTGTCAGGGAAATTAGCTTTTGCTTGCCATAAAAACGATGCTACATCATAATAAACAGGTCCTTTTCTACCTCCCTGAAAATCTATGAAATATGGAATTCCATCGACCAACATAACATTTCGTGATTGAAAGTCTCTATACATGAATGTATTATGTTTGTCTTCAAGTAAATCATTTGCTAATATATCGAAATCGTTCTCCAGTAAATCTTCCTGAAAATCCATTCCTGTTGTTTTCAGAAAATTATATTTAAAGTAATTCAGATCCCAATATACAGAACGTTCATTAAATTCAGGTAGAGGATAGCAAACATTAAAATCCAAATTCTTTGCTCCAATAACTTGAAAATCAGCCAACATTGAAATTGTTTTATGAAGCATTTCCTTTTCTTCAGAACTGAACACTCCAGTTAATCTACCTCCTTTGATTACATCAAATAAAATGTTATCACCCAAGTCTTCCTGCAAATACATCAATTCATCGTTAGATACTGTAACTATCTGTGGCACATTGAGATTCATTGAATAAAAATGTTGAGCCAATTCAATAAATGCGTGATTCTCTTGAACTGATTCGCCAATTGCGCCAATCAATGAAATATCATCCTTTTTCATTCGGTAATATTTCCTGTTTGAACCTGATGTTGGAAGTAATTCTAATTCAGGTTTCAATTTGCCTGTATATTTTTCAAATAATTTTACAAGTTCTTGCATTGTTTCTTAATTCACTTTTATTTTATTTAATTGATCCAACCACACTGTTACAGCAGCATCACTCGGCATTCGCCAATCACCTCGAGGTGATAAATTAATGGAGCCAACTTTAGGGCCATCGGGCATACATGAACGCTTGAATTGTTGAGAAAAAAACCGTTTGTAAAATACTGTAAGCCATTTCAATATTGTTTCCGGTGAATATATATTGTTAAATGCTTGTTTCGCAATAAAATAAATACGAGTTGGTTCATCTCCAAAGCGAAGCATTCTGTATAGGAAAAAATCATGCAGTTCATAAGGACCTATCTTGTCTTCAGTCTTCTGTTCGATATTTCCTTCAGGATTAGCAGGAAGAAGTTCAGGACTATAAGGAGTATCAAGAATGTCGTCGAGAATATTCTTTGACTTTTCATCCATATGTGAATTTGCAATCCAGCGGACAAGCGACTTAACCAATGTTTTGGGCACACTTGTGTTGATGCCATACATCGACATATGATCTCCATTGTAAGTAGCCCAACCTAAAGCCAATTCAGAGAGATTTCCAGTACCAACTACTAAACCACCAATTTTGTTTGCATAATCCATTAGTATCTGTGTCCGTTCTCGTGCCTGACCATTTTCATAGGTGACATCATGATTGTTTATATCATGTCCTATATCTTTAAAATGTTGATTGACAGCATTTACGATAGATATTTCTTTTATTGTAATACCGGCCGACTTCATCAGCTCATTGGCATTGTTGTAAGTTCTGTCAGTAGTGCCGAAGCCAGGCATTGTAATGCCAAATATGTTTTCTCTTGGCAATCCAAGAATATCGAAAGTTTTGATTGTAACCAATAATGCTAAAGTAGAATCTAGTCCACCAGAAATACCGATTGTTACTTTTTGTATTCCTGTGTGTAATAAGCGTTTTGCCAGTCCATGTGTTTGTATAGAAAAAACTTCATTCAAATTGTCATCGGTATTTTTTTCTGAAGGGATGAATGGATGGGGATTAAAAGATCTGTATATTTCATCGAATACTGATGGGGATATGTGACAATATATATCGTCTACTAACTCTCTTGAATTTAGGTAATTAGTATTTACCATCCGATCATGGTGAAGTATATTTAAATCAATGTCTGCTATAATTAATTGATTATCAAAAGAAAAACGTTCAGACTCTTTTAATAATACGCCATTTTCTGCTATGAAATCTGCACCGGAAAATACCAAATCTGTTGTAGATTCTCCAACGCCGCTTGATGCATAAACATAACCTGCAACACATCGTGCTGATTGCTGCAATATCAAATTGCGACGATAGTTGTTCTTTCCGACAATATCATTGCTAGCTGATAAATTAAATATAACATCTGCACCTAATACAGATGAAGTGCTGGATGGAGGAATGGGCATCCATAAATCTTCGCAAATCTCTATTGCAAAATTGCCAAATGGAGTAGTGAAAATGGGGCTAACAGACGATATAGGAAATGATTCGCCTGCTAATTCAACAGTAAAGTCGTTAAGTTTATCTCCACTCGAAAACCATCGTTTCTCATAAAACTCTTTACCATTTGGTATGTTTTTTTTAGCAACAAACCCTTTTATTCCTTCAGAATTAATAACTGCTGCAACGTTATATAAACCGTTTTTATGAAATAATGGAAGTCCAACAATCACAATAATAGAAGAGTCGTTGGTCATAAAATGAGCAATATCAAAAAGTGAAGCTATTGCTTTCTTTTGCAGTGCCGTTTGAAAAAACAAATCTCCACATGTATATCCTGTTATGCAAAGTTCAGGAAAGCATAATATTTGAACACCTTTGTCGGTTGCTTCTTTAATAACTGATTTTATCTCCCGGATATTATATTCACAATCAGCCACTTTGACTTTAGGTGTTGAAGCAGCCACTCGCAGAAATCCGTATTGATTGATATCCATATTTGTATGAGAATTTATATACAATTATTACAAAGATACTAAAATGTTGCAGGTCTTGATAAAGCTTTACCTTCAAAACTAGTAAATTTATTTTGACCTTTCATATAATATTCGCCGTCGGATAACTCAATGATATAATCCATTGAATAATGCCATAGATCATAATACAAGTTCCAGGATTCCAATTCTACTTCTCCACATTGAAAGTCCACTGTATCGCTTCTTGGGAATTTCTTTTCAGGAATAAAAGCGTCTGAAAAGTCAGAATTCACATAGAATCGATATGAATCTATGCCCGACATAAAGAACTCTCTTCCAATAGGATGCTTTAGTTCTTCACCTCTTCCAAAAGACATATCAACTGGAATCCATCCTACTCCTTCAAAGTATACTTCTGCCCAATCATGCAGATTCACTTCTCCCGGATGCATCATCCAGCCACTTTGCCAGCGAGAAGGAATTCCTTTATATCTTAACATGTTGATCAAAAGAAGAGTAACTTGTCCGCAGTCACCTTTTCTATTCTCTATGACATAAGTAGGAATGTTTGGGATAATTGAATATCCCAATGCACTTGCCCATGGGTAATTAGCGGCAATATATCTGTAAATAGACTGCAAAGTTTCTATAGGGTCTGTCGCATCCTTTGTGATGCTGTCAGTCAATGATTTAAGTCGGTTTGAGAACTGGATATGCGGTTTCTTTTCAGAGGTATAGTATTTATAATCAGGTGACGATTTATCGTAAGAATTTATATCGATTTGTGAAAGGTCAAACCATTCACCTTGCGATGAAAATTCAAACTCGACCTGAAAGACAGTCGGCTTATCCTTTTCAGCACGCTTCTCCATATAAATTGAAGTGTGAGCAGTTTTATCATCAGATAAAATATAATCCAGTTGAGAAGTTTTAATAAGTTGAACATCAGTTTGTCTGTGAATATCTTTGCGAGGGTAGGGCAGCCATGCGCGAACAATTTCACCTTCAGAAACCGCGTTTGCATTTACGGTCACGGTATATAAGACATTCATTTGTTTTTTTGGTAAAAGGTAATGCCCTTTTATTGTAGTCGGCAGCATTTTTGCTAAATCTGCATCTATTATGGAGTCCGTTTTCCTATATGAAGTTGTTAATGATGGAGCAAGTTTTTTAGCCTCATCATTCAATCTAAATATGTTAGTTGCCGCATTTCTGAAGTACCTCTTTTCGCCATCTATTAATCTGAATTCAAGTGATCCATCAGATTCCCAGGAAGATATTTGATCTGCAGATGGAGTAAACAGCAAATTTTCCTCAATCCAATCGATTATGTCCCCTTGTGTTTTATTAAAATCCAAAGAAACTCTGTGTATTGAATCCTTTTTAACTTTCAGTAAAAAACGTTGATCATCAGTCAATTTGTTGTCGGTTAACAATAAGTCGATTTGTTTGTTTGCTGCAGAAAAGTTACCTTTTGCAATCTCATTCTCAATTCGGTTCTTTTCAGATACAGAGCAACCAGCAATCAAAAATAATGATAAAATAAAAAGTAATGTTCTCATTATGTTACTTCTAAAGTCCTTAAGATGGTTGAAATCTCAGTAAGTTTTTTCAATAAAGTAGTCATAGAGTCAAGTACAAGATTACCACCAGCATCAAGTAATACCTGGTCGGACAGCGGTCCCGTGTTCACATCAATAACAAAAATACCCGCATTGTGAGCCGCTTCTGTTCCCAGTGGAGCGTTTTCAATCACGATAGCCTGGTTAGGCTGTAAGTTTCCACCCTTTTGCAATCCCATTAAAAACGGTTCAGGATTTGGTTTGCCCTTCTTCACATCAAAAGCAGTAACCATTGTTTCCGGTGTAAAGATATCAGGAAAGTTAGAGTCCAATCGTTCCAAGAGAGAAGGTTGACCAGAACCAGTTACCAGCACAGGGATAAGTCCCCTTTGTTTAACTAAGTTAAGAACCTCGATTGCTCCGGGGATTGTTTCTCCCGAATTATACTGATAAAACAACTCCGTTTTCCTTTCATATACACGTTGTTTCTCTTCGGGAGTGGCCTTACGTCCCTTTTCCCGTTCAAACATTATGTTGATGGTAGATTTGCCAGTCCGACCTTCGTGCAGATAAAACTCTTCAGGAGTTGTAGTTGTAAACCCTTCTTCCTCAAATACTTGTTGCCATGATTTGGCATGGGCAGACATCGAGTCATAAAGCACGCCATCCATATCAAATAAAATTGCTTTTAAATCAAAACGAGAATACCCATTCTCTCTCAAGTATTTTCTGAAAATCTCTTCCATTTTATATTATTAATATCCTTTGTAAATGTCGGTTAAAACTTTTAATTAAACAAAAAGAGACCATTGATTAACGGTCTCTTCAGGTCATGCCGGGATGAGTTTCCCGTTATTTTAAATTATCAATTCTTGCGACTTAAATTCTTACTTTAATCGCTTTGCTCTCTTCTTCGTAACCCGGTTTGTCAAGTAAAGCAAACATGTTTCTTTTGTATGCTTCAACACCCGGTTGGTTAAACGGATTGATTCCGAGCATATAACCACTTATTCCACAAGCTTTTTCGAAGAAATAAATCAGCTGTCCGATATACTTTTCTTCAAGTTCAGGAATCTCAATCAGCAAGTTTGGAACATCACCATCGACATGAGCCAGTCTTGTACCAAGCTCAGCCATTTTGTTCACATCGTCAACACGTTTACCCTCAAGGAAATTCAGTCCGTCAAGATTATCATCATCATGCGGAATCTCCACTTTCTCATTCGGTTCTTTAACCGAAATGACAGTCTCAAAAATAGTCCGTTCCCCCTCTTGAATCCATTGACCCATCGAGTGCAAGTCCGATGTAAAATCAACCGCTGCCGGGAAAATACCCTTCAGTTCCTTACCTTCACTCTCGCCGTAAAGTTGTTTCCACCATTCAGCAAAATAATGAAGTTTAGGATTAAAATTCACAAGGATCTCGATCTTTTTACCTCTTTTATACAACTCGTTACGAATTGCAGCATAAATAGCCGGTAAATTATATTCAAAAGCTACAGAAGTATTTGAAGCATTTTCTATTTCGACAGCCCCATCAATCAGATTACGAATATTCAATCCAGCGACTGCGATTGGAAGTAATCCTACCGGAGTAAGTACAGAATAACGTCCTCCAACATTATCAGGAATCACATAAGTCTTATAGCCCTCCTGTGTTGCCAATGTGCGGAGCGCACCTTTTTTCTCATCCGTGATAGCAACAATACGTTTTTGTGTTTCAGTCTTACCCACTTTCTTTTCCAGCTTTTCTTTCAGCAAACGGAAAGCCACAGCCGGTTCTGTTGTAGTACCTGATTTAGAAATATTGATAATACCGAAAGAGCGGTCTTCAACAAATTCAAGAATCTCATGAAGATAATCTTCACTTAAGTTATTACCTGCGAACAACACCACAGGATCTTTGCGTTTTGGTTGTAACCAATCCAAAGAAGGTTTCAGCGCCTCAATAACCGCTCTGGCACCCAGATAGCTACCACCAATACCAACAACCACAACAACATCACATAGTGAGCGTAGGGTTGTAGCAGTATCTTCGATATCTCTTATCACTTCGTCAGTAAACGAAGAAGGCAAATTCACCCATCCGAGGAAATCGTTTCCCGCGCCGTTTCCACTGTGTAAAGATTCATTACAAGCCGTAGCAAAATCAGCCTGATTCAGAATTTCCTCTTCATTCACAAATTTGTAAACAGGTTGAATGTTCAATTTAATCGTATCCATAAAATATATGTTTATTATTTATATCAGAATATTTCAATTAAGTTTTTGATGGCAGTCTTTGGCGAAATATTGCTGTACAATATGTTATAAACTGTATTAACAATAGGTATTTCAATCTGATATTTCTGATTCATTGAAACAATACATTTCGCCCCATAGTACCCTTCTGCAATCATTTCCATTTCCAGTTGCGCACTTTTCACCGAATACCCTTTACCGATCATGGTACCCAGCGTTCTGTTTCTGCTGAATTGAGAGTACCCGGTAACCAGCATATCACCCAGATAATGTTGTTCACAGATATTTCTTTCCATAGGAGCAATACCATTTAGGATACGCGACATTTCATTTGCGCAGTTTGTCATGTAAACAGCCTGGAAATTATCCCCATATTGCAGACCAGAGCAAACACCCGCTCCAATAGCATAAATATTTTTGAGTACTGCCGCCAACTCAATTCCGAGTACATCATTCGATATTGAAGTACGCAATATACGTGAAGATATAGCTTCCGCGATCGATTTAGCCTTTTCCGTATCACTGCAGGCACATGTCAAAAACGATAACCTTTCCAAAGCAACCTCTTCTGCATGACAAGGACCGGAAATCACTCCGATATTCTCAATAGGAACCTTAAAGTTCCCCATCAGATATTCGCTCATTGCCACATTATCACCCGGCACAATTCCTTTGAGTGCAGAGATCACAGTCTTCCCTTTGAAGTTGTTCGACCAAACCCACCGGAAATATTGTTTAATATAAGGCGATGGAAAAGCAATAATGATTGTATCCGAATCCTTTATAGCACGCTCAATATTTGTATAAAATACAATTTGAGACAAATTAAATTTAATGTTTCGCAAGTAGTCGGGATTGTTTCCAAGCTTATAAAAGCCCTCTACTTGTTCGTTCCGGCGCATATACCAGTTAATCTCTTTTTGCGTCATCAAAACAAGTTTGGCAAGGGCTGTCGCCCATGTTCCACCTCCTAAAATGCAAATCTTTCCCAGTGAACTCATTCTATGTTCTTCTATACGTTAAAAGTTATTGAGCAGCATTCGCTATCCATAATTTCACATCATCAGGGGTAGGATTTATTAATCCCAGCGCATATTTCTTGTTCAATCCACAAATTTCCTGATGTAACTTGTTGGGATTAAGATCTATTAATTCAGTCACTTCGTTATATCCGGCCTTCTGTAACACTTCAACCCATGCTTCAGGAATACCCAATTCTGTATATTTATCTATTGAATCCTTTTTGACAGTCTTTTCGGGTCGCATCATTGGGAAGAGCAGTACCTCCTGGATAGTAGTTTGTCCCGTCATCAGCATTGTCAATCTGTCCATACCGATTCCCATGCCCGATGTAGGCGGCATTCCATATTCAAGAGCCCGAAGGAAATCCTGGTCGATAAACATTGCTTCGTCGTCCCCTTTTTCCGATAAGTGCAGTTGATCTTCAAAACGTCCTCGTTGATCTATCGGGTCGTTCAGTTCCGAATAAGCATTCGCCAGTTCCTTGCCGTTCACCATAAGTTCAAAGCGTTCCGTCAGTTCCGGGTTTTCACGATGTTTTTTGCAGAGAGGCGACATTTCGATAGGGTAGTCCATTACGAACGTCGGTTGTATGAAAGTTCCTTCCGCTTTTTCTCCGAAAATCTCATCAATGAGTTTACCTTTACCCATTGTTTCATTGTGTTCAACTCCCAGTTTATCACACACTTCGTGCAACTGTGATTCGTCCATATCTGTAATATCGATACCCGTATTTTCTTTAATAGCATCGATCATAGTGATTCGTTTATAAGGCGCTTTAAAATCTATTTCTTTGTCGCCAACCTTCACTTTTGTAGTTCCCAGCACTGTCAGTGCGATATGTTCCAACATCTGTTCAGTAAATTCCATCATCCAGATGTAATCCTTATACGACACATAAATTTCCATTGCCGTAAACTCCGGATTATGCGTCCTGTCCATTCCTTCGTTACGGAAGTTGCGTGAAAACTCATACACCCCTTCAAAACCGCCAACTATCAAGCGTTTCAGGTACAGTTCATTCGCAATACGTAAGTATAAATCTATGTCCAGTGCGTTGTGGTGAGTAGTGAACGGGCGCGCCGCAGCTCCACCCGGAATGCTTTGAAGCACAGGAGTTTCCACTTCCAGATACCCTTGTTCATTAAAAAACGAGCGCATGGCATCAAATATCTTTGTACGTTTTATAAATATCTCTTTAACCTCGTTGTTCACCAACAAGTCGACATACCTTTGTCTAAAGCGAAGTTCAGGATCCGTAAATTTATCATACTCCACGCCATCTTTCATTTTAACTACCGGCAGTGGTTTGAGTGATTTCGATAAAACAGTCATTGTTTGCGCATGCACCGATATTTCACCCGTCTGCGTGCGGAACACAAATCCCGTGATGCCAATAAAGTCGCCAATATCCAACATCTTCTTGAAAACGTTGTTATACAGTTCTTTATCCTCATCGGGACAAATATCATCTCTAGTAATGTAGATTTGAATTCTGCCTTTGGAATCCATCAACTCCAAAAACGATGCTTTCCCCATAATGCGTCGTGTCATTATGCGTCCGGCAATACTTACCTGCCGTTTTTCAGCATCATCATCAAATTCACTTTTTATATCTGTGGAATATGCGTTAACTTCGTACGCTGCTGCAGGATACGGATCAATTCCATATTCTCGCATTGAGTTAAGACTTTGTCTGCGAATAATCTCTTGTTCGCTAAGTTCTAAATTCTGCATTCTTTTCGTTTATCTATTTTCTCCATCCGGATGGTTAAATTTGCGCAAAGTTACAAAATATATTGCACTTTTCATTTCGTTTAGACCGATTTCGTTAATAGAACATCTTAAAAGATAAATAGTTTGTATGTAAAATTATAAACTGCAATACAGTCGAGCGTTCAACTATATTGCAGTTTTTAATTAAATTGAATAGTTCATACTTTTGATACTGAACCTGTTCAATCTAAATCAGAAGATTAATCTTCTATTGTTTTATCTACTGTTTCTTTTTCCGGAATCCATTTCGATAGCAATATAGAAATCAATAATGTGCCGATGATAACAGTTAGCGAAACCCATGAATGACTGCTAAAGAAATGACCTACTACAGGTATCGCACTCAGCAGCATTTTTGCACCAATAAAGAATAGAATAAAGCT
>Ga0265294_10000478_pt1 | contig 53356 bp, 53 predicted proteins | sample MunlanPumphouse3_FD_192504 | JGI IMG/M metagenome (GOLD analysis project Ga0265294, IMG submission 192504) | Groundwater microbial communities from a municipal landfill in Southern Ontario, Canada - Pumphouse #3 | ecosystem: Environmental > Aquatic > Deep subsurface > Groundwater | place... | reverse complement strand
TACTTTAAAACTTAAAATATAAAAGAAGAATTATGAATAAACAAAATAGATTTTTGCCAACAACAAAAGATGAGATGAAACAGCGAGGCTGGGATGAACTTGATGTTGTTTTAATAACAGGAGATGCATATATTGATTCTCCTTTTATGGGAATTGCAGTTGTTGGAAGAATCTTAGAAGATATTGGTTTAAGAGTTGGAATTATTGGGCAACCAGATATTAACAGTGATGTTGATATAAAACGACTAGGGGAGCCAAAACTGTTTTGGGGAGTTAGTGGTGGAAGTATTGATTCTATGGTTTCAAACTACACTGCTACAAAAAAGTTTAGAAATGATGATGACTATACTCCAGGTGGGAAAAACAACAAACGACCAGATAGGGCTACTTTAGTTTATACAAATCTTATAAGAAGATATTTTAAAAATACAGTTCCTATTGTTTTGGGAGGAATAGAAGCAAGTTTAAGACGACTTACGCACTATGATTATTGGTCAAACACTCTTAGAAAACCAATTTTATTTGATTCTAAGGCTGATTATATGATTTATGGAATGGGTGAACAAGCAATAATAGATTTAGGTCTTTATTTAAAAGAGGGTAAAGATGTAAGAACTATTGCAGGATTATGTTATATCTCAAAAGAGCCTGTAAAAGAGTATTTACAAATTCCATCACACAAAGAGTGTTTGGATAACAAAGAGAAATATATTGATCTATTTAGAGCTTTTTATGATAACAACGACCCAATGTATTCAAAAGGTCTTTGCCAAGAAGTAGATGGCAGATTTCTAATACAAAATCCACCAAGTAGGTATTTAGAAGAGAGTGAGATGGATAAAATTGCCTCTTATCCATATCAAAGAGATTTACATCCATATCATGCAAAAGATGGAAAAGTAAAGGCATTGGAAACTATAAAATTCTCAATTATGACTCATCATGGATGTTGGGGAGAGTGCAACTATTGTGCGATTGCAGCTCATCAAGGCAGAACCATAAGAACAAGAAGTGAAGAAAATATTTTAAGTGAAGCAAAACATTTTACAACACTAAAAGATTTTAAAGGAATAATCTCAGATGTTGGAGGACCAACAGCCAATATGTATGGTTATGAGTGCAAAAAGAAGATGAATCTTGGAACTTGTATAGATAATAAAAGATGTGTGGATGCTCATAGACTTTGTCGTACAATGAAAGTAGATCATAGCAGAAACATAAAACTTCTAAAAGATATAAGAGCTATTCCAAAGGTTAAAAAAGCATTTATTGCTTCAGGTATTAGATACGATTTTATAGCTGCTGATAAAAATCATGGAAAAGAGTATTTAAAAGAGATAATTGATCATCATATATCAGGTCAAATGAAAATTGCACCTGAGCATACAAGTGATGAAGTGCTTCATCATATGGGAAAACCTGGTAAACAATCACTTATTGAGTTTAAAAAGATGTTTGATGATTTAAATAAAACAAGTGGTAAAAAACAGTTTTTAACATATTATCTAATTGCAGCACATCCAGGATGCAAAGAGAGCCATATGCATGAGCTTAAACAATTTACAACTCATGAATTAAAGATTAATCCAGAACAAGCACAAGTTTTCACACCAACACCTGGAACTTACTCAGCTGTTATGTACTATACAGAGTTGGACCCTTTTACAAAAAAGAAGATATTTGTTGAAAAAGATACATTAAGAAAAGAGAGACAAAAAGAGATAGTAGTTGCAAAAAAAGAGTTTGCTAAAAATAAAAAAGGTAATAATTTAGGGATGCAAGGTTGAAAATTTAATATAAAGCAACCAAAAAATGGTTACTTTAAAATATTTAAGCTAAAGCGTTTATCATATCTTTTGTAACTTCTGATACATCTTTTGTACCATCAAGTTCCATAAACAGACCCATTTTTTTGTAAAAATCAATTAGTGGTGCCGTTTGAGAGTGGTATGCTTCAAGTCTGCTTTTTACAGTTTCTGCATTATCATCTTTTCTAATAGTTAATTCTCCACCACAATAGTCACAAACACCATCTTTTTTTGAAGGATTAAACTCAACATGAAAAGATGCTCCACAACCAGAACAAACTCTTCTTCCTGTAATTCTTCCTACAATTAAGCTATCAGGAACATTTAAAGAGATTACTTTATCAAGTTTAATTTTCATATTTTCCATAAGTTCACTTAAAGCCTCAGCTTGAGCCAAAGTTCTTGGAAAACCATCAAGAATAAATCCATTTTTACAGTCAGCAACAGCTAGTCTATCTTTGATAATTCCAATAATAGTTGAATCTGGAACTAATTGCCCAGCATCCATAAATTTTTTTGCTTCCATTCCCATATCTGTTTTGTCTGCAATTGCTGCTCTTAAGATATCTCCTGTTGAGATTTGTGGGATATTGTACTTCTCAATTAAAAATTTAGCTTGAGTTCCTTTTCCAGCTCCTGGTGCTCCAAATAGCATTAAATTCATATTTTATCCTTAAAATTTTTTCGCTTATTGTAGTAAAAAAGGATTTAATAGTAGATAAGTTATAGATAGTAGATTAGGAATTTAATCGATTTTTGATACAATGATTGCTTAAAACTCAAGGCTTCATTCTTGAAGCCCTTTAGAATTTTGCTACTTTTAGGAATTTTTTATAAATTCCGTTAAAAAGTAGTAATAACAGAAAAAGGAAATGAATGAAAAAACTATTTTTAATTATTGGAGCACCTGGAAGTGGAAAAACAACAGATGCCGAACTTATAGCAAAAAAACATGAAAATATAACTCACTATAGCACAGGCGATATGCTAAGAGCTGAGATGGCAAAAAATAGTGATATAGGAAAAGAGATAGCAAAATATGTAAATGCTGGAAATATAGTACCTATTAAAATAGCTATACAAACTATAGTAAATGCTATAAAAAATGCTCCAACACCTACAATAATAATAGATGGATATCCTAGAAGTTTAGAGCAGATGAGTGCTTTGGATGAGTATTTGAAAAATGAAAAAGAGTTAGAGCTAGTTTCTTGTATAGAGGTAGTTGTAAGCGAAGAAGTTGCAAAAGATAGAGTGCTTGGAAGAAATAGGGGAGATGATGATAAGGTTGAAGTATTTAACAACAGAATGAGCGTATATATAGAGCCTTTAAAAGCTATTCAAGATTTTTATGAATCAAAAAATATTTTGAAAAAAATAGATGGAGAGCGAACTATAGGAGAGATTGTAGATGAGATGGAAAGTTTCATTTTGTCAAAAATATAGTCAAAAAGATTTTAAACAGTGAATAGAAAAGTAAATTTTTATAGCGTAATTATTGGAACTGAACTTTTAAATGGCAGAAGAAAAGATGCTCATTTTGCATTTTTAAATGAAGAATTTCTTAAAAGAGGTTGGGAACATAAAGCATCTTTTGTGATTGAAGATGATAAAGAGCTGATGCTAAAAATATTTAATCTTATAAAATCTGATGAGAATAGTGTGATGTTTTGTTTTGGTGGAATTGGAGCAACTCCAGATGATTTTACAAGGCAAATAGCTGCAGATGCTTTTACGAACTCACAAATGGAGTTTCATGAAGAAGCAAAGAAGAGAATCGAAAATAGATTTAAAGAGGAGGCTTATCCTCACAGAGTAAATATGGCGTATCTTCCAATAAATGCAAAACTTCTAAAAAATGTTGTAAATGATGTAGCTGGGTTTTATTTAGAAGATAGATTCTTTTTCACACCAGGATTTCCATCTATGAGTCAAAGTATGGTTTTGGAGGCTTTGGATAGACACTACACAAAATCAAATATCAAAAAATATAGAAAATCATTGACAATTGTAAGTAGTGAAAATGACTTAATAGAAATTATGAAAAAAATTCCAACACACCTTGAGTTTTCATCTTTGCCAAATATTATTGGAAATGAAAGAAGAGTTGTAATATCTGTTGCTGGATATAATCAAGATGAGGTAAATTTTGCTTTTAAACTCTTTTTGGATTTTTGCCTTGAAAATAAAAAAGAGTATGTTTTGGAAGATATAAATGGATAAACAAATACGAAATAGTACAGCTGAATTTTTAATTTTTACTTCACAAAATAAAGAAGATAGTATTGAGGTAAAAGTATTTGATGAAACGGTTTGGCTTACTCAAAATATGATAGCACAGCTTTTTGAAAAATCAGTATCAACAATAAATGAACATATAAAAAATATTTATAAAGAAAAAGAACTTTCAGAAATTGATACTATTAAGAAATTCGGAAATTCCGAATTTGCTAAAAAGCCAACAAATTATTATAACCTTGACCTTATTATTTCTGTTGGATATAGAGTAAATTCAAAAAAAGCTACACAGTTTAGACAATGGGCTACAAGTGTATTAAAAGAGTTTGCTATAAAAGGATTTGTTCTTGATAAAAAAAGGCTAGAAAATGGCTCATTTTTAGGTCAAAACTATTTTGATAGATTACTTGAAGAGATAAGAGAGATAAGAGTTAGTGAAAGAGTGTTTTATCAAAAGCTAACAGATATTTACTCTACAAGTGTTGATTATAATAAAGATGATGAAACAACTAAAAACTTTTTTGCAAAAGTGCAAAATAAAATTCATTTTGCTATTCATGGGCAAACAGCAGCTGAACTGATTTTTAATAGAGCAAATAGCCAAAAAGAGAAGATGGCCTATGCCCTAATTTAAAGACAATTTACTATCTTTTTCTATCAAATTCTTAATATAGGTATTTAGAGAAACACCTATTTTTGTAGCATTTAAAACTGCAAGTTTGTGAAGTTCACTTCCTGTTCGTACATTAAAAACACCTTTAAATGCTTTTTGTGGTTCTCTATTTAGCTCTTTACAAGTCAATATATATTCATCAACTGCATTTTTAAAATTTTCTTCCAATTCAGTTGCATTTTGTGCTTCAAATGTTACTAAATCATTTATCATATCTATTTTCCCAAAAAAACATTTATCTTCTTGTGAATACTCAATTGTTCCTATATAACCATTGTATTCAATAATATTTGCCATTATAAAAACTCCTTAAGTTTGTTTTGTATCTGTTTTATAAGATAAACTTTTAAAATATCACTTGGATGCGGTTTATGTAGATTTATTAATAAATCTTTATCTTTATTGTAAAATTTAACAGCAGAACCAGCACCTTCAATTTTTATAAACCCTAAATAAGTTAATAATGTATTTAACTCTTTAAAAGTTAAATCTTTTTTTGGTGGATTTTCTAAAAATTTTAATAAAAGCTTATCTTTTTTACTCATAGCAAAATGATACCATAATTTAGTTGCAAATAAATAAAAAAATATTATAAATTTTCAACAACTCTTTTTATACCCTCTAAAGCCTCTTTTAAAATCTCAAGAGGTGTTGCTATATTTACTCTTATAAAATTATCACCATTTTCTCCAAAAGTTACTCCTGAGATTACTCTTACATTTCCTAGCTCTTCTAGTTTTTTTGTAAACTCTTTTGAGTTTAAGCCAAGATTACTTATATCAATCCATAGTAGATATGTAGCTTCGGCTTTGACTACTTTTAGGTTTGGGATATTTTTTGTTATAAAATCTTCCAAAAAGTTTTTATTTTTTTCAAGATAAATAAGTAGTTCAAAAAGCCAATCTTCACACTCTTCATAAGCACTAATCAAAGAGTAAATCCCAAAAACATTAACTCCTTTCATCTCATTTTTGCTCAGAGTCTTATCCAAAATAGTTCTTAGTTTTTTATTTGCCACAACTATATTTGAGGCTTTTAAAGAAGCAATATTAAATGTCTTACTAGCACTTGTACAAGTAATAGAGTTTTGCTCAAACTCTTTATTTATGGATGCAAAAGGTGTGAAGATATAATCTTTGAAGACCAAATCCCTATGAATCTCATCACTTATTACCAAAACACCATATTTTAAACACAATTCGCCCATTTTTTGCAACTCATCTTTTGAAAAAACTTTTCCAACAGGATTGTGAGGATTTGATAATATAAATAGTTTTGGTCTATCATTTTTTAGTTTCTCTTCAAAATCAACAAAATCTATCTCATATTTTGCATCTTTATATATCAAATTGTTTGTTATAACCTTGCAATCATTGTTTTGTATAACTATATTAAAGTAGTGATACACAGGCGATTGAATTAAGATTTTGTCATCTTTTTGACAAAAAGTTTGAATTATTGCACTTAAAGATGGAATTACACCAGCTGTTGGAATAATATGCTCTTTTTTTATCTCATAGTTAAATCTTTTTTTCCACCAACTAATCTCAGCTTCAAAATACTCATTTGGAACCATTGTATAGCCAAAAACTGGATGCATTGCTCTTTTTATAATAGAATCCACAATAGGCCTTGCAACCTCAAAATCCATATCAGCAACCCACATAGGAATCACTCCATCTTTTGTAGTATCCCATTTATAGCAGTCTGTATTTTTTCTATTTATCACTTTATCAAAATTGTATTTCATATATTTCCTTTAAAAAATTATAACTTTTTAAAATCTATACTATCTTTTCCTACAAATTTTTTTTCATCTGTTTTTTTTACTACCATTTTTGCAATCTCATCAGTTTCAACTGCAACATCATGAGTTAAAGATGCTATTTGTGCATTTTGTTGAGTCTGTTCATCCAAACTATTTACAGCATCATTAATCTGTTCAATACCCAAAAGTTGCTCTTTTGAAGAGTTTTCAATATCATAAATAAGTTTTGAAGAGTTTTTTATATTTTCATTTAACTCTTTATACCCTTCAATCATAGAGTTTGCAATCTCTTTACCTTGATTTGCCTTTAATGTTGCATTTTCAACAATATTTTTTATCTCTTTTGCAGCCTCTGCACTTCTGTTTGCTAAGTTTCTAACCTCACCAGCAACAACTGCAAATCCTTTTCCAGCTTCACCAGCTGTTGCTGCTTCAACAGCTGCGTTTAGGCTTAAAATATTTGTTTGAAATGCGATATTATCAATCACACTTATTGCTTCATTTATCTCAGATACTTGACTACTAATATCTTCCATAGAAGCAGTTGTTTGGTTTGCAAGTTTCTCACCCTCAATAGAAGAGTTAAGAAGTTTTTGTGATAGTTGAGTCATTTTTGATACATTTTGTGAATTGCTTCTAATATTTGATGTAATTTGTTCTAAAGATGCTGATGTTTGTTCAAGAGATGCGGCTGCTTCATTTGAACTTATATTTAATTTATCTACATTTTTAAGTAATATATTTGAACTCTCATCAAGTTTTAATCCAATTGATTTGTTTTCAATTAACATTTGAGTAATTGAATCACCCAAAGTATTCACGCCATTTGCAAGTTTTAAAAGATGTTCTTTTAAATTTTTTGTTGATATTTTATTTAGATAGTTATAGTTAGAGTATTGTTCTAATACATTTAATACATTTTCAATATTTGATTCAAGATTATTTGCCATTCTGTTTAATACATTTTTCAATTCCATTAATGCAGGATTTGAAACTTCAATATTAATTCTTTGACATAAATCTCCATGTTCAAACTCTGATAAAACAGCAACTGTTTCATCGATTAATTTTCTATCCTCATCTGTTGCTTTTTTTGCTTTCTCAATATTTTCATTAATCTGTTTAGCCATAATTCCAAACTCATCTTCTGAATCAATAGCAATTTTTTCAATACTATTACTCTCTTTATTTAAATATCTAAAAAATGACAATAACCCATCTTTGATTCTTTTAAGAGATTTTAAAGATATTGTTAAAGTTATAAAAATAGAGATAGATATTACAACTAAAGTTATAATAGATAGTGTGATGATTAAATACATCAGTTTATTTGCATCTTTAAAAATTTCATTTGAATTAACTCCACCAACTAAAAGCCAATTCCATTCATCAAAGTTTTCAAATACTGTAAATTTCTCTTCATCATTCCAAATATATGTAAGGTTGCCATTTCTCTTATTTAAAATCTCTTTTACAATATAAACTCCATTTTTATCTGAAATATCTAAACCAGATTTTTTGCTTAATGTTGGATGAGAGATAAACTCTCCATATTTTTTATCATTTATATTTGAGTTTAAAATGTAGTAGTAACCACTTTCTCCTATAACTCTATTTTTAATAGTTTGCATTAAATCATTTAAATCAGAGCTAATATCAGAACCTATAAAAGCTATTGCAATAACTTCATTATCTTCTATTATAGGAATATATTTAGTCATATACTCTTTGCCAAATAACAAGGCTTTTCCTAAATAAGATTTTCCCTCTAAAACACTTTTATATCCAGGATGATTGCTATCTAGTTTAGTTCCAATAGCTCTATTTCCATTCTCTTTTTTTAAGCTAGTAGATACTCTAATAAAATCATTATCTTTTCTAACAAATATTGTAGCAACAGAGCCATTAGTAATTTGTGTAAATTTATCAACCAAATCAAAATTTAAATTTACTAAATCTCCATTTATATATAAAGCAGGAGTTTTTAAATTTTCAATCTCTATGTTTTTTGAATTATCTATTTTAATATCATTTAACATACTTAAAAATATATCACCAGATAGATTTGCACCACTTTTTGCAACTTTATTGAAGGTATTTATATTTTCTATTAATAAAGACAACTCTTTTTGAACAGTTTTTTCAGTATTTGTTTTCATCATCTCAAAACTATTATTAACAACTAAAAAAGTTAATATAGCCATTGAAATAGATATTGATATTATTGATACAGATACTACTTTTGCAATAACTGAATTTTTTATAAAATTCATTTTAATCTCTCCGCTTATTTTGGTTAAAATTATTTGACCGTAATTATAGGCAGAATTTAATTTAATCTTAATGAAACTCTAAATAATCTCTCTTTTTATACTCTCTTTTAAGCTACAAGTTATTTCATAAGTTATTGTGTTGTGAATTTTTGCTAAATTTGTAACATCTTCAAAAAGACAAACCTCTTCATCATCACTATTTATTGTTAAATTATCCATAGAAACACGACCTAAAACTTGATAGCCTTTTGGAGTTGTGTAGCTGTGATTTTCATTTAATCTTAAAAAACCATCTCCATATCCAATATCATAAGTAGAAACAACCATATCTTCACTGGCACGGAATGTTCCACCATAACCAAGGCTTTGATCTTTTTTTAAAGTTCTAGTTGCCATTTTTGATGCCCAAAGACTCATTACAGGTTTTAATTTAGCAAAATCAAAAACTTCATCACAATCAAAATATCCATAAGTAGCAATTCCAACTCTAGCAAAATCATCACCCATAGAGTCAAAATTATTCACTCTAAAAAGTGCATTTGAATTGCAAGAGTGAAAAGATGGGATTGGTAAAAAAAGTTTTTCACATACCTCTTTTACCTTAGCTTTTGCTTTAGAAAAATTTGAATTTTGCCAAAAAAAATCTGTGCTTAAAGTATCAGCACCTCTGTGGTGTGTAAATACTCCTGTAATAGTCGCTTTTTGTTTCAAAAGCCCTAAAAAAGCCACTTCTATCTCATCTATGCTTACACCATTTCTATGCATTCCTGTATCGATTTTTAAATGAACATTTGCATTTTGTGGTACTTTTGCTATATCTTCAAGGCTATTTATTGCTATGTGAAAAGTATGTGAATAGTTGTGAAAAGTGCTATCTGCAAGCACTAAAATATAGGAGAAAAATTGTTCTATTTTTATTGCATCTTCTATTGTTTGAACTACAGCTTTTTTTATTCCAAACTCACTTGATAGTTTTGCAATCTCAACTAATCCATGACCATATGCATTATCTTTTAAAACAACAGCAACTTTATCTTTGTTTGTTGCTTTTTTACTAATAACTTCAAGATTGTAAAAAAGATTATCCTTGTTTATTAATATCTTCGCCACTTTTTTCCTTTTTAAAATAATCAACTATATTTTTTGCATCACTTTGATTTAAAACAGTTTTTAACTCATCAAATGTTGCATTTTTTATCTTTTCAAACTCTCCAAAATATAGAAGTAGTTTTTTGATTTTTGCTTCACCAATACCCTTTATTTGAAGAAAAGAGATATCTTTGTCCTCTTTTCTTTTCTGTTTTTTATGAAAACTAATAGCAAATCTATGAGCTTCATCTCTTAATCTTTGAACAAATTGCAATCTTTTATCACTTGGAAGAAGATTTATACTTTTTATCTCTTTATTTTCAATAAAGTGCAAAATATCTTTTGCATTTCCTTTGGCTCTATAGGCTTTTGCATCTACTTTTTGTTTTGAAATGGCAATAATATCTAAATTTACCCCAATAGAAGAAACTATCTCAAAAGCTAAATTTAGCAAAGTTGAACCACCATCAATAAGCCATAAATCAGGAGGAGAGTTTTTATCAAAACTCTCAACTCTTCGCATAAGAAGTTCTCTCATTTGTGAGTATTCATCAAGTGATTCAAGATTGTAGTGTCTATATGATTTTTTATCAAAACTCTCTATTTGGCTATTCCAAACAACCATAGCTCCAACTCTTGCTTGTCCCATTAAATGAGAGTTATCAAAACTCTCTATTATGTTTGGACTATTTTTTAAAGAGAATAGCTCTTTTATTTCACTATATATAGAGTTTTGCTGTTTAATACTCTCCAATCTTAAAAGCTCATCACAGTTATTTAAAGCAATTTTTACAATAGTAGCTTTTTTATCTATTTTTGGATTTACTATTTTTATCTTTTTATTAAATTTTTGATATAAAAAATCTTCTATAGAGTCAAGCTCTTCAATCTCATTTGCTACAAGTATCTCTTTTGGAATTATTGGCAAATCATTTGAGTAGTAGTTTATAATAGCTCTTCTATAAGCCTCTTGTATATCAAACTCAACATCATCGTTTGATTTCATAAAATCATAGTTTGAAGATGCTAATTTTCCATCTCTTATAAACATTCTTACAATTACAGCTTTTTTGTTGCTAGATTTTATTGCAAAAATATCTAAATCATCATTTGATGTTAAATCAATTCCTGTTTTGATTTGCGATTTTTCAATAGTTTTTATTCTATCTCTTAATACAAGTGCCTCTTCAAATCTAAAGTTTTGTGAATAAAAAAGCATCTTCTCTTTTAATTTTGTTAAAATTTTTGATTTATTGTAGATATAACTTAAAGCCTCATCTAAAATCTTTTTATAATCCTCTTTAGAGATTTTATCTTCACATGGAGCTAAACATTTACCTATTTGAAAAAATAGACAAGCTTTTTTACCCTTTACACAAGATTTTTTTTGCACCAGTGGAACTATCTCATAGATACTATCAAGCATATCTTTTGCTCCACTTGAATATGGACCAAAATATTTTATATTTTTACCTTTTTCTATTTTTCTTGTAATTTCAAGTCTTGGAAAATCATCATTTAAATTTACAAAAATATATGGATATGTTTTATCATCTCTTAAAAGTACATTGTATTTTGGTTTTAGCTGTTTTATTAAGGAGTTTTCTAAAATTAAAGCATCGTGCTCATTTGGTACAACAATCCACTCTAAAGAGGATGTTTCACTAATCATCTTATAAATTCGTGGACTTAAATCGCTTGAAGCTTGCAAAGTAGGGCTAAATTTAAAGTAGCTTTTTACTCTATTTTTTAAGCTTTTTGCTTTTCCTATATATAATAGATGCCCTTGATTATCAAAATATTGATAAACTCCAGCTTCATTTGGGAGTTGCTTTAATTTCTCTTCTAAATTCATTTTGAAATAGTAGCTAAAAGCTATTTTAATACTCTTTATACAAAGTGTTACTTTTTAAATCATTATTACTACTTATAATAAAAATAAATTATTATTTTAATAAATATAACTTTTAAATATATATAATTTTTGACACACATTACACAAAAGGAAATACAATGTTTAAAAATTTAAATTTTGGTACAAAATTATTAATAGTACTAATATCCACAGTTGTATTATCATTAGCTACGATGGTATATTTTACAACTTCAAAAAGCTATGAAAATGCTGAACGACAGGCAAAAGATTATATAAAAGCTACTGTTACATCTTATGCAAATGAACAAAAAACTTTACTAGATAGCACTATTAATATTGTTCAATCTATGGTAAATAGAGTTGAAACAGGGATAAATACAGATGAAAAGCTAACAAATGCAGGAATGGTTGAGTTTCAAAAAGATATTTTGAAAAATAATGACTTTTTATTCACAGCTTGGATAGGTTTTTCAGATGATTCATATATGTTTAATAGATACGATGGAAGAGATAAAAATCCATACTATACTCCAAAAGGTGTTTTCCAACCTTTAGTTACAAACAATAATGGAAAATTTGAATTAGAGTTTTTACCAGAGTTCAACAAAGATGATATATATTTAAAATATGCAGTAGAGAATAGAAGAATCTCTATAACAGAACCTTATGAATATGAGATGGCTGATGGTAGAAAAGTTTTAATGGTATCAATTTCAGCTCCAATTATTATAAATAATAAAGTTATAGGAGTTGCTGGTGTTGATTTTACTCTTGAAACTATTCATCAAAGAGTTTCAGAAATAATTCTATTTGATAGTGGTTATTTATCAGTTTATGAACCACATGGTATTGTGATATCTCATCCTAGAACAGAAGCAATAGGAAAGCCTTTTTCAAATATGACTTCTAATCCTATGGTTTTACAAATTACTGAAAGAGGTTTAAAAGGTCAGAATTATGAGTATGTAGCAAAGAGTTTAAGAGATGGAAAAGAGGGCTATACTTACTCTTATGCTTATGAGTTTGGAGATACTAAAAGATATTGGATTATGGCGTGTTCTGTTCCTGTTGCTGAATTTATGAAACAATCAAATGAGATAAGAAATTTCTCTTTGATTTTTGCTTTAATTGTGACAGGATTGATTATAGCAATAGTTATGTACAATATGAGATTATTGAGTAAAAATTTAACACTAATAAGTGGTGGATTACTAGACTTCTTTGCCTTTTTAAATAAAGAGTCAAATAATACAACACCGATAAAACTAGACTCAAATGATGAGTTTGGTGTTATGGCAAAAGTTATAAATGAGAATATTTCAAAAACTCAAAACTTGATAGTACAAGATCATCTTCTAATAGAAGATGTAAAAAGAGTGGTTGAAGAGGTAAAATCTGGTCATTTAGATAAAAAAATAGAAAAATCAACAGCAAATGCTGGACTTGAAGAGTTAAAAAATAGTTTCAATGATATGCTAAGTATTACTCAAGAAAATGTTTGTTCAGATATAAATAAAGTTGTAGCTTTATTGGAAGATTTTAGTAAATTAAACTTTAGAGTAAGACTTGAAAATGACAATGGTAAAGTAGCAGTTGGTATAAATAATCTTGCAACTATTATAAATGATATGTTAAAAGAGAATAAATCAAATGGTTTAACTTTAGAAGAGAGTTCAAAAGAGTTATTAAAAGATGTTGATAAATTAAACTTAAGCTCAAACGAAGCAGCAGCTTCTTTAGAAGAAACAGCAGCAGCATTAGAACAAATAACTTCAAATATAAGAAATAATACAGAGAATATTGCAAAAATGGCTGAACACTCAAATGAGATTACAAAAGCATCTGCTTATGGAGAGTCTTTGGCAAATCAAACAACTTTAGCAATGGATGAGATAAATACTCAAGTAAATCTTGTAAATGAAGCAATAAGTGTAATAGACCAAATAGCATTTCAAACAAATATTCTAAGTCTAAACGCAGCAGTAGAAGCTGCAACTGCTGGAGAAGCAGGAAAAGGATTTGCAGTTGTTGCACAAGAGGTGAGAAATCTAGCTTCACGAAGTGCAGAAGCAGCTAAAGATATTAAAAATATAGTTGAAGATGCTACAAAAAAAGCAAATGAGGGAAAACAAATAGCTTCAAATATGATAGAGGGTTATAAAGGATTAAATGAATCAATAGTTCAAACAACTAATCTAATATCAGATGTAGAGATGTCAAGTAAAGAGCAATTAAATGGGATTGAGCAGATAAATGATGCGGTAAATAGCCTTGATAGACAAACTCAACAAAATGCAATGGTAGCAACAAAGGCAAATTCTATAGCACAAAATGTAGATGAACTTGCAAAACTAATAGTAGAAGATGCAAATAAAAAAGAGTTCAATGGTAAAAATGATGTAAGAGCAAAACAGATAAATAGTTCAAATATACAAACAAAAAGTGTAGTATCAGAAGTGAAAAAAGATACAAAAGTAACAACTTCAAAAACAACTAAACCTTCAAAACCTCAAACTATTAGTGATAATAGTTCTAAAGATGAGTGGGAGAGCTTTTAAAGCTCTTTCATAAACTTTTATAATAAAGCTAATAAAAAATATAGTTAAAACTTTCAAATAAAATAAAAATTGTTCCTAAAATACACATAATAAGAATTGTTAAATAATAATTTGGTTGAATAATAGCAAGATAAGATAAGATAAGATGTCCTCATATTTACATTATAGGATTAAGAATGCTAAATGAGGAATATTTAGAACTTCATAATAGAATTTTAAAGTTGTTGAAATATATCGAGAGTGAAAACAGTAAGTATAATTACGATTTTGATGATATATCAAAAAAGTTTTTCTTTAAAGATATTATAAACCAACTACACGAAATGAGAAGAGTTGTAGAGAAACTTCAAGAGAGATAATTTTATTAAAATAAAGAGTCAAAGAGAGTAAAATGCCAATAAAACTAGATTCAAATGATGAAGAGATAACTTCAAATAAGGATTCACTTTTAGATATTAAGAATTTAGAGGAGCTTTATATAAGTTCAGCAAAATCTTTAGATGAGATATTTACAAATAAGAGTAATTTTGTAGAAGAAGAGATGGTGATATTAAATAAGATTAAAAGTGTAGAGAGTAAAACACTTCCATTAGTAAAAGAGATTATAAAACTAAAATCACAAGAAGAGAATACAAAAGCTCTAAATTTACTTTTAAATGAAGCTGCTCCTTTGTTTACAAACTGGTTGGCTGTGATAAATGAGTTTATAGATTATCAAGAGGCAAAAATTAAATGAGATAAATCAATAGTTAAAACTTTCCAATAAAATAAAAATTGTTTCTAAATTACTCATAAGAAAAGATTATCTTAAATTCATTTGGTTGAATAATGGCAAGATAAGATAAAATAAGATATTTTTATATTTATATTAAAGAAAATGAGGGAGAGATATGTTTAAAAATATGTTAATAAGAAGAAAGCTATTTTCTTTATTTATTATGCCACTATTTGTAGTTATATTCTTACTTGGATTAGGTATTACTATACTATTTTATGAGTATCAAAATGCAACTAAAGCTGCTTCTATAGATGAAATAAAAAAAGTTGGAAATTTAATTCATGAGTTACAAATAGAAAGAGGTTTATCAGCTGGATTTGTTGCTTCAAATGGACAAAATAATAAAGAGGCTTTAATTAATCAAAGAAAAAAGGTTGATAGCTCTTTTGATGATTTATTACAATATCAAAGAAGATTAAATATAAATATTGCTAATAAAATACTCAATGATTTGAAAAATAAAAGAGAAGCTATAAACTCTATCTCTTTAAATGCAAACCAAAGTAGCTCTTACTTTACAGGTATAATTTATGATTTTTTTGAATATTATAGAAATATCTTATTTAAATCAGAAGTAACTAGTATTAAAAATCAGCTATTAGCTCACTATTGGATAATTTTTGGAAAAGAGAATTTAGGTCAGTTAAGAGCAAATTTAAATGCAACATTTACAATAAATGAGTTTAGAGATGATACTTTTGCAAAAGTTGGAGCAAATAAAACTATTTTTGAAACAGCATTTAAGAATTTTGAAGTAGATGCAAATAAACAGATTGTAAACTATTTTAAAACTAAATATCAAGGGGCAGATGTTTTAGCTATAAAAAATATGATGGATATTGCATTCACAAAAAATAAAGAGGGGAATTTTGATATTTCAGCACAAGAGTGGTTTACAAAAGCAACAATAGTTATTAATATTTTAAAAGAGGTTGAGGATTTTAGTATCAATTTTATAGAAGAAGAGATGAATAATAAAATTTCAACTATAATCAACTATATTTTACTCTTTTGTATTATTGGATTAATTATTCTTATTTCTACAATATTTTTATTTATAAAAATTTCTTCTAATATAGTTGGTTCTACAAAAAATTTACAAACAGGATTGTTAAACTTTTTTTCTTATTTAAATAGAGAAGAAAATAGTGTAAAAACACTTGATGATAGTGCAGAAGATGAATTTGGACAGATGTCAAAAGTAGTAAACCAAAATATCATAAAAACAAAAAAAGGAATAGAAGAGGATAGAAGATTAATAGATGAAACAATAGCTGTATTAGGAGAGTTTGAGCAAGGAGATTTGTGTCAAAGACTAAATATAGAAGTATCAAATCCAGCACTTACTCAATTAAAAAATGTTTTAAATAATATGGCTTCTAATTTAGAGAGTAATATAGATAATGTATTAAGTGTATTAGAGCAATATTCAAGCTATAACTACTTAAATAAGATAGATCAAAAAGGATTAAAAGAGCATTTACTAAAACTAGCAAGTGGTGTAAATAGTTTGGGTGATTCAATTACATCTATGTTAAAAGAGAATAAATCAAATGGATTGACTCTTGATGAGAGTTCAAATCTTCTTTTGACAAATGTTGATAAACTAAATCTTAGCTCAAATGAAGCAGCAGCAAGTCTTGAAGAAACAGCAGCAGCTTTAGAGCAAATAACTTCAAATATAAGAAACAATACAAATAGTATAGCTCAAATGGCAAGTTTTTCAAAAAATGTAACTGCTTCAGCATTGCAAGGAGAAACTTTGGCAAATCAAACAACAACAGCAATGGAAGAGATAAATACACAAGTTAGTGCAATAAATGAGGCAATTTCAGTGATTGACCAAATAGCATTTCAAACAAATATTCTTTCATTAAACGCAGCAGTTGAAGCTGCAACTGCTGGAGAATCTGGAAAAGGCTTTGCAGTAGTTGCTCAAGAGGTGAGAAACCTAGCAAATAGAAGTGCAGAAGCTGCAAATGAGATAAAATCTATTGTTGAAAATGCAACTTCAAAAGCAAATGAAGGAAAACAAATAGCAAATAGTATGATTGAAGGATATAAAGAGTTAAACACAAATATATCTAAAACTATGAACCTAATATCTGATATTCAAAATGCTTCAAATGAGCAACTTTTAGGAATAGAGCAGATAAATGATGCAGTAAATAGTCTTGATCAACAAACTCAACAAAATGCTATGATAGCTTCTCAAACTCATGATGTAGCAATCTTAACAGATGAGATAGCAAAACTTGTTGTAAAAGATGCTAATGACAAAGAGTTTATTGGTAAAAATGATGTTAAAGCAAAACAGATAAATACTGCAAAATTCTCTTCTTAATCACACATAATAGTACAAAACAAAGAGCCATTAACTTGGCTCTTTTTATATCTTAAATTTTCTAATATCTTTTTTTATTCAATAACTTAAACAATCTTTTTTAAACTATTTTTAATAACAACAGGTACAAAGAACATAGAAACAACATAAGAGATAAGTGTACCTCCAATAAGTGCAACTCCAAGCCCACCAAAAACTGCATCATTTGCAATTAAACTACTAGCAAAAACAAGAACTAAAACAGTTAAAATAATAGGTTTTGATCTTGTGGCTGCTGCTTTTGCTATTGCTTCGTTTACTTCTAAATGGTTTTCTAAAACAAGTTGTTTTGCAAAATCAATTATCAAAGTTGAGTTTCTTGAGTTTATCCCAATTAGTGCAATAAATCCTATAAGTGAAGTTGCAGTTAAATAAAAAGTATCACTTGTAAATATATCCATAATAATATGAGCTAGTATAACTCCAATAATTGATATAAAACTAGATAGCACAATCGCCCCACTTAGAGCAAAATTTTTATAATAAACAACCATTAAAAGAAAAATTAAAACAAGTGCAATAATAAAAGCAGTTCCCAAATCAATAAAAGTATCAATTGTAACTTTTAGCTCTCCATCAAAAACCAAATCAAATCTCTCATTAGTTTTTTTATCAATAAATGCAAGATTTAGCATATTTGTTTTTATTACATCATAATCTTTACTAAACTCTTCAATCATCTGTTCTCTTGATTTTAAAAGAGGATATATTTGACTATCATTTGAAGTTTCGGCTATTACATTTATTAAAATATTTAGATTTTTTGATGTAATTTCTGGCTCTTTTAAACTCTCTTTTATAGTTACAAGTTCAGAAATACTTATCATTTCGCCACGACTATTCATAATTTTTAATGCACTAAGTTTTGAGTTTAGGGCATCTTTTGAGTGATTTGTTATATTTTTACTATTCGATAATCTTAAAAAGATTGGAATTTGACTCTCTTTGTTTCTATCATTTATAACACCAACTTGCATTCCTTCAAAAGCTAGATATAAAGTTGCTTTTAGATGTTGTAAATCAACTTGACTCATCAAAGCTTTGTTGTTATTAATCTTCAAAGAGTAAGTTTTAAAATCACGATTTGCTAAAACATCAATATCCACTAAAGTATCTTGATTTTTAAAAATTTTTGCAACTTTTAAAGCAAAATCTCTTTGATTATTAAAACTATCTCCTCCATAAATTTCAGCAACCAAAGATGCAAGAACAGGAGGACCAGCTGGAAGTTGAATAAATTTTATTATTGCATCATCTTTAGAGCAAGAGTTTAAAACTTCATCTCTTAAAATATTAACAAGGTTGTAACTTGTAATATCTCTATTCTTAAATCTTTTAATATTTACCATAAGTTCAGCTTGACTCTCTTTGTCTTTTAAAGAGCTAAGCTTTACAAGACCTGCAAAATCTATTGGTTGACCTTGTGATAAGAATGCTGAAACATTTAAGACATTATCATTTTTTTGTAAAGTGTATGCAATACAATCAACCATAGATTTTGTCTGTTTTAAACTTGAACCATCTTTTAAATCTAAATATACAGAGAAACTATCTGAGTCCTTATCAGGAAGCATTTTTGCTTTTACAATTTTTGTTGGAAATGTTAAAACTGAAACTATAAAAAGTATTAAAGTAAAAAGTAATACAAACATACTCTTTTTTTTATTGTTTAAAATATCTAAAATAATATGCTCTAATCTCATTTTTTAGCCTTTAAAACTTTTTTTACTAAATATGGCGTAAACGCATAAGCAACAAATAGTGAAACTGCCAAAGAAATAGGTACAAATACAGGAAGAGGGTGCATAAACTCTCCCATCATTCCACCAACAAAAAACATTGGAATAAATACTAAAATAATAGCAATAGTTGCAATATTTGTTGGATTTCCTATCTCATTTGTTGCCTTTATTGCAATTTTTTCAATATCATCATTTGGATTTTGAATTTTGTGTCTATGAATATTTTCAATTACAATAATAGCAGCATCAACCAACATTCCAAGAGATACAATTAGAGCAAAAAGTGTTATTCTATTTACAGTTTCACCCAGTAAAAAACCTATAAACAGAGTTAAAGATAGAATCATAGGAACTGTTAAAGATACTATTAAAGCCTCTTTAAATCCAAGTGTAAAAATAAGTAAAATAAATATAATTACAATTGAGATAAAAAGATCTTTAATCAAAGCATTTACAGCATTATTAGCAGTATATCCATCATCTCTTGTGATTGTATATTTGATATTTTTTTCTAAAAGTGACTCTTTTATACTACTCATATACTCAAATATCTTCTCATTTATAACAACACTATTTGCACCTTTTAATTTTGATGCCATAAGTGTAATTTGTGGATATTCTTCTATATTTCCACTCTCATTTTTTAGATAAATATAGGCATCTTTTTTATTTTGTATCTCATAAGATCTCTCTATTTTTGCAATATCTCTTAGGTAGATTGGAGTTTGATAATTGTATGAAATGATTAGATTTTCCAAATCTTTTACGCTTTTTATAGCTTGATCAATACTCATTACAACAAGTTTGCCATCATCTGCATTTGTAGCTATATTTGGTGTGTTGTAGTTTAAAGCTTCAATACTTTTCATAACATTTGCAAGTGCTATGTTATAAGAGCTTAATTTGTTAATATCAACTTGAATATTAAATTGCTCTCTTTTTTCACCTTTTAAATCAACCATAGCAACATCTTCTATCTTGTTTATATCTTTTGATATACGATTTACTTCATTAAAAAGTTGCTCTTTGGTTAAAATATCTTTTCCATCTTTTTTTGAAGAGTAGAATGCGATTGTTGCTATTGGAATACCTGTATCAATATCCATTGTTTTAATTATTGGTTGTAGAGCATTTTTTGGCATTAAATCCATATTTCTCATAACTTGATCATATAGTTTTAGATTTGAGAACTCTTTATCTTCACCAATAAAAAATTGAACTTGAACAATTCCAACACTATCTTTTGCATAAGAGTAGATATGCTCAACCCCTTTTATCTCTTTTATCTTTTTTTCTAAAGGTTCAATAATTACTTTTTGAACTTCACTAGCTTTTGCATCTGGTAAAGCTACAATTACAACTCCACCACTAACTTTAATTTGAGGATTCTCCTCTTTTGGCATAAGTAAAAGTGAAAAGTAGCCTAAGATTAAAATAAAAATACCCAAAATTGCTGTTAATGGATGATTTATAAATGTTTGTGCAATCTTACCTGCAATATTTAAATCTCTACTCATTTTGATTATCCAAATATATTTTTACTTTTGCATACATAGCTGGATAGATATTGTAATCTTTTTTATCAAAAGCAATTTTTACTACAAATGAGTGAGAACTACTTTGATAGTTTGGAAATATTGCAATAACTTCTCCTTGTGAAAAGAAGTTTTGTGAAGGAATCTGTATATCTAACTTTTGATTTAAACTTATATTTTTTAAATTCGATTCAGATATATTTGTTTTTATAATTAAAGAGTTTAAATCTGTCAAAACCATATGAGGCATTCCAGGAATTGCCATCTCTCCCTCTTTGATAGATTTTTTTATAACTAAAGAGTCATTTAAAGCTCTTATTTTTAGGTAGTTATAGTTTGCATTTAACTCATCTAATTTTGCTTTAGCAGTTATTAAATTCAACTCCAACTGTTCATAATCAAATTTAGATATTAAATCTTGATCTAATAGCTCTTTGTATCTTTTTAGATTTAATTCAAGATTTTTTACCTGATTTTTAACTATTTGTTCATTATATTTAATATCTGTTGAGTCAATCTCATATAAAAGCTGAGCTTTTTTTACAATATCACCCTCATTTACATAAACTTTTGTGATATTTCCCATTACTCTACTTGAAATAATCTTCTCATTTTGCGACTCAACAACTCCATCAAGTTCTAAGTAAGAAGAGAGTAGTTGAGTTAAAGATAGAAGTATTAAAAACAGAAATCTCATTTTGTATCCTTTGTTAAGTTAAGTCCTAAAACCTGTTTTAATTTGGCTTTTGCTAAAGATGTTTCATATCTAGCATTTAAAAGCAAAGTTTGAGTTTTTCTAAAATTTGTCTCTTGAGCTAGAAGTGTAGTCATTGATATAAGTCTATTTTTGTATTGAAGTTTTGCTTGTTCTAAAACCTCTTGAGCTAACTCTAAACTTTTACTATTTGTTTCAACTGTTTTTTGCTTTGAATTAAGATTTAAAATCGCCTCTTGAAGCTCTAGTTTGATACCATCATCAAGCTTTTGCATATCTAATTTTGCTTTTAGAAGCTCTAATTTACTCTTTTCTAATTGGCTACTTCTAGTTTGATCAAATAGTGTAAGATTTACTCCTAAAAATGCCATATAGTAATCTTTGTCACTTGAAGCTGTAAAGTTGTTATCATTGTATCCATACTCTAATCTTGAAAAAATAGTTGGATAGTATGAGCCTTGTTTTGCTTTTATATTTTTACTATTTGCCTCAATTTCTATATTTTGCAAAGCTTTTTCATCTCTATTTAATAAAGCAATCTCATATAGTTTTTCAAATTCGTTTAGAGTAAACTCTAAGCTCTTTAAATCTTCTACATCTTTTATCTTCTCATTTGAGCTTAAAAACTTAAGATATGCAATTGATAAATCAAAATTGTTTTGTGCTTGTAGAAGTTGTGATTCAATATTTAGTAAGTATAGTTTTGCCTCATTTACATCTAGTTTTGTAACAAGTCCGTTTTCATGAAACTTAACTGCACCATTGGCAATAAACTCAACACTCTGTTTTGCTTTTTGTAAAGTTTTTACAAAATCTTTTGCCAAAACAGAGCTATTGTAGGCTTTTAAAACTTCAAGCTCAAGATTTTTTTCATTAAGATTATATAAAATTTCATTTGCTTTTTCTTGAAGTTTTAAGATACCTTTTTGGTGATAAAGAGCAAATCCTGTAAACAGAGGTAAATCATATGAAATATAGCTATTAATAGCTGTATATGCTTCTGGATAGTTTAAATCTTTAGGTTTTACATCTAAAACGTTTGGATTTGAAGAGTTAAATTCTCCTGCTCCAAAATCTTTAAATGTTGCCTCTCTACTAGATAGTTTTCCCATAAAAACATACCCAGAGTGATTTGTACGGCTAATATCACTATTTAATGATACTTTTCCAAAGTTTAAACCATCAATAAAATCACTATTTGTTTTTGCAATATCTATATTGATTTTTTGCTTTTGTAAATCTTTACTATTTTCTAAAGTTTGAGTTAAAAGTTCATCAAAAGATATTGTTTGAGAAAATAGAGTTGAAAAGAAGCTTATCAAAAATAAAATTTTCTTCATAAAAATTCCTTAAAATTAAAGTGGAAATTATAACAGAAAATTCTATTTTTTTCAAAAGAATTATAATTTAAATTTATAATTATAAATAAACATTCATTTACTTATAAGATATTTTTATTAAATATCTGAATACTCCTCTTTTATTTTAAGTATATCATCTAAATTTTCAAAGAATATATCAACAAGTTTTGGATCAAAGTGTTTTCCTCTTTGCTCTTTAATAAACTCTAAAACCTTTTCCAACTCCCAAGCTTTTTTGTAGCATCTATCGCTTCCAATAGCATCAAATACATCTGCTAAAGCTGTTATTCGACCAAATATTGGTATATCTTCACCTTTTAAACTATTTGGATATCCCGTTCCATCATACTTTTCGTGGTGAGTCAAAGCAATTTGTGAAGCTACTTTAAATAGAGGTCTATTTGAAATATGTAACATATCATAACCTTTTTGTGCATGAGTTTTAATAATCTCAAACTCTTCATTAGTTAGTTTTGCTGGTTTATTTAAAATAGCATCAGGAATTGCAATTTTACCAATATCATGCATAGGACTTGCAAGTTCTAGCATATCAACTTCATCTTCACAAAGACCATAAGCAGTTGCTAAAACTTTTGAATATTTTGCAACTCTTTTAATATGTTCACCTGTCTCTTGAGATCTAAACTCAGCAATAGATCCCATTGTAAAAATAATCTCTTTTTGAAGCTCCTCTATCTCTTTATTTGCTGTAATATCTTCTCTAACAGCAAAATATCCTATATGATTTCCTAAATCATCATATTCAGGCTCCAAATCAGCAATAACCCAATAATATGAGCCATCTTTTCTTAAGTTTTTTATCTCAATAGTTATCTTTTTTTCAGCCTTTAAACTATCCCAAATCTTTTTAAATGTAGATTTTTGCATATCTGGATGTCTTACAATACTGTGTGGTTGCCCCAAAAGTTCCTCTTTTGTATAACCACTAATTTTACAAAAAGCACTACTTGCATGAGTGATTGTTCCTTTTAAATCAGTTCTTGAGAAGATTACATTTTTATCATAAATATCAAGTAGTTTTTCAAGTCTGTTTTGTTGTTCTTGAATCATTTTTGTTTTGATTTTTACATCATTATCAAGCTCTTTTGCATACATAGTTTTTAGAAGATATAAAAATCCTATAAGATATAAAGCAGAAAAAATTATAACAATTGATAAATATTGATTTTTAAAGTTTATTAGTGGTGAATAATCCAAATTCTTTTTCTTAAAAAAGAGTAAAAATAGTCCCATATCTTGACCATTTGTATCTTTTATCTCTATATTTGTAAGGATATATTTATCTATTAATAAATAGTTTTCAATATTTAAAAAACTATTAACACCTCTTTTTTCAACTAATTTTAAAAGTGATTTATTTGCATCAATATTTACAACATAATTATCACCTATAAAAGTGTTGCTAAAAGGTTCGATTATTTTTCTACTCTTTTCTCTACTTAATATAAAAATAGGTTCTACATTTTCAAAATTCAAGTTTCTTGATATTGAGTTAAATTTAGATATAAACTCTACAAAACCTAAAACTTCTCCATTTGTATCATAAACTGGATTTATAGCTTTTAAAGTTAAATCAAATAGACCAGAACTTATATTTGTAGTTGGTTTTGGATTTTTTAAAAGCTCATTTAAATCAGTTCGAACAGTTGATAAGTCATCTCCTGACATCTCTTTCCAAGATCTATAAAAACTTCTTCCATTTTTATCAACAATATGCAACCAAAGATTTTTATAATCACTGTTTTCGTGTAAAAAATTTAGAGTTTTATTATAATTTAATAAACTTCTATCTTTTGTTTTTAAAGCTTGTATTAATTTTTCATCTTGACTTAAGATAAATGCCATGTTCAAAGTGTTGTCTTGTTTCTTTTTTATCTCATCTGTAAAAAGTTTTCTCATTTGAATACTTTTTTCTAAATATATATTGTTATATATTTCAGTTTTATTTGGAGAGTAGTAAAAATAGTGTGAAAAGGAGATTAGGCTTAAAAAGCCAATAGCAAAATATAAAATTTTTTTCATAAATATAAAACCTTAAATAGTTATTTAAAGGATTGTGCTAGGTTACCAATAATTAGTGGCCACCCATCAACAACAATAAAGAATATAATTTTTATAGGCAAAGATATCATTACAGGAGGTAACATCATCATACCTAAACTCATTAAAATAGAAGCTACTATTATATCAATAATTAAAAACGGTAAAAAGATAAGAAATCCTATTTCAAAAGCTGTTCTAAGCTCACTTACTATAAATGCTGGCATTAATAGTGTTAATGGAACATCATCGATATTTTTTGGATTTGGCTCTTTTTTTATTCTGTAAAATAGAGCTAAATCTGATTCTCTTGTGTTTTTTATCATAAAATCTTTAAAAGGGGCTACACCTTTTTCAAAAGCTTCTTGATAAGATATTTTTTCATCCATATATGGAACAATACTCTCATCCCAAGCTTTTTTCCCATAAGGTTCCATTATAAATATTGTCATAATAAGAGCTAAAGATATTACAATTTGTGTGGGAGGTGTTTGTTGAAGTCCCATAGCTTGTCTTAAAAGTGATAAAACAATTACAATTCTTGTAAATGAAGTTACCATTAATAGCAAAGTAGGAGCAAGAACTAAAAGAGCTAAAATAATAGCTATATTTATTGTTTTTACAAATTGTACTGGCTCTTCAAGGGCTGCAACAGATAGATTTATCATAGGAACAGGATCAGCAGCGAAGCTAAAAGTAGTTAAAAAAAGTACTCCTAAAAAAAGTCTCAATAAAAATTCCTAATAAATAAAATAGTTATGATTGTATCTAAGTTTAAATTAAAACTACTCAAGTTCAGTTATGTAACCTAAATCATAAAGCTTATTGTAAATATTACTTAAAATCCCACCAGTTGCTCTACCACCACTCTCTCCGTGCTCAACTATAATTGTAACAACATATTTAGGATTTTTATATGGACCAAATGCTGTAACCCAAGCATGAGATCTTTGATAATATTCAAGTTCACTCTCTTTCATTCTTACTTTTTCATCTTGAGGAATAGTATAAACTTGAGCAGTTCCTGTTTTTGCAGCTATTTTAACTTTTGAAGATATATGTCTATTGGCTGTTCCTTTTGGTGAGTGTACAACATCAAACATAGACTCTCTCATTAAATTTAAGTGCTCTTTTTTAAAATCAAGCTCTTTTGGCTCTTCATAAGCATCTTTTGTAAGATGTGGTTTTGGAAGTTTACCATTTGCAAAATATGCTGTAAATCTTGCAATTTGAAGTGGAGTTGTAAGCATATTTCCTTGACCAATAGATGTAATTACAGTCTCTCCAATGTACCAAGGTTCATTAAACCTTCTAGCTTTCCACTCTTTATTTGGATTTATTCCAATAAATTCATTATCCAAATCAATTCCTGTTTTTTGACCAAATCCAAATTTATCTAAAGTTTCAGAAATTTTGTCAATTCCAATTTTTAGGCTTCCTTTGTAGTAAAAATCATCACAACTTTGAATAATAGAGTCTTTAAAATCAACATTTCCATGACCTGTTAGTTTCCAACATCTAAAATTTCTATTTCCAATCTCTAAGCTTCCTGTACAATTTACACTGTAATTTTCAGGAATTCCATGTTCTAAAAATGATAAAGCAACACCCATTTTAATTACAGAACCAGGTGGATAAAGACCATTTGTAATCTTATTTGTAAAAGGGTGATTAAAGTCATTTCTTAAAACATCCCACTCTGCTTGAGATATACCTTTTACAAAGATGTTGCTGTTATATTCAGGAAAAGATGAAGCTGCTAAAATCTCTCCATTTTCTGAATTCATAATTACAACAGCACCACTTTTACCTTCAAACTCTTTTTGTAGAAATTTTTGAAGTTCAATATCAATTGTTAATTGAACATTATTATCTATAGATGGATCTCTTTGAGATATAATTTCAAGCTCTTTGTTATAGGCATTTACTTTGACCTCTTTGTATCCAATTTGACCTTGAAGTTTTTCATTATAATATTTTTCAATTCCACTTTTACCAATCATTGTTCCAAGTCTTGCTACTTCATTATCTTGTGCTTCTTCTTTTGTAGCTTTTCCAACATATCCAATAATATGTGTGGCTAATTCATTAAAAGGGTAGTGTCTTTTTGAAGAGAGTTCAACTTTAATATTTTGATTACTCTCAAGATATGTAAATTTTGCCAACATATCATCATAATCAACAAAATCTATAATTTTTATGAAATCATGATTATATGGTGAGTCGTTTCTTATGTATGTTTTATAAAGCTCTTCTTTGTTGTAGTTTGGTAGATGTTTAATAATATTTTCTAATGTTTCATCAAGTTCAGCTTTGTATCTATTAGCACTCATATGAGGTTTTATATTTATTGAAAATCCTATTAGATTTAGAGCTATTAAAGTATTGTTTCTATCTTCAATAATTCCACGAACTGGTAATTGATAACTCTTTTTAATATAGTTGTTTTTTGATAACTCTTCATAATAAGTATTTGACTTAATAGATAAAAAATATACTCTAGCTAGAATCATTAATGAAAGTGTTGTGATAATAATAAATACAATATTTAGCCTAATTTTCATAAAAATATTCCAAATAGTATAATGTCAAGAATTAGTCCAAAAAGAAGCACGAAAAAAATATATATTGAAATATCATAAAAAATTGTAAAAACAATTAGCATTCCAAGGTAAAAAAACATAATATAAATATAGTTATTTGCCTTTTCTTGCTCATATTTTGGAATTACAAACAAATATATAAAATATGCAATTAGTGATAGTGAAAAAGGCTTTAATCCCATATTTAACTCTATTAAAAGAAGAGCAAATACCACAAAAGAAAAAGAGTAGTAGTGCTTTTGTTTTAAAGTTCTATAAAATGCTATTGAAATAATTCCAGCAAAAGGAATAGTAATAAAAAAAGATGATGCTATAACAGATATAAATACTAAAATATAGATAAAAATTATTAAAAAAATTGGGTTATCTAAACTATTTATTGACATAATATCCTAACTTTTAAATAGCTCTTTTGGGTCTATATAAGCACTATCTTTTGTAACTTGAAAGGTAAGATTACTACTAACTCTTCCAACAACACTACCTTTTTGTATCCACTTACCAACAACAATATTAGGAGCTATATCATCCAAATGAGAATATACAGTATGAAGTCCATTTGAGTGTTGAACAATTACAACATTATCAAGCATTCCAGCATTTTTTTTTGCAAAAACAACTTTTCCATTTAAAACAGAGACAACTTTTGCATTTTTCTCTTTAGAGTTTAAAACAATAGATTCATTAAATAGTTTTATTTTATAAACAGGGTCATAATATGTTCCAAAAGGTTTTTCAATACTAAAAGATTTTAATGGTGCTATCGTTTTTTCTCCTCTATATTTTACAATTTTAACACCATTTGTAGATGAGCCTATTTTTCTAACATCCAAGTCCAAACTTTTTGCAAACTCTTGATTTCTTTGATTCTCTGTTTTTGCTAATTGTTCAGCTTTTTGTGCCTCCTCTTTTCTTTTTATCTCCTCTTGTTTTAAAATTTTTAAATCTGCTAATATTGAGTTAAGGCTCTCTTGTTGTGATATAACTTTTTTTAACTCAGCTTGATAAAGTTTATGCTCTTTTTCTAAATTTGCTAAAGATTTTGTATGGCTCTTTTTTAACTCTAAAAACTCCTCTTTTTTCTTCTCTCTTGCATTTATATAGCTACTAAGTTTTATAATAGCCTCTTCATTCTCTTTTGTATTTTTAGATAGTTGATTATAATTTTGATTAATTTGATTTATTCTATCTTTTGAGTGTTCAGATAGAAGTGAAAAAACTTCACTATCAATTAACTCTTCAATTGACTCTTTTGAAGCTAGTTTTATAGCCATTGATACTGAAAATTCTTCAATTATAATATCTACAATCTCCTCTTCACTCTTTCTCTTTTCAATAATTAAATTTTTTGTATCACTTTGAAGTTGATTTAGTTTTTTTTCAGAGCTTTCAAGCAAATTTTGATGTTTTAAGATATCTAGATTAATACTCTCTATGTTTTTTTCTAAATTTAAAATATTTCTGTTTTGTTCTTCAATACTTTTTGCAATCTCTTTTGTTTTATCATTTGCATCTTTTCGTTTTTGTTGAGCTTGAGATAAAACCTTTTCATTTTGTTCAATTTTTTGATCAATATTTGCTTCTAAATTTGATAAAAAAATAGCAAAAATAAGAAAAATATTTTTAATCATTGTCAATCTTATATTTAAATAGTGTTCCAAAAATTGTGAATAAAGATATTACAAAAGCAAGAGCAAATATTTTTAAAATCTCCTCCTCAAGATGAATTTGAATATTTACAATATCTTGCAACTCAAATGGAAAAATTGACTCTATATTATTTGAAACATAGATTAAAAATATTGAAGAAACTATAAAAGCTAAAAATGAACTAAAAAAAGCATACTTTATAACACTTGAAGCACTATAAATAATTGATGCTCCATGTAGTCTTAAAATAGATATTTTAACTCTATGTTCATGAAACCATAGTTTTATCTGTTTTGCTAAAATAATAACTGCAAAAATTGTAATAATTACAAATAGAGTAAAAGAGATAGTATTTAAAATAAGCAATAAAATATATACTTGACTATGATTTTTATAAAAAACTTCTACAGTTTTTATGCTCTCTTTACTTTGTAAAGTTTTTCTTATCTTTTCAAGTTCAGTGCTTGTTGGAAAATCCTCTAAATATAGTTGATAAAAATATGGAAGTTTAGTTCTTAAAAGTGTAATAGAACTTGAAGATAGATTTGACTTTATATTTTCTATAATTTTTTCATTTGAGATTAGTTTTAACTCACTTACATTTATTCCAGCAAGATTTCCTAAATCCTCTTTTTGTAAAGATTTTTTTGAAACTACTATGATTGAATAATCTTTTGATATTTTATTTTTGTAGTTGTTTACAATATTATCAATTAGTAAAAATATACAAAATGCAATAAGCATAGATAAAAGAGGTATGAAAAATCCAAAAATTGAGTTAAGAGACCTCACAAATAACCCCTTCAACAATTGAAAGTTGTCTAAATTTTATTCCTAAATGTCTAGGAACTCTATGTGTTACAACTACAATTGTAATACCAAGTCTCTCATTTGCACTTTTTAACAAATTCCAAACAACATCAGCCGAACTATCATCTAAATTTCCAGTTGGTTCATCTGCAATTATAATTTTAGGATTATGTGCTAAAGCTCTTGCAACAGCTATTCTTTGTTGCTCTCCACCACTTAATTGATTTGGGTAATAACCTTTTTTATGAAATAGTTTTACATGTCTTAACAAATCATCAGCTTGTTTTCTTGAAGTCTCTTCAACATAGTTATTTACTCTAAGAGGAACCATAATATTCTCTTCAATAGTAAACTCATTTATAAGTTTATAATCTTGAAAAATAATTCCAATATCTTTTCTTAAAACTCTTAATTTATTTCCTTTTATCCCAACAACACTCTGTTTTGCAATATTTAACTCACCATGTCTTATTGGTAGCTCTCCATAAAATGATTTTAGCAAAGTTGATTTTCCACTTCCAGAGTTTCCACCAATAAATACAAACTCTCCCTCTTTAATAGAAAAATTTCCCTGTTTTATAATATACTTATTATTATCATAAGTAAGATATAAATTTCTAGCTTGAATCATTTTTGTAAAACTTCTTTTAACTTTTTATGTGAAATTATATTTGAGCTTGTTGGAAGAGGTTCACCTTGATAGTAAGATACTTTTCCATTTAAAATCAAAATATACTTTGTAATTGGGCGGTCAAAATTACCCATAGTAACTTTTATTAATCCAGAGTTTTCTTTATCTAAAATTTTATAAAGCTCTTCAATATGTACAAAATAGTTGCCCATAATCAAAGCTTTTAGAGAACTTTGTTCAAAAAATCTATTTAAATCTAAATCAAAATCAAAAGAGAAATCAAAATTTAAATCTCTTTTTTTATCTTCTGATTTTGAAACTAAAACTACATCATAGATGTTTTTACCTTGTCTTCTCCATCTATCTTCATATTTACTAACAACTTTTAACTCTTTGTTTACATCAATTAAAATTGAAGCTTGATTTAAATTTGTAAGTAAATCTACACAAAAATCAAAGTAGTTTCTACTATCAGTTCTAAGTTCAAGTGTTCCATCAATTTTTAAGACTCTTAAAGCCTCATTTACAAACTCTTTTGAAAAAATTCTTCTATGTGGTTTTTTATCCCAAGGAACAGGAAAGTGTACAAAAATTTTCTCAACTTGGTTTGACTCTATAAACTCCATAAAAAGTCTTGCATCATAATTTACAACTAAAACATTTGTAATATTTTGAAGCTCTAACTGTTTTAATAACTGCTCAATTGATGGATAGTGAATTTCAAGACCAATAAACTGAACATTGGGATTATTTTTTGCTTGATATAAAAGGTGTCTTCCACTTCCAAAACCAATCTCTATTTGAATCTTTTTATCTGTTTTAAAATCATCTACAAAATACTCAATATCTTTTAAATATTTATGAGGAATCTCTTTTTTATCTTTTAAATTTGATGTATTTGTAAATAATATATCAGTTCCATTCTCTTTTGCATAAGAGTTTATAGCATCTTTTATTATAGCAACAGGAGATATTCTTGTTGTTTTATCTGATTTAATTAAAAAATTATCATCTTTCTCTTTAATAGCTAGCATAAAATCTCTATTTTGATATTTTACAGCAACTTTATACTCAGTTTTTCTGTCGCTCTCTTTACTAAAACTTTGAGCAACAAATAAAAACTCCATATTATTTGATTTAAATGGAGTCTTTACTATTGGGTTAGATTTAAAAACAATATGTGGCATTATACTCTTTATTCCGCTGTTGGAAGTATTACTTTAGTTTCATTACTAGCTTCTGAAACTAAACCAAACTCATCTATAGCTTGAACACTATATTGATACTCTAAACCAGCTACAACATCAAAATCTTCATATCTTAAATCTTTTACACCTTTTATAATTAGTGTATCAGTTTGCAAAAAACCTTTTTTTGTTTTTTTGATAATATTATATGCAACAGCTCTACTATCACCTTCTTTCCAATTCAAAATAGCTTTTTTATCTTGAATTTGAGCCAAAGTTAATATTGGTTTTGCAGGGCTTATTAAAGTTGAACCTAAAATAGCAGTTATATCTTGAGTGCTTTCTAATTTATCTTTATCAACACTTACAACTTTATAAAAATATTTTTCATTATCACCTTTTAGCTCATCTGTATAATCTAAAGTTTTAGAATCAACAGTTGCAATTTTGCTAAAGCCATATTTCTCACTACTACTTCTGTAAATATCATAAGATACTACATCTAAAGTTGAACTAGCTTCCCAAATTAAATATATCTTTTTTGGAATATCAGTAGAAGCTTTTAAATTTGAAGGTGGTAGAGGAAGAGGTTTTGTATTTGCCTCTAAAATTAAACTTGGATTTGACTCTATATTTTCAAATGTATATGCTTTTATTCTATATTTATAAATTGTATTATCAAGTAGGTTCATATCAATAAACTCAGCTGATAGTCTATTGTTTATTTTACCACTTACAGAACTCCATTTTTTAGATTTAGAGTCAAATCTCTCAACAATGTAGTATCCAACTCTTTTATCAGGATGTGGTTGCCAAACAACTTTTACTTTTCTTGGAAGATTTGAAATAGCTTGTCCCATTTGAACACCTTCAAGTCTTGGAAGAGTTTGAGCTAAATATGCTTTAGTTGTTTTTGACTCTTTGTTATCTTTCAATTTTACAGAAATTTGATAAAGATATTTTGTATTTGGTTCAAGGTTTTTGTCTACATAGTGAGTCTCAAATCTATTTTTACTTGAATAAATTAGTTTTAATTTAGTCTCATTTTTATCAGCATTTGCTCTATAAAAGTTGTAACCAACAACTCTCTCATCATCAACTCTTTTCCACTCAAAACCAATTGATGTCATATCTGAAATAGTTATTATTGAATCATAATCAATAGTTTCAAAACTCTCATCAATTTCAACTTTTGAATTACCAAAATTTTGAAAAGTATTTGCGCATGAACTAAGAAACAAAACTAAAAGAGTCAGTAAGCTTAGCTGGATTAATTTTTTCATCTATTATCTCCTTGGAAAAGTTAATATCTATAAAATTTTCTATATCTTTTGGAATATCTGCTTTAAAGCATAAATTTGTTTTTTTTATCGGATGCATAAACTCTAGATAATATGCATGCAAAAAAATTCTGTTGATTTTACTTAATTCGCTCTTAAAACCATATAAAGTATCTCCTAGTATATGTCTTGAGATTGAGTTTAGATGTACTCTAATTTGATGAGTTCTTCCTGTAAAAAGTTTACAAGCAATTAGTTCATATTTTTGATTATTTGAACTCTCTATTTTACAAAAAGCAGTTCTTGCATCTTTTCCATTTTCAACAATTCCCATTTTTAATCTATTGTTTGGATTTCTTGCTATTGGTCTATTTATAACAACATTATCTTTTAGTGCTAAGTCAATAATTGCTAAATAGTATCTTCCAATATTTCTATTTTCAAACTCTTTACTTAAATTTTGATGAGCTTCATTTGTTTTTGCAATTACTAAAATTCCACTTGTTCCTTTATCAAGTCTGTGAACAATTCCATGTCTTAACTCTCCACTAATAGTTGAAAGTGAGAAATTTTTTAATTTTAACCAATCAACTAAAGTTGGCTCTTTTACACTAGATGCTTCATGAACAGTTAAATTTGCTGGTTTATTTAAAACTAAAATATCCTCATCTTCATATATTATTTTAATCTCAAAATCTTTGAAAAAATCCAAAAGATACTCAGGGCTTTTTATCTTAATTTCTTCAGGCTTTGGAATCTCTACTTCTACAGTTTGATTCTCTTTTAATTTGTAAGCGTTTTTATCTATAGTTTTATTATCAACTTTAACTAGATTTTTTTTAATAAGCTGTAAAATTTGATTTCTTGAATCTTCTAAGTTTTTACTTAAAAACTTATCTAATCTATCTTCACTATCTACAATAAATTTTTTATACATTTTATGATACTCTTTCGCATGCGATTATTTGATAAAAGAACTATTTCTCACTTTGACTCTGTTTCGATGATATTAGTTATTCCATTGATACTATTATCATATTATTTAATTCAAGAGACAAATGATGCTCTTGCAAATAAACAGCTTTTTTATTATACAGTTTCATTGTTTATATTCTTTTTAGTCTTTATTTTACCAATACGAAAAACACTCTTTTTGGTTCCAACTTTATACTGGTTTGCAGTTATTTTATTAATTTTAGTTGAGTTTATTGGTGTTACAAAATTGGGTGCTAAAAGATGGATTGCTATTCCATTTACAGATTCAACGATTCAGCCATCTGAGATTATAAAACCTATATATATATTAATGCTTGGATATCTAATACAACATAGACCTCCTCCAATTGGTGGTTATAATATAAAAGATTTTTCTTATTTTTCTATATTTATTTTAATACCATTTTTTTTAATTGCTATTGAGCCTGATTTAGGGTCAGCTTTGGTTATGCTTTTAGTTGGATATGGAATACTTTTTGTTGTGGGAGTTAATTGGAAAATTTGGCTAACTATTTTTATTTTCCTAGCAGCTCTTTTTCCACCCTTTTATACTTATGGTTTAAAAGATTATCAAAAAAAGAGAGTTCATGACTTTATTGTGGCTGAAAAACCAAGTTATCATGTCCAACAATCTATTATTGCCATTGGTTCAGGAGGATTAACTGGAAAAGATAGTGATGAGGCAACTCAAACTCAACTTAGATTTTTACCAATTGCTACTAGTGATTTTATTTTTGCTTATTTAGTAGAGAGATTTGGATTTTTAGGCGCCCTAACTGTCGTAGCTCTTTACTTTTTTTTAATAGTTCATCTTTTGACATATAATTTAAGTATAGCTTTCAAAAAAGATTATGTCACAAAAGTTTTTGCAACGGGTCTTGCTTTGCTTATATTTTTTAATATGAGTGTAAATATTTTAATGGTTATTGGTTTTGCACCAGTTGTTGGAATACCATTGCCATTTTTCTCTTATGGTGGAAGTTCTTTTACTAACTTTATAATTATGTTAGCAATTTTGCAAAACTTGGTTTCATACAGATATTTAGATAGTTATAGTTATGAAAGAAACTTATAGCTTAATATAGTCGATAAAATACCTTAAATCTTAAAAGTGTTGGAGTCTGTGGCTTTGGATACTCTTTATAGGCAATTTGAATTAACTCTAAAGTTCTATTATCCAAAATTGAGTAACCAGAGCTTTGAATTATTCTTAAATCACTAATATCTCCATTTGGATGAAAAATAAATTCAACTATATTTATTCCAGTAATTTTAAGTCTAACTGCTTCGTGTGGATAACCAAGTCTATTTAAAACTCTTTGTGTAATAATTTGAAAATTGTTTATATTTTTTTCTAAATATGCTTTTTGAACAGTTGTAAAATTATCATACTCTTTTCCATAAAGCTCTTTTAATTCATTAAAAACTTCACTATTATAAATAGTATCTTTTTGGCTTAAAAAATTTTCTAAAGTTTGCTCTTGAAGTTTGCTACTCTCTTTTAATATTTTTTCTTGAAAAGATTTTGCCTCTTTAAGCTTTTTTGTTTCAACTTTCTCTTTTGTTATCTCTTTTTTAGGTTTTGGTTCCTCTTTTTTTAAAGGTTTAGCCCCTTTTTGTGAAGCTATAGGCTCACTTGGAGTTAATTTTACAAACTTCACTTCACTTATATTGTGAGGTTTTTCTGTTTGCTCTTTTTTTTCTTCATTTTTTGTATCATTAAAACTATAAATAAAAAAAGAGTGAATTAGCAAAGATATGATAAAAGCAGCTAATATTTTTTTCATTGTGCAAATTATAGTAGATTTTTTGTTAATTAAGTTTATGAGCTTATCTTTTGCTTATTTAAATTATTGTAGAATATTTGCTTACTACAAATTTAGGATAGAAAATGTTTAAGAAATCAATAAAAGCTTATGAAAAAGCTTGTCAAGTAATCCCAGGTGGTGTTGATTCACCAGTTCGTGCTTTTAAAAGTGTTGGTGGAACACCTCCATTTATTAAAAAAGGGAAGGGCGCTTATTTATATGATGTTGATGGAAACAAATATGTAGATTTTGTACAAAGCTGGGGACCACTAATATTTGGTCATTGTGATAAAGATATTGAAAAAGTTGTAATAAAGACTGCAAAATTAGGTTTAAGCTTTGGTGCTCCAACTAATCTTGAGACAAAACTAGCAAAAGAGATTGTTGATATGTACGACAATATAGATAAAGTGAGATTTGTAAGCTCTGGAACAGAAGCTACAATGAGTGCAATTAGATTAGCAAGAGGTGTTACAAATAAAAATGATATTATTAAATTTGAGGGTTGTTATCATGGGCACTCTGATTCTTTGCTAGTACAAGCAGGTTCAGGTATGGCAACATTTGGAAGTCCAAGTAGTCCAGGAGTTCCAGCTGATTTAACAAAACATACACTTTTATGTGAATATAACAATATAGAGCAGCTAGAGAAGTGTTTTGAAGAGAGTAGTGATATTGCTTGTATTATTATTGAACCAATTGCTGGAAATATGGGATTAGTTCCTGCAACAAATGAGTTTTTAGCTACTTGTAGAGAGCTTTGTGATAAGCATGGTGCTTTATTAATTTTTGATGAAGTTATGAGTGGTTTTAGAGCTTCTTTAAAAGGTGCAAGTGGAATTTTAGATGTAAAAGCAGATATTTTAACATTTGGAAAAGTTATTGGTGCTGGTATGCCTGTTGGTGCATTTGCAGCATCAAAAGAGATTATGGGGCATCTTTCACCTGAAGGAAAAATTTATCAAGCTGGAACTTTAAGTGGAAATCCAGTTGCTATGGCAGCAGGGCTTACAAGTCTTAAAAAATTAAAAGCAAATCCAAAAATTTATGAAGATTTAGAGAAAAAAGCGAAAAGATTAGTAAATGGATTTAAAAAAGTAGCTGATAGATATAGTATTCCACTTCAAGTAAATACAAGAGGGAGTATGTTTGGATTCTTCTTTTGCGAAAAAGAGCCAACAAATTTTAAAGAGGTAGGACTTTGTAATTTTGAAAGATTTGCAAAATTTCATCAAGAGATGTTAAAAAGAGGTTTCTATTTTGCTTGTAGTCAATATGAAACTGGATTTATTTGTACGAAAATTACAAATAAAGAGATTGATTTGTGCATTCAAGCAGCAGATGAGATTATGAAAGAGTTTGTTTAATGGAAAATTTAAATAGCTTTAAAGGTGTAGAGTTAATAAAAAAAGCAAATATTTACTTTGATGGAAATGTTACAAGTAGAACTTTTATAGATGTTGATGGAAGTAAAAAATCTCTTGGAATTATGATGGTTGGAGAGTATGTTTTTGGAACAGTTGAGGCTGAAAAAATGGAGATTATTGAAGGTGAAGTTGAGGTAAGATTAAAAGGCGAAGATGGTTTTAAAACATATAAATCTGGTAGCTCTTTTGATGTTGTTGCAAACTCAAGCTTTGAGATAAAAGTAAAAAAAATAACAGATTACTGTTGTTCATATATAAATTAGGAGTTTTATGAAAGATAATAATATAGAAGAGAGACCAAAACATAGAGATAAAATAGAGGCTTTAGATAATCTATCTTTAGGAATATCTATGGTTGTTGCTATTGTTTTTGGAGTTCTTATAGGTATTGGATTAAAACATCTTACAGGTTATACTTGGACTTTATGGCTTGGAGTTTTTTGGGGAGTTGCGGCAGCTGGATTAAATATATACAAAGCGTATAAAAGAGCTCAAAAAGTTTATGAAGGTATGGAAAACGACCCTAGATATGCTCATAGAGCAAAATATGGTGACAAATCACCTGATGATGAAGATAAATAGTACTATCTTAAACTTTGCAAAGGTTTTTATTTTTTTAAACCTTTGTTTAAGTGTTTATGCAATTTTATTTCAAAACATAATTTGGCTTTTAAATCTTCAAATTGCATTTTTCTCTTCACTTTTTGTAACGATTGCTTCATTTTTATCTTATAGAAAAAATATAAAAAATAGATTATCAAATATTGATGATACAAATAGATTTTCAGTAGATGATAGAGATAAAATTGATGAGATTGATGACCCTTATGATTTATATAGTGAATATGAAGAGGTTCCTGAATCTGAACTTACATCTGAAAAGATAAAAGAGATAATTGAAGAAGAGAAGAGAAAAGTAAAACAAAATAGTATAAAAAATACAGTTTTTAGTGCAGGTGGTTTTGTATCTATTTATAGAGTTTTTGGATACGCGTTTTTAATATTTGGATTTTTTGCTTTAAATAATAATAATTTGTTTATTCCTTTGGCGTTTATTATAGGATTAGGAATTGTTCCTATTGGAGTGCTTTTAACAAAGCTTTTTAAAAAGGATTAGTTTGGTTTTATGTAGAGATTAGCTCTCTACATAATTTTTAAGATTTTTACCAACTTTTGGGTGTTTTAGTTTTTTAATAGCACTTGATTCAATTTGTCTAACTCTCTCTCTAGTTACATTTAACTCTTTTCCAATCTCTTCAAGAGTTCTATCACTAGCATCATCCATTAAACCAAATCTCATTCTAATAACTGCCTGTTCTCTTTCATTTAATTGACCAAGTATTTGATCAATTTGCCCTTGTAAATCCTCTTTCATGATATTATCAATTGGAGTTGGAGCTTTTTCATCTGGCACAAAATCTCCAAATTTACCATCATCATCACTTCCAATAGGAGCTTCAAGTGAAACTGGCTCTTTTGTAATTTTAATTACCTGTTTTACTTTATCAACAGGTAATCCAACCTCTTTTGCAATCTCTTCAACATCTGGCTCTTTACCATTTTCTTGAATAGCTTTTCTTATAATTTTATTAATTCTATTTATAGTTTCAATCATATGAATAGGAATTCTAATAGTTCTTGCTTGATCTGCAATTGCTCTAGAGATTGCTTGTCTAATCCACCATGTTGCATAAGTAGAGAATTTATAACCTTTTTTATACTCAAACTTATCAACAGCTTTCATAAGACCAATATTTCCTTCTTGAATTAAATCCAAGAAAGCCAAACCTCTATTTGTATATCTTTTTGCAATTGAAACAACAAGTCTTAAATTTGATTTTGCCATTCTATCTTTTGAAGTATCTGTTATTTGTTTACCTCTTTTTATCTGCTCTAAAACTGCTTTTAACTCTTCAGGAGATAAATCAAATCCATCTTTTGATGCTTCAACTGTTTGGAAAAGTTTTTTAATCTCCATATAAGTAGAAACCATAGTAGCTTCAGGAACCATTGCAGTTATTTGTGCTTTTGATAAATTTACAATATTTTCTAGAATCTTTTGGTGATTTTTTTGTAAATTTTCGTTAAATAGTGGAAGTTTATACTCCAATCTTTTTAACTCATTCTCAAAACCATCTTCGCTTTTTAGAGTTGTCTCCATAGCTTTTACTATTTCAGTAATTAATTTTGAAGTTGGTCCTAAATCAAGCAAAGCCTCTTTTAGCAATTTTTTTCTAAATGCAACATTTAGATTAAAAGTCATCATATCAACTTCATCATCAGATTTTGCTGTCTCTTTTGCTTGAAATTTTAACCACTCTTTTTTCTGTTTTTCAAGATTTTTGAAGGCTTCTATAATTGTTTGAGCTCTTTTATCAAGTTTTTTCTGTTTTGCACCTGAGAGTCTCTTTTCATCATCTTCAAACTCTTCATCCTCAAACTCTTCATCCTCGATCTCTTCAATCTCTTCTTCCTCTTCTTCATTATCATCGTCGAAGTTTTTAAATAGCTCTTTTACTTTTCTCTCTCTATTTACTAAAGGCTCTTTGTACTCTAAAATAAAATCTATTAAGTATGGAACATAACAAATAGCATCAAGGATAATATCCTCTCCCATCTCAATTTTTTTAGATATTTCAACCTCTTCATCTTTTGTTAAAAGTGGAATTTGTCCCATCTCTCGCAAGTACATTCTTACAGGTGAATCTGATCTTGACCACTCTAGCAAATCTTTGTTTTTTAATAAGTCAAACTCATCATCTTCTGCTTCGATTAGTTTTTCTCTTTGCTCTCTTCTTTTTTTTGCCTCTTCATCATTTAAAAGTTTTGCTTGTTCTTGAGAACTTAAAACTTTTACATTATATAGTTGAAGTAGTGCCAGAATTTTTTTAATTGTGGCTGTATTTGGTGTTTTAGGAAAGATTTTTATTAACTTTTCATAAGTTAAAGTAGAGTCTTTATACTCTTTAATTAACTGCTCAATAGCTTTGTTTATGTCTTTTACGCTCATTTTTTGGGAAATCCTTCTTTTTAAATAGAATTTGTATTATACCCAAACTTTTTGAGCTTTTGGTTAAATAGGGTTTTATTTAAACAGATATTTTTATTTTCTTAGATAAAATAACCGTTTAACTAAAATTAGTGTTTAATATTTAAGGATAAATAATGAGTAAAATCACAGGTAAAGTATGGAATTTTGGTGCAAACATTGATACAGATGTTATTATTGCAGCACGATATTTAAATAGTTCAGATCCTGAGCATTTAGCAAAATATGTTATGGAGGATGCAGATCCTGATTTTCCAAAGAAACTAAAAAAAGGTGATATTATAGTTGCTGGTGAAAATTTTGGCTGTGGTTCAAGTAGAGAACATGCACCAATTGCTCTAAAAGCAGCAGGTGTTGCTGCTGTTGTAGCTCCTTCTTTTGCTAGAATTTTTTATAGAAATGCTTTTAATATGGGATTACCAATATTTGAACTTCCAGAATCTTTAGAGATAAAAGAGGGTGAAGAGATTAGTATTGATTTAGATAATGGAGAGATTACAAATAATACAACTAAAAAAACTTATAAATTTATACCAATTCCTCCATTTATGCAAGAGTTAATTGCAAGTGGTGGATTAATTAATTATGCAATAGATGAAATGAAGGCTAAATAATGAAAAATTACAATATTTCAATAATAAAAGGTGATGGAATAGGTCCTGAAATAGTTGATGAGGCTATTAAAGTTTTAAATGCTGTTGCAAAAAAATGTGATTTTACACTTTCATATAAAGAGTATTTAATGGGTGGAATTGCAATTGATACAACAGGTGTTCCTCTTCCAGAAGAGACAGTTCAAGGTGTATTAAACTCTGATGCATGTTTATTTGGTGCAATTGGTGGAGAGAAATGGGATACTTTACCAAGAGAGCTAAGACCAGAAACTGGGCTTTTAAACTTTAGAGAGAAAATGGGTGTTTATGCAAATTTAAGACCAGCTATTGTTTATGATGAGCTTGTAAACGCTTCTACACTAAAAGCAGATGTTATAAAAGGTTGTGACATTATGGTTGTACGAGAGCTTATTGGTGGAATATATTTTGGAAAACCAAGAGCTAATGATGGTTTTAAAGCATATAATACAATGGTTTATACAAAACCAGAGATAATTAGAATTGGAAAAACTGCTTTTGAACTTGCGATGAAAAGAGATAAGAGAGTTTGTTCTGTTGATAAAGCAAATGTTTTAGAGGTTTCTCAACTTTGGAGAGATACTATGAATGAATTAAGTAAAGAGTATCCAGAGGTTGAATTAACTCATATGTATGTTGATAATGCAGCAATGCAATTAGTTCGAAATCCAAAACAGTTTGATGTTATTGTTACTGGAAATATTTTTGGTGATATCTTAAGCGATACAGCTTCTATGGTAGTTGGTTCTATTGGACTTTTACCATCAGCTTCAACTGGAGATAAAACTGCTATTTATGAACCAATTCATGGATCAGCTCCAGATATTGCAGGTCTTGGAATTGCAAATCCAATAGCTACAATATTAAGTGCTGCTATGATGTTAAAATATACATTAAATGAGCAAAAAGCTAGTGATATGATAGAAAAAGCAATTAAAGATGCTTTAAAAGATGGATATAGAACAAAAGATTTAGCCTCTTTTGATGCAAAAGAGGTTTTAAATTGTGTTGCTATGGGTAATAAAATAGTTGAGTATATCAATAAATAAAGGTTATTAATGAGTGAAAAAAAGTATAGACTTGTAACACGAAGTGATATGGATGGTCTTGTTTGTGGAACACTTTTAAAATATCTTGATATTATAGATGAGATTACATTTGTTCATCCAAAAGATATGCAAGATGGTTTAATAAAAATTACAAATAGAGATATTACTACAAACCTACCATATGTTGAAGGAGTACATTTAGCTTTTGATCACCACTACTCTGAAACTTTAAGAAATGAAAAAAGAGCTAACCATATAATAGATCCAGATGCACCAAGTGCTGCACAAGTTGTTTATGACTATTATGATGGAGATAATGTTTTCCCTGGATATTTTACAGGAATGATGATGGGTGCAAATAAAGCTGATAGTGCTGATTTTATGTATGAAGATATTGTAAGACCAAGAGCATGGACACTATTAAGCTTTTTAATGGATTCAAGAACTGGACTTGGAAGATTTAGAAACTTTAGAATTTCAAACTATCAGTTAATGATGGATTTAATTGATTACTGTTCAAGACACAATATTGACCAAATATTAGAGTTACCTGATGTAAAAGAGAGAGTTGATATATACTTTAAATATGAAGAGCAGTTTAAAGAGCAGTTAAAAAGATGTTCAACTGTACATGGCAATTTAGTTGTTATTCACTTAAAAGATGAAGAGATTATATATCCAGGAAATAGATTTATGATATATACACTATTTCCTGAACAAAATATATCAATTCACTCATTCTATGCAAAAGATAGATCAAAATTAGTTTACAGTACAGGAAAATCTATCACAAATAGAACTTCAAAAACAAATATAGGTGAGCTAATGCTTAAATATGGTGGTGGTGGACACGCAAATGCTGGTGCTTGTCAAATACCAGTTGAAGAGTCTGAACAAGTTTTAAAAGAGTTAATAGAAAAAATTAATCAAGATGGCTAAAAACTCTTTTTTAGCTCATCTATAAAGTTCTCAAAAGAGGGGAGAAGTAGTTTTGCCTCTCTTTGTTTAACTCCCCACATAGGCTCTGGAAAAAAGCTATCGTCTTTAAATCGTGCCATGATATGAAAGTGAACATGCGGAACATAGTTTCCAAATGAGGCTATATTTATCTTATCAGGATTGTAATAATTTATCATAGCTTTTTCAATAATATCTAAGTATTTCCAAATCTCTTGTTTTGTATTTAAATCACAATCAGAAAACTCTTTTAAATTTTCATTTGTAAATATTTTAAGCCAAGGTATTTCGCTTTTTTCTATTTGAATATTAATTAGACTATTTTTAAAAATTTCCATTATTAACCTTTTTATATAATTGAAGCGAAGTATATCATATTCAACAAATTTTAAGTAAGATTTAAATAAAATGCAATTTCGTTTTTTCAACCATAAAAGAAGTTTTTATAAAATTTGTTAAAACATAGCTGTTTTATAGAGAGTTGGAGATGCTTCTTTTAGCAGCACTCCTGTTGAAAAAATAGAAAACACAAATTAAAGAAGGATAAGACTTATGAAAGTAAGAGCTTCAGTAAAAAAAATGTGTGATAAATGTAAAGTTATCAAAAGAGATGGTATCGTAAGAGTAATCTGCGAAAACAAAAAACATAAACAAAGACAAGGATAAGACACATGGCAAGAATCGCGGGTGTTGATTTACCAAACAAAAAAAGAATGGAGTATGCTTTAACATACATCTTTGGAATTGGATTACATAATTCAAGATTAATTTTAGATGCAACTGGAATTGACTACAATAAAAGAGCTCATGAATTAACAGAAGATGAAGCAGCTTTAATTAGAAAAGAGATCCAAGAAAACTACATGGTAGAAGGGGATTTAAGAAAAAAAGTTGCAATGGATATTAAAGCTTTAATGGATTTAGGTTCATACAGAGGATTAAGACATAGAAAAGGTTTACCTTGTAGAGGGCAAAAGACTAAAACTAATGCTAGAACAAGAAAAGGTAAAAAGAAAACTATTAGTGCGGCAAGTAAATAAGGATAGATGATGGCAAAAAGAAAAGTTACTAGAAAAAAAGTTGTAAGAAAAAATATTGCTGACGGTATCATACATATTGCTGCAAGTTTTAACAACACTATGGTTACAGTTACAGACAAAGCTGGAAACGCTATTGCATGGTCAAGTGCTGGAAATCTAGGGTTTAAAGGTTCTAAAAAATCAACTCCATTTGCTGCTCAGGCTGCAGTTGAGGATGCTTTAACAAAAGCTATGGAACATGGAATTAAAAATGTAGGAATAAAAATTCAAGGACCTGGTTCAGGAAGAGATACAGCTGTTAAATCAGTTGGTTCAATGAATGGAATCAAAGTTGTTTGGTTTAAAGATGTTACACCATTACCACACAATGGTTGTAGACCTCCTAAAAGAAGAAGAGTGTAAGGAGTAAATAATGGCAAGATATAGAGGACCAGTAGAAAAAATCGAAAGAAGACTTGAAGCGGATCTTGGACTTAAAGGTGAGAGAAGACTTTCAGGTAAAAGTGCTTTAGAAAAAAGACCATTTGCTCCAGGACAACATGGACAAAGAAGATCTAAAATTTCTGAGTATGGATTACAATTAAGAGAAAAACAAAAAGTTAAATTTATTTATGGTATTTCTGAAAAACAATTCAGCAACTACTTCAAAGAAGCAGTTAGAAGAGAAGGAAATACAGGAACAATTTTAATTACTCTAATTGAACAAAGATTAGATAATGTTGTTTATAGAATGGGATTTGCTACAACTAGAGCATTTGCTAGACAAATTACAACTCATGGACATGTTTTAGTTGATGGTAAAAAAGTTGATATTCCATCATATTTAGTAAAACCTGGACAAAAAATTGAGATTAAAGAGAAAACTAAAAATAATCCACAAGTACAAAGAGCTATCGAGCTTACAAATCAAACAGGAATGGTTGATTGGGTAAATGTAGATAAAGATAAAGTTTTTGGAATTTTCACAAGAATACCTGAGAGAGAAGAAGTAGTTATTCCTGTTGAAGAGAGATTAATAGTAGAGTTATATTCTAAATAAAAAATAAAAAGGTAGCCAATGAAAAAGTTTGCAGAAACTCCGTTTTTACCAACTGAAGTTGAGATTGAGGCTATTAGTGCAAATGAAGCAAAGATAACAGCATATCCATTTGAAGATGGATTTGCTATTACTTTAGCTCATCCGTTAAGAAGATTACTTTTAAGTTCATCTGTTGGTTATGCACCAATTGCTGTTAAAATTGAGGGTGTTACTCATGAGTTTGACTCATTAAGAGGAATGCTTGAAGATGTTGCTATGTTTGTTATAAATTTAAAAAACATTAGATTTAAGATAAATAGCGATAAAGATCAAGTATCTGTTGAATACTCTTTTAGTGGACCAAGAGATATTAAAGGTGAAGATTTAATCAATTCTGAAATTGATGTAGTATCAAACAACGAGCATTTAGCGACTATAAATAGTGATTGTAACTTAAACTTTACAGTTATTATTCAAAAAGGTATTGGATATATGCCATCTGAAGATATCAGAGATATCGTTGGACCAGATTTTATACCAATTGATGCATTTTTTACACCAGTAAAAAAAGTAGTTTATAATATTGAAAAAATGTTAGTTGAAGATAATCCTAACTTTGAAAAAGCAGTATTTAATGTAATTACAAATGGACAAATTAGTCCTGTAAATGCATTTAAAGAAGCAGTTAGCGTTATGTACTCACAAATGTCAGTATTTAATAAAGTTTTTGATTTATCTGAAGTTTCTATTGCTGAAACATCTGAAGATAGCTCAGAAATTAAAGATTTAGTAGTTAAAATTGAAGACTTAAATTTAAGTGCAAGAAGTTTTAACTCTCTTGATAGATCAGGAATTAAATACTTAGGTGAGTTAGTTCTTATGAGTGAAGTGGAAGTAAAAAGTATAAAAAATCTTGGAACAAAATCTTATGAAGAGATAGCTATGAAGCTTGAATCTTTAGGTTATCCAGTTGAAAATACACTTCCAGAAAATATTGCTTCTTCTTTAAGAAGAAAATTAGAGCAATTAAAAGCATAATAAAGGTTTAATATGAGACATAAGCACGGATATAGAAAGTTAAATAGAACTTCTGCTCATAGAAAAGCATTGCTAAAAAATTTAGCAATTGCTATTATTGAGAGAGAAAAAATCGAAACAACTGTTCCAAAAGCAAAAGAGCTAAAAAGATATATTGAGAAATTAGTAACAACTGCAAGAAATGCTGATTTAAATACACACAGAACTGTATTTGCTGCATTACAATGTAAAGAAGCTACTAAGAAATTAATTAATGAAATAGCTCCTAAATATGAGGGAAGAAACGGTGGATATACATCTATTGTTAAAACAAGAATTAGAAAAGGTGATGCTACACCAATGGCATTTATCTCTTTCATCTAAATTTTAAATAAAAAGAGATTTTTCTCTTTTTATTTCTCAAAAATTACTACAAAACCTACCTACACTTTTTTTAAACTTTTTTTTGATATAATCAGCCTTTTATAAAAGAACCTACAAATATTAGGAGAATTGATATATGACTCTAAAAGAAGCACTAAGTTTAAATAGTGAAGAGATTAAAAAACTTAAAGATGATTTAAAACATAAGATAAAAAATAGCAAAATTGGTGCTTATATTGAGCAATTAGAGAATATTGAACTAAACGAGAGTGGTTGTGGAGTTCCAATTGCAATTAAAAATAATATAAATGTTAAAAATTGGGAATTAACTTGTTCTAGCAAAATTTTAAAAAATTATATAGCTCCTTTTAATGCAACAGTAATAGAAAATCTAGAAAAAGCAGGATTTAGTCCATTTGGTTTAACAAATATGGATGAGTTTGCTATGGGAAGTTCAACTGAATCTTCTTGTCATGGTAAAACATTAAATCCAATAGATAATAGTAGAATTCCAGGTGGAAGTAGTGGAGGAAGTGCTGCTGCTGTTGCTGATGGAAGTGCTATTGCAGCACTAGGAACTGATACAGGTGGAAGTATTAGACAACCAGCTGCTTATTGTGGTGTTGTTGGAATGAAACCAACTTATGGAAGAGTAAGTAGATATGGAATAGCTGCATACTCATCTTCGCTTGATCAATGTGGAGTTATCACTCAAAATGTTGAAGATGCTGCAATATTATATGATGCAATAGCTGGATATGATGAAAAAGACTCTACGAGTGCGAATATTGAATATGAAAAAATCACTCCAAATTTAAATTCAAACAAAAAATTTACAATTGCTGTTATTGATAACTATATTGAAAGTGCTAGTAGTGAGATTAAAGAAGCATTTAATAAAACTGTAAAACTTTTAGAAGAGCAAGGTCATAAAATAGTTCATACAAATATGCTTGACTCAGATAAAATAATTTCAACTTACTATATTATCTCTGCTGCAGAAGCTAGTGCAAACCTAGCAAGATTTGATGGTGTTAGATATGGATTTAGAGCAAATAGTTCAAGCTTAAAAGATATGTATGTTAATACAAAAACTGAAGGTTTTGGATATGAGGTTAAAAAAAGAGTTATGGTTGGATCTTTTGTTTTAAGCTCTGGATATTATGATGCATATTATACAAAAGCACAAAAAGTTAGAAGTGTTATTAAAAAAGAGTTTGATAATATTTTTGCAAGTGCTGATTTAATATTAAGTCCAGTTGCTCCAACAACTGCTCCAAAATTTGGCTCATACTCAAATGCTTTAGAGATGTATTTGGCAGATTTATATACTATTAGTGTGAATTTAGCAGGACTTCCAGCTATTAGTTTACCTGTAGGAAAAGATAGTGAAAATTTACCAATTGGGCTTCAACTAATTGCAAATAGTTTTCAAGAACAAACTTTGTTTGATGGTGCTTTATCTATGGAAAAAGCTGTAAATTTTAAAAAATAATTGAATAGGATTTAAAGATGAAAATAAGAAAAAGAGCTTTAACGTTTGAAGATGTGTTGTTAGTACCTGCTAAATCTGAAGTATTACCAAAAGAGGTTTGTGTCAAAACTAAACTTACAAGAAATATAGAGTTGAATATTCCATTTGTAAGTGCAGCTATGGATACAGTTACAGAGTATCAAGCAGCTATTGCAATGGCAAGACTTGGTGGAATTGGAATTATTCATAAAAATATGGATATTGAGTCACAAGTTTTACAGTGTCAAAAGGTTAAAAAATCAGAATCTGGAATGATAATAGATCCAATCACAATAAAACCAGAGCAAACTCTGCAAGATGCTGAAGATATTATGGCAAACTATAAAATCTCTGGAGTTCCTGTTGTTGATGATAATGGTATTTTAGTTGGAATTTTAACAAACAGAGATATGAGATTTACAAAAGATTATAGATTTAAAGTTTATGAAAAAATGACAAAAATGCCATTAGTTACAGCAGTAGAAGGAACAACACTTGAGCAAGCTGCTGAAGTTATGCATCAAAATAAAATAGAGAAACTTCCAATTGTAAATAAAGATAATAAATTAATTGGTCTTATTACAATTAAAGATATTAATAAAAAAATTGAGTATCCAAATGCTTGTAAAGATGAGTTTGGAAGACTTAGAGTTGGTGCTGCTATTGGTGTTAATCAACTTGATCGTGCTAGAGCTTTAGTTGCAGTTGGAGTTGATGTTTTAGTTTTAGACTCAGCTCATGGTCATTCAAAAGGTATTTTAGATACAGTTAAAGCTATTAAAGCTGAGCTTGATGTTGAGTTAATTGCTGGAAATGTAGCAACTGCTGAAGCTACAAGAGATTTAATTGCAGCTGGAGCTGATGGTGTTAAAGTTGGAATTGGACCTGGAAGTATTTGTACAACTAGAATTGTTGCAGGAGTTGGTGTTCCTCAAATGAGTGCTATTGATGAGTGTGCAATTGAAGCTAAAAAATCAGGAACTCCAATTATTGCAGATGGTGGAATTAGATATTCAGGAGATGTTGCAAAAGCTTTAGCAGTAGGTGCTAGTTGTGTTATGATGGGAAGTGCTTTAGCTGGAACTGATGAGTGTCCAGGTGAAGTTATTTTATACCAAGGAAGAAAGTTTAAATCTTATAGAGGTATGGGAAGTATTGGAGCTATGACAAAAGGAAGTACAGATAGATATTTCCAAGAGGGAACTGCTGCTGATAAACTTGTACCTGAAGGAATTGAAGGAAAAGTTGCATATAGAGGAAGTATTGCTGATATTATTCACCAAATGGTTGGAGGACTTAGAAGTTCAATGGGATATTTAGGTTCAAAAGATATATCTATTTTCCAACAAACAGCCGAGTTTGTAGAGATTACAAGTGCTGGATTAAAAGAGTCTCATGTTCATGATGTAACAATTACAAATGAAGCACCAAACTATCATGTATAATTTTTAAATGTAATAGAGAAATCTATTACATTTACTCTTCAAGCATCAAAACTTCAATCCTATTTTCATCAAAATCCTCAAACTCTATTTTTGAATCTTTTAAAGTTTTTGTAGTTTTTGCACCAAGTTTTTTTAAGTTTTCAACTCTAGTTAAAATATTACCACTACCTTCACTTAACTGTTTTGAAGCAGTTTCGTAACTATTATTTAAAGCTTTTATTTGGTTTCCTATTTTATTGAAGCTATCTGTATAATTAACCATTTTGTCATATAACTTTCCAGCTTCATCAAATAGTTTACTAGCCAAAGTTGAAGATTGTTCGCTTTGCCAATATAAATATATAGTTCGTAAAGATACTGTTAAAGTAGATGGATTTACTATTGCTATATGCTTTTTCAAAGCATATTCATACAAAGTTGGATCTTTTTGAACAGCAAGTGAAAATGCACCTTCTATTGGTACAAACATAAATACATATTGAAGCGTTCCAATTTTGTAGTGTGCATAATCTTTTGAATCAAGATTATCTATATGGTTTTTAAAAGAGCTTACAATATTGTTTAAGCTAATTGCTCTTTGCTCATCACTTTGTGCTCTTATATACTCTTCATAATCATTTAATGAAACTTTTGAGTCAATTATCATAGATCTATTTTGTGGAAGTTTTATAATAACATCTGGTCTTTTTGTATCACCATGCTCATCTTTATAACTTTGTTGAGTAAAATAGTGAATATTTTTTAAAAGTCCTGAATACTCTAAAACACTCTCTAAAATCATCTCACCCCAGCTTCCTTGAGTCTGTTTTTTACCCTTTAATGCTTTTGTTAAGTTTTCTGCCTCTTGAGAAATATTAAGTCCAGCTTTTGTAAGCATCTCAATCTCTTTTGATAGCTCGGCAAATTTCTTTGTACTATTTTCTTGAGACTCTTCAACTCTTTTTTGAAAAGAGTCAATATTCTCTTTAAATGGTTTTAAAATATTATCAAGACCTTTTAGTGAAGTTTCATCAAATTTTTTTAGCTTATTATCCAAATTATTTTGCATAATCTCATTTAGTTTAAGCTCTAATTTTTTGCCTTGCTCTTCTAAATCATCTTTTAATTTTTGATTATTCTCTTTTTGAAAATCTATATTTGCATTTAAAGATGAGTTTTCAATTTTAAGCTTAATATTTTGCTCTTCTAAATTTGCAATATTTTTTAATAACTCTTGCTCATTTTTTAAAAAATCATCAACTTTTTTTGATAAAAACTCAAGGTTTTGGCTCAGTTTTGCATGTTCTATATCTTTTTGAGATATTTTTGATTTTATAGTAAATAAAAATATAAGAGATATTAAAAAAAGAGAAAAAAATAGTATTGCCAAAATATCAATGTTTTCTATCATAAAATTAAATCTCCAAGTTCCGCACTTCTTACTTTATCAATAGAAAAAGATTCATTTGCAAGATTTCTTACAGTTGTATCTTTATATAAGCTTACAACTTTATGAATAGTTTTAAACTCATCTTTTGAAAATAACTCTTCACTGAAATCCTCTTCAAATTTTGAGAAGTTAAGCTCTTTGTAACCATTTTTTTCAACAATATCAATCTCTAAAAAATCTAAAAGTTCTTGAATAAAATAGACTCTTTCATCATCTTCATCAATATCAACTTCATCTATAATTAACTCAAAAATCTCACTAAGATTTTTTGCTTTAACACCTCTTTTATCTTTTATAAACTCTTCATTTACAATTTTTTGATTAAAAAAATCAAGATGATTTTTTTCCATAAAAAATAGCATCAACTCTACTTTTTTGTTATTTAAACCTTTTACTTGCTTATGTAACATATATAAAATTATATTTGCCACTTTTGTCATATCTACCATATTAATCCTTAGTTCCCATAGTTTTGCATTAAAATATCTCTATACTCATTTAACTTTTTCATCTTCTCATCATCTTGCCCATTTAAATCAGGGTGATAAATTTTTGCTAACTCTTTGTATCTTTTTTTTATATCCTCTTTAGAAGGAGTAGATGAAAAACCAAAAAACTCTTTTGCCTCTTGTAATTTTGAACTTTGAGTATAAAAGTTTCCTTGAAAATTTTGATTGTTGAAGTTTTTAAAGTTTCTAAAGTCAAAATTTTCATAATCTTTATTTGTAAAACTCTCAAATTTAAACTCAAATTGCTGTGCTCTTTTTCTAAGCTCTCTTTTTAAAAAATAGATGATTAAAACAAAAGATAGAACAATTCCACCAATAACTGCTAAAAACACTCCAAAATTTGTGAAAATAAGATATAAAATCCCAAAAATTATTGCATATTTAATTAGTGTTGCTAAAAAATTCATATAAAATATTACCTTTTTAAAAAATTTTGACATTATACAATAAGTAGATTAATCATAATATTTGTGTACAATATAGACTTTTAAAGGATTTTTATGAGTTATGAAGATTTTATAAAAGCAGTTGAGATTTTTGGAATAATCTCAACAATGAGTAAAAAAGATATAAAAAAAAGATATTTAAAGCTTTCAAAAAAATATCATCCAGATGTTGAGGGTGGAAGCAATGAGAAGTTTATGGAGCTAAAAAAAGCTTATGATACTTTGCAAGAGTATATTGAAAACTATAGTTACTCTTTTGAAATTGATGATTTTAAAAAGCAGTTTCCATCGTTTACAAACTATAAAAACTGGGTTAAGTAGGAGATTTTATGAAAAAAATATTATTGGTTTTAGCACTTGTTATTTCAAGTTTTGCACAAGAAAAATATAGTGAAATACAAATAAAACAGATGATTGCAAAAATGGTTATTCTTGGATTTACAGATACAAAAATAACTAAAAATAGTCAAATTTATAAAGATGTAGAGTTTGGTTTGGGTGGAGTTATATTGTTTGATAAAGATCCAAACGATAAGACAAAAGCAAAAAATATAGAGAATTTAGAGCAGTTGAGAGTTTTAAATCAGACTTTGCAAAAAATTAGTGATAGAAAATTACTTATCTCAATTGATCAAGAGGGTGGAAGAGTTCAAAGATTAAAAGCTGATATTGGATTTAATGAAACTTTAAATGCAAGTGAAATTTCAAAAAAAGGTGAAATTTTTGCAAAAGATAGTTACAAAGCTATGGCAAAAGGTTTAAGTGATGTTGGTATTAATTTAAACTTTGCGCCTGTTGTTGATTTGGCTATAAATAAAAACAATAGTGTTATATATAAACTTGGAAGAAGTTACTCAAAAGATGCAAATGAAGTTACAAAATATGCATCTATTTTTGTTGATGAGTTAAAAAAAGAGGGTGTTCTTGCAACTTTAAAACATTTTCCAGGGCATGGTTCATCTTTGGCTGATTCGCATTTAGGATTTGTTGATATATCAAATACTTGGAGTGAAGTTGAGTTGGAGCCTTATAAATATTTTATAGAAAACAACAAGGTTGATTTAATAATGACAGCTCATGTTTATAATGAAAATTTAGATAAAAATTATCCAGCAACACTTTCATACAATATAAACACAAAACTTTTAAGAGATAGACTAAATTATAAAGGAGTTTTAATAACTGATGATTTACAAATGAGTGCTATTAGTAAACATTATGATTTAAAACAGACTTTAACACTAGCTATTAATAGTGGAGTAAATCTGCTTCTTTTTGCAAATCAATTAGCAAAACCAATAAGTTTAAAAGAGATTGTAGATACAACTTATGGTGAAGTTTTAAATAAAAATATTAAAATAGAGAACATTATTGAGTCAAATAAAAAAATTGATGATTTATTGAAGAAATTGTGATATAATCTCACAATTTCGGCATACTTCGGTCTATGCCTGACTTCGTTTATGTAGATTTTCTACAACTCATTTAAATTCAAATTATTCAACCTAGATCGTAACTTAAGCTAATCACTTTTGTAGGTTCATAAAACAAAGGTAATTATGTCATTTTTAAATTTAGGATTATGTCCACAAATTCTTCGTGCAGTAGAAGAAGAGGG
>Ga0265294_10000476_pt1 | contig 53464 bp, 45 predicted proteins | sample MunlanPumphouse3_FD_192504 | JGI IMG/M metagenome (GOLD analysis project Ga0265294, IMG submission 192504) | Groundwater microbial communities from a municipal landfill in Southern Ontario, Canada - Pumphouse #3 | ecosystem: Environmental > Aquatic > Deep subsurface > Groundwater | place... | reverse complement strand
GCGCGAGAATGATCGGCACTATTTGAACCGAGGAATAAATTCTGTCAAGCCTTGCCTTTTCGACATTCAGTATCTTACCCCTCAGCGGCAGAATCGCCTGAAACTGGCTGTCCCGCCCGTCTTTGGCGATGCCGCCCGCCGAATCCCCCTCGACAAGATAAATCTCGGTGAACTCCGCCCGCCTCTCGTTGCAGTCGGCAAGCTTGTCGGGGAGGAGCGACGACTCGAGAAGTCCTTTCCGCCTTGTCAGCTCCCTTGCCTTTCTGGCGGCCTCTCTCGCCCGCGCGGCGCTCGCCGCTTTTTCTATTATCGCTTTCGCGGTGGCGGGGTTTTCCTCAAGATACGCCGCGAGTTTTTCGTTGAGCATGCTCTCGACAAGGGTTCTTATCTCGCTGTTCCCAAGTTTTGCTTTTGTTTGGGATTCAAACTGCGCGTCTTCAAGCTTTACCGAAATGACCGCCGTCATGCCCTCGCGGGTGTCCTCTCCCATAAACTTTTCGTCGCCCTTTAATATCCCGTACTTTTTACCGTAATCGTTAAACACTTTTGTCAGCGCCGACTTAAAGCCCGTCTCGTGGGTGCCGCCCTCAAGGGTGTGCATATTGTTGGCGAACGAAAGAAGCGTTTCGTTATAGGTATCGTTATACTGAATCGCCACCTCCGCGACCGAAGTGCCTTTTTCCCCCGTCACATATATTATGTCCTTGTGGACAATCTCGGCGGCTTTTTTGGAATTTAGATACTCGACAAACGATCTTATTCCGCCCTCGTAGCAAAAGATATCGAGCGTTTCCTCGGCCCCCCGCTTGTCGATGAGCGAAAGCCTTACCCCGCCGTTTAAGAACGCCTGCTCGCGGAGCCTGCTCTTTATAACGTCTTTGTCAAACTCCAGCGTCTCAAATACCGTCTCGTCAGGCCAGAACCTAACCGAAAGGCCGTGTCTGTCCGTCTCCCCGACATACTTGAACGGCTCGACGGTTCTTCCCCTCTCAAAAGCGATAGTGTAGGCTTTTCCGTCTCGGCAGCTCGTCGCCTCAAGTCTTCTCGACAGCGCGTTGACCACCGACGCCCCCACTCCGTGGAGACCCCCGGCTATGGCGTACCCGCCGTTGCCGAACTTGCCGCCGGCGTGGAGGGTGGCGAAAATGACCTCAAGCGTGGGGAGGCCGGATTTTTCGTTGATTCCGGAGGGGATTCCCCTGCCGTCGTCTTCAACTTTTATCGATCCGTCTTCGCACATGGTCACGCGTATGTCGTCGCAGCAGCCGGCAAGCGCCTCGTCAATGGAGTTGTCGACGATTTCATAAACCAAGTGGTGAAGCCCTTTGGCGGAAGTGGTTCCTATATACATGCCCGGACGTTTTCTCACGGCCTCAAGCCCTTCAAGGACTTGTATCTGGCTGTCGCCGTAAGTTTCGGTGGCTTTTTCAAACTTATTGTTCATCAAGGTTCTCCGTTTCGTTGTCTGTGGTTAAAAAATTAAAGTTTTCCGCTCTTTTCGCGGTTGATATGGGCGAGATTTGCGTTATATAAAGGGTGTCGGTGTAAATATTGTCGCAAAGAATAAAGGTTTTCGGTATTTTGTCGCAGAGCGAGACGGTTTTTCGCTCGGCTTCCATCCGCTTTAAAAAAAGCCGCGTGCCGCTTGCGAGGGTGGCGCCTTCAAGGTCAAATATTCCTATTATATCGGAACTCTTCACCGTCTCGTTTTTACCCAGATGAAGAAACATTTATTTTTCCCCCCTCCACGGCAAAAGTCCTTTCCCCGGCGTTTTCCGCGCCGCAGCCCGTTATTAAAAACTGTCTTCCCTTTAGCTTTTCCGTGATATATCTCCTTCTGTCCCCGTCAAGCTCGGACAATACGTCGTCAAACAAAAACACTCCGTCCTCCCCCGTGTACTGCTTCGCGAGAGCTCCCTCGGCAAGCTTAAGCGAGATAACGGCCGATCTCTGCTGCCCCTGAGAGGCGTACAGCTTGGCGTTTTTGCCGTTTATAAAAACTTCAAAGTCGTCGTGGTGACAGCCGCAGAGAGTTGCTTTTCTTAAAATTTCGTCCTGACGTTTTTTCGCGAAAAGGTTAATACAGTTTTCCCTGAGCTTTTCTCTTGTAAAGTCCCTGCCGCACTGGGTGACATACGAAATCTCCATTTTCTCCCCGCCGCCGGTGAGATCCGATAAATATTCCCCGGCTTTTTCTCTCAGTCTTTCGACATAGTTAAACCTGTTGCAGGTGATTATTGAAGACAAATGCGCGAGCTTTTCATTGTAAACGTCAAGCATCGGGGAAGAAAGCGGGGTGAGAGTTGTTTTAAGCAAATTGTTTTTTTGGATAAGCAGCCTGTTATACTCCGAAAGCGACGCCACGAACCGCGGAAACGCCTGACAGATCGCCATATCTAAAAACCGTCTTCTATTTTCCGGGGACGACTTAATAATTCTTAGGTGGTCGGGGGTGAAGACGACAGCCCGAAAAAGGCCGAGGTATTCGGACAGTTTTTTAATTTCAAGGCCTTCCCTGAGAAGTCTTCGCTTTTTGTTTTTATAAAGGCAGGCCTCAAGGGTGTGGGTGGAAAATTTATCCTCAAACACCAGCTTTAAAACGGCGCATTCGCTCCCGAAACTTATGAGGTCCCTGTCTTTTTGCCCCCTGAAAGACTTGCCCGAGGCAAAAAGAAATATGCCCTCGAGCAGGTTTGTCTTGCCCGCGCCGTTTTTTCCCGTTATTACGTTTACGCCGTCGGAAAACTCTATAAACGAGCGGGTGTGATTTCTAAATTCCCTTGCCTCAAACGAAATAATTTTCATTAATGGTTAACTTCTCAGTTCAGTCTCATGGGCAGCACAAGGTAAAGATACTTGCTGTCTTCTTTTTCTTCAACCGGGGTTATAAGCATTGACATAAGCGGGGAAAACAGCGTGAGCATGACTTCGTCGTCTTTTGTCGCCCTAAGCGCGTCAAGCACATATTTGTTGTTAAAGCCTATCTCGATGTCTTCGCCCTCAAGGCTTATTTTAAAGCTGTCGGAAACCCTGCCGTACTGGGTGGAGCAGGATATGTTAAGGTTATCCCCGGAAAAGTTAAACCGCAGCGGAGACTGTATCTTTTCGTCTATCAGCAGCGAAGCGCGCTCTATGCTTTCTATAAAAGTAAGGCGGTTGACTTTTACAAATGTCTTGCCCTCCTCGGGGATAACTTTTTTGTAGTCTAAAAATTCCCCCTCCAAAAGCCTTGAGAACATGACAATGTCGCCGCATTTGAAAATTATGTATTTTCGCGTGAACTCGATTGTCACAATGTCGTCGGTGTCGCCGATAAGCCTCGCGAGGTCGCTCAGCGTTTTTCCGGGAACAATAAACATATATTCGTCGGATTCGGATGTAACGCAGTTTTTGACTTCTCTGAGCGCGAGACGGCGGTTGTCCGCCGACACCACCGTGAGGTTTCCGTTTTGGACTTTAAACAGTTCCCCCATAAAAATCGGCCTTGTGTCGGTGGTTGCCACCGCGTGGTTTGTGGATACGATAAGCTCGCGGAGGAGTTTTTCCTTTATTTTAATTTTGTTTTCCCCGGCGAACTCGGGCATGGCGGGGAACACCGAGGCGTCTATTCCGTGAATGGTAAACTCCGACTGCCCCGCCGTAATCGTGACGACGTTTTTTTCGTCGCAGTCGATTGAAATATCTCCGTCGGAAAGCGTTTTAATTATCCCCGCTATTTTGTTTGAGTTAAGCACCACTCCGCCGTCCTCAATACCTCTCACCAGCGCAGAGGAGGAAATCCCTTTTTCAAGGTCGTACCCGCTGACGGAAAGCTCGCTCCCCTCAAGGCGGAACAAAAGCCCCTCAAGCGCGGGGAGGGTGGATTTGTTCGACGTGGCGTACTGGGCGGGGGAAATAAGATCCAGCAGCGTGGTTTTATCGGAAACAAATTTTATCGGCATTTTCAAAACCTCCGGTTTTATTTTAAATCCGCTTTTTTTAAAGAAATAAAGCGTTTATTAATACGAGGTAGTAGTAATAATAGTAGTAGGCAGTGTTAAAAAGTTTATAAGTGGTGGCTTTGCTTTTATTATAAGGCTTTTTTTCTAAAAATTTTGTTTATAAAAGGTGTTAAAGTCTGTTGATATGTAAATATTTTCGTTTTGTAACTTTTTTTAATTTTGTTTAGGGTTAATTTTCTTTATTTTTGGGTTAATTCTTCTTTGATTTCCGTTATCTCCCTGCCGAAGAGCGGGTCCGTCTTCATGCGCTTTATCACGTTGTCGCGCGCGGATATGATAGTGGAATGGTCGCGGTCGAAAACCCGGCCTATTTTCTTAAGTGAAAGATCGGTAAACTCATGGATGAGATAAATCGCCATATGGCGGGAAAACACAATTTCCGCCGTCCGCTTTTTGCCCGTCATTTCTTCTTTTGAAATTCCGTAGCGTTTTTCGATTTGTTTAAAAATAATCTCGGGGGTTATTGCAGCCTTGCTCTCCCTGAAATAATCCGACAAAATGCTTTGCGCCATATTGAGATTTATTTTTTCGTTTGTTATAAACGACTGCGCCCAAAGCTTTTTTATAGCCCCTTCGATTTGCCTTACGTTTGACTTTATGTTTTCCGCCAGATATGTAAGCACGTCGTTTGGTATCTCAAGCCCGAGAGTTTTTGCCTTTTGCTTGAAGATTGCCGTTCTAAGCTCTGTTTCGGGGGGCTGGATATCGGCTATCAAACCCATTTCAAACCGCGTCTTAAGCCGTTCCTCAAGAGGGTTTATGTCTTTTGGGGGTTTATCGGAGGTTAGGACTATTTGTTTTTGCATTTTATACAGGGTGTCGAAAGTGTGGAAAAACTCTTCCTGAACCGCTACCTTGCCCGCGATAAACTGAATATCGTCGACGAGGAGCATATCGACGCTGCGGTATTTTTCGCGGAATTCGGTGGTGTTTTTAGCGGTTATGGCGTCGATGATTTCATTTGTGAATTGTTCGCCGGTGACGTAAAGCACGGTGACGCCGGGGTTTTTGCGAAAAGCCTCGTTTACCGTGGCGAACAGCAGATGCGTTTTCCCAAGCCCCGAGGGCCCGTATAAAAACAAGGGGTTTATCCGTATAACGGGGTTTGTCGCCACCGCCAAGCACGCCGACTGCGCCACCTTGTTTGAAAGCCCAACCACAAAGTTGTCAAAAGTATAGTCGTGATAAATTAAAGCCGCTTCTTGATTTTTTTCTTCGGGTTTGACCTTGGGCTGGGGAGCCTGCGAGAAAATCCGGTTTTCTTCTTCGTTTATCTCGTCCCGGCTGGTTATTATAACCCGTATCCGCCTGCCGGCGACTTCCTCAAAACCCGCTTCCAGACGGTTTAAGTAGCGGTTTATAACCGTGTTCTTTTTAAATTCGTTTTCCGCCGCCACGGTTATCGCGTCGCCGTCAAAAAAGGCGACTTTCGCTCTCCCGAACCACAAGTCCACCGTGGAGGGGTCAAGGGCGGCTCTCAGCTTGTCCAGCACTTCCCGGAGATAAGATTCCGCGATATTTATTTGTTCCGAAGTCATTGCTTGGGAAGTCTTCGGAGGCGAAATGTTTATATTCATGGTTGAAAAACCCCCTATGCGAAAGCAAAAAAAACCCAAAAAAGTCCTTCTACAGTATAGCATATATTGTTTCAAAATTCAAGACTATATCAAGAATTATATGGGCATGCCCCCAAAAACCCCATATTTGTAAAAATCTATTGACTTTTAAAAAAATTTATGTTTATAATGTATATTGCCGCTTTGTCTGTCGGACACTTTATAACAAAACAACAAAAGTGCCGCCGGGCGGCAAATCCAAGTAAGGAGGTGTGCCGTATGCTTAGGACATACCAGCCGAAAAAACGTCACAGAAAAAAAGAACACGGTTTCAGAAAGAGAATGGCGGACTCGAACGGGCGAAAAGTTTTAAAGAGAAGGCGCGCGAAGGGCAGGGCAAGGCTTACCTATTAGGCAAAGCCGAAGCCGCCAAAAGCCCGTCCGGCGCCAAAAAGGCATGGAAACATCTAAAAAATTAGTCACGATAAGGGAAAACAAAACTTTCACCCGTCTGTATTCAAGGGGCAAGAATTATTCCGGCAGATATATCGCGCTTTATTGCCTTAAGGGAAGACCGGACTTTAAACCGGGACAAGCCCGCGCTCAAAAAGAAGTCACCAAAAACAAAATAAGCCCCAACACAAAGACAAAAATAGGCATAACCGTCTCAAAAGCAAGGGGGAACGCGGTTACGCGAAACAAAGTCAGACGGCGGCTGAAAGAGGCGTTCAGACAGCTTTACCCGCTGTTTGGCGAGGGTTATCTCGTGGTCGCGGTGGCAAGGCAAAGCGCGGTCACGGCAGGGTTTTCCGATATTTTTGAAGAGCTGTTCTTCCTTTTAAAAAAAGCGGGCATACTAAAAGGGTGACGTAGCGACTTTTTGTCTTTGCAATTTAAACAATTGCAATTTCGCTTACGCGAAACCGACAAAAAGATCGCAGCACTCTGAATCTGTAAAAGTGATAGACTAAAAAGATTGCGGCACTCCGAATTTGTAAAATCGCTAAAGCGAAACCGCCAAAAAAGCTGCGTTCTGACAAAAAGAGACAGGCACAAAAATGAAAAGAGCGGCGATATTTCTAATTAAATTTTATCAGAGCCGGATCTCCCCCGATATCCCCCCATCGTGCAGGTTTTATCCCACCTGCTCCGCCTATGCCTTGGAGGCGTTTGAGACAAGAGGATTTTTTGTCGGTATTTTTCTTTCCGTATTCCGCGTTTTGCGTTGTAACCCCCTCTTTAAGGGCGGCTACGACCCTGTTCCTCAAAAAAGAAAGGGCTAAAAAAACATGTGCGACGCCAGTAATCCTATTTTTAGTATTTTTTACACCGTTTTTGGCGGTCTGCTGAAGGTCTGCAATTCTATTTCGGGCAACTATTACATCATAGCGCTGTTTATCTTTACCTTGATTGTAAAGATCGTGCTGTTTCCGCTGTCTATAAAACAGCAAAAATCCAGCGTTAAAATGGGTAAACTTCGCCCCAAGGAAATGATTATCCGCGAAAAGTACAAAGGGCGGAAAGACAGAGCGACCCAGCAAAAAATGAACATGGAAGTGCAGGAGCTTTACAGGAAAGAAGGTTACAGCCCTTATTCCGGATGTCTCCCCCTGCTCATTCAGCTCCCCATTATTATTATCCTGTACGGCGTTATAAGAATGCCGCTGACCTATACCACCTCCACAAACATTGACGTAAACAGTCAGTACAAAACCGCCGTTCAGATTCTTGACGGCGCGGTATCGGCTGTCAGGGAGTCGGGGCTTATTGATATCATAGACAACAATGGCAATAACAACGGGGGCGGGGAAGTTTCGGAAGAAGGGGAAACAACGTCTAACCGGGACGTTCAGCAGACGGCGGCAATCGTCGGCCTTGCCGGGGGGAGCGGGGAAACCGAAATCTCTCCCGATGAAACCCGCGACACCCTAAAAGCGTTTGAGGAAGACTACGTTAAGCTGATGGAATATTTCGGCGCGAAGGTCACCGGCGGGAGATGGGACGGCAACGATTTTACCGGCAACACCAATTATGAGTTTAATCTCACCGAGTTTATCGTGTACGACTACCGCGATAAAATTATCGACGACTTAATCAAAGTCGGGGTAGACGAAGAAATCGTTTACAAAAACATCCCGGCCGAGCTTGATTTTAACAAAGATTTTGTGGGATCTATACCGAAGTTTACCTACTTTGGCAAGATGACGCTCCTTGACACCCCCGGTCAGAAAGGGTTTTCAACCCTTCTTCTCATACCGCTGCTTGTGTTTTTAACTTCTTTTTATTCGGGAGTGGTCACAAAAAAGCTTTCGGTTCAGCCCGCGACCGCCGACGGCGTACAGCCGGGCGGAGGGTTTATGAAGTGGGGGCTTCCGCTGTTCACCACGTATATCGCTTGGGCGTCTTTCCCGGCCGCCATCGGGGTGTACTGGATCTACACTACGGTTTTGGGCGTGGGGCAGACTTTCCTGCTCGCGCGCATGTATCCTATCCCCACGGTTACGGAGGAAGAAGTCGCCGAGCTTAAAAAACAGCTCAAAGCCAAAAGGAAAAAGGTTATCACCATTGAGGTGGACGAAGACGACGACACCTATGACAACCTTATAATTAAGTCGGGGGACAAAAAAAGCCCCGGCACAAAATATGAGATGCTGTCGTCTGACGAGCCGTCGCCAAGCGGCCGGCTTGAAAAGGCAATGCTCAAGCCCGACGAAAAGAGAGAAGCGGGGGGCAAAAAGGGTTTGGACGGTGACGCCGACAGTGACGGCGGCAACGACAGCGAAAAAGACAACAAATAAGGAATATTGATATGCAAAACAACACGCTAACAGAATCAGTTCAAAGCGCCAAAACGGTTGCTTTGGCGGTGGAAGCCGGCGCCGGCGCGTTGGGCGTAGCGGCGGAAAAAGTGACATACACGGTGCTTCAGGAGCCGACAAAAGGCTTTTTGGGAATCGGCGCCGCCGACGCCGTCGTGAGGGTGATTTATGAGGCGACCCCGGCGGACAAGGCGAGCAATTTTATAAAAACAATACTTTCGGGCATGGGTATTCCGGCCGATCTTTCGGTTACGGAAGACGAAGAGGGCGTTTATGTTTCGGTTGCCGGCGACGATATGGGTCTTCTCATCGGCCGCCACGGCGAAGTGCTCGACGCGCTTCAATACCTCGCCACGCTCGCCGCCAACAAAGGGAGAAAAGACTACTTCAGGGTGACGGTGGACGTTCAGGGCTACCGCGAAAAACGCAGGGAGGCGCTAAAGCAGCTCGCCCGCAGGATAGCCGAAAAGGCCGTGAAATACGACCGCTCGTTCGCGCTGGAGCCCATGTCGGCATATGAGAGGCGGATCATTCACTATGAAGTTCAGGGGATAAAAGGCGTTTCGACTTATTCCGTCGGCGCCGACGACGAGAGAAAAGTCATTATCTGCCCCGACAACAAGATGAAAAAGCCCTCCCCGAAAGAAAAACAACCTCAAAAGCAGCAGTCGCCGCGCGAGCAATAAGCGCGAAACAAAAAACAGTTTTACCGGGTCTTTATCGGCCCGGTTTTTGTTTTACACAAAGAAAAAACTAATCTTTTAATTTTTTAAGCCCGAAGTCGCAGAGCTCATCGGCGTATTCGGAGCTTGCCGCCTCTGAAATAATTTTAAAGCCCTTGGGCGACGACGGCAAAAGCCGGACAAGCCCGTTTTCAAAATTAAACCTCGCGCCGTCGTCAAAACCGCATTCTTCGCAGAGCAGCTTGACTTTCCTTGCTTTTTCTCTCTCCTCGTACTCTCCGAACACCGTCCGGATATGGAACGACGGTATATGTTTCGGGATATCTGAAAAATCAAGATTTTCTCTTTTCAGCGCGTCAATGACGCTTACCCCTAAAAAACAGCCGTCCCTAAAACAGGGGTCAAAGTCCTTCCCCGCGTCGGCCTTGTCGCCGCATCTCCTGCACTCGGCGGATTTTGACTCAAGAAACCGAGTGATTGAAAACGGGAGATCGTCCGGGACATAAATAAGCTTTTTCTTTTCGGCGACAAACCCTAAGTAAAAACAAAGGAGCTGCCAGAACCCAAGTTCTTCGCCCTCACGGGTCATGGCGGAAAGTTGTCTGCCGTCGCTTGAAACGATTAGCCGGGGATATGACGACATTTCGTTTAAAACATCACAGCCAAGCTTTTTTAAGACCGAGTACAGCACGTTTCCCGGAGGGTTCGACGCGTCAACCGCGAAGGGTTTTTTATAGCCGCCCTCCGATAAAGCCAAAAGCGACGATGCGTAAAGATAGAGAGGTTTTTCAAATTCACCGGGGATAAACATAGGGCGCGGAGTGTAAACTTTCCCCCCGCCCCGGTAAAAAGCGGATTCAATCTTAAGTGCGGCCCTCCCTTTTACTTGCCGCCAGTTTTGATCGAAAATCTGCACTGAAAGCGAAAAGTCAGCCCCCACGTCGACAAAAACCGAAAAATTCAGACAAAACGTCTTGGCGCAGTAGCCGCAAAGCGACAAAAAGCCCTCGCCCAGATAATAGCACACTCCGCCGCCGTATCTCACGCCGTCCGAGAGCGCGTCCCCGAAAAGCTTTGAGTGGGGGGTGTCGGAATACATAACGCCGATTTTTATCCGCGCAGCCTCGCCCGCCGGCTTTTCGGCCGCCTCGCAGAGAGATCTTCCCAAAACAAGCCCGTCGGCGGGGTCGAACGTATGCCCGTAAACGCCGGAAATCCCCTCGTCGCCGTCAAACAGTCTTCCCTTTACGCCGCCAAACCTCACGTCTTTCATAATTTTTCCCCCTTTGCCCACAAGCACCCCGGAGGCGACCGAAACCCCCCGGGCAAACTCCGCGCCCTGACCTATCACCGCTCCGCCGCCGACGACGCAGCCCTCGGGAATGTTGACGTTTTCTTTTATAATCACGTCCTCGCAGATTATCGAGCTGTTTATTCTCGTCCCTTTGCCGACCGACGCGTTTTCCATGATTATCGAAGAAGTGACAACGGCGCTTTCGTGTATTTTTGAGCTTGGATGTATGGAAGACCTGCCGTTTGAATAACGCATGGCGCAGTCGTACAGCGCTTTTGGGTTGCCTATGTCGCACCAGTAGTCGGCGGTCTGCCAAGCGGCGATTTTTCGCCCCGCTGCCATAAGTCGTGGAAACAAATCGTTTGAGAAATCAAAAAATCCCTCTCGCGGGATTTCGCCGAGAGCCTCGTCGGTCAGCACATAAATGCCGGCGTTAATGATGTCGGACGTGACGTTTTCCCAGCTTGGTTTTTCTGAAAACCGCGTTATGAGCGAATCCTTGACCGTGACCACCCCGTAATTTGTGGGGTAGGGAGTTATTGTGACGGCTATCGTGCAGACGCACCCCGAAAGCCGCATTTTTTCATGAAAGGCCAGCAGTCCCCGCAGGTCAAACTCGTTTACGCAGTCGCCCGACAGCACAAGCACATTCTTCCCCGACGGGAAGCACTGCTTTACGCACCCCGCGGTGCCAAGCGGAGTGGTTTCTCTCACTACTTTTATGTCGCCGTATTTTTTCGCCTCTTTTTCAATTTCATCGGCAAGGTAAAACGCCGTTACCGAAATATCTTTTATCCCGGCCTTTTTAGCCGAGACAATACACCTCCCGAGACAGCTTGTCCTCCCGACGGGGCAGAGCGGTTTCGGGCGGGTTTGGGTTATGGGGTAAAGCCTCTCCCCTTTTCCGCCCGCGAGTATGACGCAAGAAGACCTTGCCATGACCTTCCCCTTTTTCTTCTTGTTTTGTAACTATTATTTGCCGGCGGCGAAAATTTATACCCACTTCTTGACAAAAACGCCGATTTCGGTATAATAGTATTCGGGCAGTTATTATTTGACGTTCGGTTAAAATGTTTGCGTATTGACAGAGAGGATTAACCATAAAAGTGAAGATTATCACCGTCCGCGACCTCCCTTTTGAAAAGCCCTGCGTTATTTCAATCGGTAACTTTGACGGACTGCATGTGGGGCACGCCAGCCTGCTTGAGAAAGCAAAGGGCATAGCCGTTAAAAAAGGTATCCCGATGGTGGTTTTCACTTTTGAGGAAACCCCGAAAAACATTCTCGCCAAACACATAACCCGCTCTTCGGACAAGCTTAAACTGCTTGAGATTTACGGGGCGGACGCGGTGTATTTTGAGGATTTTGAAGCCTGCCGCGATATGTTCCCCCGGGAATTTATAAAAGAAGTCCTCATAGACAAGTTTAACGCCTCGGACGTGGTCTGCGGGTATGACTACCGCTTTGGCAAGAACCGTTCCGGCGACTCCGGCACGCTGGTAAAAACGCTTGAGGAAGCCGGGAGGTCCGCCGTTGTCGTCCCGCCGGTTTCGGTGGGGGGCGTGGCGGCGTCTTCCTCGCTTATCCGCCAGTATATCAAGGACGGCGAAATAAATAAGGCAAGCGAGCTTTTGGGGCGGAGGTATTCTTTTAACCTTCCCGTGGTGGAGGGGCGGCATATCGGGCGAAAAATCGGGTTCCCCACGATAAACCAGCTTTTTCCTCCCTATCAGCTTGTCCCGGCGTTCGGGGTGTACGCCTGCTTGTGCGAGATCGGCGGGGTGTTTTACAAGGGCGTTTCGGACATTGGCGTTAAACCCACGGTTTCCGACACCAACGACGTGATATGCGAGACGCATATTCTTGATTTTGACGAAAACATGTACAGGCGAGACGTGAGGATATTTTTATTCTCGAAGCTGCGAGACGAAAAAAAGTTCAGCTCAATCGAAAAGCTAAAAGAAGCGGTGGCGGAAGACGTGAAAAAAACCAAAAACTACTTTTCCGCGAACCTTTAGGTAAAGACAAGGCAGACAGACGCGGGCGAATTCAAAACAACTCATATTTTTATTTTATCGGGGGCAAAAATGCCTTATTTCAGTTTATCGGCTTTATATAAATTTAAATTAAAACCAAAACTTTCCGGCGTTAAAAAAACCGCCGCTTTTGTGGCGGCGGCGGTTTTTTTGGTTTTTATCCTCCCCTCTCTCGCCGTTTCTTCCGAGTCGGGCGGTTTTTCCGGCAACAACCCGGAAATAACCAGCGGCAACCTTGTGGTCGTGCGGAGCGTGGACACCGGGCAGGTGCTCCTTGACACCTCCGACGGCGGCAGAATCCAGCCGACAGCCACGGCAAAGCTTGTGTCCGCGATGGTTATTTATGACTCAATTTCCTCGCTTGACGAAGTGGTGACGGTTCCGCCGGAGGCGGCGCTGGCAAAAAACATCGGCGTGTACGGGGATATTTCTTCCCCCATGCTCGGGCTTACCCCCGGCGGCAGTTTCACCGCGAAACAGCTCTTGACCGCGACGCTTGTCTCCTCGGCTAATGACGCCTGTTTTACCCTCGCTTATTTTGTTTCCGAAGGAAATATCGCCGCTTTTGTTGAGAAAATGAACCAAAAAGCTCAGTCGCTGGGCTGTCAAGACACTTTATACACCTCCCCCGTGGGGCTGAGCGATATCAATTCTTATACCACCCCCGTCGACGCTTCTGTTATCGCCGCCGCGTTTTACAGATATAACACCCTGCTCGATATTTCATCGCTGCCGTCATATGTCATAGGGAACGTTATACACACAAAAAACTATCTCCTTTCCAACACCCTTCTTTCGGGCTATACAATCAGCGGCGCGAAAGGCATGATTGTGGGTCAGGCGAGGAGTGATGGCGGATATTGCCTTATAACCTCGGCTGAAAAATCCGGGCTAAGCTATGTCTTTGTGGTTATGGAAGCCCCCGGGGAGATAAGAAACAAAGACGGCACGCGGCAATTCCCGGAAAACAACGCCTATGACGACATTAAAAAGGTGTTTGACTGGGCGCTGTCTTCTTTTAGTTATCTCACGCTGGTGGAAGACAGGGAGATTATAGGAGAGCTCCCCGTTACGATTGCCGCCGGCAACGTCGACCACATAAGTTACGCCGCTGAAAAGGAAGTTGATATTCTTATGCCGGTGGGCGCGCTCCGCGAGGACGTGGAGCGGGACATAATGGTGTACTACGACTCGCTTGAGGCTCCCGTTGAAAAAGACATGCTGGTGGGGCGAATGGATTTGTATTACGGCGACGTGAAAATCGCAACGGTTTCGCTTGTCACCAACGGCGAGGTGGAGCGGAGCAATCTTTTGTCGCTGTCGAGCAAATTCAAGTCGCTTCTTGAGTCGCCCGCCGTTAAAACCGCCGTTAAAGCGGTTATAATAATTATTGTGATTTATTTTATCCTTGTCGTGGCGAGCCAAGTTTACAGAGCCGTCTCAAAAGCCAACGCTTACGCCAAAAAAAGAGAGCTCAACCCCCGGCCGCCCCGCAAGAGCGGAGGCAAGGCAAAGCCCCCCGCGAAAAACAAAAAAGCCCAAAATCTGCCGCCGGGCGGCAAGCGAAAGCAAGCGAACAATATTAACAAATCAAAAAGAAAAAATGAATAATATATAAATTTTTGACTTTCCTATTGAATAGGGCAAGTCGATGTGATATATTAATTTTTGCCGCTTGGCTTTCCCATAAAACAGAGAGCGAAGATAAACAAATAAACAAATAAACAAACACACAACCAAAACCATTTTTTTTCGGAGGAAAACCATGACCCCAATCGAATATATTATAGGCGCGCTTTTATTGATAATGGCCGTTACCCTTGTGACTTTGATAATGTTCCAGCAGTCAAAGCAAAGGGGGCTTTCCGCCGCCCTTTCGGGGAGCTCGAAAGAGACATATTACGGCAAAAACAAAGGCAAATCAAAACAAAAAATGCTAATTAAGGCGACCGCGGTAATAACCGTTATCTTTGCCGTTTTAGTCCTTACCCTGTATGTGTTCCAAGGCGCGGATTTTTCAAAAGACAAGAACAACAACAGCAAAGATAATAGCAAGGATCAAAGCCAAACGCAGGTGTCGGACGGCGGCGAATCGGTTGGGGACACAAGCCCCGGCGAGAGTGTTGCCGATGTTCAAAGCGAGGACATGAGTACAAGCACAGGTGCAAGTACGGGCGAAGAAACTTCCGCCCCGGCGGCCGAATAGTTTTATTTACCGATATTTAAACTTTGTTTTTTGACATTTTAGAAGAACCCGGGAAACATCCGGAAAACATTTTAAAATGCCGGCCTAAAGGCGTCCGTAAAACTAAAACTTTAAGCGTTGCGCTAAAAGTTTAAATAGATAAAAACAGGCAGACGCGCTAATAACCCGGCATGTTTGCCTTTGGTTTTTTTATTTACCCTGATTTAAAGATAAATATTTAAACCTGCAAAAGGATTGCGTATCGATAAAAAGGGATGGTCTAAAAATGGACATTCAAAAAAAAGAAGGGACGTTTCGCCGCACAAAGAGCGGCAAGGCGTATGTTTCAATAACCGAAAAAAGCGGAGCGGAAAACATTCCGGTGATGGTCACCTACGCCGACGACGTTTACGACGGCGACACGGTTGTTGTTTTTTCCCAGACGAGCTCCCAAAAAGGCGAGCGGGAAGACCAAAAAAAGCTTGGTAAAATTCAAAAGGTTATAAAAAAAGCAACCACAAGCGTGACGGGCGAGGTTTTTTTGGCGGGGAAAAAGGCGTTTTTGTCCCCCGACTCTTATATTCCGTTCAGAATCCCCATAAAAGCCGAAAAAGACAGCGTAAAATGCCATGACGGCGACAAAATACAAGCCCTTCTTACAAAATATAAAGCGGTTTCCGCCATGCGCGCCGTTCCGGTTAAAAATTTCGGCAGCGCCAAAAGTTTTGAGGCGAACTTCAGCGCCGCGATATTCGGAACCCGGCTTTTCGAGAGCTTTCCCCCGCAAGCGGAAAAACAAGCCTTGGGGACTTCCCCCGTGGAGGCGAAAAACTTTACCTCAAAGCGGATGGATTTGCGGAGCAAACCCATTTTTACCTTTACGGATTCGGTTTTCGGCGGGTCGGGCTGCGGGTTTTCGGTGGATAAAACCGACGGCGGATACAGGCTGAGCGTCCATGTCGCCGATGTCCCCGAATATCTCCCGGCGTTTTCCCCGCTTGACGCGGAGGCCGCGAAAAGGGGGAGACAGGTGCTTGGCCACAGGGAAGGCTCGCCGCTCTTCCCGCCGGGTTTTGTAAACTCGGTCTGCTCGTTCGGCGAGAGCCGGGAATTTTTGGCGGTTTCCACCTTTATTGATTACGACGAGGCGGGCAACGCCATTCATATTGATTTTGCCGAAACGGTTATTTCCCCCGTGCTCGCCGCTGCCGCGGCGGATGTCGACGCCTTGATTTCCGGCGCGGACTCTTCGGCGCTTATGCCGCTTAGGCAGAAATACTCGGCGATAGGCGAGCAGATCGGCATTCTTTATGAGCTCGCCGGCATTCTCCGCGCCAAACGCATTGAAAAAGGCGGGGTGGATTTTGAAATCTGCGAGAGAATGTATATTTTAAGCCAAACCGGAACGGTTAGGTCGTCTTCGCTCGAATGTAAAAACGATTCCTCGCTTATGGTGAGCGAAATTCTAATTTCCGTGGGGAAATCAGCGGCGGAAAAGCTGTTTTACGCCGGGCATCCCTGCGTTTACGCAAGCCTCGCGGAAAAGCTTTACGACGACATCACCGGCTACCCCGAACTAATGCCGCTGCTTAAAGAAGAAGACCTCTCCCTGCCCGGCCACACCCAAAAAGCCATGAGTGTTTCACGTGGAACATCGTTTGAAAAGTTTTATTTTGAGAAAGTCACGCTTGAGTGCGACACGCCGTCGCTTTCCGTTTCCCCCTCCCCTCACTATGTGTTCGCCGCCGAAAGACATATCGAATATTTCAGGCCGGCGCAAAAATATTCCAACCTTATTAATCTCCGCGGCATAAAGGCGTTTGTCAACGACATGCCGTTTGACCTTTCAAAGTTTGTCCCGGCGCTGTCGGCCGAGGAAAAAGCGGGGGAAGTTCAAGCCGTCCTTGTTAAGCTGTACTCGCTGGGATGTTTGGCATCTCAGATCGGTTTCGAGCACGAGGGCGTTGCGGCGGAGTCTTCAGACGGCGTTAAAATCCTCCTTGACTGCGGAGTAGTTTGTTCGCTTGACGCCCATTCCAATTATATCGCCGGGGATTTGGAAATCGGCTCAAAAATCAAAGTTATTGTCACCGAAGTGGATTTGTCACGCGGAAAAGCGGCCGTTAAGCCTGTCCCCCCGCGGGAAAATATAAATATAAGCACATCGGAAGAAGAAAAGCCAAAGGGGGGAGAATAAATTTGAACAAAAAAACCCTCGCGCTTGTTATCGCCGCCGTTTTTTTGACTACGCTGCTGTTTTCCTGCGCGGAGCTGGGTTTCAACACCGACCCCTCGCTTTCTTTGGTTGAAAAACCGGGGGGGGAAAGCGGAAGCTCATCGGTAAAATACACCGACCTCACCGCCGAGGAATGGCTCGCGAACCTTGAGGATGATAATTTCGGCGGTTATACGTTTACTATCGCCACTTCAAAGCCCTACCGCTTTTACCCCGAGGAAGAAATGACGGGAATGGTCAACCCCGCCCTTGAAAAGCGGAACGCGCTGGTGGCGGAAAAATATAACGTTGTGATCAAAGAAGTCTATTACGAGGAATCCTCGCTTCAGGCGGCGCTGTCGGACGCCGTTCTCGCCGGGAAACAGTTTTCGGATCTTGTATCGGTTTCAATGCCTGTCATGTCCACGCTTGCCGCCGCGGGAAGACTGCTCAATTTGTTTTCGCTCCCGTTTTTTGATGTGACGGCCGAGTATTTAAACACCTCGGCGATAAAAAACTCCGCCATAGGCGATTATTTATACGCCATTTACGACCAAGCGTCTTTTTATGAGGAAGACTTTTGGTGCGTGTTCTATAACGAAAGTCTTCTCCCGCAAAAGGCGGGGGAGGACATAACAAAAGCGGTGAGGGACGGCACATGGTCATGGGATATGCTGTTGTCATACGCCGAAACAGCGGCGAAAGACGTTATGGACAAGCGTTCCCCCGACCTGAGAAAAGACATCTTCGGAATCGGCTCGTACGCCTCGTCCGCCGACCTGTATTCGGCGCTGTTCGCCTCGTCCGGGAACTTTTTGTTCGGCGACACTTTCCATAAAAAAGCCGCGTACTCGCTCGCGGCGGGGACAGGGGACGCGGTAGCCGCCAAAATAAAAGAAGTTGTAAAAAACAAGAGCTATCTCTCCCTTTCGGGTGAGGAAGCGTCCTCGGCGTTCCTTGACGGGCGGACGGCGTTTTTCGTCTACCGCGTCGGGTTCGCCAACGCCGTCGCGGCGACAAATCTTGTCTGGGGCATATCCCCTCTCCCAAAAGTACTGGAGGGGCAGGAAAAATATTTTTCATATGTCGGGCCGACTTCGGCGGGGATATCCGTGCCGGTTCACCAAAGCAATTCGGCGAGAACCGGAAAAGTCCTAAACGCCCTCTGCGCCGCGTCGTATTTGAACATCGAGGAGGCGCTTAAGACAAATTATATAACGTTTTGCCTGCGGGACAACGACTCGGCGATAACGCTTTCCGAAATTTTTAAAAACCCCGCCATTAACGTGGGGACAATTTATTCCGAGGGCTACGAGAGGGTTTCGCTCCTTACAAGAGAAACAATCTCAGAGGCGATAACGGCCGGCGATTCTTTTAATTATTTATATATGACAAACGCCTCGGCGCTTAAAAGCTTAAATGAAACAGATTTCAAATAGAAAATTGAAAAATAATTGAAAAATAAATTTTTCAATGGCAACTTTTTAATTTTGCAGTTTAGACAACTGCAATTTCGCTAAAGCGAAACCATCAAAAAGATTGCGGCTCTATAAATTAATGAAGATTAAAAGATAAACTTATAAAATAATAACTCTTGACAAAGCTTTTATAAATTTTGTGTATCGTTAGAAAGGGATGGTCATAAATATGTTAAACAAAAAATCCGTTACCGACATTGATGTAAGCGGGAAAAAAGTGCTGGTCAGGTGCGACTTTAACGTGCCGATCAAAGACGGGGTTATAACCGACGAGAACCGCATTGTCGGCGTGCTGCCGACAATAAAATATCTCGTCTCGCAAAACGCGAGGGTCATACTCTGCTCTCATCTCGGCCGGCCGAAAGGCGAATTTAACAAAAAATATTCCCTCGCCCCCGTGGCGGCCCGGCTTTCCGAACACCTTGGTTTCCCCGTTATCCTCGCCGAAGACGTGGTGGGGCCCGACGCAGTGAAAAAATCGGGAGACCTAAAACCGGGAAGGGTGCTCTTGCTTGAAAACGTGCGGTTTCACGCCGAGGAAGAGAAAAACGACCCCGTTTTTTCTTCAAAGCTTGCGTCTTTAGCGGAAATTTATGTAAACGACGCTTTCGGCACCTCTCACCGGGCTCACGCCTCAACCGCCGGGGTTGCCGCTTTTCTCCCCGCTGTGTGCGGTTTTCTTATTCAAAAAGAAATTGATATTATGGGAAAAGCGCTTGAAAACCCCGAACGGCCCTTTGTGGCGATCCTCGGCGGGGCTAAAGTTGCCGATAAGCTAAAGGTCATTGAAAACCTCCTTACAAAAGTCGATACCCTTATCATCGGCGGCGGCATGGCGTACACGTTTTTGGCGGCCCAAGGGATTTCGACGGGAAAGTCGCTTGTGGACGGCGAAAAAATAGCCTACTGCGGGGAAATGCTTAAAAAAGCAGAAGAAAAAGGCGTTAAAATACTCCTGCCCGCCGACACCGTGGTGGCGGACGCCTTCCCCGACCCGATAGATAAACCCATCGATGTGAGGACGGTTAAAGTCGGCGGCATACCCGACGACAAAATCGGACTTGACATCGGAGAGGAATCCGCGAAACTATTTGAAAACGCGATAATCGGGGCGAAAACCGTCGTCTGGAACGGGCCCATGGGCGTGTTTGAAAACCCCGCGCTTAGCAAAGGCACGGTTGCGGTGGCAAGGGCGCTGGCGGCGTCGGGCGGAGTGACGATTGTGGGCGGCGGGGATTCGGCCGCGGCGGTTGAAACGCTGGGTTTCGCCGATAAAATCACCCATATTTCGACCGGAGGCGGCGCGGCGCTTGAATTTTTGGAAGGGCTTGAGCTCCCGGGCATTGCCTGCCTGAACGACAAATAGTCAAACAGATAAATAAATAAAAACAAAATCCGAAAGGTATTTTTATGAACTACAAGCTAAGAAAAACGGTAATCGCCGGCAACTGGAAGATGAACAAAACCCCCGCGGAGACAAAAACTCTGCTTAGGGAAATCAAGGACGAAATCGCGAAGTTAGGCGAAATCCCCTGCGGGGTGGTGGCGTGCGTGCCGTTTGTGGATCTCCAGACGGCGCTTGAGGAAGCGGCCGGCTCAAAAATAAAAATAGGGGCGCAAAACGTCCACTGGGCGGAAGCGGGGGCGTTTACCGGTGAGGTTTCCCCGAAAATGTTAAAAGAACTCGGAGTGGAATTTGTCATTGTGGGGCATTCGGAGCGGAGGCAGTTTTTCGGCGAAACCGACGACACCGTCAACAGCCGCGCGAAAGCGGCAATCGCGGCGGGGCTGAACGTTATTTTATGCGTAGGCGAGCTTCTCGGCGAGCGGGAAAAGGGGATAACGGCCGAAGTTGTGTCCCGTCAGGTTAAAATCGCGCTTTGCGGGATTTCGGAAATTGAAATGAAAAACGTGATCATCGCTTATGAGCCGGTTTGGGCGATCGGCACGGGGAAAACCGCCACTTCCGGGCAAGCGGGCGAGGTCTGCGGTGTGATAAGGGATATCATCGCCGGGATTTACGGCAGAAAGTCAGCCGACGCCGTTTCGGTTTTGTACGGCGGCAGCATGAACGCGAAAAACGCCGCCGAGCTGCTGGCGATGCCGGACGTGGACGGCGGGCTGATAGGCGGCGCGTCGCTGAAAGCCGAAGATTTCGCAGCGATTATCGCGGCGACAATACAGTAAAATTTTTAAACTAAAGACCCGCTTTTAGCGGGTCTTTGGTTTAAAGTCGGCTTTTTTTAATTATTATCAAGCCGTTTTCCGTTTTTTATTGAAATATTAATACCTTTGTGTTATAATACGACGTTAAACTGCCGACGTTTGCCGGCACAAAAGCTTTTTGGGGAGGTGGGGTCTTGTTCGGCTATATAAGGCCGGTTCAAGGGGAGCTTCTCGTAAAAGAATATGAGTTTTACAAAGCCGTTTACTGCGGGCTTTGCCGCGAGGGCGGGCGGAGAATTTCCCGTCTGACAAGGTTTTTTCTCAACCACGACTTTGTGTTTCTTTATATAACCCGTATCGCCGTTACGGGCGAGGGGGTAAGCGCGTCGGTTAAGAGATGCCCCTATAACCTTAAAAAGCGCTGTATGGTGGGGGAAAGTTTTTCGCTGACCTATACCGCCGCCGCGTTCGGGGTGCTCTTATATTATAAAATCCTTGACGACGTCAGGGATTCCAAGGGAATAAAGCGGCTTTTTAAAAGGATTCCGCTGGTTTTCGCTTCCCCGATGAAAAACCGCGCGGTTAAGTTATACCCCGACCTTGACAAAAACGTCAGGGAATCGCTTGAAAAACTCAGCGGGCTTGAAAGCTCGGACTGTTCTTCCCCCGACCTTGCCGCCGACGCCTTTGCGGGGCTGACAAGTTATATCGCCTCTTACGGGACGGAGGGCAAAACAAAACGGGTTTTAGAGGATTGCGGGTATCATATAGGCAGATATGTTTATTACATGGACGCTTTTGAGGACGTTTTTGAGGACAGTTATAAAAAGTCTTTTAACCCGCTTTGCGGATATTACGGAACCCCGGAGCTTGTTTTGGAGTCCGCGGACGAGATTCAAACCACCCTAAAAGACAGCATGGCGGCGTTTTTGCGGGCGTATGAGTCCGCGGGCGACAAGAGCTATGACAATCTTGTAAAAAACATAGCGTTTTTGGGTTCAAAGGCCGCGTTTGAAAAAAGTCTGGAAAAGCTGAAAGGAAATCACAAATGAGAGATCCCTATGAAGTGCTGGGCGTTCCCCGCGGCGCGGATGACGACGAGATAAAAAAAGCCTACCGCGCGCTGGCTAAAAAATATCACCCCGACGCTTACGCCGGCAACCCGCTTTCAGACCTCGCGGCCGAAAAAATGAAAGAAATAAACGAGGCCTACGACGAAATTCAAAAATCCCGCGCCGGCGGGGGGAACTCCCGCGCTCACGCCGCCCAGAACGAGGGCAGCTTTTACCGAATCCGCACGCTTATTAATCAGGGCAGGTATTCCGAGGCGGAAATTTACCTCGGCAGGGTGGCCGATAAAACATCGGCGGAATATCATTTTTTAACCGGGATTATTTATCTCCACAAAGGCTTTATGCTTGAGGGGAGAAAGCATCTCGAGGAGGCCTGCGCGCTCGAGCCGTCAAACATGGAGTACAGCGCGACGCTCAACAACCTGTCGCGCGCGGGCGTAAACATGCCGTACGACGTTTCGGGGAACACGACGGGGTGTTCGGGATGCGACATCTGTATGGGGCTTATGTGTATGGATATGATTTGCGGTTGCCTGAGGTAGCCGGCTATGAGGGAAAAGTCAAGGAAAGTCGCCTTGGCGGGGGTGCTGACCGCCGTGGCGGTGACGCTTATGGCAATCGGCAGCATAGTGAGTGTGCTTGATATGTCTTCCGCCTACGCGGCGGGGTTCGCGGTTATTATCGCCATGATAGAGCATGGAGTCGCCGCTTCGTTCGGGGTTTACGCGGCGAGCGGGTTTTTGGCCTTGGTTCTCCTCCCCGACAAATTTGCCGCCGTCGCGTTTTTAAGCTACGGCGGGATCTACCCCATAGTAAAGTCGTTTTGCGAAAAAATAAAATCAAAGCTTTTATCATACGCGCTTAAGCTTTTGGCGTCAAACATCCTGCTTTCGGCCATGATTTGGCTGGGGCGCTATTTTATCACCTCCGGCGACGACCAGCTCGGGTTTGAGGTTTGGGTTTACCTGCTCGGTAACTTTGTGTTTGTGGTCTACGACATGGCGCTGACCCTTATAATTTCAAAATATTATACCATATTTCGTCATAAAGGAAGCTTAAAATGATAAAGAGCATGACAGGTTACGGCCGTTGCAAAAAGCAAATCGGCGGCGGAGACTATTCGGTCGAGGTAAAATCGGTAAACAGCCGCTTTCTTGACTGCGCCGTTAAAATGAGCCGGGCTTATCTTCCGCTTGAGGATAAGCTGAAACGGCTGGCGTCAAAGCATATCTCCCGCGGGAAGGTGGAAATATTCGTAAACGTCGAGCAAAGCGAGGGCGACAGGACAAAGCTCCAAGTAAACCGCGAATATTTAGAGGGCTATATAAGCGCGCTGAAGGAAATTCAGTCTGATTATGGTTTGGCGGGGAGCTTAGAAATATCAACAATCGCCGCGAAGCCGGAAATCTTCCTCGCCCGGAGGGCGGATGAAAACTTAGACGAGCTTTGGGAAAACATAAAAGAAGTCGCCGAAACGGCGTTTGAGGTTTTTTCCGAAATGCGAAGAGCGGAGGGCGAAAAACTCGGCGAAGATATAAAACAAAGGCTTTGCCTGCTTGAGGAAATAAGAGAAAAACTCCTCGCGCTGTCGCCTGAAGCCGTCGCCGAATCAAACCAAAGAATGACCGCAAGGGTAAAAGAGCTTTTGGCGGGAACGCCCCCCGACGAGTCAAGGCTTTTAACCGAATGCGCCATATTCGCCGACAAGAGCGACGTCACCGAAGAGCTTGTAAGGCTGAAAGCCCATTTTGAGCAGTTTAGCGGGATGTTTAATGAAAAAAACCCGGTGGGGAGAAAAATGGACTTTTTGGTTCAGGAAATCAACCGCGAAATCAACACCGCCGGGTCAAAAATGAGCGATATTGCCGGGGCGCGGCTTGTGATTGAGGCTAAATCGGAGCTTGAAAAAATAAGGGAGCAAATTCAAAACATAGAATAAAGCGATTTTGCGGAAGGCGGTTGCGGAAAAATGAAGCTTTTTGATGTCGGTTTCGGCAATATGGTAAATATGTCAAGGGTTATATGCGTTGTCTCCCCGGATTCCTCCCCGGTGAGAAGACTTATTCAGGACGCCAAAAACATCAACCGCGTGATTGATATCACCTACGGCAAAAAGACAAGATCCGTGATCATAACCGACAGCGAGCATTTTATTCTCTCCGCCGAGGAAGTATCGACGCTTAACGGGCGTATGAGCGGCGGCGAAAAAGCCTGATACGGCTTCGCACAAATAAGCGCGCATATCATTTAACGTTAAAAACCATGTTAACATAAACGGAAAAAGAAAAAGGATGAAATATCATGGGTTCTGGAATTCTTCTTGTCGTTTCGGGTCCCGCCGGGGTGGGAAAAGGCACGGTGGTAAAAAAACTTTTGGAAAACAGCGAATATGTGTTTTCGGTCTCGCTGACCACTCGTCCGCCCCGCCCGGGGGAAAGCGACGGCGTTAATTACAGCTTTGTGACAAAAAAGGAGTTTCTGGGTGAGATAACGTCGGGCAGGCTTTTGGAACACGCCGAATATGTGGGCAACTATTACGGCACGCCGAGGGGTTTTGTGGAAAAGTCTCTTAGCGAGGGCAAAAACGTGGTGCTTGAGATTGACCCGGCCGGCGCGCTGATGGTAAAATCGCAAAAGCCCGAAGCCGTGCTGGTGTTTGTCGCCCCGCCCTCTTTAAGGCAGCTTGCCGAAAGGCTTGAAAAAAGAGGCACGGAAGACAAGGCAACCATTAAAAAACGGCTGGAAACCGCGAAAAGAGAACTGGAGCAGGTTAAAAGCTACGACTATGTGGTGGTCAACGACAAGGACGCGTGGGAAGAAACCGCCGAAAAAATTAACTGTATTGTAAATGCCGAAAAGCTTTCGGTTAAAAGAGGAATTCCCGACTTTTAAGCGTTTGAGATCGATAAAATATAAAATAAAGAAAACCATTTTAAAGGAGAAATAAAATGCTTTACCCCTCAGTTCAGCAAATGACAAGCGAAAACGTAAACCGCTACGCGCTTGTCATCGCCACCGCGAAAGGCGCGCGGATAATAACCGATAAGGCAACAAGAGAGCGCGAGGCGGCCGAAACGCACCGCGACCTAAAAGACGCCAAAATATCGGCCACGCCCGACAGCGTAAACGAAAAGGCCGTGACCATGACCATTGAAAAACTGCGTTCGGGCGAGTTTAAAATCGTTTTGCCGAGAGAGCTTAAGAAAAAGCAGCAGGCGTAATGGAAAAACTGTACGCGTTTGTAAGAATTTTAAACGCGGCAATGGCTTATGACAGGGAGTACTCATATTTTGTTCTCCCGGCGCTGCGTGAAAAAATTGCCATAGGCTCGGTTTGCGCCGTGCCGTACGGCAACTCAAACAAGCCGCGCGCCGGGGTGGTCACGGGTTTCGAGGACGAATGCGACTACCCGCAGATAAAGCCCATTTCTGAAGTGCTCGATTACCCCATAACGCTTAACCGAGAGCTTATCGGGCTTTGCGCGTTTATGGCGGAGCGGTTTTTTTGCACGTTCGGCGCGGCGGCGAGAGCTATCCTCCCCGCGGGGCAGGAAATGGAAACCGAAACGTTTTATGAAAAACTCCCCTATGACACTTCCCTGCTAAACGAAAAAGGGAGCTTTATATGCGATTACCTTTCGGCTCACGGGAGGGTCAGCGAGCATAAACTCCGCGAGGAGTTCGGCGAGGATATAACAATATTGTTAAATTCGCTCACCGCGCTGGGAGCCGTCAAGCCCGCGACAGAAATAAATAAAAAGATAAACGAAAAAAAAACCTTCTTTTTCCGCCTTTCGTCTTCCGACGAGGGTGAATCGGCGGCGGAGAACATAAGTTCGCTTAAAAGCGAAAAACAAAGGAAAATCGTAGGCTTTTTAAAAGACGGCGGCGCCCTAACCCCAAAAGAGGCGCTCGGAATGTTCGGCGCGGGAGCGGCGGTGCTAAGCTCGCTGGTTAAGCGAGGGGTTCTTGAAAGGTTTGAAAAAAGACAAGAGCGAAGCTATATCCAAGACATATCAAAAGAGCCGCCGGGGGAAAACGGATTTTCCCCGCTTTCAAGCGATCAGGCGCGGGCGTTCGGCGAAATAGAAAAACTTATGGACAGCGGCCAGCCAAAGGCGGCGCTGCTGTTCGGAGTGACGGGGAGCGGAAAAACCCGAGTTATAATCGAAGCCTGCAAAAAAGCGGTGGAATCGGGGAAATCCGCCATTGTGCTGGTGCCGGAAATCGGGCTTACCGCGCAGGCGGTCACGGCTTTTTGGGGGGAATTCGGGGAAAAGCTTGTGGTAATCCACTCCATGCTTTCGGTCGGAGAAAGGCTTGACGCCTGCCGAAGAGCAAAAAAGGGCAACGCCGTGGTTATAGGCACAAGATCGGCCGTGTTCGCACCTGTCGAAGACTTGGGGCTTATTGTAATAGACGAGGAACAGGAACACACTTATAAATCCGAAAACACCCCCAAATACCACGCCCGCGACGTCGCGAGATACCGCTGCGCGTTTAACAAGTGTTTGATGCTGCTTGCCTCCGCGACCCCCGCCGTTGAAAGCTTTTATAAGGCGAAATCGGGGCTTTACTCGTTAATCCGCCTTGATTTCAGATACGGCGACGCCATTCTTCCCGAGTGTTTGGTAGTTGACGTCAGGGACGACGAGCGGGTAAAAGAGCAAAAGATAATCTCGTCAAAGCTAAAGGAAGTCCTCACGGACACGGTTCAAAAAGGACTTCAAGCGATACTTTTTATAAACCGCAGGGGGTATAACACTCATCTCTCCTGCATGAAATGCGGGCATGTCTGCACCTGCCCGAACTGCTCGGTCTCGCTTACATATCACGCGTTCGGCGAAGACGGGGGCAAAAAAAACAAGCTTGTCTGCCACTACTGCGGATACATAAAAAACAAACCCGCGCTTTGCGAGGTCTGCCAAAACCCGAACCTTGGCTTCGGCGGTTACGGCACCCAGCGCCTTGAGTCCGAACTTGAGGAAGAATTCCCCGAAATAGAAGCCGTGAGAATGGATTCCGACACCACCGACGTAAAGCATTCGCACGAGGAAATACTGTCGTCGTTCGGGGAGGGCAGATATAACGTGCTGTTCGGCACCCAGATGGTCTCAAAAGGGCTGGATTTCCCAAAAGTCGCCCTTGTGGGGATAGTCTCGGCCGACGCCTCGCTTTATATGAACGATTTCCGGGCGGGGGAGCGGGCGTTTTCGCTCTTCACCCAGCTTGCCGGGAGGAGCGGGCGGGGGCAAAGCAAGGGGTTGGCGCTGTTTCAGACTTCAAACCCCGGCAATGAGATACTCCGCCTTTCGCTGACACAGGACTATGAAAGGTTTTACGAAAGCGAAATTTCTCTTAGAAAAGCCGTGCTTTTCCCTCCTTTTTGCGATATCGCGGTGTTTATGTTTTCCGGTGAGACCGAAAGCGAGACAAATTCCGCCGCCGAGGCGATGAGCGGCTTAATCGGGCGGGTGCATACCGAAAAATACTCGTCGCTCCCAATGGTTAAATTGGGGCCGTACCGCGAGGGTATATTTAAACTAAAGAATAAATACCGCCAGAACGTCATTATAAAGTATAGGGATAAATCTTCCTCAAGGCAGTTTCTTTCGGAATGCCTCGGGCTTATAAATACAAAAATACCCAAGACGGTAAGGGTTGAAATTGATATAAATCCGCCTATAATATAATAAGAGCAATAAAAAGAAATAATAAGACAAGGGGGCGACATAAATGGCGCTTTTAAACATAATAAAAGAAGGCGACGACGTGCTTAGGAAAAAAAGCCGCCGCGTGGAAGAAATAACCCCCCGTATTATAACGCTGCTGGACGATATGAAAGCCACGCTCGCTTTTTCGGGCGGAATGGGGCTTGCCGCCCCGCAGGTTGGGGTTTTGCGGAGAATTTTTATAGTTGACACGGGGGAAGAGATAATTGAGCTCATAAACCCGGAAATCATACACGCCGAGGGCGAGCAGGAAGGCCCCGAGGCCTGTCTTTCAATCCCCGGGAAGTGGGGGCTTGTCAAGCGCCCGATGGACGTCACGGTAAAGGGAAGAGACAGACACGGAAACATAAAGACATATAAAGGCAACGAGCTCGTCGCCCGCTGTTTTTGCCACGAATACGACCACCTTGAGGGCGTGCTGTACCCCGATATCGCCGAGAAAATGCTTGACCCCGAGGAAATAGAACAGCAGTAATCGGCGAAAACGAAAGGAAAAAGCTTATTTAATGAAAACTATTTTTTTCGGCACTCCCGTTCTCGCGGCGGAGTGTTTAAAAGCGGCGATAGACGCGGGGTTTGATATTGTCTGCGTTGTCACCCGGGCGGATAAGCCCCAAGGCAGGGGGTATGTGAGCGCCCCTTCCCCCGTTAAGGTTTTGGCGGCCGAAAACGGCATAGAGGTGTTCCAGCCCGAAAAACTCGGCGAGCCGCAGGTCGCGGAAACCCTGAAATCATTTGGCGCGGAGCTTTTTTTAACCGCCGCGTACGGGAAGATACTCCCGCCGGAAATACTCAGTATCCCCAAAAAAGGCGCTATAAACATTCACGCGTCGCTCCTCCCCAAGCTCCGCGGCCCCTCCCCCATTAACCGCGCTCTTCTCGGCGGGGACAAAATCGGCGGGGTGTCGCTTATGTATATGGACGAATCCATGGACACGGGCGACGTAATTCTTCGTCTGCCCATGGAAATACCAGATGACATGGATTTCAGCAAATACAGCGGGGAGCTTGCCGTCCTTGGCGGAAAAGCTTTAAAATTTCTATATAACGCCTTGAAAAACGAGCCGGGAGACCGCTTGCCCGCCGAAAAACAAGACCACACGGGCGCGACCTACGCGAAAAAGATAACAAAAGAAGAAATGGTTTTAGATTTCACCCAGCCGGCGGCTCTTAACTATAACAAAGTCCGCGCCCTCTCGCCCTCCCCCTGCGCCAGAACGACTGTCGCGGGGCGAATGTGTAAAATTTATAAGGCAGAACTAAAATCCGGACGTTTTTCCCCCTCCCGCCCCGGCAGGATAGTAAGCGCGGATAAAAACGGAATTGAGATTGAATGCGGGGACGGCAGTCTTGTGATTACCGAGCTCCGGCCGTCGGGAAAGAATAAGATGTCGGCTTCGGCATTTATCTTGGGAAACATCATTGAAAGATAAATCTTTCAATGGGCACCTTTTTGATTTTGCAGTTTAAACAACATATTGAAAGATAAATCTTTCAATAGCAACTTTTTGACTTTGCAGTTTAAACAACTGCAATTTCGCTAAAGCGAAACCATCAAAAAGATTGCTGTTCTCTGGATTTATAAGGATTAAAAGATAAGTTTTCTATTATATTAATAAGAGTAAAAAGAAAGATTTTCAATTAATAATTATAACAAAAACCGCTAAAAGGTTTGTTAATTCATAGAAAGGAAGGGTTTTATCAATGTTTTTTGACATGACATATGTTTATTTTGTGCTCCCGGCGCTGTTTGTGGCGATGTTGGCGCAGATCAGGGTTAAATCCGTTTACGCGAAATACTCAAAAATCCCAAATATCAGGGGGATAACGGGGGAGCAGGCGGCAAGGCGGGTGCTTGACGCCAATGGGCTCGGGCATATCCGCGTGGAGCGTATCGCCGGTAATCTGACCGACCACTACGACCCGAAAGAAGACGTGATAAGGCTTTCCGACGGCGTTTTCGCCTCCACCTCAACGGCCGCCGTGGGGGTTGCCTGCCACGAGGCGGGGCACGCCGTTCAGCACGCCTTAGAATATTTCCCGGCAAAGCTGAGAATGGCTATTATCCCCGCCACCCGAATCGGCTCGACGCTTTCAATGTTTCTTATCCCCATCGGGCTTATTCTCGCTTATATCGGCTATTACTACGCCGTCACAATCGCTTATATCGGGCTTGTCGGTTACGCTTTGTGCGCCGTTTTTCAGCTTGTCACGCTTCCGACGGAGTTTGACGCCTCAAGAAGAGCGGTCACCGCTATCGGGGACAGCGGGTTTTTAAACGAAGAAGAAATGACCGGAGCCAAAAGGGTGCTCTCGGCGGCGGCGCTGACATATGTGGCGGCGCTCTTTGTCTCGATTATGACAATTTTGCGCTTTCTCGTTTTAATTTCAAACGCTTCCGGCAGGCGTAAATGACGAGCTTCCCCCGGCTTTCGGCGGCGAAAACAATTTACAGGGTGATAAAAGACGGCGCTTACTCAAATATTGAGCTGTTTGGCGAGGAAAAGCCAAACCCCGCAAACACAAACTCGAACCAAAACGAAAATCTTGACAAAGCGCTCCACTTAGCCATCGTTAAGACCTCGCTTGAGCGCAAAATAACCCTTGACTATGTCATAAGCCGATTTGTCAAAACGCCGCCCGACCTTAAAACGCTGACTTTTTTATATGTGGGCGCTTCGCAGATTTTATATTTTGACAAAATCCCGTTTTCCGCCGCGTGCGACGAGACGGTAAGGGCGGCAAAGACAGACCTTGACCAAAAGCGGACGGGGTTTATTAACGGGGTGCTGAGGAATATTTGCCGGAGCAAAGACAAAATTTTAGCAGAAATCAGCTCCGAAAACGACAGCGTTAAATATTCGCTTGACCCGGGAATTTGTTCGCTTATAAGGAGGCAATACCCCGAAAAAGCCGACGAAATATTTACGTCAATGTTTGTAAAACCCCCGCTCTGCCTAAGGCCGAACACGCTTAGGACAGACGAAGTAAAACTTGCCGAATTTTTAACTCAAAACGGGGTCGGGGCGGTTGCCGAAGACGGGGTTTTTGAGGTGACAAGCTCCCCAGAAAAAGCTTTAAGGTTTATTTCAACGGGAATGTTTTACGTTCAGGGGTACCCGTCCCAAAAGGCGGTTAAGGCGCTTGGGGTAAAAAAAGGCATGACAGTTATCGACGTCTGCGCCTGCCCGGGCGGAAAAGCGCTCGGCGCCGCCATTGACATGGAAAACGCCGGGAGGGTGATTGCGCTTGATATCCATGAAAATAAGTTTTCTCTCCTTAAAAAATCGGCCGTAACCCTTGGAGTGACAATAATAGAAACCAAAGTACATGACTCAAGGGAAGCTCTAAAAGATTTGTCCGGGGTTGCCGACGCGGTAATCTGCGACGTTCCCTGCTCGTCGCTCGGGGTGATACCCCAAAAACCCGAAGTCAGGTTTAAAAAACTGTTTAGCGAAGATAAATCAGACCCAAAAAGTATTGGCGGTTTAGAAAGCCTTTTAGACACCCAAAGCCGGATTTTAGCCGCGAGCTCAAGCTATGTCAAGCCCGGCGGGGCACTGGTGTATTCGACCTGCACGGTTAATAAAGACGAAAACCAGAGCCAAGTTGAAAGTTTCTTGAAAAGCAACAAGGATTTTTCATGCGAGGATGAAAAACAGTTTCTTATTTCGCCGGGCGGGGGGTTCTATGGCTTTTATATAGCCAAGCTCCGCAAAAATCGGTGAAAACAACCCCCACAACCCCAAGCAAAGCGAAAGGCGGCGGAAATCCACAATTGGTTGACATAATGTCATATGATAAAAACAAATGCGTTGACTACGCCATAAAAAAAGGCGAGCAAGCTTATCGAGGCGAGCAGCTCTTCCGCTGGCTCCAAAAAGGCGTCCGGGGGTTTGACGAAATGACCAACCTCCCCGAATCCTTTAGGAAAACCCTTGAGAGCGAGTGTTATATAGCTGCGCTCGGCATTGAAAAAAAGCTTGTCTCGTCGGACGGCACGGTTAAATATTTGTTTTCGCTGCCCGACGGCGAGACTGTTGAAAGCGTGTTTATGGAATACCGCCACGGCAACACGGTTTGTATCTCCACGCAAGTGGGGTGCAGAATGGGGTGTGCGTTCTGCGCTTCCGCGCGGGGCGGGCTGAAACGCAACCTCACGGCGTCGGAAATGCTGCTACAGTTTACAACCATTCAAAAGGACACCTCGCGCAGAGTTTCCGGGGCTGTGCTTATGGGAATGGGCGAACCTCTTGACAATTACGACAATGTAATGGGCTTTCTAAGGCTTTTAAACGACAAGGATGGGCAAAATATCGGTTACAGGCATATTTCCCTTTCCACTTGCGGGTTAATCGAGGGGATTGACAGGCTTTCTAAAGAAGGTCTTCCGATAACGCTTTCGGTGTCTCTCCACGCCCCTAACGGCAAAATTCGGGAACAAATCATGCCCGTGGCGAAGAAATATAACTACGACGACCTCCTTGACGCCTGTATCAGATATGAAAAAACCACAAAGCGGCGGGTCACGTTTGAATACGCGCTGATTTCCGGGGTGAACGACGGCGAGGAACACGCAAGGGAGCTGGGGACAAGGCTCAAAGGGACTCTTTGCCATGTAAATCTTATCCCGCTTAACGAAACAGACAGGAAAATTTACAAAACCAGCGCTAAAGATACCATTATGCTGTTTACAAAAACGCTTGAAAGCTTTAAAATAGCAGTGACGCGGAGGAGAAGCCTCGGCGGGGATATTTCCGCCGCGTGCGGGCAACTCAAGCAAAGTTCGCAAATGGCGAACTTCGGCGCCGAAACCTGATTTAACCGTCGGCCGCAAAGAAACGGCTTTACGGTTTCGCGGATTAGGGGGAATGTTATGGAATGCGCGGGCAAAACCGACAAAGGGATGAAAAGAAAGTCTAACCAAGACTCTTTCCGCATTTATATGCGAAAGCCCAAAACTCAAAAACACTACTGCGCCGCCGTCGTGTGCGACGGTATGGGAGGGGCTAAGGGCGGCAGCACGGCGAGCAAGACGGCGTCCTCCGTGTTTATGAAAACATTAAAAGACGCGATGTCCTGTCAGGCCGCCGCCAAGCTTAAAACCTATACCCGCAGATTTCTTGAAAAAGCGCTTATAAATTCCCTTATGGCCGCCAACAGAGCGGTTTACGAAAAAGCGGCGACAAGCGAAACGCTTGAGGGAATGGGGACGACGCTTGTGGCGTTTGTCCGCGCGGGGGAAAAGACGCTGGTTATAAACACGGGCGACTCAAGGCTTTACGCCTCAAAGGGAGATCAGGCCGAACAGGTGACAAAAGACCACTCGTTTGTGCAGTATCTTGTTGACACCGGCACCATAACTCAGGAGGAAGCCGAAAACCACCCGCAGAAAAACATTATTTTAAAAGTGGTGGGGGTTAACGAGCACGTTGAGTTTGATTTGTTTTTGGTTGAAGACTATGACTGCCTGCTGCTCTGCACCGACGGCGTTTCAAACCTGCTGTCTTCGGACGAGGTCTCCGGAGTGCTTGCCGGCGAGCTTGACCCGGCGGCAAAGGCGGAAATTTTTATAAATTTAGCAAATCAGCGGGGCGGCGCGGACAATGTCACCGCGGTGGTGTTTAAGAAATAAAGTTTTTTACAGATCATACATACATGCCAGACGGCACGGGGGTTTATTCGCGGTATGGATAAGTACAAAGGGTTTATCGGCAAAATACTCGACGGCAGATACAAGATACTTGACTTGGTCGGCGTCGGCGGCATGGCAGTCGTGCTAAAGGCGGAAGATCTTGTTATGGACAGGGTTGTCGCCATAAAGATATTAAACGACCAGTATAACGGCGACGAGCAGGCCGAAATTCGGTTTATAAACGAATCAAAAGCCGTGGCGATGCTCTCAAACAAAAACATCGTCAGCGTCTATGACGTGGCGATTTTCCCGGATATTAAATATATTGTCATGGAATACCTTGACGGGATAACGCTTAGGGAGTACATGGACAACAAAAAGCTCCTCCCTTGGAAAGAGGCCTGCGTTTATGTGCTGCAAATCCTCCGCGCGCTTGAGCACGCCCACGGCAAGGACGTCGTCCACAGGGATATTAAGCCGCAGAATATAATCCTCCTTAAAAACGGCGAGGTGAAAGTAACCGATTTCGGGATTGCGAAAACCCCGGATATGACCGATATCCCCGTAACCGACAAGGCGATAGGCACGGTTTATTATATTTCCCCCGAGCAGGCGAGCGGTAAGGAAACTTCCTTCGCTTCGGACATTTATTCTGTCGGGGTAGTGCTGTACGAGCTTGTCACCGGGGAGCTCCCCTTTACCGCCGACTCCCCCGTCACCGTGGCGATGATGCAGATAAACGACATTCCAAAACCCCCGCTTGATATTAACCCGTCGCTGCCGCCGGGGGTTTCGCAGATAATTTTAAAAGCCATGTCAAAAAGAATCGAGGACAGGTTTAAAGACTCGCACTCGATGCTCAAGGCCGTGGACTATGTTATTAAAAACCCCGGAGTGGTGTTTTCGGACGGCAAAGAGCCGCCGAGCGAAAAAGACGAAATCGGGGATCTTCTCGACTTTGACGGCAAACACGGCGAAAAAGTGGATTTTAACATGATTTCAACCGGGGAGATCGGCGACTATGTCATTAATATCGGGGAAAACGCCGCTCCCGATGAAAATAAAAGTCCAAACGCAGGCAACAGAAAAGGCAACGCTAAAAATACAAGCGCAAAGGAATCCAAAGCAAAGTCTTCAGACAAAATCAAAAAATCAAGGCAAAGGCGTAAAGAACGGCCCAGCCATTCGGTTTTCCCCATAATTTCCGGAGTATTCTTTGCTTTTATGATAGTTTTATTAGGTTTTGCCGGGTATCTCGCTATAAAATGGGTGCCGTCGCTTTTTGAGACCGAAAAGCCGAAAGACTTTTTCGTAAGGGACCTCACCGATTTAAAATACACGTCGGAACTTAGAAAAGAGCTTGAGGAGCAGGGCTATATAATTTCTGTCACCGAGGTTTACAGGCAGGGCATGGGCTTTGACGTGATCGTCGACCAAGACCCCGCCACCGGCAACAAGCGCACTTCAGACGGCAAATGCAGAATTACGCTTCTTATAAACAAATACCCCGACGACCTTGTGGTGCCTGACATTAAATATATGACCCCCTCCGAGGCCGAAAAAATACTAAAGCAGTATAACCTCTACGCCGTGACGGTGTATATAACCGACCGCTACGCAAACGACAAGCAAATTATCTACACAAGCCCGGAGATAGGCTCGTTTGTGGAAGCGGGGACAACGGTCACGCTGTATGTCTGCAAAGACATTGAGATAACCGAGGCGAAAACGCTCCCCAACGTGGTGGGGAAGACTGTCGCGAAAGCCACCGAGGAGCTTGAAAACGCGTATTATCTCGTGACGGTGGCATATGAAAACTCAAGCAAGCCCGACGGGCAGGTTTTGGCTCAGGATATTCCCGCTTTTACAACAGGGCTTTCGCCTTGGACGATGGTCACCCTCACGGTCAGCCATAAAACTGATTATATTTTGGTTGAAAACTATATTGGCCTTACGCTTGAGGCGGCGAAGTCAAAAATTACAAGCGCGGGGTTTAAGGTGGGCGGAGTGATATACGAGACTTCCTCAAAACCCAAAAACACCGTTATCTCCCAGAGCGTGGCGGCGGATACCTCCTCGGCCGCCGGGACGGTTATTGATTTGGTGCTAAGCGGCGAGGGGGTCGGTATTGCCTCCCCGGTTCCCGATGTGAGGGGTAAAACCCTCTCGGCGGCAAGCGAGGCTTTGACAAGGGCGGGCTATGTGGTGGAGGTTGTCAAACAGCCGTCAGAGGAATCAAGCGACAAGGTGCTCTCCCAAAGCCTTACCCCGGATAAATCAGGTTACCCGCGGGGGACCAAAATAGTCCTCACCGTAAGCGTGGCGAAAGACTATGTGAAAACAAGCGACCTTAAGGGGTATACCTTCCCTCAGGCGCTGAAATATATTTATGAAACCCGGCTTTCTCTCGGCGAGGTTTTGTTTACAAGCGACGCGCCAGCCCAAACTTCCCCTTATACCGTGGTGGCGCAGACCATAGGCGGCGGCACTTATGTCCCGCCCGACACAAAAGTCGGCGTTACGCTTTACGGGGAGCCGCGATACGCCGAACCCGTTCCTAACGTCATGGGCATGACGGAATCCGGCGCGGTAAAGGCGCTGTGCGACGCGTGGTACACGGTTCAGGTGGTGTACGAGCGGACGCGGGATATCGACGGGGCGGTTATAAAACAAAACACTCCCTTTGGCACAACAGATCTTCCCCCCGGCTCAAAGGTGGTCATCACCGTCTGCGTGGCGGAGACGACGGCGGAAGTCCCCGACTTTACGGGGAAAACCTTGGGCGAGGTGGTCGACATACTATACGAGCTCAACCTTGAGCTCGGCGAGGTTTCGTATAAGTCGTCGGACAAAAAAGAAGATACGGTTATCGAGCAGTCGCCCATAGCCGGCACCGAGGTTCCCTTTGGCACATATGTTGATATAACGCTTAGCGGAGAAGGGGACTGATGCCGGTAAAAGACATTAAAATCTCAAAGCTTAAGGGGAGGATAATTTCGGTCAAAAAAGGCGTTTACTTGGTAAGGGATGAGCTTCGCCCCGGGGAGCAAATATCCTGCGCTTCCTGCACCCGCCTTAGAATCGAGGGCAAAAAGCCGTTTTGCGGCGATTATGTCATCTATGAGGACAACGGCGACGGCAGCGGTTTTATAACCGATCTTCTCCCCCGAAAAAACAGCTTCCCCCGCCCCAGCGTCGCCAACGCCGATATCCTTGCCGTTGTGGTCGCCGCCGCCTCCCCCGACCCCGACCTTTACTATATTGACAAGCTCACCTGCCTTGGGGCAGCGGCGGGGGTTGAGGTGGCTGTTATCGTAAACAAAAATGACCTTAAAGACGGGAGCGGGGTTTCGGGGGTCTATGAAAAATGCGGTTTTAAAACCTTTTTGATAAGCGCCGCCCGGTCCGGCGAAAAGCTGCCCGAAATACAGAGCATAAAAGACTATTTTAAGGCAAAAACCGTGGTTCTCGCAGGGCCCTCCGGCGCGGGCAAGTCAACACTGCTTAACGCCATGTATCCGCGGTTTAAAATTAAAGTGGGTCAGCTCAGCAAAAGAATATCAAGGGGGAAAAACACCACCCGCCACGCCGAGCTTTACCCCGCGGACGATTTGGGATATATCGCCGACACCCCGGGGTTTAGCGCGCTGGACCTTGAGCGGGGAGGGGTTATTACTTCCTGCAAGCTTGGCGAATGTTTCCCCGAAATGTGCCCGTTTATGGATTTGTGCCGGTTCAGCAAGTGCAGCCACACCGTCGAGGAGGGCTGCGGGGTGCTGGCGGGCGTCCGGGAGGGCGTAATCCCGAAGAGCCGTCACGAGAGCTATAAAAAATTGTTTGACGCTTTAAAAAATGTTTCCCCCTACTAAAGCGAACGGAGAATGCGTAATGTTTATCGGCTATTATAATCTGGCGAACTTTATAACTTTGTTTGGAATGTCTTCCGCCGTCGGCGGAATCTTCCTTGCGCGCGAAGGATATTACAAGCTGGCTATAATGGCGCTTTTACTTGCGGGTCTTTGCGATATGTTTGACGGGCGGGTGGCGCGCCGCGCCAAAAACAAAGACAGGCGGGAAAAAATGTTCGGGATCCAAATAGACACCGTCAGCGATATGGTTTCGTTCGGCGTCACCCCCGCCGTAATCGCTTACATATACGGGCTTAATAAGTGGTATGATATTGTTATACTTGTGTTTTACGCCTGCTGCGGCGCTATAAGATTAGCGTATTTTAACACTCAGGCTATTACCGAGACGACGGACTTAAACCTAAAACAGTTTACCGGCGTGCCTATCCCCACGGTTTGCTTTGTGCTCGCGCCGCTCACTTTTTTCATGACTTTTATCGACCCCGCGATAATGGCGGCAGTCACCCGAATTTCGTTCGCGGTGTTGGGGGGAGCGTTTATAGTTAACGTCAAGATTAAAAAAGTCGGGTTTCTCGTTTCGGTGATTATCATAATCCTTATGGCGGCGGTGGTGGCGGGGATTTTGTTCAGCGGACAGGTTAAAACTTTTAAATAATTTCGCGGGGGTGAAACTTTTTCGCCCTCCGCGGCGTTAATATATATGGTGTTATTTTAAAAATTGGTAAAAGTTCGCGTATAGATAAAAAGGAACGGTCATAAAAATGAGGAACACAAAAAGCAAGGTTTTTGTTATACTAATGAGTGCCGTTGTGGTTTTGCTCGCGATGTTCGCCGCCAAAACGTTTTCCGGTGTTACGCCTGATTATTCGGGCGAAGAGTCAAGCGGCGCTTCGGCGAAAACTTCTGAAAACCCCGGGGAGGATTCGTCTGACCCCATGTCGCCGGGGGAGGGCAGTTCAACCCAAAGCCCGCCGGAGTCATCGGGGGAAGAACCGGTCTCGCGGGACAAGCCCGCCTCACAGCCGGAAGAGAGCGAAACTTCAAAAGAGCCGGAGCCGGGCGAGAGTTCGGGGGAAGAGCCGAGCGAGCCGGCTGTTTCCGAAGACCCAAAGATTGGGAAAAAAGAAGAACCCGCTTATTTTGAAAAACAAGACGGGGTTAAATATATCGCGTTCACGTTTGACGACGGCCCTTCCGTCCACACCCCCGAACTGCTTGACTACCTTGAGGAAGCCCAAATACCCGTAACCTTTTTCGTGGTGGGAAACAGGCTTGAAAACGCGACATACGGCAGTTATGTCACCCGCGCGGTGGGGCTTGGCTGTGAAATCGGCAGCCACGGGTATTCACATGAAGTTTACTTTGACCGCTGTACCGATGATGAGTATTTTACCGAACTTGAAAAAACCGCCGACCTTATTTATCAATACGCGGGGTATTATCCCATACTCATGCGCCCTCCCGGCGGGTCTATAACAAAAGCGCGGGCGGCCGCCAGCGAGTATAACGTCATTATATGGTGGGTGGATTCCCAAGACTGGAAGCTTTCCTCCCGCGCCGACGAAAAGACGAAAAATGCAAATATACAGACCATTGTTGACAACATTTTAGACGGCGTGCGAAGCACTTCTGCCGAACCCATTGTTTTAATGCATGACCTGTACCAAAACTCGGTCGAGGCGTTTAAAATAGCCTCTCAGGCGCTGATTGAAGAGGGTTATCAGTTTGTAACCGTGGCGCAGCTCTGCGGGCTTGACGGCACGACGACGGTGGGAAAGCGCTATTGGTCGCCGACATATAAGGATAATTAAAAAACAAGCGGTTAAACCCGCCGGAGATAATAATGGTTTTTTCTGATCTGTTCTTTTTATATGTTTTTCTTCCCATATGCGTGACCTGCTATTTTATCTGCGACAGCATAGCGGCGAAGAATTACCTTTTGATATTGGCTTCGCTCGCGTTTTACGCTTGGGGGGAGCCGATTTATATAGTTCTTCTCTTCGCGTCCGCGCTGGTAAACTACCTCTGCGCGCTGGGGATAGACAAGTTCAGGGACACAAAAAAAGCCAAAGCGTTTTTAACTTCGGCGCTGATTTATAACTTTTCGGCTCTTCTCGTGTTTAAATACACGGGGTTTTTCGTGTCAAACATAAAAGGGCTTTTTTCTTTGTCGGTAACGGTGCCGAGCATCGCAATGCCTATCGGCATATCGTTTTACACTTTTCAGATAACCTCATATGTCATCGATTGCTATTGGGGGAAAGTCGGGGTTCAGAAATCCTTTTCAAAACTGCTCTTATATGTGTCGCTGTTCCCCCAGCTTGTGGCGGGGCCTATAGTCCGCTATTCCACCATCGAACACGAAATAGACAACAGAAAACCCGATCTTAAGGACATTAACGCCGGCGTAACCCGGTTTATCGTGGGGCTTTCAAAAAAAGCCATTATGGCAAACTCGCTTTACGCGCTGGTTCAAAGGCTTATAGGGAGCGACGTGGTGATAAAAAACGCGTCTTTCGCCGCCACCGCCGTCGGGGTTATTTGTTTTGCCCTTTATGTGTACTATGATTTTTCCGGGTATTCCGACATGGCAATCGGAATGGGGCTTATCTTTGGGTTTCATTTTGACGAAAACTTTGTGTATCCGTTTATCTCAAGGAATATCACCGAGTTCTGGCAAAGGTGGCATATTTCACTCGGCACGTTTTTCCGGGACTATCTCCTTTATATCCCCATTTTCGGCAAGCGCAGGAAGTACGCGGGACTGCTTTTGGTGTGGTTCTGCACGGGGTTTTGGCACGGCGCGAGCTGGAACTTTATAATCTGGGGGCTTTACTTCGGGCTTTTTGTGTTTATAGAGCAGCTTATCGGCAAAAAGCGAATGAAGAAAATACCCGCTCTTTTTTCTCACCTATACGCGCTCGCGGTAATAGCGGCGGGGTTCGGAATATTTTATTTTGAAAACCTAAAAGATCTCGGCAATTTTGTAAAAAATTGGTTTTTCCTTAACGGGAACGCGTTTATAACTCCATCGGTCTCAACCGCCCTTAATGAAAATATGTTTCTTATCGCGGCGGCGATTCTGTTCAGCCTGCCGCTTACGCAATATTTAAAAAAGTTCGCGAAAACCTCAAGGCAGGCGGCCGTTATCTCGGGCTCCGCCGTTGTGATATCAAACCTTTTGCTTCTCGCGGTCTCAAGCATGATGCTTGTAAACTCCACAAACAACCCTTTTCTTTACTTTAGATTTTAAAGCCGCCAAACATAGAGTTAATGAGGTATGCAAAAATAATGAGAAAATCCAAAGACAAAACCCTGCGGTTTTTAGCCAAACTGAATATCGCGGCAATCGGCCTTGCCTTTTTGGGGATATCCTGCTTTTTAACCTTTTCCAAACGGCCGACCGTGTCCTCAATCGAGTCGAGAACGCTTGAGGAATACCCGAAATTCACTTTTTCCGGCTATTTTTCCGGCGAGTTTAATTCGGGCGTGCAAACTTGGTTTACCGACACTTCCCCCTACCGCGACGGCTTTAAAGGCGTAGTGGTTCACATAAAAGGGCTGTTCGGGGTGGACACAAGCCTTAAAGTGTATGTAAAAGACGGCGGCGACACGTCATCCGAAGACCAAAGGCCGTCGGGCGAGGTTTCGGACCCTTTTGAGGATTATTCAAGGCCGGCCGTCCAATCGGAGGAGCCAAGCCGGCCGCAAGAGGAATCTTCCGCCGAACAGCCGAGTGAGGAAGAGCCGAGCGGGGAAGAGCCCTCGGAAGAAGAGCCGTCCCAACCCCCCCTTAACGAATTCGGCGTTGTTGACGGCGGGCTGTTAATTCTCGGCGACCGCTGTATGGAGGCTTTCGGCGGGACATACAGCTCGGGGCAGCTTTACGCCAAATATGTCAGCAACTTTAAAAAAGACCTCGGGGGGGACGTCAATGTTTACTCAATGGTCATACCCTCCGCTTCCTCCCTTTATTTGACGGGGGATTACTACAAAACCTACGGCGGGGAGCAAATAGACAAGCTTAAATATATAAACGAATGTTTTGAAAACACCGGCGTAAAAGTCGTGGAAATTTACGACATTTTAAACTCGCGTAAAAAAGAGGATATTTACTACCGCACCGAACACCACTGGACGCCGCTCGGCGCTTATTACGCCGCGAAGCAGCTGTCGCTGGTGGCGGGAACCCCGTTTCGGGAACTGTTTGTCCCGGGCACGGGCAGTATTGACGAGGCTAACTATAAATATAACGGCAAGTTTTACTCCGACGGTAAGCCAAAACCGTTTTTGGGTTCGTTTTACGGCGAAACCCAGTCGCTGGTTTTGAAAAACAACCCCGAAACCTTCTTTTGGTATGAATATCAGGGGAAATATACTTTTTCGCAGTATAAAAGAGACGACTATTCAAAGCTTATCAGAACGCTGGACACCTGCTTTCTACGAATTTCCGATGATTTTATCTCGGCGTGGTATATGACATATATGGACGGCGACAATTACGCCGTTAAGATTGAAACCGACACGCCGGGCGGCAGGGTCGCGGTGGTGTTTAAAGACTCGTTCGGCAACGCGCTTGTGCCGATGATGCTCTCTTCTTACACCACTATCTACGCCGTCGATATAAGATATTTTAAGCTCGACCCGATTGATTTTATCGAAAAGGTTGGCGCCACCGACGTGCTGTTTTCGGTAAGCTCGTTTACCGCCCTTGGGGTTAACTATAAATATATCGAGAAAATGCGGGTTATGAACACCCAGAAGTTCGGCGATTAAATAGTTAATATTAAATATTAACTCGGCAAGCCTGTCGAAAAACTCAAAATAAATTTGAGCCGCCCTCCCGGACGGCAAGGGAGATTAACATAAAAATTATGAAAATAACAAAAACGGCCGCGGTTTTCACGGCGTCGCTGGTTTTATTTGTTTTTGTTTTTATCGCCTGCGGATTTAAAAAACCGGGCGATGTCAGCGCAAACTCATCGTATCCGTCTTCTTCGGAAGAAAGTCCCGGGAGTCCCGGCGAAACAACCGAAGAAAGCCAAAACAGCACCGGGGAAAGTTCCCTTGACTTGCCGAACACAAGCGGGCAAGAAGACTCGCAAAACCCCGGCGAGTCAGAAGAACCCTCCGAATCTTCCGAAGAACCCTCCGAGGAACCCTCCGAAGAGCCCTCGCAGACAACCCCCCCCGAGGTTTTTGAGCAAAAGGGAGTTCTCATCGTTGGAAACCGCGCCATGGAGCAGTTTTACGGCAGCGAAACCATGGCGGACGGCTATTCAAAATGCGTGAGGAACATCAAAGCCACGCTCGGCGACGGGGTCAACGTTTATTCAATGGTTTGCCCTCACGCCTCTGTCTATTACGCCCCCGACAGCGGAAAATACGCGTTTCTTTTGGACAGAGGGAAAATCATGCATGGTTTTTTAAAGAAAAACGCGGGGGACGAAATTAATTATATAGACGTCTACGGCGTTTTAAAAGCCCATTTGGACGAGGATATCTTCTTCCGCACCGAACACCACTGGGCGGCGCTCGGCGCTTATTACGCCGCCCGTGAGTTCGCGGGGACGGCGGGGCTGTACTTTCCCGATCTTTCCGAATACGAAGAGCATATAAAACCGGGGTTTGTGGGTACGCTGTATAATTTCTCGGGACACGCCGATGTTATTAAAGACAACCCCGAAAATCTTTATTACTATGTAAACAAGGGCGTGGAATTCACCGCTTATTTTTGCGAAAAAAATAACTATGACTTTGATAACTATGATTTCAGACGGCAGACTGTTTGCTTTGACCTGACTTCTTACGCCGCTTATCTCGGGAGCGACAGCTACGCGGTAAAAATCGTTACGAAAAACAACACGGGGAAAACGCTTGTTGTGCTGAAAGACAGCTACGGCAACGCCGTCGTGCCGTTTTTACTCTCCTCGTTCGACACCATTTATGTGCTTGATTACAGGTTTTATCAGCGAAACTGCTGCAAGTTCGCGGCTGATGTCGGCGCGACCGACGTGCTTGTTATCGCCTCGGGCTTTACCGCTTGCGGCACCATATGGAAGAACCTTGACGCAATGCGAAAATATGCGGAATAGCCGGCAAAGCGGGGGACGGCTTTTCCCAAAGAGAGAGCGAAAGGAACGGTTTTAATGGCGAAATCACTATTATATCCCTTTGACGCGGCAAACCTTTTAAAGAACAAAAAAAGAATAATTAAAAGCTATAAATCCGACGGAAAACCCCGGATCGAAAAAAAAATAGCTTTTCTTTGCGGCTCAACCGCAAACGATATAAAAGATGTTTGCTCGATCTTTTTGCTTGACGATATGATTTCCCCGGAGTTTTACCTCTCCGAATACGGAATGTACTGGGAGGAGGCCGTGTTCGGCGGCGGGGTTGATAGTTTTTCCCCCGACGTGATATATATTTACACCACAACGCGGAACATTGAAAAGTTCTTTCCCGAACCGGGCTGTTCAGAAGACGAAGCGAGCCGCTTTTTTGATGAAGCGAAGAATCATTTTTTTACAATGTGGGAAAAACTAAGGGAAAAACATTCCTGCCCCATTATTCAAAACAATTTTGAGCTCCCGCGCTATCGGCTGCTCGGCAACCGCGACGCTTTTGACCACCGCGGCGGAGTGGCTTTTGTAAACAGGCTAAACGCTTTTGTGTCTGACTACGCGAGAGAGCGCGAGGGTTTTTATATTAACGACATAGCCTATGTTTCGGCGTGTTACGGGCTTGACAAATGGTCCGACCAGTCGGCGTGGTATATGTATAAATACGCGCTAGCGATAGAGGCGATTCCAAGCCTCGCGTTTAACCTCGCGAGTATAATTAAATCAATTTTCGGGAAAAGCAAAAAAGCGCTCTCCCTTGACCTTGACAACACCCTCTGGGGGGGAGTTGTGGGTGAGGACGGAGTGGAAAACCTAAGTCTTGGGGAAGAAACCCCGCTGGCGCAGGCTTATCTTGACTTTCAGAAATATCTCCTCAAGGTTAAAAACACCGGCGTTATGCTCACGGTAAACTCAAAAAATGACCATCAAAACGCTCTCGCGGGGCTGAACCATAGGGATTCGGCGCTGAAGCCCGATGATTTTATAGTTATCAAGGCAAACTGGGAGCCCAAAAACCAAAACCTTATTGAAACCGCTGAAAAACTGAACATTGGGGTGGATTCGTTTGTGTTTGTGGACGACAACCCCGCCGAAAGGCATATAGTGGAGGGCACTCTCCCCGTTGCCGCGCCGGAAATCGGGGAGGTTGAGGATTATATCCGGGTACTTGACCGAAATAATTTTTTTGAGACAACCTCGCTCACCGCCGAGGACATTGGCCGGAGCGAAATGTATAAGGCGAACATTCAAAGAGAAATCTCCCAGTCGGCGTTTGAAAGCTATGACGATTACCTTTACAGCCTTGGGATGACAGCCGAGATAAAGCGTTTTATCCCCGAGTATATCCGGCGGATAGCCCAGCTTACCAATAAGTCGAACCAGTTTAACCTGACCACCCGCCGCTATACCGTGCCGGAAATTGAAAGCATCGCCGGGGATATGAAATATATTCCGCTTTACGGCAAACTGACAGACCGTTTCGGCGACAACGGAGTGGTGTCCGTGGTAATAGGCAGAAAAGAGGGGAAAGCCCTCCACATTGACCTGTGGATTATGTCTTGCAGAGTGCTTAAACGGGATATGGAGTTTGCCATGCTCGACCGCCTCGCGGAAACGGCGTCGGCCGAGGGAATAAAAGAAATTTACGGGTATTACCTCCCCACTCAAAAAAATTCAATGGTTAAGGATTTATTTGTCGACTTCGGCTTTTTAAAAATTGACGAAGACGACTCCGGTAATACAAAATGGTTCCTCAAAACGGACGGATATAAAAAGAAAAACAGGTTTATTGACGTTTTATAGTTTTAGAACGCCGTAAAACCCGCTGATGAAAGGGAAAAACTTAAAATGAGCCAAAAAGATATTTATAAAAGGCTGGAGGACGTGTTTGAGGAGGTTTTTGACGAAAAAGTAACGCTTTCTCCCGAAACCACCGCCGAAGATGTCGAGGATTGGGATTCGCTGTCGCATATAACACTTATCGCCGCGGTGGAGGACGAGTTTAAAATGCGTTTTAATATGAAAGAAGTCTCGACAATGAAAAATATCGGCGAGATGGCGGCCATTATTTCCGAAAGGGCGAAAAAATAAGCGCTCAAGCCCACCTTAAGCCTTTTATAATAAACGCTATCGCATAGCTCAAAACAAAACAGCAGGGGAAGGTTAAAACCCACGCGAGGATAATTCCGTAAGCCGTGTTTTTGTCGATCTTTTCCCGCCCGGCGCCCATTATCGCCGTTGTTTTGGTGTGAGTGGTCGAAACCGGCAGCCCCCAAATCGTGCAGACAAAAAGGCTGACGGCGGAGGCGAGATCCGAATAAAAGCCCTGACGGCTTTTTATTTTTACCATTTTTTTGCCTATATGCTCAATAATCCGCCCCCCGCCGAAAGCCGTCCCCAGCGCCATTAAAAGCCCTGTCAGCACGGGGGGAATAAAGCTATCGCCGTTCGGCGAAACAGAAGCAGAAACAGAAACAATAAAATAAAGCCCCAAAAATTTTTGCCCGTCCTGCGCGCCGTGCATAAACGACATTGCCGCCGCCGCGGTTATTTGCAAACGCCTGTAAGTTTTTTCGCGAAGCTTAAACCTTGAAAACACCCTGTTTATAAGCGCTCCGAGCAGAAAAGAAAGCGTTACCGACACAAAAAGGCCTAAAAACACTTTTAACCAGGCAAAAGCGCGGAGCGAAGCGCCGCCAAGGGCAAACGCCGCCCCGGCAAGCCCCGCGGCGAGCGAATGGCTCTCGGATGTGGGGATTCCGAACCTCCAAGCGCCCACCGACCAAATTATCACGGCGAGAAGGGTCGCGGCGACCGCGATGGTTGTCTTTGCCGGCGAGGAAAGGCTTACTAAGCCGCTAATTGTGGCGGCGACTTTTTTTGTCAGTAAAAACCCCGCCGCGGTCCCGGCGAGGTTAAAGACAGCCGACATAAGGGCGGCTTTTTTAAGCGAAAGGCAACCCGTCGCCACACAGTTGACTATCGCGTTCGGCGCGTCGGTAAAGCCGTTTACAAACACTACCGCCGCGATGAGGAAAACCGTAACGTCCGTCAGATTTAACGGGAAGAAAAAGCTCAGATTCCCCTTGACCGTCTTACCGCGTCATGCCACCCGGCTAATTTTTCAAGCCTTTCGGCGGGGTTAATTTTCGGCTTAAAGAGCGAAGCGGTTTTTCTTAGATGCAGCAGGCTTTCTTTGTTTTCCCACATTCCATGGCCTATTCCCGCGAAAAACGCCGCGCCGAGAGACGTGGTTTCAATAACCTCCGGCCTGTCGACTTCCGCTCCTAACATATCTGCTTGAAACGCAAGGAGAAAATCGCTCACCGACGCCCCGCCGTCGCAGCGAAGAGAAGTTATTTTGCGCCCGCTTAAAGATTCCATGGCGGAAATCAAATCGCATACCCCAAAGGCGATCCCCTCAAGGGCGGCGCGGCAGATATGCGCTTTTGTGCTCCCCCGCGTAAGCCCCGTTATAACCCCTCTGGCGCGGGGGTCCCAGTATGGCGAGCCCAACCCCGTAAAAGCCGGGACAAAGAAGACTCCCGAGCCGTCGGCCGCGGTTTCGGCAAGCCTGTCGCATTCCGAGGGCGTTTTTATAATACCCAGATTGTCTTTTAAAAAGGTAATCGCGCTCCCCGCGTTAAACACGCTCCCCTCAAGCGCGTAGGTCGGCTTGCCGTCAAGACACCATGCCACCGTGGATATAAGCCCGCCGCTTTGGGCGATGGGTTTTTCCCCCGTGTTCATAAGGGTAAAACAGCCCGTGCCGTATGTGTTCTTAACGCTTCCGACTTCAAAACAGGTCTGGCCGAAAAGAGAGGCCTGCTGGTCGCCGGCAACCCCCGTTATGGGGATATTGTCAAGGCAAGCGGGGAGCCCCGAGGCGGCGGCGTCAATATACCCGAAAAGCCCGGCGGTGTTTTTAACCGGCGGGAGGATTTCTTTCGGTATGCCGAAGATATCGCACAAATCGTCGTCCCAGTCAAGCGTGTTTATGTTAAAAAGCAGGGTTCTGCTCGCGTTTGTCGGATCGGTGGCGTATGATTTCCCCCCGCTGAGGTTGTAAACCAGCCAAGAATCAACCGTGCCGAAAGCAAGCTCCCCGTTTTTGGCGCGGAGGATCCCGTCCGGGATATGATCAAGAATCCATTTTATTTTGCTTGCCGAAAAATAAGGGTCAACCCCAAGCCCGGTCTTTTGCTTTATTGTTTCGCCGTACCCCTTTGCCAAAATACCCTCGCAGTATTCGGTTGTCCGCCTGCACTGCCATACCAAAGCGTTGTAAACTTGTTTTCCCGTGCTTTTGTCCCAGATAACGGTAGTTTCCCTTTGGTTTGTTATGCCGACGCACTCGATTTTAACCCCGGCGGCAAGCACTGCCTCCTCCGCCGTCCTTATTTGGGTTTGAAGGATTTCCCCAGGGTTGTGTTCCACCCAGCCGGGCTTTGGGTAATACTGGGGCAGGGCGCGGGAAGCCGATGAAATCACCTTCCCTTTATCGGAAAACACAACCGCCCGCGAACCGGTGGTACCTTGGTCAAGGGCGAGTATATATTTTTCAGCCATAAATTTTACCTTTCCTCAAAAATAAAGCGGCTTTTATTGACGAGTTCGGTCTTGTTTGTTATAATTAATTATAATATCTGCTCTTTAATATAAAAAAAGGCGGTTGAAAAAAATGCTTGAAAATTTAAAAGAATATGTATTCGGCTCATCGGGTGAAACCGGGCAAAAGCTTTGCGGTTACGCCGTAAAGCCGGCGGGAGAAGTCACTGCCGTTCTTCAGGTGGTTCACGGAGTGGCGGAGCATTTCGGCCGTTACGGAGCTCTTGCGGGATATCTTTCCCAACACGGGGTGTTGGTCTGCGGACACGACCAGCGCGGACATGGAAAATCAATGGAATCGGCGGACAAGGCAGGGTTTTTCGGCGACGACGGCTGGGAGGGGGCGTTAGGTGATATCGTAAACTTTTCAAGGATAATGGGGGATGAATACCCCGGCGTAAAATATACGGTGTTTGGGCATTCAATGGGGAGCTTTATGTGCCGCGAGCTGTTTATGAAGGGAAGCCTTAAAGCGGACGGCTTTATTTTCTCCGGCACGGGGGAGACAACCATGCTTGCCGCGAAAGGCGGCAGGGCCGTCGCGGGGGCGGTTAAAAGACGGCTGAAACAGCCTTGCGGAACAAGCGCCTTTGTGACAAAGCTCGCTTTTGGCTCGTATAACAAGGCGTTTGGAAAGCCGAGAACGTCTTTTGACTGGATTTCAAGCGACCCCGCGGAAGTCGACGCCTACATAGGAGATGAATATTGCGGTTTTCCCATACCCGTGTCTCTTTTTATTGATATGTTGGGGAGCATGAATTATATACGAAAACCAAAGAATTACGCCGCTTCCGCTAAAAACACCCCTGTTTTGCTTATCTCCGGGCGCGGGGATCCCGTCGGCGGAAAAGGAAAAGCCCCGGCGAGGGTGTATAAAAAAATGCTGAAGGCGGGGGTTAACGCAAAGCTGAAAATGTTTGAGGGCAGGCATGAGCTGCTTCGCGAAAAGTCAAGGCGGGAAGTTATGGAAGAAATTCTCAGCTTTATAAAAGCCTTAGGGTAAAAAGCCGCCGCCCTTTAAACTTAAAGAGCTGCTTCCCCGGTATATTTTTCAAACGAAACCGTCACCTTAAATAAGTCGCCGTCGGCGCTTAGCTCAAGCTTTCCGTTTTGAATTTCCGCGAGGCTTTGCGCTATTGAAAGCCCAAGCCCGCTCCCCTCCGAGGTTCGCGCCATATCCCCCCTTACAAAACGCTCGAGGAGTTCCGACGGGGAGACGTTTAAAATTTGGTGTGAAATGTTCTTAAACGCCGCGGTCACCCTGTTTTGCTTTACCTCAACGTCAATATAGGCGCGGGTGCCGGGGAGCGAGTACTTGCAGATGTTGTCAAACAGGTTGTCAAAAATCCGCCAGACAAGCCTGCCGTCGGCCAAAGCAGTGGTTTTTTCATCGGGAAGGTTTGTTATTAAGGTCAGGTTTGAGTTTTCAAGGCGTTCGGCGTATTCGGCGGCTGCCTGACTTAAGAGCTCGCTTAGGTTAGTCGGGGCAAGCACCACGGTCACATTGCCCGTCAGCGCCTTTGAGGCGTCCACAAGGTCAAGCACAAGCTTTTTCAGCTTTGAGGACTGCCGCTCAAGCACGCTGATATATTCTTTTTTTTGTTCCTCGGTGATATCCCCGCGCTTTAGCAGGTCAATATAATTAACCACCGAGGTGAGCGGCGTTTTAATGTCATGGGACACGTTTGTGATAAGCTCTGTCCTAAAGCGTTCGCTTTTGGTTTTTTCCCCCACGGCTTTTAAAAGCCCCTCGCCGATATTGTTGATGTTTTCGCCGAGCTTTCTAAATTCCGAATACATCCCGGTTGTGTTTATTTTATAGCTCAGATCACCCTCGGCGATTTTTTTTGTCCCGTTTTTAAGGGTTTCGGCAAATATTACGCATGACCCGACAACAGTCAGGAGAACAAACGTAAGTATTATCCAAAAGGCGAACAGCGGCGAGTAGTCGTAGTGAAAGGTAAAATATGTCGCCGTGAAATAAACCAGCAGCACAAAGACAATCTTCCAGATAAGCGCGAAGTTGGAATATATGTTGCGGACGACCGAAATTATCCTGTAAAGGAGGGTGTTTTTGAAAAGCGCCTTGCATTTATAGCGTACGGCGATACTGACAAGCGCCTCTTTAAAAACAAGCGACGCGAGAAGAAGCGAGGGGGCGATTATAAATAAAATCCAGAACTCAAACGACCTGAGCATTATAAAGCAAAGCTTTATTAGGAGGAATATTACAAAACCCATTCCGCCGAGAAAAACCTCAAGCACGATTTTATCCGGCGAGCGCAGCGAGGGGGATTCCTCCCCTTTTTTATACCCCGCGCCGGCCATCAACAGCACAAGCGAAGCGACGCTTGCCAAAATACAGGACACGGCGATTATTCCAAACCCATAACTCATCGAAGAGGCAAAGCGGTCAAAGGCCTCCGGCGGGTTAGTAAGCGAAATCATATTGTTGGCGTAGAAGAGCCCCGCCCCCGCGGAACCCCCCACCGACAGCGCAAGGCAGAAAAACGCGGTGAGCCCGTAGCCGAACGCTTTGTTTCTCACAAGTTTTTTCAAGCCTTCCCCTCCTTTTCCATTTTGTATCCCTGACCCCAGACCACTTTCAGATATCGGGGCTCCGCCGGGTTAATTTCAAGTTTTTCGCGGATATGCCGAATATGCACCGCCACGGTGTTTTCGGCGCAAACGGGGTCGTCGTTCCAGACTTCGGAATAAATTTTTGAGGATGAAAACACCTTGCCGGGGTTTTGCATGAGCAGCTTGAGAATATCAAACTCGGTGGGGGTGAGAAAAACCTGCTCGCCGTCGGCGAACACGGCTTTCGCCGAGTCGTCAAGGATTATTCCCCCGATAACAAGCGATTTTTCGGCCTCCGGCGCGCCGCCGAGGTAAAGATATCGCCTGAGCTGCGCCTTTACCCTTGCCGAAAGCTCGACGGGGTTAAAGGGCTTTGTGATATAGTCGTCCCCGCCTATGTTAAGCCCCAATATTTTGTCGGTGTCCTCCCCTTTTGCGGTAAGAAAAATCACGGGGATGTTGGTATGCTCCCGCAGCATGCTCACGGCGGAAATCCCATCAAGCTCGGGCATCATAATATCCATAAGCACAAGGTCAACTTCTTTTGTTTTAAGCGCCGCCAGCGCCTGTCTGCCGTTTTCGCAGGTGGTGACCTCATAGCCCTCGGCCGAGAGATAAATTTTTACGGCGGCGAGAATATCTTTATCGTCGTCGCAGATTAAAATGTTAGGCATAGGCGCTCCTTAATATTTTTCCCGATATCGGTATAAACATTATATAGCCGCGCGCCCGGTAAATCAACTGTTTTATTCCAAAAAAACATTGACCGGCCTGTTTTTGGGTGCTATAATTTAATCTGTATAACAACCTGCGGCGGCGCTCGTGGAGTTTTATGGCGCCAAAGCGGGAAAAACAAAAATAAATAAAAAAAAGAGAGGAAACTTTTTATGAGTGACGTTGTCAATGCCGTTAATGTGGGGATAATCGGCACGGGGGGGATAGCGGGCTTCCATATCGCCGGCTATAAAGCGTTAAAAAACGTAAACGTCGCGGCGGTATGCGATATTGACCTTCAAAAAGCCAAGGCTTTCGCCGAAAAAAACGGGGTTAAGAAGGTTTATTCCGACTACAACGAAATGCTGGCCAAAGAAAACCTTGACGCGGTGTCCGTTTGCACTTGGAACTCCGCCCATAAGGCCCCGACAGTCGCCGCGCTGAACGCGGGAGTCAACGTGATTTGCGAAAAGCCCATGGCGATGAACAGCTTTGAGGCTGAGGAGATGGCTAAAGCCGCTGAAAAATCGGGTAAACTGCTTATGATAGGCTTTGTAAGGCGTTTCGGGAACGATGCCGCCATATTAAAGAAGTTTATCGACTTCGGCTCGATGGGGGATATTTATTTCGCGAAAGCTACATATCTCCGCCGCAACGGCTGCCCCGGCAGTTGGTTCGGCGACAAAGCCTATTCGGGCGGCGGGCCGCTTATTGACCTTGGAGTTCACATCATGGACCTTGTGCGCTACCTCTGCGGCAACCCAAAACCGGTTTCAGCCTACGGCTTTACCTATGACAACCTCGGCTATAACCGCGCGGGGGGCGGCCAGAGCTGGTTGGCGTCCGGTTCAAGCGTGGTCAGCGGGTTTGAATATAACGTGGAGGACTTTGTGGGCGCCGCAATCAAGTTTGACAATGGTCTCACCATGAACATGGAGGCGAGCTTTAACCTTAACATTAAAAACGATACCGGCAGCATTGAGCTGTTCGGCACAAAAGCGGGCGCGAAAGTTGACCCGCATATCGAGCTTTTTTCGGATATGAACGGAATGCTCGTGGATATTAAGCCGGTCGGCAACACGTCTCTCTCGTTTGGCGGGCTGTTTGAGGGCGAGATAGAGCATTTTATCGAATGCGTGACAAAAGGGATTGCCTGCCGCGCCCCCGCCGAGGACGGAGTGACGCTTATGAAAATGATAGACGCCATTTATAAATCGGCAAAGACAGGCGAGCTTATAGCCATTAACTAAAGTATAAAACAAAAAAATGACCGCCAAAATTAAGCGGTCATTTTTTTATTTCACGATGAAAATTTTTTACTTTACGGTTACTTGAGCGCCAACTTCCTCAAGCTGTTTCTTTAATTCCTCGGCCTCTTCTTTCGAGACGCCTGTCTTCACGGGCTTGGGTGCGGAAGTTACAAGGTCTTTCGCCTCGCCCAGCGAAAGGCCGGTTATGTCCTTGACGGCTTTAATGACTTTAAGCTTTGCGGCGGCGTCAAAGCCGGTGAGCTCAACGTCAAATTCAGTTTTTTCCTCGGCGGCGGGGGCGGCGTCGGCGGGGCCGGCGGCGACCGCGACGGGAGCGGCGGAAACGCCGAACTCTTCCTCAAGCGCCTTGACTAAATCGGCGACTTCAAGTATTGTCATTGATTTTACTATTTCCAGTATCTGAGTTGTTTTTTCGTTTGCCATTTTTTTATTCCTCCTAAAAATATAACAAATTAAGTTTTAAAGTGTTGAAATGCCTGAGAAACTTCCGCCTATTCCGCGGTGGGAGAAACCTCCGGGGAGGATTTTTCCGCAATCGCCTGAAGCGCGTAGGCAAGGCGGTAAAGCGAAGACTGGAGCGAGCCTAACATCTTGCCGATGAGAGCCTCAAAGCTTGGGATCGCCGCCAAACTTTTTACGCCGTCGGCGTCGAGTATGTTGCCCTCCACAAAGCCGGCTTTGATTACAAAGTTTTCATGCTTTGAGGCGTAGGCGTTTAGTATTTTAGCGGCGGCGACGGGGTCGCTTTGCGAAACCGCAAGGGCTGTCATGCCCTCGAGGACTTCTTTCAGCTTACCGTACCCGATGCTGTCGCATGCCCGCGCCGTCAGGGTGTTTTTAACCACCGAATATTCGACGCCGGCTTTTCTCAGTTCCGCCCTCAGTTTGGTGTCGTCGCCGACTGTTATGCCTTTGTAGTCGACGATGACTCCCGCCACCGAGTTTTTTATCTTTTCGGCGAGGTCTGAGACGATTTTTTGCTTTTGTTCAAGAATTTTTGTGCTTGCCAAAAATTTCACCTCCGGGAAAATATGTCCGCGAGACTATATATTAGACTATAAATATAAGTCATATAAAAACCCCCGCGTTCCGGCGGGGGCATAAAAAGGCTGTCTTTTTAACTTTAACCTTAATTAATGTCCTCGGCCGGCGGCTTGTAGCCTTTAAACGCGCTTTTATAGCGTGCCAACTGTCTGCGAACGATTTTCTTGATTATTTATTCTTTTAATGTTTGTATATTGCTTTTTGCTTTCGCGAAGAGCATTTTACCACGCAAAGCCGCGCTTGTCAAGGAAAACTTGTATTTTTAAAAGACTTTTTCCTATAAAGTTAATTCCCAAAGTAAATTCCACAGTGGGATTTACGATGGAAGTTACATTGGGAAGGAAAATATAGTAGAATTAAGTCTGGGAAATATCCCACGAAAGG
>Ga0265294_10000475_pt1 | contig 53467 bp, 45 predicted proteins | sample MunlanPumphouse3_FD_192504 | JGI IMG/M metagenome (GOLD analysis project Ga0265294, IMG submission 192504) | Groundwater microbial communities from a municipal landfill in Southern Ontario, Canada - Pumphouse #3 | ecosystem: Environmental > Aquatic > Deep subsurface > Groundwater | place... | reverse complement strand
ATAGAGGATTATAGTAGCGGAGTTTCAAATGACAGGTAACGATGTACGCAGACAATTTCTTGAATATTTTAAAAAACATGATCACCAGGCGGTCAGAAGCTCATCCCTTGTTCCTTCAGATGATCCGACCCTTCTGTTTACCAACGCAGGGATGGTTCCGTTCAAGCGGGTGTTTCTCGGTGAGGAAAAGCGAAATTATGTGAGAGCCACATCGTCCCAGAAATGTGTACGGGCCGGTGGAAAGCACAATGACCTCGAAAACGTAGGCTATACGGCCAGGCATCATACTTTTTTCGAAATGCTGGGAAATTTTTCTTTCGGGGATTACTTCAAACAAAAAGCCATTGAGTTTGCATGGGATCTGCTGGTGAACGGGTACAAGCTGCCTGAAGACAAACTGTGGGTATCCGTGTATCTGGACGATGATGAAGCCTTTGACTTGTGGCATGACCATGTCGGCGTCAATAAGGATCGAATTGTACGGTTTGGGGAAAAGGATAATTTCTGGTCCATGGGAGATACGGGTCCGTGCGGACCGTGCTCGGAAATTATGATCGACCGGGGTGAGCAATACGGATGTGGCCGGTCTGACTGCCGGGTGGGCTGCGAATGTGACCGGTATCTTGAAATCTGGAATCTGGTGTTCATGCAGTTTAACCGGGATGAAACCGGAAAGCTGACGCCCCTGCCGAAGCCCAGCATTGATACCGGGATGGGGCTGGAGCGGATTGTGTCCGTGATTCAAAACGTGGATACAAATTATGAAACGGATTTGATCCTTCCCATCATAAAAAAGGCAGAGATACTGTGTGAAAAACGCTATGGGGAATCCCGGGAAGCCGATGTGGCCATGAAGGTCATCGCGGATCACAGCCGGGCAGCGGCGTTTCTTATTGGAGATGGCATTCTGCCATCCAATGAGGGACGCGGATATGTGCTTCGCCGGATCATACGAAGAGCGATTCGATACGGACGACATCTGGGTCTTAATCGATCATTTTTACATGAGACCGCCAACGTGGTATTTGATATCATGAAACCGTCGTATCCTGAACTTGCAGCTGCCTCATCGTTTATCACCAACGTGATTACCAATGAGGAAATCCGATTTTCGGAAACCCTGGATAACGGGTTGAAACTGCTCACTGACACCCTTGACAATTTGAAGGCCGGGGGCCAAAAGACAGTGCCGGGAGATATCATATTCAAATTGTATGACACTTTTGGATTTCCGGTGGATATAGTTCGGGATGTGGTCCGGGACAAAGATATGACCCTGGATATGGATGGCTTTGATGAGGCCATGGGTGTCCAGCGTGAAAAATCCAGATCCGTCATGACTTTTTCCAAAATCAGTGATGCCTACCGAAGCCTTTCCGCTCAGGGAATCAAACCTGAGTTTGTGGGCTATGACACGCTGTCATGCGAGGCCGGGGTGCTGTTGATCGTCGCGGACGGAAATGAAATCCGGATGGCCACCGAAGGCCAACAGATCGAGATTGTTACCGAAAAGACCCCGTTTTATGGTGAATCGGGCGGGCAGGTGGGGGATACGGGTGTTATCACCTCCGACGGCCTGCAGATCCGGATCACCGACACGATAAAGGATCCTACCGGATTGATTATTCACAGGGGAACGGTCGTGTCCGGTACGGCGGAAAAAGGTCAGCGTGTCACGTTGACCGTCGATGCGGAAAAGCGGGAGGCGATTGCCTGCAATCATACATCGACCCATATTCTGCATTCGGCGCTTCGCGAGGTGCTGGGCGATCATGTCAAACAGGCCGGATCTTATGTGACACCGGATCGGCTCCGGTTTGACTTTACCCATTTTTCCCAGGTGGATTCACAGGACCTGAATCGTATCGAAAGACTGGTCAATGAGCGCATCCGGCAGAATGTTCCGGCAGAGATAGTCGAGATGGATGCCGAAGCGGCATTCAAATCCGGGGCAACTGCCCTGTTTGAAGAAAAATATGGCGACAGGGTCAGGGTTGTTTCTCTGGCGCCGTTCAGTCGGGAGCTTTGCGGAGGCGTTCATATCAGCCAGACCGGGCATATCGGCCTGTTCAAAATTGTCAGTGAGTGCAGTGTGGCATCCGGTGTCAGGCGAATCGAGGCGATAACAGGTGATGCGGCACTGGCCAGTGTGCAGGAACAATCAGCCCGGCTCAATCATGTTGCCCGGTTGCTCAAAGAAAAACCCCAGGGCGTTGAACAGAAAATTGAAAAAATTCTGGCGGATCACAAAGCGTACGAAAAAGAACTGGAAAAACTGAAAGCTAAAATCGCCGCCATGTCTTCGGCCGGAGCCGATGACGATATCCGGACGATCAATGGAATCAACGTGCTGGTAAAAAGCGTGACGGTTGATAATCCGGCGGCGCTTCGCGATCTGGCCGACCGGCTCCGGGAGAAAATCAAATCCGGCGTTGTGGTTCTGGGCGCAACAGCCGGTCCGAAAGCCTTGTTGATAGCCGCCGTGACCCAAGACCTGACCCGTCGCTATCCGGCCGGGAAAATCGTAAAGCAGCTGGCCGGAATGGTGGGCGGCAGCGGGGGCGGAAGACCGGATATGGCACAGGCCGGCGGCACGCAACCCGGGAACCTGTCCCAGGCCCTTGAAAAAGCCTGCGAGATTATCGAAAGCATGTGAAAAAAGCAGGCCCAGTAAGCCGTATGCGGTAAAAAGTGATGAAGGGGGGGAATCCTGTCGTGTCGATTGGGTTACCCCCCTGTTTTTTTGCGTTGAGTTTTGATGAACCCGTAAAAAGTACCCACACCCGTCATTTCCGCGTAGATAAGAATACAGAACATGCTGAAATTACAGCATTTATTATTTTATGTGAATGACAAATGAGGGCTGAATATGATTTTTTACAAGGCCATCAGTTTTAAATATTGAACTTTTTAAGGCTGAAACTGCTGATCAAAAAAGACCGTTGATGGTTTCTGGGCAAGCGGCAGTTTATTCGCTATCGAATCCATCAAATCCGCTGTTGAATCCTCATCCAGCCACCAGTACCAGTAGGCGCTGGATTCATCGCCGAATTTGGAAAGAACGGTATCGGGCATGCCGAATTTTTTCCAGTAAAGCAGCCGGGTATAGTTGATATTCCAAAGCAGTACATAGGGAAAAGATTCGTAAATGAGCTGATCGATTTCCCGATTTATATCATTTCGTTGACGGATATCGAAAATTTCTTTCTGCTTTTCAACCAACGAATCAACCCTGGCGTTTTTAAAACCCGTAATATTGTTACCGCTTTTCCGGTCTGCTTCAGCCGATGACCACATGCCTTCCGGGTCCTTGAAAATTCCGGAGCTCCATGACGCCAGGGTCATCTGAAAATTAAATTCTTCCATATCCCGAACCCATGAGGCCCAGTCTTTTTTATCGATAACCAGTTCAATGCCGGCATCCTTGAGATCTTCGGCATAGATGGATAAAAATTTTTCAAAGGAGGCATCCCGGGTTAAAAACTTGAATGAAAAGCGGGTACCGTTTTTTTCAAGATATCCGGTTTTCGGATTTGCCACCCAGCCGGCTTCTGTCAGGAGTTTTCGGGCCTGGGCTTTATCCACCCGGATGACAGGGTTTGGACAGGGATGGTCCTTGTCATACAGGTCTTCAAAGTAAGAGCGGTGAAGAAAATACTGGCTGTACATTAATGTGGTGTTCATTTTTTCCCTGTCCAGCAACAGCGCCATGGCTTTTCTGACCCGCAGATCGTCAAAAGGGGGGGTGCGCATGTTCATGGCAAAGCCCTGAAAACCAACGGGCCGCTGGTTATGGATTTTCTGTTTGATGATCCAGTTGTGGATGAATTTTTCACCCTGGGTTTCATTGATCCAGATCCGGGACGTATAGATGGGAAACAGATCGATCTGGCCTTTTTTGAATGCTTCAAAGGCGTTTTCCCTCTCGGCAAAAAATTTGAATTTCATGGTTTGAAAATTTCCGGTCCCCCGGGTTCTTTCAGCATTTCTCAGCCACCAGTCATCGCGCCGTTCCAGCGTGATGAACAGCCCCTCGTTGGTTTCGCCCAGTCGATAAGGGCCTGATACAACAGGAAATTCGAAGTTAATCTTGTTGAAATCCTTTTTATCAAAGGCCTTGCTGCAGAGAATATGAAATCCGCCGGCAGATCCAAGGTTCTGCCAGTGCACATCCCGGGCGGTAAACCGGATGGTATGCGAATCGATGACTTCGGGAGGATAGAACCGCTGCATGCTCACTTTGTGCGGCCCGGTCAGATTCTTCGGGTTCATGATCACGTCATATGTCCATTTGACATCTTCGGCGGTTATGGCGGTGCCGTCACTCCATCTGGCCTGTTTATCGATAAAAAATGTGAAGGTTTTTTTATCCCCGGAAATGGACCACTGCCGGGCAAGACCGGGTTCATAGGCCAGCGTTATCGGATGCATGTTGAGCAGGGTTTCATACATGGCCCCGAAAATTTCAGCAGAAAGGACATTGTTATCCAGGTAATAGTTGAGACTCTTGGGATACTGACCCGCGAATACGGAAATCTCACCACCGGGCACGGCTTCAGGATCGGCAAGTGGATTGTATCGATCCGACCAGTCTTTTCCGGGGAACATTTCATCTGCCTGCACGCAGGGGCTCAGCAGGAGGATTAAAATCACGATGATGATGCGTTTCATGGGTTCTCCTGTTCGTCAGAGCACGGGCTATATTTTTTTGAGCACGTCCATCATGGTAAACACCTTACCCCGTTCACCCCGCTGCACTTTGTGATGCAGATATTCGGCGGCATCGAGGATGCCTCTGGCATAGACATCGCGTCCGTTGATATTGTGGGTAAATTCGAATTTGACGGTGTTGTCTTCGGAAACGACCGTATAGGTATGCCATGCATGTCCTTTGAGATAATCCTCCGGCACGCCCCAGACCGATTTCTGGATTTCCGGATCCCGTTCCTTGATGATCTGATTTTCTGAAAAATCAATTCCCAGTTTCTGAAACGAGGCCACAACGGCTTTTGCCGTCCCGCTGGTGTCAGCCTTGCCCTTCTGGTGGCTTTCTTTCACCTGCAGGGTATAGCCCCTGAACAGATCCGGAAATGATCGGGCAGCATATTCCATCATGGCCTGAAAGGCGACAATCTGCTTGGCCATATTGGGCGCAATGACAGCCGGAATATCAGATCCGATCACGGTATCTTCCAGATGTCTGCGGTCACCTCCGGTAGTGCCCATGACAAACGGCAGTTTCCATTTTCGGTAAAATTCGGCGTTAGCATTGACCGCGGAGGGATGTGTAAAGTCAATGCTGATAAAACAGCCTTCCTTTTTTAAAATTTCCGGAATGAGTTCGTCCCTGAGATGGGGCTGAATCAAACAGATCGGAAGATCATCAAGCCGATATTCGGTTTCAACGATTTCCGGCCCGGTCAGAGAATACCCGATGAGGTCAAACCGGATATCCTTTTGAACGTGCTGTATTAAATTTGTCGCGATATTTCCCGGGATGCCGTTTACCATCAATTTGATTGTATTCATAAGTATGGAGCTCCTGATATGTTAAGTCTGAAAGAAAAAGATGCAGAAAACTGAAAAAATATCTGATCTGTGCTTATTGGATTAATGGGTTCCCCGCTGAATCGTTTGTTTGATTTGTTCTGCAAGCGTTTTCAACCGTGGAAATTCTGGAATCTGATCAGTTGAAAGATGTTCGGCTAACGTAAGGGCCGCTGTCGGGATGTATTGTTCAAAGTGTATCTTTTTTTTGATACGGGATAAAAAACCAAAAGCGGCGAGAATCTGAAGGTTCCGTGTGATACAGCAATAGTGATATCCTTTTCTGAAGTTATCCCGGCAAACGGGTATCTGTGAGTTCAGCGACCGGAGATAGTAATCGAAGAGCCGGTGGCGGACCGAGCCGGGCAGCGTCACATATGGATCATTCAGCAGAGAGGCGATGTCGTACTGGATCGGTCCGATTCTTCCTCCCTGAAAATCAATAAAATAATTTTGCCCCTGCTGCGTCACCATAATATTTCTGCTCTGCATGTCCCTGTGCATAAAGCCGGGTACCGAAAATTTGAGCGTATTGTCGGCAAGATTTTCAAATTCATTCCACACATCTTCGACACGTATATTCAGACCCAGATAGCCATTGACGAAGGCCTCGATAAAATAGCGGCATTCATTTTCAAGAATGACGCCGCGGTCATATTCAGCGGTCTGCCAGGCCCATGACGGGTCAAACCCGTCTGCCGCGTGAACGGACATAAGAATCAACTGATCGATTACTTCATGGTAAATCGATATGACCGTTTGCATATTGCGGGTCTGACGAACCACCGCCTGAAGATTGATATCCCCCAGGTCTTCGACAAAAACAAGGCCGGAAAACATATCATGAAGAAAGATCTCCGGCACCCGAACCTGTTTTTCAAGCAGATGGCGACCGATCGAAATGTATGCGCCAATTTCGGATGGGCTGTTTTTAACGCCGATTCCATGGTCTGCAATGATCAGAGACCGGTTGTCATGTCGGATGCGGTACCAGTTCCGGTCTGATCCGTCTCCTGAAAGCGGGGTGATGTCCCATCGTGAAAGAACTGTATGGCAGACAGCCGGCGGGTCATCGGCCGATTGCGCAGGACCGGACCGGTTGAAGGCTTCAGGGGCCATGTGATCGATTGCTGCCTGCCGGTATCGAACCGGTGTTCCGATATCCCGCCAGTACGGATGATGGGCGATGAAGGCTTTGACCTTGTTGCCACGGCATATCAAATTCCGGTAAGCATCGATGATGCTGGAAAATCCTTTGTCCGGTATGGCATCCAATACGGCCGGATCAAGCACCTGGATACCGGTAAATGCCGATAAACGGTTTCCCGGCAACCGGGGGGCAGAAGGGGTCTGATCATCAAAGCCGGTTATGAAATCGTTTTGATCGATGGCGACAGTATTGAATTCGGGATAATCGTGCATCACCATGGTGACGGGATGAGGATGGTGCAAATGGAAATCATATACCGCCTTTAAATCAATATCGGTAATGATATCGCTGTTGATCACCATCAACGGCTGAAGATCCCAGAAATCAGAGATATTTTTAACGGCGCCTCCGGTCCCCAATATATCCGGCTCATAGCGGGTAACCACCGGCACAGAATAACGTTGTGTTCCAATAAAGGCGTCTATCTTCCGGTGAAGATGATGCGTATTGATCATGATGGCACAGCAGCCTGCCCTGATCAGCTTCTGAATCATGAGATCCAGAACAGGGCGCCCGTTTACAGGAAACAGAGGCTTTGGGATATGATCAGTAAAAGGCCGCAGCCGTGATCCGAAACCTGCGGCAAGTATTAAAGCTTTCATAGGTATGGGCTTACAGACAGTTTAAATATGTTTCAAAAGCGGTTAAATAATATTCAATCTTTTCTTTGTCTTCGGCACCTTTAATTCCGATGCTTGTAAAAAAATCAATGGCATTTTGAAAGTTGACTGTTGACAGGGCTTCTTTTCGTTCGATTTCGTTGCGTTTATAGTACCGGTTGCCTTTTGCCTGGATTTTTTTCATCCGGTCTTTTGAATCTATCGAATTTCTGGGATACTGTCTGTAAATATTTAATACAATCCAATACGATTCAAAATAAGTCTTTAAAAAAGTACCGAATATTTTCAGCTTTCTGAATCCCACGGATGTTAAATTGTAGGTGTCGGGCATTGTGGGATGAGGCATCAATACGGCATCATCGATAAACGCCTTGATGGCTTTTCTGATAACGGTTTCCGGTGATTGATCCGGATGATAGGTAAATTCATTTTGAAACAATTTTTTGAGAAAATTATAACCGGGCAGGAGATCGGCTGAAGAAAACTGAAATGCATCTTTTTCGATGATAGCCAGCGCGGTAAACGCTGCTGGAACAAAAAAAGCGATACAGTTGTTTTTGTAATATTCAATCAGCGGTCGCTTGCTTTCATTGACTTTGAAAAAGATATCGGCCGCGGTGTCATCCTTATGGGGTGAAATCTGTTCGATAAACTTTCTCTGCGCGAAGGATTCTATCGCATGCTCTATCGCGGTTTCCTGATCCATGACAAGCGTGTCCGCTATGATCACGTTTCTGGAATACAGAAACGTGATGTAGGTATCGATCTGAAATTTTAATTGCTCACGAGAAAACCGATTCTTGGGGGAGTTGAGCAATGCACTGGCCAGCAGTCCGAACGGGGTGACAACCGTGACGCTGTTGATGGCATTAATGAGTCGGCAGCCCAGATCTCTGCATACGGCATTTTGCTCTTTGGCGGACATCTGGTGAATCGACAGGTTGTTCCGGGAAAGCAGTGCATTGAATGAAATCGGGTCGTTAAACTTTATGTAGATTCTTCCATACCGTCTGTGCAGGAGTTTTCTGGCTTTAAACACCTGCCACAGGCTTTCGGCCTCTTTTTGTCCCCCCTCGATTTCATGAAGATAGGATGATTCTTCCATTACTCTGTCATAGCCGATATATATCGGCACAAAAATCATGTCATCACAGGCCCCCTGTTTGAACGCATTGATCAGCAGCGTCAGCAGTCCCAGTTTGGGCAGGGTCAATTTTCCGGTCCGGCTTCTTCCTCCTTCAATGAAAAATTCGATATTGAATCCTTCTGCAAGCAGCTGATGAATGTATTCAGAAAACACCTTTGCATACAGGACAGCGCCCCTGAAGGTTCTTCGGATGAAAAAGGCCCCTGCGCTTCGGAACAGCGCCCCCATCGGCCAGAAAGACAGGTTCTTGCCGGCGGCAATCATGGGGCATGGCATATCGTTTTTGTGAAGGACGTAAGACAAAATGATATAGTCCAGATGGCTTTTATGGCATGGAATGAGGATTAAAGGTGCTTTGTGAGACATGCTTTTGACTTTTTTGAGCACGTCATCGTTAATCGAAATACCTTCGAACAGGGAATTTAACAGCCATGAGACCAGCACTGAGGCTGTTTTTATAATGGATATGTTATACTTGGCCGCGATTTCTTCAAGATAGGCGTCGGCTTTCTTGTGAACTTTATAAATGGGAATATCACGTTTTTTCGAGTATTGTTCCATATATTTCCGGAGCCGGTCACTGGTCAGAATATTCTCTTTGAGTTCTTCTCTGGATTTAAGTACCGGTCCGATAATGCTCTGGCGGTGCCGATTGATCTGGGCCATGAGGTGTCGTCTCAAGGAAAATGACACATGCTCGATCCCGAGGTTGCCGTTTTCCGCACGGCGGACGAAATTTTGCAGGTTCACCGGTTCAGATATTTCCACAAACACGGTGCCCGGATTTTTAAACATGGCAACAAGGCGCCGGATGCTTCCGGGCATTTCTTTGCTGCCAAATATGATATCAAGGACAGAAGGCGTTGAGTGATGGGGCTTTTTCCCAAAAAACATGATTTGAGGAATGATATATATCGGTCGATCCAGTGAGCGCTGCATATCGATCAGGTAACGGATCGGATCGACCCTGGCCTTTACAAACCGTCGGTGGCCCCCCTTTTTTTCCAGTAAAGATACCAGCGCAATACGGCCGGAGATCAGCTCTTTTTGGATGTAGCCGCTTTTATATGGATCAGGCCACTTCCGGTTTTGTCTGAAATAGTCGATATGGGCCAGAAGCATTTGAAAAATACGGGATACGGGTTGCCATGCAATGGATTGATAATCCAGCCCTATTTCCGGAAAAGGGAGTTTGTCGGCTTTGTAGCGGGTATGGTAAAAAAGAAATTCGAAATAACTCTTGTATTGATTGGTATAAACGATAACAGCATTCTCGGGTAAATTGCTCAGGATGGGGGTCTGATCTTTATTGAGGCGGATGCCGGAAAAAAACAGTTTGAGGATTTGTTCTGAAATCATGCCGAGATTTTTCGGCAGATAGCAACTGTAATGGTCATGTGTCCCTCTCAGGGCAGCGTTGACCCAGTCTTGAATTTTAATTTTCAGCTGTGACCATAACGATATCATGAATGCAATCCATATTGCCTTTAGATGATGATTCCATAAAACTCAAATAATTACATAGTGCCCATCCGCGGTCTGTTTTTTTCCATGGGAGCCATGCTCAGATTTTAATCTTTAAAATACCCCATGTATTCGTGCGGTTAAAACCTCTCCCTTCCTTTGAGCCAAAAAAAATACACGATTTCCGAATGGAATCTATGGGCTTGATCATAACTGTGGCCATAACATCGTGAGGACCGTCCCGGCCGTTCCCGGCATCCCCCCGTATCGGCCTGGAGAAGCCGGCAACGGCCGGGACTTCGAAACTACACGTAAGAGAATATGGCCGCAGTTATGAACAAGCCCGAATCTATCTAAACCATCCACGTTAATAAAAATATAATGTATTTGCAATACGAAATTGATTTGAACTTCGTTCAAAGGTGCCACGTTGTTCGCAGCAGCGGATAAAATGAAACCCGCACTTTGCCGCATCATTGTTTAATCCCATGCGCTTGGCATATCCGCACGATGTCGTCAGCGGTGGCTGAAATCCGTAATATATGAATACTGCCTGAACGAAAACTGCAGAACGATCTGATTTTTGAACGTTGACAAAATTTTAATCAGCAAAATATTGAATGCGCTCATATGGTTAATTTTTTATGCGTCGAATTATAAAAAGGCTGTCCTGTTTTCCGGATCGAAAAACGGTATTAAGTTCAAACAAAATCTAATATTTTTTACTCATTAAATCTTATTAAATACCATTGAAGCCCGGCTGCCCTGATGCCCGGTTTTCTTCATAGAATTTTAAGCTTGCGTTACCAAACACGTTGTGTTATTTCCTTAAAAACACTTTTTGTAAGAATTGCGAATATATCTATTTGAAAATGTTATTGAAAAATGAATTCTGATTCGGGGGATTCTATAAGTCTTTATTTCCGGGATTCGTTTTCCAGATGCACAAAAGCCGTGCAGGTTTTCCATTGTTTATAAGATTTTTGCCGCGGTGGCCGATTTCAGGTTGACTGTTGCAAGATTGGTGTATTTAATTGTAGTGTATTCGAATGAAACCCCGGCCAATTTCTAATTGGCAGTTCTCCTTCGGGTACTGAATAAACCCGCCCCTTCCGTTGAAAGGATTGCTTCGGTTTTTTATGGTGGGCAGAATTGTCTTGACAGTACAAACCTCTTTAAGGTTAAAATTTTAGTGCAGGCGGGCATGAAAATAAATGCGTGTGCCAGAGGCCCCTGCGAAGTGGCGGCATTTTTGGACTTTTTTAAATTGATTATATAGAATCAAGACTTCAATTTTAGTTAAAGGAGGATACTTATGAAGACATTGATCGGTGGGGCAGTGGGTGCCGTGTTGGGTATTATTGGTCTGGTGATATGGTGGAAGCCGTTTCTTCAGCTCTTAGCCGGTGCTATCCCCGTCATGCTGTTATTAGGAGGCGCACTGGCTATTTATCTTGGTTTTGATGAGCTGAAGGATACCTGGAAAAAAGATGAGCCTTCGACTGAGCCTTCAGTGGAAACCGAGGAAGTTGAAAGATATAAAAAAGAAATCGAAGATCTTAAGAAGGAAGTCGAAACGTTGAAAACAGAGAAATAAGATACGTTTCTGATTGAAATAAAGCCCTTCGCTGCAACGCGTGAAGGGCTTTTTGTTTTTTCCCGGGTGGGAAAAACGCCTCAGTCGTGAGTCCTCAGTTTCCCATTTTTTCAGTACAGGTAAAATTTTTTGCTTGTATTGATGAACTGATCAAGCTCTGGTTGCCATGATGCCTCAATGTCATCGATGTCATCCCCCCGTTCGATCCGGGTTCGGATGTGTTGGCCTCCGAGGATCAAATCGATGGGTAACCGTTCAAATTCATATTCATACGGGGGCTGCTTCCATGAAAAGTCGTTTTTGAAGCCGGCAATGATGGCATGGAGCAGCTTGAGGCTGGTTCGATAGGGATGATACAGATACGGATCGGTTATGTGAATTTGAAAACCGTTGCATGCACAGTTTTGCCATTTGTTGGATGTTGGTTCAAATACGGTTTTCCTGAGGATTGCCCCCGGTATAGTTCCTTTCAGATTGTTGAGCAGGGTTTGAGTATCAATGAATGGAGCTCCGAAGGTCTCAAAGGGCTGCGTGGTTCCACGGCCTTCGGATATGTTGGTCCCTTCCCACAATACCTGTCCGGGATAAACCCTGGCGGATACCGGTGTGGGTAAATTGGGGGATGGCGCGACCCAGGGCAGGCCGGAGTCTTCAAAATACATATGTCTTTTCCATCCGCTCATGGGGATGACATCCAGCTCACAGCCGATGCCAAAGTGATGATTGAACAGCAGACAAAGTTCTCCGATGGTCATGCCGTGACGCATGGGTATTGGAAACCGGCCGACAAAAGACCGACAATCCGGTGAAAGGCAGTTGCCTTCGATCATGCAGCCGGTGACCGGATTGGGTCGATCCAGAACGAGTACTCGGGTGCCGAACGTTTTTGCGGCTTCCATGCAGTACGATACCGTATGAATAAAGGTGTAGACACGTGTTCCAACATCCTGAAGGTCGATGATCAAAACATCGACCGGTTTTATCATCTGTCTGGTAGGGATACGGGTCTTGCCGTAAAGACTGTATACCGGTATGTTCAATGTCTGATCGGTAAAACTGTCCGACTCGATCATATTGTCCTGCTTTTCGGCATGGAAACCGTGCTGGGGTGAGTACAGCGCCGTTAACTGTTCCGGAAACATTCTGTGTATTAACTGGCTCGCATGACGGAATTGACTGTCGATCGAAGCCGGGTTGCACAGCAATCCGATTTTTTTACCCTTTAGCCATTCGGGGGGCGATTCAATCAGCCTTTCAAGCCCGGTTTGTACCTTCATTAGCCGTCTCCGTAATATAACCCCCATCGTTGCATAAACAAAATGATGAAAAATAAAAATAAACTCATGCTCAATTGCAACGCGGGAGGGTAACTTCAATTTAAAATTGGTAAAAAATTAAACCGTTTTTATCAGATTTTCGTCAGAAATCAAAAGATTAATTCGCAAGGACAGTTATCCGGGATGAGAGAAGCCCATCCGGCCCCATCCAATATGATTGGGCAAGGACTAAATATCTATTTGAAAAAACTTGACAAACGTTATATTTGGAATTAAAAGTCAAGTTGGCTCATTCCTGCCAGGGTATATTGGTAATATAATCTCAACATTATGATAACGTGTATGGTGTTGAAGGAGCGACAGCTGAAAATCAGCTGCCGGACTTGTTGTACCTCTTATTATTATCGTCAATGCCGGTCTGGCACTGATATACGTTTAATAAGGGCCGAGGCCTTAAATGGGCAGTTGGTATTAAAAATAGTGGAATTTGATCTAAAAGGAATTGTGATCATCGCAGGCAATTACGGAAGCGGAAAGACCGAAGTTGCTGTCAATCTTGCTATGAACCGCAAGCGCGCCGGGATGGATGTCAGAATTGCCGACCTTGATCTGGTTAATCCGTATTTTAGAACCCGGGAAGCCCGGGGGGTGCTGACGCAATTGGGTATTGATGTGGTTTTGCCGCATGAAAAATATCTGAATGCGGATTTGCCGATGCTTGTACCCGAAATTTCAGGTTTGATTCGTCAACCCGGTGAATTGGCGCTGCTGGACCTCGGAGGAGATGATGTCGGAGCGACCGTTCTTGCCTCTCTGGCGGATGCATTTAAAGACCGTCAGGTTCACATGCTTCAGGTTGTCAATCCTTTTCGACCATTCACAGACAGCATCGAAGGCTGTTTAAACATCAGGGCCGAAATTGAAAAGGCGTCCAGACTGACTGTGAGCGGGATTATCGGAAACGCCAATCTGATTGACGAGACAACCGTCGATGATATTTATAAAGGATATGATTTTGTGACATCCTTATCGGAACGCAGTGGGCTGCCCCTTAAGTTTATCACTGCCGCCGTTGAACTCCTGCCTGTGATTGATACCAAACTTTTTTCCTGCCTGGTTCTGCCTATACATCGACAACTTGTCCCTCCATGGAAAAAGCCCGCAAGAGTTGGGACGGAACATTTAATACTTCATTAGAATCATTCAGAGATAACAGCAAAGGGTCTCATCTGATCCATAGAGAGGAGCATTGGTCTATGGCTTTTAACTATAGTATTGATAACGACAGGTGCAAAGGATGCGGGTTGTGTATTTCCGTATGTCCTAAAAATGTATTGGAAATTTCAAGCCAGGTCAATATGAAGGGGTATTTTCCGGTTTATCAGGCCAGACCGGGGGATTGCATTTTTTGTACGGCTTGCTGCATCATGTGTCCCGACGTTGCCATCACGATTACCGAAACAGCAGATGATGCCGTTGAGCAGGAATAAAGGGAGGATACCATGGGCAAGATATTAATGAAAGGAAATGAAGCGATCGGTGAAGCAGCGATCAGAGCGGGCGCTCTTCATTATTTTGCTTATCCGATTACCCCTCAGTCTGAAGTTGCAGAGTATCTGTCCCGGCGGATGCCCGATGTCGGAGGTGTTTTCCTTCAGGGTGAGAGCGAAGTTGCGGTCGGCTATATGCTGTTTGGCGCTTCCGGTTGCGGGGTGAGGGTGTTTACCTCTTCATCGAGTCCGGGAATCAGCCTGATGAGCGAGGCTTTGAGCTTTATTGCATCGGCCGAGTGCCCTGCCGTTTTTGTCAATATCGTTCGCGGCGGGCCCGGGCTGGGGGGGATACTCCCATCTCAGGGCGATTATTTTCAGGCTACCAAGGGCGGAGGACATGGAGACTATCATCTGCTGGTGATGGCCCCTTCCGGGGTTCAGGAAGCCGTTGAGATGGTCATGATGTCGTTTCCGCTCGCGGAAAAATACCGGAATCCGGTGATGATACTCGGAGACGGATTAATCGGCCAGATGATGGAGCCGGTTGAATTCCCGGAGCATCTGGTGACCGAGCCCAGCAATAAGGACGATTGGGCTACCAACGGAATGGATACCCGCCGGCGCACTGATGCCAATGTGGTCAAATCCCTGTTTCTGGACTCCGATGAACTCAATAATCACAACCTTCGCCTGAAAGCCAAATATGACCGGATGAAACGCGAGGATGTCAGATTCGAAGCCTATAATACGGCATCCGATTACAAGGTACTGATCGTCAGCTACGGCACCATGAGCAGGGTATGTAAAACGGCGATTGATCAGTTGAAAGACGAGGGAATCGAGGTCGGCATGATAAGGCCTCAGACCCTTTTCCCTTTTCCGGAAGAAGCAATTCATGATGCGGCTGCCAAAGACAGCTGTGAAGTGGTTGTCAGTATTGAAATGAGTATGGGGCAGATGGTTGAGGATGTCGAACGCTGCGTCAGGGGGAAAAAACCGGTTCGATGGTACGGATCATGCGGTGGCGATGTGCCGTCTCCGGAAGAAATCATGGAAGTTGTAAAGACGCTTTAATCGAAATTGCCGCCGAGGCGGCTGTTCATGGTGGCGGCGACCGTGAGGCCGTTTGTTTCATGCGCTGACAGTGATGAGAATATCGCGTTTTCAATTCAACAATAGTTTTGTTAAATCCTGATGATTACATTGACCGGTTAAGACAGATAGCGGTGGAATCATCAGAAGTTATCCTGATAAAATGCAAGGAGCAGATAGAATGGCAAAAACGTTTGCAAAGCCGAACGTCCTGACGGATCGAGATACACATTATTGCCCGGGTTGCACGCACGGGGTGGTTCATCGACTGGTGGCCGAAGTGATTGACGAGCTGGGAATTCGAGGGCGAACGGTTGGAATTGCACCGGTAGGGTGTGCGGTATTCATATATAATTATATTGATGTTGATTTTCAGGAGGCGGCTCACGGTCGAGCGCCGGCGATGGCTACCGGCATCAAGCGTTGCCGGCCTGATTTGATGGTGTTTACCTATCAGGGAGATGGGGATCTTGCCAGTATCGGAATGGGCGAGATCGTGCATGCGGCAAATCGCGGAGAAAAGATTACGACGATTTTTGTCAATAATGCAGTTTACGGCATGACCGGCGGACAAATGGCCCCTACGACCATGCCGGGCCAGAGAACCACAACCTCTCCGTTTGGCAGGGATGTCGAGCAGAGCGGTATGCCGATTCAGATGGGTGAACTGCTGGCGTCGCTGAAAACGCCTGCCTACATATCCAGGCAGACGGTGATTAAACCCAAATATATCATCAAGGCCAAAAAAGCCATTAAAAAGGCGTTTACATATCAGCTTGAAGGCCGATGCTTCAGCCTGGTTGAGGTGGTAAGCACATGTCCGACCAACTGGGGAATGACACCGGTTGAATCGGTTAAATGGGTGGAGGAAACCATGCTGCCGTATTATAAACTGGGTGATATCAAACTACCGGATTAATTGAGGAGACTGATATGCAGACTGAAGTGATATTTGCCGGTTTTGGCGGACAGGGTATATTGTTGAGTGGTAAACTTCTGGCGTATGCGGCCCTTGAAAAAGGCTACGAAGTCGCATGGGTTCCTTCTTACGGTCCGGAGATGCGGGGGGGCACTGCCTACTGCTCGGTGGTGATCAGTGACCGGGTCATCGGTTCCCCGATCACCAAAACACCGCAGCATCTGGTTGCCATGAATCTGCCATCCCTGCAGAAGTTTGCCCCTGCCGTCAAGCCGCATGGCGTGATACTGATCAACAGTTCGCTGATTCCCGGCGAATCTTCAGGCAGAGATGATGTGGATGAACTTTATGTGCCGGCCACGGGCATTGCCAAGGGCCTGGGGAGCGTTAAGGTGGCAAATATAGTTGCGCTTTCTGCTTTTGTTGCGCGAAGCGGTATCGTGGATTTTGAATTGATTGAAAAGGCGGTTCGAAAAGAATTTGCTAAAAAAGAAAAATTTATGCCCATGAATATGGAAGCGATTCGACAGGGTCGTGAAGCAGCTGTTTCTGCCTGAAACAGGGTGGATCAAAAAATCTGCCGGCCTCCCCTCCATTAAAAAGGCAATGCGCACCGGAAGAGATTAATACGATCGAAAAGAGCGACAGAATTATATGAAAACACATATTAATGATTATATCCTGAAAATAAAGCCTTATTTGCCCGGAAAGCCGATGGAAGAACTTGAAAGGGAATACGGGATTGCCCGTTCCATCAAGCTGGCTTCGAATGAAAACCCTCTGGGACCAGCGCCAAAGGCTCTGGCCGCCATTGAAAAATCACTTTCAAGACTCAACCGGTATCCGGATGGCAGCTGCTATGATTTGATACATACGTTGTCTCAGCGTTTGAATACGTCTCATCAGCAGATTGTATTGGGAAACGGGTCAGATGAAATTATCACCATGCTGTCCAAATTGCTCCTGTCCCCGGGATGCGAAGCGATCATCCCGCAGCCCTCGTTTTTAATTTATGATATTGCGGTACGCTGCTGCGGTGCAACGTCGGTTTATGTTCCACTGAAGGGATTTTCCATCTGCTTGAAGGATATTGAACGCCGTATTTCTTCAAAAACCCGGATGATTTTTTTGTGTAATCCAAACAACCCGACGGGTACCATTATCCGGAAATCGGATTTTGATGATTTTCTGGCAGCGGTTCCCCCCGGGGTCGTAATCGTGATCGATGAGGCATATGTCGAATTTGTCAGAGATCCTCAATGTTTATCCGGTATTGATTACCTTGACAGCGGGAAAAATATTGTTGTCCTTCGGACCTTTTCCAAGGTGTATGGGCTCGCCGGTCTCCGCATCGGTTATGGTGTAATGCCAGAGCAGCTGGCAGAACTTGTAAACCGGATACGGCTGCCGTTTAATGTCAATTCTCTGGGACAGGTGGCTGCCATGGCAGCGCTGGAGGATAAAGAATTTTTTGAAAAAACGCTTCGTCTGGTTCACGGGGAATTGGATTTTCTGTATGCGTCACTGGATAAAGCAGGGGTTGATTATTTTCCGTCCCAGACCAATTTTTTTCTCATCGATGTCCGGAAAAATGCGGATGAGGTATACGAACAGCTTCTCCGCCATGGTGTGATTGTCCGCTCCATGGCCTCGTACGGTTATCCGGAATATATAAGGGTGACGGTCGGACTTCACGAGGAAAATGTACGGTTCATCCGGGCGCTTGAAAAAGTTATGTCATGAAAAAGCTTGTAATCACCATCGATGGCCCTGCCGGCGCCGGCAAATCGACTGTCAGTAAAATTCTGGCCGTGAGGCTGGGCTATCGATATATTGATACCGGCGCTTTATATCGGGCTGTCGCCTATGAGGCAAAGCGTTCGGGTGTCAATCCGGATGATCAGGACGATGCACTGGAATATGTATGCCGTCATCTCGATATAAAATTTGTGTCGGAAAAAAATGGACAGCGTCTGATAGTCAATGGCTCAGATATCACAGACTTTATTCGGACGCCTGAAGTCACGATGTTGTCATCGGCTGTGTCTGCACGGGCGGTCGTCAGAAAATATCTGTTCGATCTTCAGAGAGAGATGGGAAAAGGCAGGGGGGCCGTGTTCGAAGGAAGGGACATGGGAACGGTTGTGTTTCCGGATGCAGACATCAAATTTTTTCTGGATGCCGCAAGTCATACCAGGGCATTGAGGCGTTTTAATGAATTAAAATCTCAACCAGCCATAAATCTTGAGAAAGTTGAAAGAGATATCCTGAGAAGAGACCATAATGACAGCACTCGAAATCTGGCGCCGTTGATTCCCGCGCAGGATGCTGTCATCATAGATTCGACAGATCTGAATGCTCAGCAAGTCGTAGAGCATATGATTTCTTATATTCGTATGCGCCTTGTTGAAGGACTGGAAGATTAGCTGAGTGAACGTGACGATTTTGTTTGCGGATGGCAGTACATGAAGTGTTCACCCGGAAATGGCTGTTTTCCCTTTTGACTCAGACAAAGTGCACCGGCAATAGTGCTTCTCGGTCCGCCCGCAGGGCGCTGATCCAAAAAACTATCCTGTTTCCGGATTGACACTGTCTACAAAACAGATGTAGAAGATTTCTTAAAGATGGTTTGACACGATGATGCGTATATGATAATTTTGTCAAATTGCAGTATAGCAGTATATTTTATCAGGCCAAGGGGGAAGTGGATTTCATGGAAAATTTTATAGAAAACAGTTCAATTGATTCACCAGATCAATCAGGGGATGCCGAAACTGATGTTTCGGTACAGAAAGAAGACCTGATGCCTATCTCTTCAGATATTGATTCATCTGAGCAGAAAGAATCTGAAATTTCTGGGGATTTAGAAAATCTGATGGATTTATACGAAGAAAGTTTTAAAAAATTTGCCGAAGGCGAAGTCGTTACTGGCAAAATCATTTCTGTCGATAAGGAATATGTGGTAGTCGATATCGGTTACAAATCCGAAGGGCAGATATCCGTTCGTGAATTCTATGATGACGAAGGGAACATGACCGCCAAACTCAACGATAGCGTGGAAGTCATGGTTGAATGGTGGGATGACGAAGAGGAAGTTGTCGTTCTTTCCAAGGAAAAGGCTGCTAAGATCAAGGTCTGGGAAGAAATCAAGAAGGCTTACGATGAGGACGGAACGGTTGAAGGGATTATCGTTAACCGCGTTAAGGGCGGTTTTTCTGTAGATGTGGGTGTTGCGGCATTTCTGCCCGGATCTCAGGCAGACCTTCGTCCCATCCGGAATCTGGATGAGATGGTGGGGAAAACCTATACATTTAAGATTTTAAAATATAACCGAAAGCGCAGCAATATCGTCCTGTCAAGGCGTGCTATCCTTGAAGCTGAGAGAGAGTCCAAACGTACTGCCACCCTGGCGGCAATCGAAGAGGGCAAAGTTGTTGGCGGCACGGTTAAAAATATTACCGAATATGGTGTGTTTGTCGATCTTGGCGGTGTGGACGGGCTTTTGCACATTACGGACATCTCCTGGGGCCGTGTAAAGCATCCGTCGGAATTGTTTGAGGTCGGTGATAAAATCAATGTCAAGGTGCTGAACCTGGACGTTGAAAAAGAACGGGTGTCTCTCGGTATTAAACAATTGACCGAAGATCCCTGGCTGATGGCATTTGAAAAATATCCGGTCGGAGCGCATGTGACCGGAAAAGTAGTCAGCCTGACGGATTATGGCGCATTTGTGGAACTGGAAGAAGGCGTGGAAGGCCTGATCCATGTTTCAGAAATGTCCTGGACGCGAAAGGTCCGTCATCCTTCAAAAGTGGTTTCGGTCGGCGATATCATCGAATCCGTTGTACTGGATATCAAGCCTGAAAACAGGCGGATTTCTCTGGGCATGAAGCAGGCGACCCAGAATCCATGGGATCTGATCAGCGACAAGTATCCTGTTGGAACAACGATTGAAGGCAAAATTAAAAATATTACCGATTTCGGTCTTTTTATCGGTATCGATGAGGGAATTGACGGATTGGTTCATATCTCCGATTTGTCATGGACGAAGCGGATCAAACATCCTTCCGAAATATATAAAAAGGGAGATGTGGTTCAGGCGGTCGTTCTGGATATTGAAAAAGACAATGAGCGATTTTCTCTCGGCATCAAGCAGCTTCAGCCGGATCCCTGGAAGAGCGTTGCAGAACGGTATCAGGTCGGATCGGAAATCACGGGTAATGTGACGAACGTTACGGATTTTGGCGTATTCATTGAACTGGAAGAGGGTATTGAAGGATTGGTTCATGTCTCTGAAATCAGTAAGGAAAAAATTAAAACGCCGATCGGAAAGTATAACATCGGCGATCTCGTCAAAGCCAAAGTGATGAATATCAACTGCGATGAAAGGCGTATTGGACTGTCCATTAAACGTCTTGAAGTCGAGGATGATAAAACTCTGCTTACCGAGTATGTCAACAGCATGGCGCCGGCAAGATCAAATTTTGGTGAAATACTTCGAGAAAACCTGCAAGAAAAGTTGAGTGAAAAATAAACTGCTTTATTCCGTCGTCATTTAACCCTGTGAATTGAATTGCGGGTTCATGGCAGCTGAATAAAGAATTTCTGACAGGTTATTCTAAAATATTGAGCGGGAAAAGGAAAAGGACTGAGAATAAATGGAATCGTGGTAAACGATCTGTTTATTCTCTTCTCCCGATCCTTTTTCCTGCTTTTGGAAAGAACCAGAGCAGGGATCGCCCGTATCATGTTTTCCCGCAGACATCCATTTCTTTTTTTTAGCCTCGCCTTAACCGGCATGCTTGCCGGTACCGTTCTGATGATCACCCTGATAATTGCGGTTTTTTTTCGAATGGATTATACTGATACTCATCTTTCCGGTGAAAAAGTTGGTATCGTTGAAGTTAACGGTGTCATTACCGATTCAAAAAATTTACTTCATGATATTAAACAATTTCGGGAAGATAGTTCGATCAAAGCGATACTTGTCCGGATCAATTCCCCGGGAGGAGCCGTAGGACCTTCGCAGGAAATTTATCGGGAAATCCGCAAAACCATTGAAACGAAAGCAGTGGTTGCTTCGATGGGATCTGTGGCTGCTTCAGGCGGGTATTATATTGCGTCAGCCACTTCGGGAATCATGGCCAATCCGGGCACCATAACCGGCAGTATCGGAGTGATTATGGGCTATACGAATTTTCAGAATATACTGGATAAAATCGGTCTGGTTCCAGTGGTAGTTAAAAGCGGCGAATATAAAGATATGGGATCACCCGTTCGAACCATGAAAGAAGAAGAAAAAATAGTTTTTCAAAAGTTTGTCGACAACATTCATCAGCAGTTTGTCAATGATGTGGCGTTGGGAAGACATATGGACGTTGACAAGCTGAAGAAACTTGCTGACGGTCGCATTTTTACCGGAGAGCAGGCCTTGAATTCCGGTCTGGTCGACCGGCTTGGCAATCTGGAGGATGCTGTTGAATGGGCAGGGCGGATGGGGGGCATCAAGGGGAAGATCGCATCCGTATATGCGAGAAAGAAGAAGTTTTCGCTGGTTGACTATCTGGCAGATTCGTCTGTGAATGACATCGTAAAACAAGTGATTCAACCCAATCTCCACGCTGATTATGTCTACAAACCTCAATGATTTTAATTGGGGGCTTCCCTGGATTTTTTATCTTTCCGGAGAGAGTTTGACTGACTGAAAAAAGTCGGCAATCATTTGCCAATGACCGTAAAAAGATCAAAACGCTCACAAGCTAAGTTATCAGAGCGTTTTTTTATACCTGAGCCGGATATTATTCAAACATGCTGATGTCTCCCGCGCCATGGCGTAGCACTTCGGGTATGTCGCCGATTAATGAGATCACACTCGATGATTTTCCGTAAACGATGTCTCCATCGATTACAATATCGATTCGTGAGCCGAAATAATCCTGAATCAGGGTCGGGTCATTCACCAGAAGCCCGTCCGGGGTTGTGGCGCTGGTGGTGATAATTGGATTTCCGAGTTCTTCTACCAGTGCGATGCATATATTGTTATCCGGTACCCGTATCCCCGCGGTTTTTCGTTTTGTCAGCATGATCTTCGGAACCAGCTTGGAACCTTCCAGAACAAATGTGTAGGGTCCGGGAAGTAACCGTTTCATGGTTTTGTAAGCATAATTTGAAACTTTGGCATATTCGCTGATATTGGTCAGGCCAGAGCACATAAAGCTGAAAGGTTTGTCTTTATCCTGTTTTTTGAGCTGATATATTTTCTGAATGGCCTTTTTGTTCAGGATATCGCAGCCGATTCCGTAGCAGGTGTCAGTCGGATATGCTATGATTCCGCCTTTACGCAGACATTCAATCGTTTTGACAATGAGGCGTTTTGGTGGATTATGGGGATTGATTTTAATCAGCATCGTATTCGGTAAAACATGTTTTGTGAGATGATCAGTAAAAAAGATTGAAATGCAACCGTGCCGATTGATTTGAATATGAACAGATGCTCAATTGGGCGCTTTGCAAAAAAAGAAACCGTTATATGTCTTTAAATGTATTAGTATGGCAGAGATTGAATTGTCAAGATCGCAATTTATGATTGCGTCTGCCATCTTCATTTGTTATTCGTTTGACTTGAATCGAGGAGCGGGCTGTCGCCTGAGGGATAATAATAACTGTTCATCCGGCAGTCGGAATTTGATATAAAAAAAGCATCAACCGGATGCTTTCGGAGGAGTTTTATGAGCCACAAACTGCTTGAAGAAGCGTATTCATTTGATGATGTATTGTTACTGCCGAATTATTCAGAAATCCTGCCTAAGGATATCGATACCCGGACACGGCTGACAAAAAACCTCAGCCTTAATATTCCGATTGTCAGCGCTGCAATGGATACCGTTACCGAGGCACGTGCCGCGATAAGCATGGCGCGGTCGGGCGGTATAGGGTTTGTCCATCGCAATATCAATATTGAAAACCAGGCAAAGGAAGTGGATAAGGTCAAGAAGTCTGAAAGCGGGATGATTATTGATCCTGTAACGATTCGTCCGCACCAGTCCGTCAGTGATGTGCTCAAGCTTATGGAGCAATACCGGATTTCAGGTGTTCCGGTGACTGAAGGCAAAAAACTGGTGGGGATTGTGACAAATCGTGACCTCAGATTTGAAACCAATCTGGAAAAATCGATCTCCGAGGTCATGACAAAAGACAACCTCGTTACGGTTAACGAGGGGATATCCCTGGAGGAATCGAAAAAACTGCTGCACAAGCACCGGATTGAAAAACTTCTGGTGGTAGACAAACAGGGTCAGCTGACCGGTATGATAACCATAAAGGATATCGAGAAGATAAAAAAATATCCAAATGCCTGTAAAGACAGCAGGGGAAGACTGCGGGTCGGTGCAGCCGTGGGCGTTGGCCCGGACATGCTGCCCAGAGCCGAGGCGCTTTTACGTGCCGGCGTCGATGTCCTGCTGATTGATACTTCTCACGGTCATTCCATGAATGTGGTGGATGCGGTAAAGACGTTAAAAGCCTCTTTTGATAATATAGAATTGATAGCCGGAAATGTGGCGACGGAAAAAGGCGCGGAAGATCTGATACGGGCCGGTGTAGACGGTCTGAAGGTTGGTATCGGTCCCGGTTCCATTTGTACAACCCGCATCGTGGGGGGCGTTGGCGTACCTCAGATAACAGCGATAATGAATTGCCGGAACATCTCCGATAAAACCGGAGTGCCGTTGATTGCAGACGGTGGAATTAAATTTTCCGGAGACATTACCAAGGCAATCGGTGCCGGGGCGCATGTGGTCATGATCGGAGGCCTGTTTGCCGGCGCCGAGGAAAGTCCCGGTGAAATCATAATTTTTCAGGGACGAAGCTATAAAGTCTATCGGGGCATGGGGTCTTTGGAAGCCATGAAACAGGGCAGCAAGGATCGGTATTATCAGGGTGATGATCCCGGGGATGATAAACTGGTTCCGGAAGGAATCGTGGGACGGGTCCCTTATCGTGGTTCTTTAACCGAAAATGTCTTCCAGTTGATCGGCGGTCTGAAGGCCGGAATGGGATACGTAGGTTCCAGTACAATTGAGGAATTGAGACAAAAGGCAATGTTTATAAAAATCACAGCGGCGGGAATGAGAGAAAGCCATGTCCATGATGTGATTATCACCAAAGAAGCCCCCAATTATCGTCTGGACTAAGGGCTCACTCAGAAATCAGTTGATCAGGAATTTTGATGCCCGATTAACTGATTAACTGGTTCTCATCCATAATTTTTTTTACCGGATTGGCACTAAAGCATGTTTCCAATCCAGAGATCGGGTCGATAAGTGCAGACTCCGAGACGGCCATTTATGGATGGAAACTAACCGATTAATTAACTGATCAACCGATTAACCAATACCATGACCGATACATCCATACCTTTTGTACATCTTCACATTCACACGCAGTACAGCCTGCTGGATGGCGCTATTCGGATCGATCCGCTGTTGAAACGGGCCAAGGAATACGGAATGGACTCAGTTTCCATTACCGATCACGGCACCATGTTCGGTGTCATCGAATTTTATGAAAAGGCCAAAAAAGCCGGGATCAAGCCGATTATCGGATGCGAATGTTATGTCGCTCCTCGTACGATTCACGATAAAACGCAACTTGACAGCAAGTCGCTGTCACATCTGGTGCTTCTGGCCCGTGACGATGAGGGCTATCGCAATCTGTGTAAACTGGCCTCGATCGCTCAACTGGAAGGCTTTTACTATAAACCCCGGATTGACAAGGACGTCCTGAAGCAGCACTGCAAGGGGCTGGTTGGGCTCTCCGCGTGCCTTCAGGGAGAAATTCCCAGGCTCATCAAGGAAAACAGCCTTAAAAAGGCTGACGACGTTGCCTGTTTTTATCGGGATCTGCTCGGGGAGGATAATTTTTATCTCGAGGTCCAGAATAATGGCATCGAGCTTCAGGATAAGGTCAATCAGGTGCTCTATGATATGAGCCGCCGGCTGTCAATACCGCTGGTTGCTACAAATGACTGTCATTATCTGGATCGAAATGATGCCAGGGCTCATGAAGTTCTGCTGTGCATCCAGACAGGAAAGACGATCCATGATAACGACCGGTTTAAATTCAGTACGGATCAGCTGTATTTTAAATCCAAAGAGGAGATGGCCTCCTATTTTAAAGATCATCTTGATGCCATTGAAAACACGGTAAAAATTGCCGATCGATGTAATGTTGAATTCAAATTCGGCGACTATCATTTTCCGAAATTTGATGCGAATTCCGGGATGACTGCCGATGAAATTTTTGATCAGGAAGTCCGCAAAGGCTTTGAGTGGAGATTCGGGCAGCTCAGGGCAAAAAATCCGGATATTGATGAAGCCCTCTATCGGGAGCGCCTTGATTACGAGGTGTCGGTGATCAAGGATATGGGCTTTCCGGGTTATTTTCTGATCGTTTCCGATTTTATCCGTTACGCAAAGGAAAACCGTATTCCGGTAGGCCCCGGCAGGGGGTCGGCGGCCGGAAGTATCGTTGCCTATTCGATGAATATTACGGACCTTGACCCCATAGAACATGGCCTGATTTTTGAGCGGTTCCTGAATCCTTCGCGTATCAGCATGCCCGATATCGATGTGGATTTTTGTATCAACGGTCGGGAGAAGGTATTTAAATATGTGGTGGAACGATACGGTGGGGGAGATTACGTCTCTCAGATTATTACATTCGGGAAACTCAAAACCCGGGCGGTTATCCGGGATGTGGGCAGGGCACTTGATATCCCCCTTCATGAAGTCGATTCCATTGCCAAAATGGTACCGGATGTGCTCAACATCAGTCTGGATGATGCGCTGAAACAGGAACCGAAACTGAGTGATCTGGTAGAACAAAAGCCCGAAGTGGCCGAGTTGGTCAATATCTGCCGGATACTCGAAGGACTTCCCAGACATGCATCGACTCATGCCGCCGGTGTCGTGATCGGCGACAAACCCCTGGTTGAATACCTCCCGATGTACAAAGGGAAAAAAGGCGAAGTCGTCACTCAGTTCGACATGAAACATGTCGAGAAGATCGGACTGGTCAAGTTTGATTTTTTAGGGTTGCGTAACCTGACGGTGATGGAAGATGCCCTTCAACTGATTGCTTCGCAGAATCAGACGCCACCGGACCTGCTCGATCTGGATCTGAGTGATCCTGAGACCTACCGGCTTTTGGCAGACGGGGATACGACCGGGGTTTTTCAGCTGGAAAGTTCCGGCATGAAAGACCTGCTGGTTCGGTTAAAGCCGGCGTGCTTTGCGGATATTACGGCTCTGGTGGCACTGTACCGGCCCGGGCCCATGGGCAGCGGAATGGTGGATGATTTTGTCGAGCGCAAGCACGGCCGCAAAAAGGTGGAGTATCTGCTGCCCCAGCTGGAACCGGTTTTAAAGGAGACCTACGGCGTCATTCTGTATCAGGAGCAGGTCATGAAGATTGCCGGTGTCCTGGCCAGCTACTCCATGGCAGAAGCCGATGTATTGCGAAAAGCCATGGGGAAGAAAAATCTTGAAATCATGGCTCAGCACCGTGTGCGGTTTGTTCAGGGCGCCGAAAAAAACGGTATCGATGCTAAAAAGGCTACCTATATATTCGATCTGATCGAAAAGTTTGGCGGATACGGATTCAACAAGTCCCACAGTGCGGCCTACGCCCTGATTGCATACCAGACCGGATACCTGAAAGCACATTTTCCGGTGGAGTTCATGGCGGCACTGCTCACCAGCGAGATGAATTCCTCTGACAGCGTCATTAAATACGTTTCCGAATGTCGGAGTCACAATATTTCCGTTCTTCCCCCGGATATCAACGAGAGCAATAAAGAATTTGCTGTCAAGGGGGCGCAGATCCGGTTCGGTCTTGTGGCCGTGAAAAATGTCGGGGAAAGTGCCATTGATACGATTATCGAGTCTAGAAAAGAAGGCCCTTTTTCCTCCCTGTTTGACTTTTGTGAGCGGGTGGATTTGCGGAAAGTGAACAAGCGGGTGGTTGAGGCTCTGATAAAATGCGGCGCTTTTGATTCTACCGGCGCGAATCGCTGTCAGATGACGGCTGCGCTGGAAGAGGCGATGGAATATGGGCAGATGGTTCAGAAAAAACAGGCGGACGCCCAGATGAGCCTGTTTGATATGGGGCCATCGACCCTTAAAATCAATATCCCTTCACTGCCCGCTATTGAAGAATGGGACGAAAAACAGCTCCTGATCATGGAAAAAGAGTCGTTGGGATTTTATATCACGGGCAATCCGTTATCCAAGTATGAGGAGGTGCTCGAAAAATTTACCACTGCAGATACTGTCCAGATTCTTGAAAAAAATGATGGGGATATGGTCAGAATCGGCGGCTACATTAAAGGTATCAAGGTCATACAGACCAAAAAAGGCGATACGATGGCCTTTGTGACGATTGAAGACCTGCACGGATCAGTTGAGATTACGCTGTTTCCGTCTGTCTACTCAAGGGTGTATGATCTGCTGCAGGATGATACGCCGGTACTGATTCAGGGAAAACTGCAGAAGGATGAAAAAACGGCAAAAATTCTGGCAGACCAGATGATTGACATGGAAGCGGCTGAGGCGGTATGGACCGCAAGCATTCATTTCAATCTGGATATCACCCGAACGGATAAGGACCTGATGGGTAAATTGAAGGGTGTTTTAAAAAGGTATCCGGGCCCGTGCCGCGGGTTTATTCATTTGAGTATGCCTGATCAAACCGAGACGATTATCTCGCTACCGGATTATATGACGTTAAAGGCCGGGGAAAAATTGACCAGTGAGGTCAACACGCTGGTGGGGTATCCTGCGGTCGAAACCTGCTGCAGTGAAGCCGAACCTTCCACCACAGCATCGACGGGTAAGGCCTTTTATGGGAAAAGGAAAAAGGAGTAAACGGGATGCCTGATCGGAAGCGTCCGAATATCTATGCGGTATTGCTGGCAGGTGGCTCCGGAACCCGTTTGTGGCCGGTTTCCCGGGAACTTTATCCCAAACAGCTGGTTAATTTTATTGGGGATGATTCCCTGGTTCAACTCACGGTTAAACGGCTGCCTCCGGAGGTGACGCCCGGGAGGATCAGAATTGTTTGCGGGGAGGAGCATTTTTTTGAAATCGCAAGGCATCTGGAGGCGATCGGGATTGCCTCCCATGGCAACATCATAGGCGAGCCCTGCGGTCGAAACACGGCACCGGCCATCTTGATGGCCGCATTGAACATTTTTGAGCAGAGTGAAGATGCCGTCATATGCGTCTTTCCCGCTGATCATGTGATTCGGGATCTTGACGGGTTTCATGCCAGAGTGGCATCGGCCGTCAGTCTTGCCGGACAAGGCCATATCGTGACATTCGGCATTACGCCGCATTATCCTGAAACCGGATACGGTTACATCGAAGGGGATCGGGCAGTGGCCGCCGGAGCCCTTTCCATCAGGCGCTTTGTCGAAAAACCGGACAGGCAGACCGCCATGGAATATCTCGACGCAGGCAATTATTTCTGGAACAGCGGCATGTTCGTATTTAAGGCGTCTGTTATCATTGAAGAGTTTAAAACCTTTGAGCCGGAGTTGTATCGCCGCATCCGGGATATGCGCGGGGCAGGTTCGGTAACCCGTGAGGCTTACGAACAGCTGAAAAATATTTCCATCGATGTGGCCATCATGGAACGTACGCAAAAGGGAGTGGTACTCCCGTCCGATTTCGGATGGAGCGATATCGGGTCATGGAAATCGCTCTATGATTTTCTGCCGAAAGATTCGCATGGGAATGTGATTGACGGGGACGTGATCAGCAATGATACGGAAAATTGTTTTATTATGGGCCATGAACGGCTCATTGCCACCAACAGTATCCGGGATATGGTCGTCGTGGAGACACCGGATTCGGTGTTTGTTTCCGATATCGACAGCAGCCGGAATGTCAAAACCATCGTTGAACAGCTTAAACGGGACGGGCGGAAAGAATACAAAGCCCATCAGACGGTTCATCACCCATGGGGTGTTTCCACACGGCTGGAAAACAGACCCGGGTATCAGATCGTCCGGCTTGCGATTTATCCGGATTCGAAACTCAGGATCGAGGCATTGCCATCGGTTGTTACCCAGCTGGTGATTCTGGAAGGCCGGGCCCGTATAAATGGTGACGGGCGGCAACGCTCGCTGGATCAGGGGCAAACGTTTATGGTTTCCGGAACGCAACCGGTGGATGTTCAACCGTCTGACGGTGGACCGCTTTGTCTGCTGCAGATTCAAATCAGCCCCTGTGACGGGAAAGGGCAGTTTGTTTGTCGGTAGCCGTTGGGCGTTTTTTCGTTTGAAATTGGATTTTTTTCAGGTTCATCGTGTTTGGTGAAAAAAAGCATATAACTCAGGGATACGGAAATTACTGATTTACCGGTTGTCGAGCACTCAAAGTGCCGTCATTACCGCAATGCTGTTGAGCGGGAATCCATGACCTTTGCCGGATGCCTGATAAAAACATCCGGGCATGATGATAACGATAAATGGTATTTTTGAAAATCCAGAGTCCCTTACCTTAACAGGATTGGAACATGACACATGAAAGTGCTTTTGCTTGATTTGAAACAGCAATATCAGACAATTAAGGAAGAAATTTTAAAGGCTACCGAAGAGATATATGAAAGTCAGTATTTTATTCTGGGCCCCAGAGTTGAGCAGCTTGAAACGGAAATTGCCGACTACTGCGGTACCGCGTATTCCGTGGGGGTCTCTTCCGGCTCTGATGCGCTTTTAATTTCACTGATGGCGGCGGATATCGGGCCTCAGGATCTGGTTATAACCACGACGTATACCTTTTTTTCAACGGCAGGGGCAATTTCCCGAACAGGGGCAAAACCGGTGTTTGTCGATATCGATCCGGAAACGTATAATATATCTGCCGGGGGAATCGAAAAGGCGATTTTGGCCATGTCTCCGGATGAAAGGGCCAGACTCAAGGCAATTATTCCGGTTCATCTCTACGGACAGTGCGCCGATATGGACCCGATACTGAAGATCGCCGATACGTTCGGCCTTATAGTAATCGAGGACGCTGCTCAGGCGATCGGCTCTCAATACAGAGGTAAACGGGCCGGTTCCATGGGTGCGTTTGGCTGCTTTTCTTTTTTCCCTTCGAAAAACCTCGGTGCGTTTGGTGACGGAGGGATTGTCACCACCGATTCTGATGCGGCGTATGAAAAATTAAAGATTCTCCGGATGCACGGTTCGCATCCCAAGTATTATCATAGCGTGATCGGAGGAAATTTCAGGTTGGACGCCCTGCAGGCGGCTATTGTATCGGTTAAATTGAAATATCTCGATGAATGGACCCATGCCCGGCAGAACAATGCGGCGTTATACCGGAAACTGTTTGCCGATGCCGGATTGACCGATATGATTCAGCTTCCGGCTGAAAGGCAGGAACGGCACATTTACAATCAGTTTGTGATCAAAGTGCCGGATAAAAGAGATGAACTCCGTCAATTCCTGCTTGATGCTCAAATCGGCGTTGAGGTTTATTATCCGGTGCCGCTTCATCTTCAGCAGTGCTTTTCTGATCTGGGTTATCAGCAGGGCGATTTTCCCGCAGCGGAAGAAGCGGCCCTCAAAACACTGGCGCTTCCGATATACCCCGAGCTTGCCGATGCCCAGCAGGCCTATGTGGTAGAAAAAATAAACGAATTTTATAAAAATTGAGTTGCCTGTTTTGATCGCATTCCCGCGCTTCGGCGTGGGAATGCGTACTTACTCAGAAATCAGCGGTCAGATGGCAGATGTCAGATGACCAATTCGAAACATACCTCCTTTAGGGCCATTCTTTAAACTCTGTTAAAAAAACAAGAATTTTCCCGTTATAGTTACCGCCCGATTCGCTCGAGACGCGTAGAGCCCGGCGTCTCGAGAGAGCGAAGCGAACGGGCGGTAGAAAATCAAAGAATTTTTTGTAACGGCAATTCCATGGAAATCGGGTTGCGGACACGGTCCGCGTCAGCACCTGATCAGATTGAAAAATCCGGAGGCATTTTTAAAACACAAGGCGTTTCGGATTTCATCAGCCACCGAATGGTCGGTGAAAAACCGGTGCAGATCTTTTGAAAATGTCATGCACGAATCGGTATTGCACATGATTCGGTCAAGATTGGCTGGAAAGGTCTGGATCATATGTTTCAGTTCCTCAACTGAGGTTTTTTCCGGGCTTAACGTCACCCCGGCCTGATACCCCCGCTCCAGAACCCCACTGATCGTTTCCGGTGAACAATGATCGATAACCGTAAAAGGTTCGATGCCGCTGAAGTCCTGAAGCAGTTCAAGCAGTTTGATGGTAATAGCGGTCTTGTTTTTCCGGGGCGTATGGATACCGATCTTTTTATTCATGGACTTGATCGTATCCGCCAGTGCGAGCTGGGCCGTCATGATCTCCACTTCTTTTTCATTTCCGCTCTCAAGTCCGATTTCTCCCATTCCCAGGCAGAGCGGATCTTTTAAAAAGGGTATTAATAATTCCCCGACATCCTTTGCCGCAAGATCGGACGGGATATTTCGCGGATGAATACCGGCCAGAAACCTACACGGTAACGTGGTTGCATTAAGCTTTTGGATGATCGACGCCTGCTGTTTCAAATAATTGCGCAAATCATTCAAGCTTTCAATATGATTGCTGAAAGCCCATGAAACCGGGAAAATACGGTTGGCTTTTAGCCAGGAGATCTGATCGGGGTGATCGGTAAAAATAATGTCGAGGTGAATATGACTGTCGATAATCAGTGCTTTCAAAACAACGCTACTCCTTTAGACCTTTATAACCTGATGTTTATAGAATTAATTTTATTACTCAAATTATATTTGAGTGGTATGGCGCCTGCTTCGGTCACAGCCGGCTGAAGTTTTATCCGGCGGAATACGGGCCCCATGCCCTGGATTACCGTATCAGCAAGATGACGGGACATGGATGAACATGGGTAAATACCGGGGCAATCAGACCGTCTTATTTTTTGATAAATAAATCATACGCCAGATAGAGGCGTTTATCAAGAGCCCCTGTAAAGCGGTTGCCGATGTCAGAATGCTGCCGTTTTTACTTCATTTTTCTGTTCCGGTTTCAGGCGGTATCGTTTTTTTGGGCTTGATCATAACTGCGGCCACCATGTCACGGAGTCTGTCCCGCCCATTGCCGGCTTCTCCAGCACGAATTGCCGGAATCAGCCGCTGTTTCATGGCCCGCGTTAGTTATCAATATCCGGAACGCAAAGCTTTTAAAAGGTTATTTATGGATGCAAACCCGGTATCAATGGGTAATTGATTACATAACTTTTGATTTTAATCAAAGGCTGTGGTATAGGTAACCATTATCCCGAACGTGATCCTGACCTTTACTTTTATATTCTCCACATCGATATGTGTTCGCATGTCTATTCCTATGCCGATATTTTTGATGGATATGGAATTTGTTCTGGTAAATTGACGTGTTGTTCAGGCAGTATCCGCTCGTTTAACCGGAATTGCAATGATGTCCGTCAAAGCCTGTTAAACCAGTGCGGGGATGAATGCTTTTTATATGATAACGGTTGAAACTGCTTGATTGGTTTGAGTGATATCCTCTCTTCGGCATTGTCTTTATATATTTTTTTCTGAGATTTTTTTTACAATTGTAGCTCAATATCATTGAGCAGGTACTGTTTTTTTTCTCTGAGAACCCGCGTAAAGTAAGCTTGCCCATCAACGATGCCTATGAAAAACGAACTGCGTATTTTGATTCTGGCAGATGACGATAGCCTTGCGAAGATGGTGGAATTTGAACTTCGAAAGGCGGATTTGTTGTTTACTTCAAGGACAGTGAATTCAAAGAAAACGTTGGCAAATAAATTGGCTCTTTTTTTACCTGATATAGTCCTGTCCGAGTATGAACTGGCTGGATTTGAAGGGCTTTCGGCCCTGGAGTTTGTAAAGAAATATTATCCGGATCTGCCGTTTGTAATTATCTCCGAAGCGATCGGGGAAGAAAAGGCTATCGAGGTATTTAAAAAAGGCGTTACGGATTTTGTCCTGAAGCATCGTCTTTCACAGCTTGCCGGGGTGATTCAGCGGGCCTTGCATGAAGCCGTTAAGGGGAAAGTCCTTAAAAAAATTCAAGAGGAAAGAACGCTGTTTCTTTTTGAATTAGGCAAAAGAGTCACCGAATTGACAGTGGTGAATCAGATTTCTCGTATTCTTCAGAATCAGAACAATTCCCCCTCCGAGTTGTTTAAACAGATTGTATCGATAATGCCGATGGCCTGGCAATATCCTGACATTACGGCTGCGCGTATTATTTTCAAAGATGAAGAATTTAAAACATTAAACTTCATGGAAAGCCCATGGCAGCAGAGTTGCCGGTTTTTTGTCAATTCCATCCCCGGTATGGTGGATATTTTTTACCTGGAAGAAATGCCAAACGAGTTTGAAGGACCTTTTCTCAGCGGAGAAAGGACCCTTTTGAATATGATCGCGGAACTGCTGAAATTTTTTCTGGAGCGAAGATACGCAAATGAAGCGTTAAAACACAACGAAGCTCTGTTCAGGACCGTTCTTGAAACCCTTCCGGTCGGGGTCTGGATGATCAAGCCGGACGGGAATATCGTTCTGGAAAATTCGGCATGCCGAAATATCATAGGCGGTGGCCGATGCGATCATGCATACCAGTTTCAGGAGAAACTGGGGTGGTGGATGGATACCGGACAGAGAATAACCCCTGATGAGTGGCCGGTTTCCAGGGTTTTTAAAAACGGATCGTCACGATTGAACAAGATTTCACGGATCCGGTGCCTTGACGGGTGTTGTAAAACCATCGTGAGTTCAGCCGTCCCCATTCGAAATGAAAAAAATGAGATTGTCGCCGCGATTGAAGTCAATGAAGATGTTACGGAACAAAAGCGGGCCGAAACAGCGCTCAAGGAATCCGAAAAAAAATACAGCACCCTGGTTGAAAGTTCCCTGACAGGCATTTATATCAATCAGAACGGCAGAATCGTATTTTTGAATAACCGGTTTGCAGAAATTTACGGGTATCGGCGGGAGGAACTCATCGGTATCGAATCATGGAAACTGGTATATCCGGATGATCGTGCGTTTGTCGATGAGATGCGGGAAAGGCGGCTCAGCGGCGAGGGTGTGCCGGCGGAATACGAAGCAAGAGGTCTTAAAAAAGATGAACAGGTGATCTGGGTGGTCAGAACCCATTGCGTGATAGACTATAACGGGAAGTTGTCAATCCTTGGCAATCTGGTCGATATTACCCACCGTAAACAGATGGAACAGGATCTTCAGCGTTCGCATAAAGAATTGCGGTACCTGTCGGCTCAGCTTCTCAGGGCCCAGGAGGATGAGAGAAAAAAAATTGCACGTGACCTTCATGATACCATTGCTCAGAATCTTCTGGCCATTAAAATTTTTCTCGAAGATAAAGCCATTCAACTCCATAACCGCCGGATTCCGATTGATATTACGCTGGATGACCTGATTGATATGGCCAACTGCAGTATTCAGGAATTAAGAAGAATCATGGCTGATTTGAGGCCTTCCATTCTGGATGATCTTGGCCTGATGGCAGCCGTTCACTGGCATTGTGTGGAGTTTCATAAGACTTATCCGCTTATCCGTCTGGAAAAACAGTTCGATCTCAGGGAACAGCAGATACCGGATTCTCTGAAGGTAGTGATGTATCGGATTTTTCAGGAGGCAATGAATAATGTGGCCAAACACAGCGCAGCTGACACGGTCCGGTTGATTCTCCGGGAATACAGGGGCCGAATTGAAATTATTGTCGAAGACAATGGCGTGGGGTTTGATGCCCGCCGCCAGATTTCCCAGCCAGGGGAGTCGAAAAAATTCGGTCTTCTGGGTTTGAAAGAGCGCTCGGAGCTTTCTAACGGATCATTTCAGATCAGGTCACGAAAAGGCAAGGGGACGTTGTTGAAAGTGGCCTGGCAGCTGTAAGGGTCGCGGTTTGGAGCGTCCGTTTTTCTACGGGGGGTGATGAACCAAGCGAATGATAATGCGCTGGTTGATAATGCTTGATAAGCATCTTGACAGGAAAACGGTTTTTGGACATATTAGGACGCGTTTAATGCGAATATCAGTCAGCGATAACTGAAAAAAATTCGCAGACACACGGCGTTTTTCTTGAACGCCTTGCCAATAACCGAGTCAACCATATGAAATATAAGGTTTGCCGAATATCCAACCTGATTATTACAAAGGAGATAAGTCTGTTTTGGGCAATAAAGAATTAATTATAGCACACTGTTGTCAATGTCCCTTTCTCCATCACGGTCATCATGAGGAGCAGGGCCGGGAATGTTACTGCTTTTTGAACCGGCAGATCAATGTGGACAATTACTATACCGAAACCACGGAAAAGATGGCATTCGGGTTTCCTGAAGAATGTCCTCTGTTTGAAAACGACCAGATTATCGTAAAACGGGTCAGACTTCGTCTGCTTAAAAGCGATTCCGCGAAATGGGAAGTCAAAGAGGGTGTGAAATGCGCCGATTGCGGCACGACCGGCCGGGGGTACAGGCTGGTGTATGCCAGAGACTATGACCGTCTCAATGAAAAAGAGCCTGAGTTCAGATGCGAAAAATGCTCGATTCGGAAGGCTCAGGAATTGAAACAAAGAGGGATTGAGCTGTAGACATCAATACAGGATACGCTTGACGGCTGGCTATCTGGTCTTTTTGCCCTGATGTGCCGATCAGATGTATTTAACAGACAGGGGCATGTGGTTTTATACCACATGCCCCGGTTTGTTGCCTCGTCATGTAAATCAGAGGTCGGAGGTCTTGTGCTTGACAGCAAGGCTTTTCCATTGATTTTTAGCCTGTTCGATCCAGAAGGTTTTGGTGATATAAACGTTCTGTGTACTCCATATGAAGTTCATTTACATGGCTGATTTTATGATCAATGATAATCTGGAAAAGTTCTTTATGTCTTCGTTTTGATGACTCCAGGATTAAACCGGTAATAAATGATAATAATGAGATCAGAACAATACCGGTTGCCAATACGGCTGTTGAAGGATGAGTAACCTTGGCGGTCCGAATAAATTCATAAATCGGTATTGATCCGAAGCCCAGCCCCATTAGAAAGGTCATCAGGCCTATGAAAGAGAAACATTTCAGCGGCATGTAATCTTTAAATATGGAGAGTATGGTTTTAATAATCCGGATTCCGTCTCTGAAGGTACTGAGCTTGGAATAACTGCCTTCGGGCCGCTCACGATAGGGAATTTGGACTTCTTTAATTACCATGTTCTTATCCAGAGCCTGAAGGGTCAATTCGGTTTCTACTTCAAATCCCTGGCTGAGAACAGGGATGCTTTTGACAAATTTTCTATTGAAACACCGGTAACCGGACAGAATGTCCCTCAGTCGGCAGTCGAACAGACAGTTAATCGTCCATTTGATTGCCTCATTGCCAATTTTGTGAAACGGCCTGAATGATTTATCAGAAAATTCGTCCAGGCGGGCTCCGACCGTCATATCAGCCTCACCGGATATAACATGCTTTAGCAGGTCATGTACTTTCTCAGCCGGATAGGTGCAATCTCCATCCACCATGACATAAAAATCTGCTTCAATATCTCGGAACATGGTTCTGACCACATTGCCCTTTCCCTGTTTTTTTTCATAGCGGACAATAGCGTTTTCATCTTCAGCTTTTTGGGCCGTCGTGTCATTACAATTGTTGTCGTAGACATAGATGGTGGCCTTGGGCAGTTCTTTTCGGAAATCACGGATAACTTTTCTTATTGTATGCTCTTCATTATAGCAGGGGATTAGTACAGCGATATTTGGCATTTTAAACCTCACATGTTCTATGTTTCGGTCACCGTAAATGCAAAAGTAAGTTGTTTATGGCGTATTTTTGTAATGGTTTAAAAAATGGGTTCAGGGAACACTCCGGGTTAGAGTGGCTTTTTGGCTGTATATAGGGTTATCGGTCGTCATTGGTTTTAAGAATGGTTGCTGCTTTATGTCGGATCGAACGAAAACCAGCGCAACTTTATCTTCGTATGCTATCTTGAAACGCCCATCTTTGCGAAGTAAGGATGTTAAAGCCCATTCAGGGCTTGTAACGACGATTCCGGCATGAAGCAATTTTGTATTTATGTCCCAATCGGGCTTGGCGTTAAAGGTGTTGATCGAATTGAGGAAATTATCGTAACCACAGACATTGCCCCGGCCGTCTATGGAGACTGGCAGCTCCGGAAGATGCCAGATTAAATATCCGCCCCAGTTAAAATGATTGTACAGGGGGCCGGATAAATTGTTTTTTTTGATAAATTGCGTTGCTTTTTCCGGATAATTTTCTGCGATGTGTTGATGTATCGAGGCATTGGATAACGCGTAACAGTTCCAGCAAATGAATAATGACAGGACGGTACCAAGTCCGCTGACGACACGGACGGGGATTTTTTTATATCGCAGGACGTCGTTATCCGGTTGTCTCCGGGAAATGTTGTAAGCAATAATGGTCAAGCCGGAAATTACAACCAGCCACACGTCTCTGATGCTTCGAAAGGATATGAAGGATGCGGCAAGGATTAAAAGAAGTAAAAACGGCCGATGGGTTTGATTCTTTCCGATAGTATAGACTGCTCCCATAAATATAAACAGTACCATCCAGTCTGCTAAATGTCGAAAACAGAGTGAATGCAGCTCGCTGATATGATTATAGAATCCAGGTTCAGCCAGGATTTCGACGAAAGGCCGGTAGATAAATACATGATACGGATTGGCTAATGTGGCAAGAAAACATGCGGCGCCGATGGATAACATCCAGTGCATCCGGGTTCGCTGGATGTCAGAATCCCCTTTTTTTGAAACATAACACAACCCGGCCACTTCAACTGCAAACAAAAAATATATCATGAATCCGTATACAAACTGTATGTGGAGATTTGCCCACAATGCAAACACCGGCGGGAGCAGTATCAGTTTTTTCATCTGGCCGGATTCTCTAACTTTCATGAGAACCTGAAGCAGTATGATGCTGAAAAGGATACTGAACAGGTAGGAACGGACATTTAAATTTCGTGATATGGCAATGATACCGACTGCGGTCAGAGACGCAGCAAACGTGGATGAAATCGACTGATTTTTCAACAAGGTGTAGAGTGAAAAGGTTATGGCCACAGCCATTAAAAGCAGATAGATCCCAAAGCCGGTCAACCCGAACAGGTTGTACATCCCGTATATGAGGATTTCAAACAGCCAGCTGTAGGCCACCCACGGCACATGATGCTGAGAAAACGGGTCGACCGCGGGAACCGTTTTATTTTCCAGAATCCATTGCCCGGTGCGAAGATGCCACCAGATATCAGGATCGCTGAACGTATTCATGAGCCGTATCGTAATGATAATCGGTATGGTAAACATTATGATGAAAAAGATACAATGCACTATATCATCTTCATATGTTTTTAATATGTCACTGACGCTGGCCATGGATAGGTGATTTCCTTTATATAATTTTATCAGTTGTCATGATGCACGGGTATCGGGGGATAAATACTTGGGTAAAATCCATTGATTTTTTCCGATGCTGACCCATCCGAATTTTTGGTCCAGAATCGTGATTCGTGTTCCCCTGGGTAATGTCGCGACAATATCGTCACCATCAGCCGGGCCCTTATGAATACTGATTCGGGTCGCTGTTATGAACTGATCGTTTTTCGAGGAATCGTTCGTTGTCTGTTCCTTGATGACACGGTCTGATGCGGGGGCCCGTGTAAACTGATTTTGAAGATCCGACAGCAGCGGGACAATAATCAGCAGAAATACGGCAAGTTTTATTGTGGAAGGAAACGGCATGTCGGATGGCTGGCCGTCTTTTCCGCCCTCTATTGCAGCGTGCCGGAGACACGAAAACGTCGTGAGAATTTGAAAAATCAGTACAAAGACGGTTCCTGCATGCAGCAGGATCAGTTCTTCTCCCGGGGGTTTGCCCGATGTTTTCAGCAGCATGGTCAGGATGAGGCCTGAAACCGCCAGAATCAGGTGGGTTATTTTCAGCGTTTTTCTGCCGGGCAGCATCAGCAGCAGTCCCCCGAATACGACGCTCCAGATAAAAAAAGCGAATATGGAAGTCAGGCCCCATGCAAAAGGCGTCAGCGTATCCGGATCAATCGCTGTGCCGGCAATTTTCAGGATAAGCAGATTGATTGGCAGCAGGGGCGTGGACGGATGATATTTAAACAGTTCAAACAAAGCATTCCGGGATGATTCGGCCGATTCCGGAAAACCTGAAAAAATTCCGTTGACCGCAATCCGGTAACCGCTCTGAACATAGACGGTCGCAATGACAATAAACGCAAACCAGATACAGAATACGATCACTCTGAAATTTCGATAGTTGGCGATGAGGCTTTGTATGTATTTGATGAACTGACTGGCGAAGAAAAGAAAAAGAAAAACCCAGACAACCTGCGCATAACCATATATGAAGGGCGGTTCAAACACGGCATTGTGGGAAAATATTTCAAATATGCGCCCAACAGACCAGATGCCGATGAGAACCAGCACCAGGAATAATGAAAATTTTCCGATATGAATCAGAATGTCTGCGGCATGTTTCAGCAGGCTTGTTCGGTCGGATAATTGTTTTGAAACGGCCTGTTTGATTTTTTTGATCATATCCTTTCTATCCTCCTCAGGTTTTAGCCGTTATTCGATGAATTCGAAGCGTTAAGGGCCTCGGAAGAATAAATTCTCCTTGATAGCGCCAGATGCCAGGAGCATACTCCGGAGTACCAAGCGTTTTTACAGGGCTGGCTGCTATTCTACCAGGCGCAATTTAATTTCTTTGGCGATCGTGTTGAAAATGGCATTCAGTTCACTGGAATCCGGAGTTTGATAATAGTATTCTGTTGAGGGACTGCTGGCGATCTGTTCAAGAAAATCTTTGCGTATCTGTCCCGTGGTTTCACTACCCAGAGCGATCACATAGATGGTGACGTCTTTGGCCTTAAGTGCCGCGGCATGGTTTATTGCCATCTGGCGGGCGGTATCGGACACATAGCTTCTCAGCACATTGGGAGATAGCCCGTCAGGAAGATTGCAATAGGGGGAAGTATAGCCTGTCACAGGGTAATCAGGATCTTCAAATACCCACCACCGGGTGGTTTTTGTGCCGCATGCCGATAAAGATGCGATCAAACCGTCACCTGTAGGGAGCGGGGGGACAGACAGACTATTCCCTGTTACGGGGTTACATAACGCTCCGCCCCCGCATACTTTACCGGTTCCATTTCCGTATGCGCTGGCCTCGTAAACCACGGCATCATAATCTTTCCCCAGACGGGTGAAATTGCTTCTGAAGGCATTGGGGTTTCCATCCGTAAAGAAAATTAAAAACTGCTGGACGCGATTGCTTGCCAGCACATCTGTCTGATCCGTGAACCCATCCGGGCCATCGCTCTGGCCGATGCCGTCCTCTGCATTGGTATAGCCGCTGGCCTTCATGGCATTAATTTTTGCCTTCATACTGTCAACAAAGTTCTCCTGAAGGGAAAAATCCACTGTTGCAGCCATGGAAAATGAGATGAGACCGGCCCTGTCCAAATCCTGGGTATCTTCAAAATAATCCAGGAAGTTTTTTGCGGCTATTTTCAGATTGGACATGGCACTTCCATAATTCATGGAACCGGATCGGTCCAGGACCATCATGATTTCGACATTCCGTTTGGTCGCTGCCCCAAAATTTCCCACGGTAACTTCATCGACTCCGAATAACTGGGCAAGAATTGAAGGCGAAACCGTACTTCCGGTCACTTCGACTCTCCCGGAATCATCGTCAGGAAATTCTACCGACATGGACATGGAAGTGGTGCCTAAATAGCTGTCCGAGAAGTTTTCCCGTCCAAAGTCTTTGATCAGCGCTTCCAGGTCTCCGTTACTTTGAAGCTGGGGATTGGATATGTTTTTTGCCCCGGCAAGCGCGGCGGCATCGACCGCTTTGGCCAATTCCGCCTTTACCAGATACCATTTGCCAGCCTCCACTCCCAGTGCGGTAAATCCAATGAGCACCGTCAAAAGAATTGCAAAGGTTATCAGGACGGCACCAGTTTGATCTGCAGAGATTTTTTTATTTTTCAATGGTAAACCCCCCTTCTTTATTTTTCTTAAAAAACGGATTTGCTACTTAAGATGATAGTCCCATCCGTAAAAATATTTGTAATAAATTCAGGCAGCGGAGTAATCGCGCTGTATTTATAAAACACCTCAGTCACAATGACTTCTGAAATGTCAGCCGTCTGGTTTGTTTCATCAAATTTCAGATGGTCATATAATTCCTGTGACAATCCAAAATGAGTGTTTTCGCAACTGCTGTTGACCGAAAGGCTGCCTTTTTCAACCTGTGCGGCTTTCTTTGGAGGGATTTTCGACGAAGTTCCGGCGTCGATTCTGGTAATATAAATTTTCCCGTCCCCGGCAAGGGAAAGGGGGGCGCCGGATGTTTGCAGCAGGTCAAGCAGCGTATCTCCCTCACTTGAAATATTTTTAAAACGTGAGGCCAGATTTCCCCCCTCGCGGCTTACATTGGTAATCACCATGCGGGCATGAATCAGTCTTCCAAAATCGATGATTCCAAAGATTAAAATGAGCAAAACCGGAACAATGAGGGCAAACTCCACTGCCGCGACGCCCTTCTTGCAACCAAGTAATTTAAGGCGCATTAAGTGAGTCGACATATTTTTATCCTTGATTTGAATATTAAAAAAGTTCATTTTTATAGGTGGTCTCGGCCTGAACATTGATGCCGTCTTCAGGGAAAAAAGCACCTATAAGCGGCGTTAGAAACTGATAAACGTATGTTGTCCTGATCCGCATGATATCCCCCGGGTTTCCGGAATTCTGGGAGTCCGCCCAATCCTCCGGATCACTATAATCATCGGCAACCGGAAAAATACGTATCGATAACTTAAGTGGGTCGACGGCCGAAGCAGCGCAGTCCTCAATTTTTTTTATTATGGATGCGGTTCTGTCCAGACCGCTGATCGTTTTGCCGACAAGCGCCAGCCGGGTGCCTTCACTGGTGGCATATTGGATAGAGTGCTGCACAAAAAAATATCTTCCAAAGTCAATGATTCCAAAGATCAGGGTCAAAAATACAGGCAACACCAGCGCAAATTCCACAGCCGTGGCCCCGTTGCATTTTTTAATAAATGTTGTACCCATAGGATCTCTCTTTTCCGATATTCAAATGTGATTTTTTTGTAAAAAGTTATATTCAGCCCTTTTTTGTCATTCCCATGAAAATGAGAATCCAGATATTTTAACATGTTCCGGATTCCCGCCTTCGCGGGAATGACGGATGTGGGTATTTTTTACGAGACCATCAAATATTTTGCGGATCAGGTAAAGGCATCACTCGTTTCCATCCGCTCAGGTCTTTTCCGAGTAGAACTCGTATACGAATTTCAGGTTTTTCAAATTCGTCGACTTTTTCCATATTCTGATATCCCGGGATTTGTTTTGCCACTTCGTATGCCTCATGCAGGAGCCCCCGGGAATAGTAAATCATCGTATGGAAATGGTTGAAATGAATAGCGTTATTGACCGCCGTGACATGAAATCCCTTGTTTTTAAGATGTCGACCGACCCGGGTTGCCATTCGATTTACGCCATTGCCGTTGGACACTTCAATTCCCAGGTCCGGGAGGCCGGCAGGTTCTTCCTTGTCACCGACCGTCAACAGGTGCTCAGATGGTTTGCCGACCGTGTATGGCGTCGTATTCATATCGTCTGAATTTTCGGTACATGATTTATCAGATACGTTCTTTTGCGGGGTGTCGGCCAACGCAAATGATACGTTTACGGCCGTTTGATCGTGTATCGATTCGGCGGACACGGACATATTGTCCGTTGTCTGGGTTACCGGATGGGTGTCCATCGTGTCGACCGGCGGGAGGATTCCCGGATGCGGCGGGTCGATTAAATGAGACTTGGAAGCATACAACGGGCCGGTCTCTCTGATCGGAGTTGTTTTATTGTCGGCGGTTTTTTCCGCAGCACCTGTAAACCGGCTGTAATAATCCGCCTCGGCAGCCCATCCGTTACGGTACAATATACGGGCCAGGTTATGAGCCGCACGGGTTTGATCCATGTTTTTTCGGAATTCTTCAAACGCCAGGTCAAATTGTCGGTTTTCAGCATATGCCACAGCCAGATTGTTATGGTATTTCGGGTTGTGAGGAGCTATACGGATCGCTTCCCGGAATGCGTCGATGGATCCGTTCAGGTCCCCGCTGAGAAGCCGGGCATATCCCAGATTGTTATGAATATAATCCGGATCCGGATTGATTTTCAGAGCGTTTTCATAGACCTGTATCGCTGATGCAAGGTCTCCGATGCAGTCATAGGAGATGCCCATGCCGTTGAGGGCGTTCACGGATGCGGGGTCAACCGTTAAAAGCCGCTTGAAGTCTTCGATGGCAGCAAGATGGAGATTTCGTTTCTGCAGGTGGATCGCCTGCCGGTAGAGAGCGTCGGTATCTCCCTGCCATGGACGGATTGTGGATGTAAAGCCCCGGATGTCCTGATCGGGGACCTTGTACCGGACAACGCCGGAATTTCGAAACGGCATCCATTCCGACAGTTGAAATCCCCCTGAACAGCCGATTGCCGGTAACAGCATGAAGCATCCCGTCAGAATAAGCCATAACGAAATGTGCGTTTCGGATGTTTTTTTCATGATGCAAAGGCCTCTTCTTAAAAATTTTTTAAGTTCAGATCAATTGGGTTTGATTGGGATTTTTTGAGGTTGTCGCCGGCTTTCACATAAAATATCGGATCGATTTCAATGGCTTTTTGAAAGCATTTTGAAGCTTTTCCGCGGTTTCCCTGCTGCATGTAAATGCATCCCAGATTGTTATAGGCCTGCGCTGCTGTGCCGCCTTTCTGGAAGGCATCCAGCGCAGCCGGATACTGCCCCAGATTGGCTAAAGCCAATCCCAGGTTGTTATAAATTTTGTTCGTGCGGTAGCCGGCTTTCAGGGCCATCTGGAAGGCAAGGACCGCATTTTCAAATTCTCTGTTCAGATTGCAGCAAACCCCCAGATTGTTGTACAGATACGCTTTATCGGGTCGTATGGAAATGGCTGACTGGTATTCGGACGCTGCCTGACCATGTTGTCCGTTATAATCCAGGATATTGCCCATGAAACTATGGGATTTCCACAATCCGTGATCCAGTTCGAGGGCTTTCCGGAAACAGGTTTCCCCCTCCTTAAAATTTTTCATTTGAAAATGAGCTTCTCCAAGTCCTTCATACGCCAAAGCATACGCGTCATCATGGACCAATGCTTTTTGAAATTCTTTGACGGCGTCCTTGTATTTTCCTGCGGCAAGAAACGTCAGCCCTGTTTTATAGCTTAAACGGGGGCTTTCCGGGTTTAGATTCAAGGCGCGCTGATATTGGAGGTAGGCGGTATAAAATTCACCTCTGTCCAGCAGTGCATCGCCCAGTCGTTCATAATCAGTGCTGTTCATTTCCGGCAAAGCGGGCGTACCCGGTATCCCCACGGATTCGGGTGAAATTTTGTTTATCGGTAAATTTTTGACATGATCGATAAAAGGATTTCCGTATTCGATTTCCGCTTTTGAATGGCGGGTTCCGGAAGCACATCCGGACAGCACCATCAAAACGGTTACCCACATGACAAGTCCAAACAAGAATATTGTGCCGGATCGGCTGAAAGCCTTTGCATACATAATTATTCTCCTGCCTGTATTTTTCGATGTCAGGGTATCGGTAAAAATGAATTACCGAAGCCCTTACTGCAACAACGTATGATAAATGCGAATAATCCCGGGCCCCATGATGGTCAACAGCAGCGACGGAAAAATAAATAAAAGCATGGGGAATAATAGTTTCACGGGGAGCTTGCCGGCGATTTCTTCGGCTTTCTGAGCGCGTTTGGTTCGAAATGAATCTGAAAAGACCCTCAGGGATTTTGCAATACTGGTGCCGAATTTATCGGCCTGGATCAGCAGGGTCACCAGGCTGCTGACATCTTCAACATTTGTCCGGACGGCAAGGTTTTTGAGCGCATCGGCCCGGTTTTTTCCGGCTCTGAGTTCAAGATTCATCAGCTTGAATTCCTCACTGAGTACCGGATTGCTTAAATAAATTTCTGTGGCTACCCGGTTGATGGCCGCGTCCAGTCCCATCCCGGCTTCCACGCATACCACCAGAAGATCCAGGGCATCGGGCATGCCGTTTATGATTTTTTCTTTTCGTGAGCTTTGCTTGATGTGCAACCAGAAATCCGGCAGATAGAAGGCGAAAAGCGCCAGCAATATGCCGATCAGCACCGTCAGATGAAGGTTGAAAAAGTTTAACAGGCTCAGTCGGTATGAAAGAAACACACCGGGTATAGAAACGGCCAGTAAACATTTGACGCCCCAGAAAACAGCCATTGCATTTTCCCGCCGGATGCCGGCCCGGATAAATTTCAGTTTAAGTTTTGGATTATTCGTTGAATTCGATGAAATAGGTTTTCCCAGCCGTCCGAGAAACTCCAGAACGGGTTGTTTGTGTTTTGATTTGGCTGATGGGCCTGTTGGGTCCGTATGCGGAGGATACAGCTCGTCGTTGCCTGACATTCTTATTTTATCCAATAGTTCCAGACGTTTTTTCCGATGGCAGGTATATTGCCATATGCCGGTCAGAAATAGAAAAAGCGTCAGAAACGTAGCGGCAGACATTAATATTGCAATTTCGTGGGGTGCCGTCGTCATATCGTAGGGCCCTCCGAGGTTAAAATGGTCAGTATTTTATGCACATCAATTCCTTGAGACGCCGTTACACTTTAATTTCAATCATTCGTTTCATGATAAAAATTCCAATGAGCATCATCGTTCCGGCCGCGATCAACATGATTTTGCCGACCGGATCAGTGAAAAGGACATTCAGGTAATCGGGATTGGATATCTGAAGAAACAGTGCAACGACAAACGGCAGTCCGGTAAGCACCATGGCGGATAATTTGCCTTCCGATGCCAATACGTTTATTTTTCCCCGAAGCTTGAACCGTTCCCGGATCAGCCAGGCGATGGATTCGATAATTTCCGCCAGGTTTCCTCCGGTTTCACGCTGTAAAATGACGGCAACGATGAAATAATGCAATTCCGGGCAATTAATACGTCTGCCGAGATTTTTCAGGGCGTTCGGCGTACTGACGCCAAAATTGATTTCGTCTATGGTTTCGTCAAATTCCGGGCCCATGGGGTCTGAAAATTCATCCGCCACCAGTTTAATCCCGCTGGACAGGGCGTGCCCTGCTTTTAATGCTCTGGCGATCAGCTCTAAGCCTTCGGGCAATTGCTTCCGGAATTTTTCAATCCGTTTTTTTTTCATATACAGGAGTGCCAAAAACGGCAGACTGCCCGACGCCATTGCAATCAATGCCGATATGATGGCAGAATATGACAGCATCGTGCCGATTAAAAAGCTTGAAAGCGGCAACAATAATGTCAGGAGGATAAAATATCCCAGAGAGCTTTTGGCATTGGCCTGTTGAATGAGCAGATCCATATGCGGCATTCCGGGGATATTCCAGAGCAACCGGTTCAGGCCCGGAATTTCGCTTAAAATTCTTCTCCGGATGATGTCGTCATGCTCCGAACCGGTTTGAATATAGGAATATTTTCTGAGCCGTTTTCGTACTTTGGAACGATTTGCCGAGTGCATCTGCTTTAATGCATACACGGCAAGTTCGATAATCAGTACGGACAGGATAAAAATGATGACACCGATAACGGCAAATTTCATGATGCATTCCTTTCGGGTTATACTTCCGACAGGTTTGTCGAATCAAACAGATCCTGTGGGACATGGACGCCGTGTGCCTTAAATTTCTGTATGAATTTCGGGCGGATTCCTCCGAATCTGAACCATCCTCGTACGGTGCCGTCGGGATCGATCCGGGAGCTGTGGAAACAAAAGATTTCCTGCATCGTAATGATATCCCCTTCCATTCCGGTAACTTCCTGAAGGCTGACGATTCTCCGCTTTCCGTCCGCAAGCCGTGAAACCTGAATGATTACATGAATGGCGGAGCTGATGAATCGCTTTAAAAAATCGCTGGGAATATCAAAATTTGCCATCGCCACCATGGTTTCCAGCCTCATGAGGGCATCCCGGGCCGAGTTGGCATGAATGGTGGTTAACGAACCGTCATGGCCGGTATTCATGGCCTGGAGCATGTCAAACGCCTCTTTCCCCCGGACCTCCCCGATAATGATCCGGTCGGGTCGCATTCTCAGGCTGTTTTTGACGAGATCGCGCTGCATGATCTCTCCTTTGCCTTCGATGTTGGCCGGTCGGGTTTCCAGCCGAACGATGTGTTCCTGCTTAAGCTGCAACTCGGCAGCGTCCTCAATGGTGATGATGCGTTCGTTTTCGGGAATAAACCGGGAGAGAACGTTCAGCAGGGTGGTTTTACCGCTGCCGGTGCCTCCGGAAATGAGCACATTGAGCTTTGATTTGACGACTCCCTTCAGTATTTCCCCGATTTGGGGCGTCAATGTTTTTAAGTTGATCAAATCATCCAGTTCAAGCGGAATTGTTGCAAATTTACGGATGGACAGAGACGGTCCGTCCAGAGCAAGCGGGGGGATGATGGCGTTGACCCTGGAGCCGTCGGCCAGTCGGGCATCGACCATCGGTGTCGACTCGTCAATGCGGCGGCCGACCGATGAAACGATTCGGTCGATGATTTTCATCAGGTGATCGTTGTCCTTGAATCGAACCGCTGTAGGTTCGAGTTTGCCGAACCTTTCGACGTAAACCTGTTTGTAATTATTGACCAGAATGTCCGATACGGTGGTATCTTTCAGCAATGGCTCCAGAGGGCCGAGCCCCAACACTTCATCGAGTATTTCCGTGTAAAATTTTTCCCTTTCGGATAAATTCAGGGGAAGATTGTGAGCTTCCTGTTTCAAAATGGTTTCGATAACGGATCGGATTTTGGAGCTGAGGGTGTCGTGATCCAGCTTGTCGATAAGGGTCAGGTCGATCATATCCAACAGCTTGTTGTGGATTCGAGTCTTTAAATCAAAATATTCATCGGTCATATAATGCAGCCCGGACCGGAGAGGCAGTGCGTTTTGATTTGTTTTCATAGAATTTAAGTTCTCCTTTTAAAAAATCCCCAGCGTTTTTTATCGTGACCACGTTCCATCGGACAGATCGCTTCGGCCATTTTTTTAAAATTTTTTGAAATTGGCGATTTCGGAGAGATTTGGGAAATTAATTTTCCCTGATTGATGGCGGCCATGGTGGTTGTATAATCATTCGGAATTGTCCAGAATAACTCACCGTGAATACTGGCTCTGGCATCCTCCAGAGACAGATCACTTTTTTTGATATAGCGGTTCATCACGACTTTTATCCGACTTTTCTCCATATAGCCGTAAGTACTCAGAGACTGGATCAGCTTGTTGGTATTGGACAGGCAGGGAAGGCTCAGGATCGTTACCAGAAGCAGCTGGTCCGACATCTGAAATATTTTTAAAGAGGTTTCATCCGTTGTCTGGCCGCTGTCGATAATGACAAAATCAAAATGTTTTTTCATCAGTTCCAGAAGACGGGCCATCATCGCCGGTGTGGGCGCCTGGTGTCCGTTCAGATATCCCGGGGACGGCAGTATATGAAGGCCTGAGTCATGCCGGGACAAGACATTCATCAGGAAGGTTTCATCGAGCCGGTCAATATTTTTGGTAATTTCTCCCCAATGGAATTTAGGTGTGATTTCCAGAAAGAGCGGGATCTCCCCGAATAATATATTCATGTCCAGAAGCGCCACGGATTTATTCTGATCTTTGTCCGTCAGGGCGGCTGCCAGATTGACGGCCACCGTGGTGGAACCGACCCCTCCCTTGCTGCCCATCACGCTTAAAATCTGGCCGGATTTATGGACGGTTTTCGGGCCGGAATGGTTTTGTCTGTTTTTAAACGTTTCCAGCGCTGCCCGGATCTGATCTTTCTTGATTGGTTGAGAGAAAAATTCTTTTGCCCCGATGCTCATGGCTTTCATCAGCGTTTCAGGGTCGGTATGCTCGGAAGTCAGGAATACTTCGCCCACTTTATCGGCATCCAGAAGGGACTGAATGAAGTCAAGTTCCTTTGTCGTATCGCGGCTCAATTCAAACACCAGAAGATCGGGTCGACGGCTGTCTTCAGGCGGCAGCAGCTTGAATTCTTTGGCTTCCAGAAAATTTTCCAGGAAAATCTGGCCTAAATCCATTGTGTTTACGGATAATTTGAATAGGTATTCATTTCCAACCATGTATTCCTTCTCCCAGCCTGTTATTCTATGAGATTCGGGATGCTGCGGATGATAGAGATATGTTTCATATGATAACAGATAGTTACGTTGTACGTCGGATCGTATTCAGGTTTATGAATTGAAACTCATGATGGGTTATTCCATTGGGATCGCTTCGCTTCGGTGGCGGCAGCGCCGTTGTCATTTTTAAGTCTCATCGCTGTCTGTCCGTTTTATTTTCCGCCGCTTCCGGTTAAATTCAGATTATACGACGGGGCTTCGGTTGCTTTTTCAAAATCAGTACGATATTTGGTCAGATTGTTCAGCGCCGCCTGACCGTCAAGCCCGGTCACTTGCGCCATGCTTTTTCCGGCTTCCGGATTCAGAATCTGTTGGTAGCGTGCGGTTTCAAATGATTTGCCCCAGTTTTTCTCTAATAGTGTCTTTTCCTGATAATGTTCGGCACAGCCGAACAGAAATGTCAGGATTGCGGTAAGACCAATCAGTGTCAGTTGTTTGAATTTCATGGAAACCTCCCGAGTTTGACGCTGTTAAAATTCCATTTTCCGTATGGCAGGAATGAACTTATTCGCCCGCCACCGGCAGGGAATGGCCGAATTCTCCGTCCAGATTTCCGGTTATTTCAGGCAGCCGGTGTTTTTCTCTCCCCTGATTTCTCCCCTCGATGTAAAATTCACAGTCGTTGGGTTCGATGTAAAAATCGGTCGGGAGAGACAGGTTTTCTTCATCTGTCGGTGTTACCAGGTGAGGGGTGGCGATAATGATCAGTTCGGTTTCATTTTTCTGAAACGCATGACTGCGAAACAGGGCGCCGAGTATGGGGATGTCTCCGAGGACCGGGAATTTTGAAATATCGTCCTGGATGGTTTCCTGCAACAGACCGGCCACGGCAAAGCTCTGACCGTCTCCGAGTTCAATGACGGTGGATGCTCGGCGTGTGGTAATCCCCGGAACTACAAATCCGGAAAACTGTACCGCCGTTGAAAAGTCCAGTTCGGAAACTTCAGGGGTGAGTTTGATGCTGATTTTATTGTTATCCAGGACCGTTGGGGTGAAGGTGAGCCCCACACCGAATTGCTTGTATTCAATGGTGATGTCCCCGTCTCCCTGAGGAATGGGAATTGGAAATTCTCCTCCGGCAAGGAACTCGGCGCTTTGACCGCTTAACGCGATCAGGGTGGGTTCGGCCAGTATTTTGGCCAGACCATCCTCTTTTAAGGCGTCAATAAAACCGGTCCAGTCGGCGCTGCCGTTATGAAAACTGAAAAAGGAGTTGACCGATTCAGATACATTGAGCCCGAAACCGCCTGATGAAGCGATGTTGGCGTCATCCGGGCTGACCAGCTGGGTCAATCCGCCCAGCAGGCTGACGCCAAAGTCCCGGTCTCCACGGGCATAGCTGAAGTTAATCCCAAATTGTTTTGTGGTACTCTTGGATATTTCGGCCATTCGGATTTCCAGCATCACCTGATGCACGCCGCCGACTTCAACCAGGTTGGTTACCTTTTCCTCCGGCGCAAAGGCACGGGCCAGCGCCATTGCCTGAGAAAGATTGACAGTGCTCGACACGCTTCCGGCAAGGGTGATGGAATCATGCGTTGCCATGACGCGAAGTTCCTTCTCATTGGGAAGCGTTTCATGGAGAAGTTGCTTCAGTCGGGATAAATCGTAGCTGACCTCCAGATCATAAATCGCATTGAGCCTGCCGTTTTGCCACAGGGTCAGGTTGGTGGTGCCGGCTTTTTTTGCCGTCACGTATATCTCATTGGGTGAGAGAAGAATAAAATCGGCCACTTCCGGATCAGCGATGGAAACGCGTTTTACCGGCAGCGTACTTTTAAGAATGGTGGATTTTCCGGATATCATTTGAAGCGGTTGAGGGGTTACGGGGCCGGTTATTACTGAATCGGCCGCCCCTGCCGCAGGCGATGCCGCGGCAATCGTCAAAGCGATGATCGCGGTTATAACGGCATGGTACCATTTGTTTGAGTGTGTCGACATGGATGACATTCCTCCCGGAAGATTAAAGTTTTAATTTTGTTTTGCTGAGTTCACTTCCCTTGATCGTTTCTACCGTAGTGGTGCGGGAGTGACGGCGAACCGGTTTTTTCAGGGGTTTTTGGGGGGCCATGTATAGCGATGCAAGGGTTGTGGGAATGGTGGCTCCCCGGGTCAGGACCGATTCTGAGTCCGTTGAATTTCTCAGGGCAAACTGAAGTTTTCCCCTGGCTGCGGCCAATGCCAGCGTTTCTGATTCTTCCGGGGAGACCTCCAGGGTGTACACGTCCACAGGCGCGGGCTCGCCCTTGTCGTTTTTCTGGATCTGCGTGCCGGTGGCCAGAACCAGCACGTTTTCAAGTACGAGTTTGGTTTTTTCCGTATTCGTAACGGGTTCGGTCAGGGTGACCAGCACATCGATCCGATTCGCCGGGTTGATGAATCCCGAAATACCGATGATTTTATCGCCTTTTACCGCAATAGCGCGTTTGCCGGGTTTAAGAACCGCAGAAACGCCGCCGATGGTGACCGAGACCGGTGCCAGATGGTGTTCGGAGATTGCTTCTTTTGTCTTCATGGATGCCAGCAGCACTCGGCCTTTCAGGGAATTGACATCCGAAAAATATCCGTTCGGCAGGCTTTCTTTTAAAAAGGGGACCATCTTGACCATGTCAGGCTCCAGCCGGGTGCCCCACGGCAGATCGGATGCCGCCACGGCCACGGGAACCGCCTGGGTCGCCACTTCAACGGTTTCCCTGGGGGCCGTCGTGGTCTGAATCCAGTTGTACAGAAAGAAGCTTCCTGAAGTGGCAATGATCAATGCCAGCAGGATGGGAACACTCGCTTTCCAATTTCCCATACTCAACCTCCTTTAATGGGGTAACATGTTGAATTGATATCCGGTTAAATCCATCATCACATAGGTGAGGGTTCCCAGTGCAATGGCGATTCCATAGCAAAGCCGGGGCTTTTTCCTGTGGGCCACCATGGGTGTCGGAATAAATTGCCGGGTGAATAAAAACGTGATCAATGTCGTCAAATGCCGGTCGAAAAATCCTTTGAAGATCGTGCGGTGCGTAACAATTAATATCAGCGAATACACACCGCCGATCAGTGCGGTAAATATAAATGCGATGAAAATGCCTCTGGGGCCGAGCACGGCGCCGGCAGCACCCATTAATTTGGCGTCACCGGCGCCCATGCCCCCCATCAGGAACGGAATGATAAACACCCCGATGCCGGCCGCAAGTCCGCTCATGCTGAACCATACCCCGTCCATGCCATTGATCAGCCCATGTCCGGCAAGGGCCAGGACCATGGTCGGAAAGGTCAGAAGATTGGGAATTTTCTGCGACCGCCAGTCAATGACTCCGGCGGTGATCAATACAAAAACTAAATAACTGGTTAAAAAGACATTGTCGGATAATGGCATGGCGGACTCACAGGTTCGGGTTGATAAAGGTGATCCACCCACCGGAACTTAATTGTTCCGGTGGGTGGCTGATAAGGATCTTTAATTCACGCTTAACTAGTCACTATCAGCACCAGCAGCAGTAACTGCATCAGAAACTTCACCGAATTTATCGTTTAATGCAGTAGCGACTCCAGACACTGCGGTTATAATAGCTATGGCAATCAATGCTACCATCAGTCCGTATTCCACAGCGGTTGCGCCTTCTTCATCATTGATAAATTGAATCAGTTTTTTCATTTTTTAATCCTTTCGTTGGTGGTTTGGGTATGAATA
>Ga0265294_10000474_pt1 | contig 53475 bp, 41 predicted proteins | sample MunlanPumphouse3_FD_192504 | JGI IMG/M metagenome (GOLD analysis project Ga0265294, IMG submission 192504) | Groundwater microbial communities from a municipal landfill in Southern Ontario, Canada - Pumphouse #3 | ecosystem: Environmental > Aquatic > Deep subsurface > Groundwater | place... | reverse complement strand
TTTACTTTTTGGGTAAATGCCGGAATCATGTATCCGATGAGTGTCTCTTCAAGAATGGAGAAATATTCCTTCACAGTCGGAGCACTGATGCCGCATTCCGTGGCAATGTTGTTGTAATTTACAATTTCACCGTTACTAAGAGCAGCCACTTCCATAAATCGTGAAAAAGTATTGAGATTGCGGGTAAGCGCTTCGGCTTTGATTTCTTGTTGGAGGTAGTCACCCACGTAAGCCTGAAGTCGTTTACCTGCATCTTCCACAAGATAATGTCGGGGTAGCATACCGTTGTTGCAAGCTTTTAATAGGTCAAAATCAGGAATCTCAGTGCTCACTAATGGATAGAGATGCTTTCGGATAGCTCTGCCACCAAGCAGGTTGACATCGCTTCTCCGCAGCTTGCGTGCACTGGAGCCGCTCAGGATGAAACGAAGGTTGCGATTGCTCATGAGCCAATGCACTTCGTCGAATAATGCAGGAACTTTCTGAATTTCGTCAATAATAATCAATTCGTTGATGGGGAGTAAACTGAGTTCTTCGCGTAACAGCGCCGGACGACGGTTGTATCGCTCGAATTCATCCGATTTCAGCAAGTCTATATAGTGCTTGTCGGGAAATTGCATTTTGAGCAACGTGCTTTTACCGGTTTGCCGTGCACCCCAAAGGAAAATGCTGTCGTTTTCAACATCCTGAAGAGTTATTTTGCGTGATAACATAATCATTCATTTTCGTGGATATTAGCATTTAACCTTACAAAAATATGCATTTCTCATGAATATCTAAAGTTGTACTTTGATATATCATGAATATCTAAAGTTACGCTTTGTTCTATCATGCAAAACGAACGTGCAGGTTTATGGATGCATGAAACGAGCATAGCACAACAAAAAACCCGTGCCGGCAATCCGACACGGGTTTTAAAAAAAGTTATTTCAAAGCTATTATTCTTCAACAGCGGCTTCCTGGAACAGGTTGTTGCGCTTGCTGGCATTCAGCTTCTCAAAGTCCTCCCGTGAACCGACAATCAGCTTCTCAAACTCACGCTGTCCGGTACCGGCAGGGATGAGGTGACCTACGATCACGTTCTCCTTGAGCCCTTCCAGTGTGTCGGTCTTGCCGTTGATGGCGGCGTCGTTCAGCACCTTGGTGGTCTCCTGGAATGAGGCGGCCGACATGAAGCTGGTGGTCTGCAGCGCGGCACGGGTGATACCCTGCAGCACCTGGTTGGCAGTGGCCGGCACGGCATCGCGTGCCTCCACCGGTTTCAGGTCGCGTCGTTTCAGCGAGCTGTTCTCGTCGCGCAACTTACGCACGGTGACGATCTGTCCCGGCTCGAAGATCTGGGAGTCGCCGGCATCGACGATCACCTTCTTGCCCCAGATGCGGTCGTTCTCTTCCATCATCTCATGCTTGTCGACCAGCTGCTGCTCGAGGAAGCGGGTATCTCCCGGATCCACCACTTCCACCTTGCGCATCATCTGACGCACGATCACCTCAAAGTGCTTGTCGTTGATCTTCACGCCCTGCAGACGGTATACATCCTGCACTTCGTTCACGATGTACTCCTGCACGGCTGTCGGCCCCATGATCGCGAGGATGTCGGCCGGTGTCGTGGCGCCGTCGGAGAGGGGCATACCGGCACGGATATAGTCGTTCTCCTGTACCAGGATCTGCTTGGAGAGAGGTACCATGTATTTCTTCTGTTCACCTGTCTTGGAGGTAACGGAGATCTCCTGATTGCCTCGTTTGATCTTGCCGAATGATACCTCGCCGTCGATCTCGGAAACCACCGCCGGGTTGGAGGGGTTACGGGCTTCGAACAGCTCGGTGACGCGTGGCAGACCCCCGGTGATGTCACCTGCCTTGCCTACGGCACGGGGGATCTTCACCAGTACATCACCCGCCTTGATCTCGTCGTTCTCATTCTTCACGATGTGCGAGCCGAGGGGCAGGGTATAGGTACGGAGGATGTCATCGTTCTCATTCACTATATGGGCAGAGGGAGCACGTGTCTTGTCGCGTGATTCGATGATCACCTTCTCCTTCAGGCCGGTCTGCTCATCCGATTCCACCTTGTAGGTCATGTTCTCGGTGAAGTTCTCGAAGCGGATCTTACCGGTTGCTTCCGAGACGATCACAGCATTGAACGGGTCCCACTCGCAGATCAGATCGCCCTTCTGTATCTTGTCACCTTCACCGAAGAATAGCTTCGAGCCATAGGGGATGTTGTGTGACAGCAGCACGATCTTGGTGTTGGGATCCACGATACGCATCTCAACCAGACGGCTCACCACCACCTTGTAGCTCTTGCCTTCAGTGTCGGTGCTCTCCACGAAGCGGAGCTCGTCGAACTCCAGAATACCATCGTACTTGGTGACGATACTGTTCTCTGTTGCGATGTTGGAGGCGATACCTCCCACGTGGAAGGTACGCAGTGTGAGCTGTGTACCCGGCTCACCGATGGATTGGGCGGCGATGACACCCACTGCTTCGCCCTTCTGTACCATCCGGCCGGTGGCCAGGTTGCGGCCATAGCACTTGGCACATACACCCTGGTGTGACTCACAGGTGAGTACGGAACGGATCTCGACCCGTTCGATGGGTGACTCGTCAATTTTCCTGGCGATATCCTCGGTGATCTCATCACCCGCATTCACCAATACCTCACCGGTGTTGGGGTGTTGCACGTCGTGTACCGACACGCGGCCCAGGATGCGCTCGTAGAGAGAGGCGATCACCTCGTCATTGTTCTTGATGGCGGTGGCTGCCAGACCACGGAGCGTACCGCAGTCCTCCTCGTTGATGATCACATCCTGTGATACATCGACCAGACGACGGGTGAGGTACCCGGCATCGGCGGTCTTGAGGGCGGTATCGGCCAGACCCTTACGGGCACCATGGGTGGAGATGAAGTACTCGAGTACCGAGAGGCCCTCCTTGAAGTTGGCAAGAATCGGGTTCTCGATGATCTGCGCTCCTTCGGCACCACTCTTCTGCGGCTTGGCCATCAGTCCACGCATACCGGAGAGCTGACGGATCTGTTCACGTGATCCACGGGCTCCTGAATCGAGCATCATGTATACCGAGTTAAATCCCTGGTCATCTTCTGCCAGCTGCTTCATCAGGATGTTGGAGAGCTTGGAGTTGATGTGGGTCCAGGTGTCAATGATCTGGTTGTAACGCTCGTTGTAGGTGATGAAACCCATCTTCCAGTTCTCCACGATCTCCTCCACTTCGGCATATCCATCCTGGATCAGCTTCTCCTTTTCCTCGGGGATGATCACATCCTCCAGGTTGAAGGAGAGGCCTCCCTTGAAGGCAGCAGTATACCCCAGGTCCTTGATGTCGTCGAGGTACTGCGCCGTGCGGGCCACGCCGCAGGTCTTGATCACCTTGCCGATGATGTCACGCAGTGATTTCTTTGAGAGCAGCTCATTGATGTACCCCACCTCTTTCGGGATCGCCTCGTTGGCGATCACACGGCCCACGGTGGTCTCGTGCATCTTGCGTATGGGATCACCGTTCTCGTCGATGTCATCGACGATCACGTTGATCAGTGCGTGTAATTGCACCTTTTTCTCGTTATAGGCGATGATCGCTTCCTCCTCACCGTAGAAGGTCATTCCTTCACCCTTTGCTCCCGGACGGATCTTGGTGATGTAATAGAGTCCGAGCACCATGTCCTGAGAAGGTACGGTGATAGGGGCACCATTTGCAGGGTTGAGGATGTTGTGTGATGCGAGCATCAGCAGCTGTGCTTCCAGGATCGCTTCATTGCCCAGCGGGAGGTGGACAGCCATCTGGTCCCCGTCGAAGTCGGCATTGAAAGCCGTACAGGCAAGCGGGTGCAGCTGGATGGCCTTCCCTTCAATCAGTTTAGGCTGGAACGCCTGGATACCGAGGCGGTGGAGGGTAGGGGCTCTGTTGAGCATCACCGGGTGTCCCTTCATCACATGTTCGAGGATGTCATACACCACCGGTTCCTTACGGTCTACAATCTTCTTGGCCGATTTCACCGTTTTCACGATGCCTCTTTCAATCAGCTTGCGGATGATAAACGGTTTATAGAGTTCGGCTGCCATATCCTTGGGCAGACCGCATTCGTGCATCTTGAGCTCCGGACCCACCACGATCACCGAGCGGGCGGAGTAATCGACACGCTTACCGAGCAGGTTCTGACGGAAGCGGCCCTGTTTTCCCTTCAGGCTGTCGGAGAGTGATTTGAGGGGACGGTTCGACTCGGTTTTGATTGCGCTCGACTTGCGGGAGTTGTCGAACAGCGAGTCCACAGCCTCCTGGAGCATACGCTTTTCGTTGCGCAGGATCACATCGGGAGCCTTGATGTCAATCAGTCGTTTCAGTCGGTTGTTGCGGATGATCACCCTGCGGTAGAGGTCATTCAGGTCGGAGGTGGCGAAACGGCCGCCATCGAGCGGCACCAGCGGCCGCAAATCGGGCGGGATCACCGGGATCACCTTCATGATCATCCACTCCGGCTTGTTGATATTCTTCGAGCCACGGAATGCCTCCACCACCTGCAGTTGTTTCAACGCTTCGTTTTTACGCTGTTGCGAGGTGTCGGTGTTGGCGCGGTGACGCAGCTGGTTGGCCAGCTTGTCGAGGTTAAGCCGCTCCAGCAGGTCGAGGATAGCCTCGGCACCCATCTTGGCGATGAACTTGTTGGGATCACTCTCTTCCAGCAGCTGGTTCTCACGCGGGAGGGTCTCCAGCAGATCGAGGTACTCTTCTTCGGTGAGCAGATCTCTCTCGCTCACCTTCTCTTCCAGTGCACCTGCCTGGATCACCACATAGCGCTCATAATAGATGATGGAGTCGAGCTTCTTGGTAGGGATGCCCAACAGATACCCAATTTTATTGGGCAGTGAGCGGAAGTACCAGATGTGAGCCACGGGCACCACCAGGTGGATGTGGCCGGTACGCTCGCGGCGCACTTTCTTCTCGGTGACCTCCACACCGCATCGGTCGCAGACGATGCCCTTATAGCGGATACGCTTGTACTTGCCGCAATGACATTCGTAGTCTTTTACCGGTCCAAAGATCCGTTCACAGAACAGACCGTCGCGCTCAGGCTTGTAGGTTCGGTAGTTGATGGTCTCGGGTTTGAGCACCTCCCCGAAAGAGTTTTCCAGTATCTGTTCCGGCGAAGCCAGCCCAATCGTGATCTTTGAAAAGCTACTCTTTATCTTGTTGTCTTTTCTAAATGCCATATATCTTGTGTATATAAAGAGTTATCGGAATGTTATTTGTATCTCCTGATCTTCCCCTTGCAGGAACAGCCTGAGGCTGCTCCCCCGGGTATGTACGGGAGTGATTTAATCCAGGCTGATGTTCAGACCCAGACCCTTCAGCTCGTGCAGCAACACGTTGAGTGATTCAGGAATACCTGCCGATGGCATCGCCTCCCCTTTCACGATTGCTTCGTAAGCCTTGGAGCGTCCTACCACGTCGTCTGATTTCACCGTGAGGATCTCCTGCAGGATATGGGAGGCACCAAATGCTTCGAGTGCCCACACCTCCATCTCACCGAAACGCTGTCCACCAAACTGGGCTTTACCGCCCAATGGCTGCTGCGTAATGAGCGAGTAGGGACCGATGGAGCGGGCATGCATCTTGTCCTCCACCATGTGGCCGAGTTTCAGCATGTAGATGATACCGACCGTTGCGGGCTGGTCGAAGCGCTCACCGGTACCCCCATCGTAAAGGTATGATTTACCATAAGCAGGCACCTTTGCCTGGTCGGTCCACTTGTTCAGGTCATCAAGTGATGCCCCGTCGAAGATGGGGGTTGCGAACTTGATGCCCAGCTCCTTGCCAGCCCATCCGAGCACAGTCTCAAAGATCTGTCCCAGGTTCATACGGGAAGGCACACCCAGCGGGTTGAGCACGATGTCGACCGGTGTTCCGTCGGCAAGGAAAGGCATATCCTCCTGGCGTACGATACGCGAGACGATACCTTTGTTACCATGACGGCCGGCCATCTTGTCACCCACCTGTATCTTCCGTTTCTTGGCCACATAGACCTTGGCGATCTGCATGATGCCGGAGGGCAGCTCATCGCCGATGGTGAAGTCGAACCGCTTGCGCTTCAGCTCGGCATCGAGCTCCTTGAAGCGGCGCAGGTAGTTGATCACCGTAGCGCGGATCAGTTCGTTCCTATTGGTGTCAGCGGTCCACTTGTTAAGTTGTACCGACTGGAAATCAATCTCATTCAGCACCTTGTGGGTGAACTTGGCACCCTTCGGGACAATGTCCATGTTGGTATAGTCCTTGACCCCGGCTGAAGATTTGCCTTCGGTGAGCTGTAACAGCTTTTCGATCAGGACCTTCTTCAGTTCCTCCATTTTGTTCTCATACTCTTCGTCGAGCTTGGGCAAGAGGGCTTTGCTGGAAAGCCGTGTCTTCCCTTTCTTGGAAGCCTTGGAGAAGAGGTTGGTGCTGATCACCACACCCTTCAGCGAGGGGGATGCCTTCAGTGAGGCATCTTTCACATCACCGGCTTTGTCGCCGAAGATGGCGCGCAACAGCTTCTCTTCAGGTGAGGGATCCGATTCACCCTTGGGTGTGATCTTACCAATCATGATGTCACCCGGCTTGATACGCGCACCCACACGTACGATCCCTTTCTCATCGAGGTCCTTGGTGGCCTCTTCGCTCACGTTGGGGATGTCGGAGGTGAGTTCTTCCAGTCCGCGTTTGGTCTCGCGTACCTCGAGGGAGAACTCCTCCACATGTACTGAGGTGAAGACGTCGTCTTTCACCATCCGTTCGTTGAGCACGATGGCATCTTCAAAGTTATATCCTTTCCAGGGCATAAAGGCCACTTTCAGGTTCCTGCCGATGGCCAGCTCCCCGTTTTCAGTGGCATATCCTTCAGTGAGAATGTCGCCTGCTTTCACCTTCTGTCCCACCTTACAGATGGGGCGCAGGTCAATGGTTGTATTCTGGTTGGTTTTCCGGAACTTGGGGATTATGTAGCTCTTCACCGCTTCGTCGAAGCTGGTGAATTCCTCCTCCTCGCTGCGGTCATATTTGATTCTGATGGTGGTGGCATCCACATAGATGATCTCACCGTTACCTTCTGCCATGATCTGCGTGCGCGAGTCATGGATCAGTTGACCTTCAATACCGGTACCCACGATGGGTGCCTCGGTACGCATGAGCGGTACCGCCTGGCGCATCATGTTGGATCCCATCAGCGCACGGTTGGCGTCATCGTGCTCCAGGAAGGGGATGAGTGAGGCGGCAATGGAGGCGATCTGCATGGGGGATACATCCATCAGCTCCACCTCTTCCGGTGCGATTACCGGGTAGTCGGCATCCTTACGGGCCTTTACACGGGTATTGGTAAACTTGCCCTTCTCATCGAGGGGGGCGTTGCCCTGTGCAATCAGCTTTTTTTCCTCCTCTTCGGCAGCCAGGTAGATCACCTCGTCGTTTTTTATGTTCACTTTGCCATTCTCCACTTTACGATAGGGGGTTTCAATGAAGCCCAGATCGTTGATTTTGGCATAGACGCAAAGTGAGGAGATCAGACCGATATTGGGTCCCTCGGGTGTTTCGATGGGACAGAGACGCCCATAATGGGTGAAGTGCACGTCACGTACTTCGAAGCCGGCACGCTCACGCGAGAGACCTCCGGGACCGAGCGCCGAGAGACGTCGCTTGTGGGTGATCTCTGCCAGCGGGTTGGTCTGATCCATGAATTGCGAGAGGGCATTGGTGCCGAAGAAGGTATTGATCACCGACGAGATGGTCTTCGCGTTGATCAGGTCGATCGGAGTGAACACCTCGTTGTCGCGCACATTCATCCGTTCGCGGATGATGCGTGCCATACGGTTGAGACCCACACCAAACTGGGTGTAGAGCTGTTCCCCCACGGTACGCACACGACGGTTGCTAAGGTGGTCAATATCATCGACCACCGCCTTGGAGTTGATCAGCTCGATCAGGTATTTGATGATCTCGATGATGTCTTCCTTGGTGAGTACACGGGTGTCGACATCAATGTTGAGATTCAGTTTCTTGTTGATACGGTAACGACCCACATCCCCCAGGTCATAACGTTTCTCCGAGAAGAAGAGGTTATTGATCACCTCGCGTGCACTCGAGTCATCCGCCGGCTCGGCACTGCGCAGCTGGCGGTAGATATGCCTGATGGCATCGATCTCAGAGTTACTGGGGTCTTTCTGCAGGGTGTTGTAGATGATGGAGTAGTCCGATGTGTTGGCGGTCTCCTTGTGCAACAGGATGGAAGAGACACCCGATTCGAGGATATCATCCATGTGTTCCGGTTCCAGTACCGTTTCACGTTCAATGACCACCTCATTTCGCTCAATGGAGGTGACCTCGCCGGTATCTTCGTCGACGAAGTCTTCCATCCATGACTTCAGAACACGGGCTGCCAGCTTACGACCGGCAACCTTTTTCAGGTTGGTTTTGTTCACCTTCACCTCTTCTGCCAGGTCGAAGATCTCAAGGATATCCTTGTCACTCTCGAATCCTATGGCACGCAACAGGGTGGTGACGGGTAATTTCTTTTTACGGTCGATGTAAGCATACATCACACTGTTGATGTCAGTGGCAAACTCAATCCATGATCCCTTGAACGGTATGATGCGCGCTGAGTAGAGGATAGTACCGTTGGCATGCATGCTTTGACCGAAGAAAACGCCGGGTGAACGGTGCAGCTGTGATACGATAACCCGTTCTGCACCGTTGATCACGAAGGTGCCCTTGTCGGTCATATAGGGGATGGTACCCAGGTAGACATCCTGAATCACCGGGGTGAAGTCTTCATGGTCGGGATCGGTGCAGTACAAATAGAGCTTGGCCTTGAGCGGAACGCTGTAGGTGAGCCCTCTGTCGACACACTCATCGATGGTATAGCGCGGGGGATCTACGTAGTAATCTAAAAACTCAAGGACAAAATTGTTACGGGTGTCCGCGATGGGGAAGTTCTCCGTAAAAACCTTATACAATCCTTCGTTTTTTCTGCTTTCGGGAGGTGCGTCCAGCTGGAGAAAATCCTGAAATGATTTCAACTGTACTTCCAGGAAATCGGGGAAATCAAGCGGATTTTTAATCGACGCAAAATTGATTCTTGGGTTGGCGTTATTTGAAGACATGGAAATGAGTTTTTGAACCTAATATATATTGACACAAAAGGTTAAGAATCTTCCGGTAGAAGATTCCTAACCATATTAACCTAATTTAGGGTAATGTTATTTAAGCTCAACTTCTGCTCCAGCCTCTTCAAGTTGTTTTTTCAAAGCATCTGCTTCGTCTTTTGTTACACCTTTCTTCAATTCGCTGGGAGCTCCGTCCACTAAGTCTTTGGCTTCTTTCAGGCCGAGTCCGGTAAGTTCTTTCACTGCCTTCACTACAGCCAGTTTGGCGGAACCTGCACTCTTCAGAATCACGTCGAAAGCGGTTTGCTCTTCTGCTGCGGCTTCGCCTGCGGCAGCGGGACCTGCAGCAACAGCTACAGCGGCAGCAGCCGGTTCGATGCCGTATTCCGTTTTCAGGATTTCAGCCAGTTCGTTCACCTCTTTTACGGTCAAGTTCACTAATTCTTCAGCAAATTTTTTTAAGTCTGCCATTGTTGTATTTGTTTAAAATTGATTACTAATTCTGTTTGTTGATGTTGATTTTTTGGGAAGGTGATCTCCTCCGTACTGCCATGGGCAGTGGTCATCTGGAAAAGGATCGCCGTTATCAGGCTTCTTCCTTTTCCGACAATGTTTTGAGTACCCCGTGGAGCAGCGTGCCGCCCGACTGGAGTGCTGAGATCACATTCTTTGCAGGTGACTGCAGCAGTGCGATCACATCGCCAATAAGCTCTGTCTTGCTCTTGATGTTGATAAGGTCCTTCAGGGCACCGGCACCTACAAAGAAGCTTTCCTGAACGTAGGCTCCCTTGAATGCGGGTACTTTGTCGGCTTTATACTTGTCAATCAGTTTTGCAGGAGCATTCGCTGCGTTGGAGAACATGATGGCGGTATTGCCCTTAAGTATGGGGTACAGCTCTTCATAGTTTCCTTCGAGCGATTCGAAAGCTTTCTGTAGCAAGGTATTCTTCACCACCATCAGCTTGATATCCTCCTTGGAGCACTCTCTTCTCAGCTTGCTGGTTTTTGCCGCGTTGAGCGTGGCAATATCAGCAAGGTAGAAGTTTTCATACTCCTGAAGACTGGCTGCGATCTGTGCGATTACTCGTTGTTTATCTTCCTTTTTCATAGATTTCTGTTTCGTTCATTAGATTTCTTCTGCCGATTTGGGGTCCACTTTGATTCCTGGACTCATCGTACTGGAAAGATAAATACTCTTCACATAGGTGCCTTTTGCCGCAGTCGGTTTCAGTTTGATCAACGTTTGAATAAATTCTTTTGCGTTGTCTCGAATTTGTTCCGGCGAAAAAGATACTTTTCCAATCGAGGTGTGAATGATACCGGCTTTGTCTACTTTAAAGTCGATTTTCCCCTGTTTCACCTCCTGTACGGCTTTCGCCACGTCGGGGGTAACAGTACCGCTCTTGGGGTTTGGCATCAGTCCACGCGGGCCCAATATACGACCCAGTGCTCCAATTTTACCCATGATTTGCGGCTGTGTGATGATCACATCCACATCGGTCCATCCTCCTTTAATCTTGTCGATATATTCATCGAGTCCCACATAGTCTGCGCCCGCTGCTTTCGCATCGGCCTCAGCATCTGGAGAACACAATACAAGAACTCTTACTTGTTTACCTGTTCCGTGTGGTAATGAGACAACGCCCCTTACCATCTGGTTAGCTTTGCGCGGATCTACGCCGAGGCGTACATCGATATCTACTGAGGCATCAAATTTGGTGTTGGAGATTTCCTTCACCAGCGTCGATGCTTCTTTCAGTGTATAGGTCTTACCCACTTCAATCTTGCTCAAAGCCAACTTTTGATTCTTTGTCAGTTTACTCATGTCTCAATTGAAGTTTTTAATTATGATTTATTTCCGGGAAATCCCCTTTCACTGTGATACCCATGCTTCGAGCCGTTCCCGCTACCATGTGCATTGCGGATTCAACCGTGAAGCAGTTCAAGTCGGTCATTTTCTCTTCGGCAATGGTCTTGACCTGTTCCCAGGTGACCTCGGCAACCTTCTTACGGTTGGGTTCTGCCGAACCGCTCTTTAGCTTCGTGGCTTCTAATAACTGAATCGCAACCGGTGGTGTTTTAACAATAAAATCAAAAGACTTGTCGGTATAGTAAGTGATTACCACTGGCAACACTTTACCGGCTTTGTCCTGAGTTCTGGCGTTGAATTGCTTGCAAAACTCCATGATGTTGATCCCTTTGGAACCCAATGCGGGTCCTACCGGGGGAGATGGATTTGCAGCTCCTCCTTTGATTTGTAATTTTAGTTGTCCGGCAACTTCTTTAGCCATTTTTTTGATTTTAATAAATTACGGTTTTCGAAACACATTGAAGAATTTACAGAATCTGCGTAACCAAATTGCTGACTATTCCTTCTCTACTTGCATATAGCTCAGCTCCAGGAGCTGTTTCCTCCCGAAGATCTTCACCATCACTTTGAGTTTCTTTCTCTCGTCGTTCACCTCTTCTACTACACCGGAGAAGCTGCTGAAGGGACCGCCGATCACCTTCACGTTTTCACCCACGTAGTATTTCATATCCATCTCGTCACCGGCCTCTTCCAGTTCATCCATCGTACCGAGGATGCGTTTCACTTCCGACTCCCGCAAAGGCTGGGGGTCAGTGGTGTTGGGCAGAAAGCCAGCCACGTAATTGATATTCTTCAGTTCGTGAATCACCTCACCCGTCAGTTCAGCCTCAATGAGTACGTAACCGGGAAGATAAGCGCGTTCTTTCATCACTTTCTTTCCGTTCCGGACCGTATAAGTCTTTTCCGTGGGGATGAGAACTTGAGAAATGTACTTTCCTAAATCGGTTTTTTTGATTTCTGACTCAAGATACTCTTTGACTTTGTTTTCTTTTCCACTAACGGAACGCAATACGTACCATTTTTTTCTCTCTTCAGTCATAGTCTCTTTTGTTCAGAAATTACAAAATACCGTAGAGGAGTTTTAATACCCACTCAAATAAAGAATCCATTCCGAACACGATTAGGGCAATGATAAGGGAAGCAATCAATACAATTACCGTACTGCCGGAGAGTTCTTCTTTGGATGGCCAGGATACCTTATAAACCAATTCGTTATAAGCATCCCTGAGATATGCAACTATTTTTTTCATTTAATTCGGATCGTATGTGCACGGGTCGAGAGACTCGAACTCCCGACACCTGGTTTTGGAGACCAGTGCTCTACCAACTGAGCTAGACCCGTATTCCCTGCCCCTCCAAGCCTCCCTGTGAAAGGGAGGCTGTCTGGAGCAGGATTATCTATAAGCACCCACTGTTCCCCTTCAGGGGAATAGGGAGAGATTAGTCGATCAGTTCAGTGATCTGACCGGCACCCACGGTACGTCCCCCTTCGCGGATAGCGAAACGAAGACCTACGTTACATGCTACCGGGTAGATCAGTTCCACCTCGATGGTCACGTTGTCACCGGGCATTACCATCTCTACACCTTCGGGCAACTGGATTTCACCGGTTACGTCGAGGGTACGAATGTAGAACTGGGGACGGTATTTGTTGTGGAAAGGAGTGTGGCGTCCACCTTCTTCCTTCTTCAGGATATAGACCTCAGCCTTGAACTTGGAGTGAGGTTTCACCTTACCCGGGTGAGAGATCACCATACCACGCTTGATTTCGTCCTTGTCGATACCACGAAGCAACAGACCTACGTTGTCACCGGCCTGACCTTCGTCGAGGATCTTGCGGAACATTTCCACACCGGTAACCACTGACTTCCTGCCTTCAGCACCCAGACCAATGATCTGTACTTCTTCACCGGTCTTGATGATTCCGGTTTCAATACGACCTGTGGCTACGGTACCGCGACCGGTGATGGAGAATACGTCTTCCACCGGCATCAGGAACGGTTTGTCCACATCACGCTGAGGCAGTGGAATCCATGTGTCAACAGCGTCCATCAGCTCGATAATCTTATCTTCCCATTTCGCGTCTCCGTTCAAACCACCCAAAGCAGATCCGCGGATCACCGGGGTGTTGTCGCCGTCGAAGTTGTAGAATGAGAGCAGTTCACGCATTTCCATTTCAACCAGCTCCAGCATCTCTTCGTCGTCAACCAGGTCTACCTTGTTCATGAAGACAACCAGCTTGGGTACGTTTACCTGACGGGCCAGCAGGATGTGCTCGCGGGTCTGGGGCATGGGACCGTCGGTGGCAGCCACCACGATGATGGCACCGTCCATCTGGGCAGCACCGGTAACCATGTTCTTCACATAGTCAGCGTGACCCGGACAGTCTACGTGCGCATAGTGACGAGCTTCCGTCTGATATTCCACGTGTGAGGTGTTGATAGTGATACCTCTTTCTTTTTCTTCGGGAGCGTTGTCGATGGAATCGAACGAACGGAGTTCCGAGAATCCTTTCTTAGCCAAAACAGTTGTAATAGCAGCTGTTAAAGTAGTCTTACCGTGGTCAACGTGTCCGATTGTACCGATGTTGACATGCGGTTTCGTCCGGTTAAAATGTTCTTTTGCCATAAAATGTCCTATTAATTAGTGTAAAATAAAAAATTGTATTTCTGATTCTTTCGTTTGTAAACAGTGAAACTCAAGACACCCGGCACCCGGCCTTTTGTCTTGATGAAGCATTGCGCGATCTGTCGTTGAGCCGATGGCGGGAGTTGAACCCGCGACCTCTTCCTTACCAAGGAAGTGCTCTACCACTGAGCTACATAGGCAATAACTGGAGCGGAAGACGGGACTCAAACCCGCGACCCTCAGCTTGGAAGGCTAATGCTCTATCAACTGAGCTACTTCCGCAAAACTGATTCGGTGATGTGTTGATTAGCAAACTAGCTGATGATTGGATCGAATCAGCAAATCATCAAATCATCAAATCGAAACCGTGGGCAGTGATGGATTCGAACCACCGAAGGCGTAAGCCAGCTGAGTTACAGTCAGCCCCATTTGGCCACTCTGGTAACTGCCCTTCATGTTTTTGAGCCTCTTGTCGGATTCGAACCAACGACCCCGAGATTACAAATCACGTGCTCTGGCCAACTGAGCTAAAGAGGCTTATTTACTTACTTTTAACCGCTCCTCCCCCAGATTGAGAGAGAAACGGTCGCAAAGGTAGTGATATTTTTTTTGATGCCAAAATATTTATTCGGTTTTTTGGATTACCGATCCTTTTTTTCTTTTGTTTTCTGGATCTGTTTTTCCAGTGCTACCATACAAAGATCGACAGCCTCCTCGAAAGTGTTGGCAATCTTGCTGGCGAACGCCTCTTTGTGTCTGATGTTTAGCTTTACCGCGGCCTCTTTGTTGTTGGCTGTTTCCGGTTTTACCACTTTCAGAATTACCTCAGCCAGGATGATATCATCGGAAAAACGTTCCAGTTTTTTTACCTTCTTCTCAACAAAAGATTTCAGTTGTTCTGTGGCGTCAAAGTTTACAGATTGAATTGTCATTTCCATACTATTCCTCCTTCATTTTTTGTGCCCTTGGGTGGGCGTGATCATATGTTTTTTTTATCTCTTCGAGTGTCACATGTGTGTAGATCTGGGTGGATGCAAGACTGGTGTGTCCTAATAGCTCTTTCACTGCGTTGATATCGGCTCCGTTGTTGAGCATCTCAGTCGCAAATGAGTGCCGCAGCACGTGAGGGCTTTTTTTGGAAAGGGTGGGGATGCTGCTAAGGTGTGTGTGGATAATGTTGTACACTAATTTTGGGTATAAAGGGTTTCCATCATTCTTAACAAAGAGAAAAGGTGATTTGTTTTCCACTTCTGCATCTCTTTTGCTCATGTAATCCCTTATTTTTCCTTTCGTGCTGTGGGAGAAGGGGATGATGCGTTGTTTGTTTCGCTTACCCGTAACCCGGAGTGTCGATGTGTCAAAATCGACATCACTGTCGCGCAAGGCTATCAGTTCTGCACGGCGCATTCCGGTGAGATAGAGTAACTCAATCAGAAAGCGGTCCCGATGTCCGCAAAAGTCATCGGGGTAGGCGTCAGCCGTATCAATGATCTCAGACAGTTCACGGTCTTTTACAAAACCGGGCAGTACCCTGGGTGTTTTGGGGCCGTTGATCCCTTCTGCAGGGTTGCGGCTGACAACTTCTTTTCGTTTCAGGAAGCGGAAATAGGATCGAACAGCGCTTAACTTTCTGTTTACGGAGCGAGGTTTCACTCCCAGTTCCATGAGCCGGATCATCCAGTTTCGGATCTGATCGGTCTCCACCATTGCCGGGTCATATGATCCGCATTCACCAGTGATGAAATCCTCAAACTGGGTGATATCCCTAAAATAAGAAATCTCCGTTTGAGGAGAGTAGTTCTTCTCATAACGGAGATAGTCTATGAATTTTTCTTTCCACATAGCACCGCGACCGTTCAGTTGATGGTGTTACGAAGATAGGAAAAAACTTTGCAAAAACGAAATTATTTTATCATTCTTCGTTTTGATGCAGCTGTTGTACGTAGACGGCGTGTTGTTTCTTCTTGCGTTTCTCCACCGACGGCTTGGTGAACGCCTGACGGCTGCGAAGTTCTTTTACCACTCCGGTCTTCTCATATTTGCGTTTGAATTTCTTCAGGGCTCTTTCAATGTTCTCGCCCTCTTTGAGTTGTACTACGATCATTGTTATTTGATTTTTTTATTGTTTTACTGGCTATTGGCTGTCAGCTTTCAGCATTCAGCTTTTGGATATTGAGTATTGATCTTTTTGCACATGAAAATAGTGTTCCATGTGCCGGAAATAATCTGGTTGTCTGATGTGTCTACTGTTTCCTTTTCCGGGTAATCAATAACCTCCCTTCTGTTTGGGCTGCAAAGGTAGAAATAAAATTCTACATATCAATACTGTGGGGTCTGTTTTTTTTATAAATGAACAACCCCGCGCACGGTTCAGTGGCGGGGTCATTGCTTCTATAAAAGAGGTCTGTTGGCAGGTTGAACCTTTATTTCACCTCCTCAAAGTCCACGTCGGTCACATCGTCTGCCGACTGGCCGTTGTCTGACGCCGTCTGCTGCCCTTCATCGGTGCCGGGCTGTGCTCCCGGTTGGGCGTTCGATGCGTTGTACATATCCTGTGAAGCGGCCTGGAAGGCGTTGTTCAGCTCTGTGGATGCCGCATCGATGGCGGATAGATCCTGTGCCTTGTGGGCCTCTTTCAGTTTGCTGAGGGCTGCCTCAATAGGAGCCTTCTTGTCTGCCGGGATCTTGTCGCCCAGGTCTTTCAGTTGCTTCTCTGTCTGGAAGATGGTTGAGTCAGCCTGGTTCAGTTTGTCGATCCGCTCCTTCTCTTTCATATCGGCTTCGGCATTGGCTGCAGCCTCCTCCTTCATCCGTTTGATCTCATCCTCGCTCAGGCCGGAGGATGCTTCGATACGGATTTTCTGCTCCTTGCCGGTTGCCTTGTCTTTGGCGGAGACATTCAGGATGCCGTTGGCGTCGATGTCGAATGTCACTTCAATCTGCGGTACACCACGCGGTGCGGGTGGTATCCCGTCGAGGTTAAAGACGCCGATCTGTTTGTTGTCACGAGCCATTGAGCGTTCACCCTGCAGCACGTTGATCTGCACCGAAGGCTGGCTGTCGCTGGCCGTGGAGAAGGTCTCGCTTTTCTTTGTCGGGATGGTGGTGTTGGCTTCGATCAGCTTGGTCATCACCCCTCCCAGTGTCTCAATCCCGAGTGAGAGCGGAGTCACGTCGAGTAACAGCACATCCTTCACCTCTCCGGTGAGCACTGCTCCCTGGATGGCGGCGCCGATAGCCACCACTTCATCGGGGTTCACCCCTTTGTGTGGTTTTTTGCCGAAAAGTTTCTCCACCAGTTCCTGTACCGCGGGGATGCGGGTTGAGCCACCCACCAGAATCACCTCATCAATATCGGAGTTGGAGAGACCTGCATCCTTCATCGCGGTCTGACAGGGACCCACGCATTTTTGTAACAGATCGTCGATCAACTGCTCAAACTTGGCGCGTGACAATGTCTTGACAAGGTGCTTGGGTATCCCGTTCACCGGCATGATATAGGGCAGGTTGATCTCGGTTGAGGTAGAGCTGGAGAGCTCGATCTTTGCTTTCTCGGCAGCTTCCTTGAGTCGCTGGAGTGCCATCGGATCCTTACGCAGATCGATTCCCTCCTCGTTCATGAATTCCTGTGCTAGCCAGTCAATGATGCGATGATCGAAGTCATCACCTCCCAGGTGTGTGTCCCCATTGGTTGACTTCACTTCGAAGACGCCATCACCCAGCTCCAGGATGGAGATGTCGAAGGTACCACCACCCAGGTCAAAGACCGCGATCTTGGAGTCCTTGTTCTGTTTGTCCAGTCCATAGGCCAGTGCTGCCGCTGTCGGCTCATTCACGATGCGGCGAACAGTAAGGCCGGCAATCTCACCTGCCTCTTTGGTAGCCTGACGCTGTGCATCACTGAAGTATGCCGGCACGGTGATCACAGCCTCTTTCACCTCCTGTCCCAGGTGATCTTCGGCAGTCTTCTTCATCTTCTGCAAGATGATAGCCGATATCTCCTGTGGTGAGTAGAGATGGCCGTTGATATCCACCCGGGGGGTGTTATTGTCACCATGTGCCACCTTGTAAGGTACACGTCCTATCTCTTTCTGCACCCGGTCATAGGTCTCGCCCATGAAGGTCTTGATGGAGGAGATGGTGTTATTTGGGTTGGTGATTGCCTGGCGCTTTGCCGGATCACCTACTTTACGTTCACCGTTATCCATAAAAGCGACAACCGAAGGAGTAGTACGTTTACCTTCGTTGTTGGGGATTACAACAGGCTCGTTTCCTTCCATGACGGAGACACACGAGTTGGTTGTTCCCAAGTCTATTCCGATAATTTTTCCCATAATTGTTCTGATATTGTTTAAATTTGAAATTTCCTGATTCAGTCTCTGATCTGACAGTCACTTCTGTTTTTTTTTGGAGGGTCAGACCATGTTACATCCTTCTCTTTTCAAAACCTGTGCCAAAGATTTTGCGGTAATCACTGTCTGCCAATCTGTCGGTTTTTATTTAGGGGTTATTGGTTTTTTTACTGAGGATGCATCGGTGTCGTAAGATTTCTTTATCTTTGGTGAGACGAATGCTTTCGCCGTTGATGTTTCTGAGAGGGACATCTCATATTCACTTATTTTGTACAATCATAAATAGACAACCGATATGCTTACACAACAGGACCTAAGTCAGCTCAGAGAAAAAGGGATCACACAAGAACAGGTCAATAGACAGCTTGCATATTTCAGTACAGGCTTTCCTTTTCTGCAGATCGTGGCACCCGCTTCCTATTTCAAAGGGATCATGCGGGTTGATGAGCAGGAGCAGAAAGCTTACCTGAAGAGCTGGCAGACCTACCTGAAAGAGGACAGAAGCGTAACCAAATTTGTCCCGGCATCGGGTGCTGCCAGTCGTATGTTCAAAGACTTATATGCGTTTTTGGATGCCGACTATGATGTGCCAACCACCAGCTTTGAGAAGACATTCTTCACTCATATCCGTCAGTTCGCCTTTGTAATATCCCTCGATGAAGCCTGTCGCGACCTTTATGGGAAGGGCGTCTCAGCACTTTGCGATGAAGGGAGATACAAAGAGGTGGTGGCAGCCCTGTTGCATCCTGAAGGGCTTGATTATGGCAACCTGCCCAAGGGGTTGCTCTTATTTCATTCCTACTCAGAGGGGAACCGGACAGCGGTGGGCGAGCACTTGCATGAAGGTGCTCTTTATGCCCGTCGCTCAGATGGGTTGGTGAAAGTGCATTTCACCGTGTCGGAGGAGCATAAAGAACTATTCGAGTTGCTGGTGGCTGCCCGCAAGCTTAGTTATGAGATCAAGCTGGGTGCTCGTTTTTCTGTTTCCTACAGTATTCAAAAGCCGTCGACAGACACCCTGGCTGTGGATTTGGAGAACGAACCCTTCCGTGAAGAAGATGGGAGCCTGCTGTTCCGTCCCGGCGGACATGGAGCTCTGATTGAAAATCTGAATGACATTGACTCGGATATCATCTTTATCAAAAATATTGACAATGTAGTACCTGACCGGCTGAAAGAGGAAGAGGCACATTATAAGAAGCTGCTGGCCGGGATACTGGTCACCACTCAACAGCGTGCTTTTGGCTATCTTGATAAACTGGATTCCGGCAGGGTTACCTCCGATGAACTGGAGGAGATGCTTGCCTTTACCGAGAACGAGTTGTGCATCACCCATAACGAGATATTCGAGACCGATGATAATCTCAGAGACTATTTGAAGCGAAAGCTCGACAGACCCTTCCGGGTGTGTGGAATGGTGAAGAACCAGGGAGAGCCCGGTGGGGGACCTTTCATTGTTGTCAACCCGGACGGAACAGCATCCCTGCAGGTCCTGGAGAGTTCGCAGATCAACCGGAACGATGCACGGGCTATGGAAGCATTCCGAAACGGTTCTCATTTCAACCCGGTGGATCTGGTGTGTGGCGTGAAGTGTTATCAGGGAAATAAGTTCGACCTGACCAAATTCGTGGATCCCAATACCGGGTTTATCTCTCATAAGTCGAAAAGCGGAAAGGAGTTAAAGGCTCTTGAACTGCCGGGACTATGGAACGGCGCCATGAGTGACTGGAACACCCTCTTTGTGGAGGTGCCTGTATCCACCTTCAACCCGGTGAAGACCGTGAACGACCTGCTACGGCCGGAGCACCAGCAAAAGGCTTAGCATGAGAATGCCTCCAGGTAAGTGCTTTCAAAAAGCAAACTGACATGCAATAATGACCCGAAAAATCCGTTTAGATCCAAAACGGATTTTTCTTTTGAAGCGATTTCATCCATACCTGCTGCTGTTGACGCTGTTGCTTACCATCACCTGCAACAGGGTACGACTGAGTGATGCCAGGGAACATTACGTCCGGGGTGAATACCACGAAGCGGTCACTGCCTACCGCCGGCTCTACCGGCAAACGCCCCGCGAGATAGACGCATTGCGAGGCGTGATTGCCTTTGAGATGGCCGAGAACTATCGCCTGCTGAACCGTTCGGCACATGCTGCCACTGCCTACGGCAATGCCATTCGTTTTGGTTATCCTGACAGCATTGCGTTTCTTCGTCTGGCACAGATGCTACACCGTGAGGGTCACTACCCCAAAGCAGTGGATACATACCGGGAGTATCTTGCATACATGCCTGGTGACAGGGATGGAATGATCGGATTGCGGGGTGCCGAGCAGGCCATGGATGAGAGAGGACTACAGGATAATGGATCAACCCGTTATCAGATCGAACGGATGGAACTCTTCAACTCATCCCGCGGCGATTTCTCCCCCATGCTGACAAATGAGGACAATCACCTTTTTTTCACCTCTTCGAGGGAGGAGATTCCGGGTGAGGAGAGGAGTCCCGTTACGGGGACCAAGTATCATGATCTGTACCTCACCGTGAGGAACAGCCAGGGCGTCTGGCAGAAACCGAAGAGAATCGAATCGACCCTCAACACCCAATACGACGAAGGAACAGCTTCCGTAACTGCCGACGGAGAACTGATGTTTTACAGCTTCATGGCTGCCGGGTCCGATCATCCTGCTCTTCCCTCTCTCTCTCTCTCCCGGAAGGTGAATGGTGTATGGTCTGCGGGTATCCGCTTTTCTATCCATGCCGGAGATTCCCTCTCGCTGTTTGCCCATCCCGCTGTGTCAGCCTCGGGACATCTTCTTTTTTTTGTCTCTGACATGCCCGGAGGGATAGGGGGGTTGGATATCTGGCTGGCACACCTCAATCATAAGCAAGAGGTGATAAGGATAGAGAATGCCGGGCCTGCAATCAACACGCCCGGCAATGAGATGTTTCCAATGTTGCGCAACGACACGACCCTCTACTTTTCTTCCGATGGTCACCCCGGAAGGGGTGGCCTCGATCTCTTCCGTGCGGTGAAGAGCAATGCTACACACCAGTGGCGATTGCACCATCTTCCACCCCCACTGAATTCACCAGCCGACGATTTCGGAATTACTTTTGAGAAAGGAAAGGAGAGGGGTTTTTTCAGTTCCAATCGAGAGGATGCAAGAGGGTATGATCACATCTGGTCTTTTGAACAGATGAAACCGGTGATTCGCGTGGAGGGATTTGTGGTTGACAGGCAGGATCAGCTGATAGGGGGTGCGGTGATCGATGTGGTGGGGAGCAATGGTGCTTTGAAGCGTCTGGTGACCGACAGGAATGGCACCTACCGGTTCAGCGCGGAAATGGGGGTAGCTTATCTATTCCTCGCACAGGTGGAAGGATTCCTGAATCAGCAGCATTCGCTTGCCCCTGTCAACACCGGCAACGATACGATCTGTTTTGTGGATTTTGAGATGACACCCTACAACAAACCGGTAGTCTTGAAACATATATACTACGACTTTGACAGGGCTATACTCCGTCCGGAATCGAAAGAGGAGCTTGGCAGGCTGATTCACCTTATGCAGGAGCATCCGGAGATCAGGGTGGAGCTCTCTGCCCATACCGACCGGATAGGATCTACCCGTTACAATGAGTCCCTTTCGCTGCAGCGAGCCCGCTCGGTGATCGATTATCTCACAGCGGCAGGGATCGATCCGGCACGTCTCACCGCTGTGGGTTGCGGAAAGTGGAAGCCAAGGGTTGTTGACACTGTGGTCGCACAGGATCATCCTTTTCTGCTTGAGGGAGCCTCTCTTACGGAAGATTATGTCGGCGAGCTTCTTCCCTCACAACAGGCCGTTGCTGATCAGCTGAACCGTCGGACTGAGTTTAGGGTGCTGCCGCATCCTCTTATCACATCTGAAAATAAGTGATTATCCGGAATTATGTGTATTTTTGTGGAGGATAACCGGTTGATAGAATTGTTTCCGGGTGCCTCAAACTGTATGAGATGAGAGGGATTGTTACTGGTGTCTTCTTGCTGTGGAGTTGCATGACGGGTCTGTTTACCCTGTCAGCTCAGGAGCTCCATGCGGCGGTGACCGTGAACAGCTCAGCAGTGCAGGGAAGCAGCAGGGAGCTGTTTCGCTCCCTGGAAGAGTCGTTGCAAACACTCCTCAACGGTCAACGATGGAGCGACCGCTTCACACCGTCAGATCGTAAGATCAGATGTTCCTTTAACCTGCTCATCACGGAGCAGGTTACTGACGAGTCGTTTGGAGGTGAGCTCTATGTGCACTCAACCAGGGCTGGTGAAGGAGGCAGACCGGGATCCACCCTGCTGGTGGTGCGCGACAGGGAGGCGGGTTTCACCTATTCCGCCTATCAGCCACTCTACTTTGATTTATATAACATCCGCGATAACCTGACTGCGCTGGTTGCCTACTATGCCTGTCTGATCCTCGGCTTGGATGCGGATGCCAGCGCACCGCTGGGAGGAAGCGCTTTTTTTCGGAAGATGGAACAGATAGCCTCGGCTGTGCAACCCTACGGATGGAAGGGGTGGGAGATGAACCAGAGGCAGAGCAACCGCACAGCTATCGCAGTGGCTTTCAACGAGGGCTCGCTGGAACAGTACCGGCTGATGTGGTACCGTTTTCATTCCGAACCCCGACTGACGACAGCAGCAGAAGCCGTGGAGGTGCTTTACTCGCTTCATCGTGACCGCCCCGGACATATCTTGCTTACCCTTTTTGGCGATGCCCGGCTGCCTGAGTTGGTGACTATCCTCGTACAGGGTGACAGTTCAGACAGAGAACACTGGTCGCACCTGTTGCAGGAGATCTACCCCACACGTGCCGATATGCTAGAAATGCTGAGAGAATAACTGTTTATGTTAAAGAGACTATCCATAGAGAATTATGCACTGATCGATTCGTTGCAGATCGACTTCGAGAAAGGGTTCACGGTGATCACTGGCGAGACGGGTGCCGGCAAATCCATAATCCTGGGTGCCCTCTCCCTTATTCTGGGGCAGCGTGCCGATTTGCGGTATGTGAAGCAGGATGAGAACAAATGTGTGATTGAAGGTCTCTTCAACATATCAGCTTACCGGCTGAAGCCACTCTTCGATGAGCATGAATGGTTCTACGACGGTGATGAGTGCATCCTGCGACGTGAGATATGGGCTACCGGCAGGTCACGTGCCTTTATCAATGACTCACCGGTAAATCTGAGCGACCTGAAGTTGCTGGGTGAACGTTTGATCGATATACACTCCCAGCATCAGAACCTCGCACTGAATGACAACCTGTTTCAACTCAGTGTTGTGGATCTGCTGGCTGACACCCGGAAAGAGCTGGAGAGCTATAGGGATGCCCACACTCTGTTTCGTGCCGAAGAGAAGGTTTTGCTTGAATTGAGGGAACAATACCGTCGCAACAGAGAGGAGGAGGATTACCTCCGTTTTCAGCATACGGCACTGACGGAAGCGGCACTGGAAGAAGGAGAGCAGCTGCGTCTGGAAGAGGAGCTGGAAGCGTTGACACATTCAGAGGAGATCAAGTCGGGGCTCTTTACTGCCACCAATCTTCTTTCAGGAGATACACAGAATATTGAGGCGATGTTACGCACGGTAAGAGATACCCTGCTATCATTGCAAGCAGTTTTCCCGAAGGTGAGCAGTCTCTCGGAGAGGGTGGACTCGGCATACCTCGATTTGAAAGATGTGCGTGAGGAGGCTTCCCGCCTGTTTGAACAGGTGGAGTTTGATCCTGGACGTCAGCAGCTTGTGGAGGATCGTCTTGGCATGCTCTATGATCTGGAAAAGAAGTATGGACTCAATGGTGTAGAAGAGTTGATCACCCTGCGTGATGAGATAGCATCAAAGTTACAGCAGATCGATTCGCTTGATGAGCAACTGGCTGCTCAGGAGAAGAGTGTTGCTGACAGGAAGAGGATAATGCTGGAGAATGCCGCCCGGTTGAGTGAGAAGCGTGCTGCTGCCACCGCCGGTATAGAGCTGCAGCTCATCGAGAAGCTGGACTATCTGAAGATGCCCCACACACGTTTTCATTGTAAGATCACACCCCGAAAAGAGCCAGACATCACCGGAGCCGATCAGGTGGAGTTCCTCTTCTCAGCCAACAAAAACAGGTCGTTGCAGCCTGTCTCGCAAATAGCCTCAGGTGGAGAGATCTCGCGACTGATGTTGTCACTCAAGGCGATGATTGCCGGTGCTACGGCACTGCCCGCCATCATCTTCGATGAGATCGATACCGGCACATCAGGTGAGGTGGCCGATCGTGTGGGGGCGGTGATGCATGAGATGAGCCGGGAGATGCAGGTGATCGGCATCACCCATCTGCCACAGATTGCTTCGAAGGGAGAGGCCCATTACGTTGTATATAAGGAAGAACAGGGGAGCCATGTGGCAACCGGTATCAGGAAGCTGACCGGTAAGGAGCGGGTGGGAGAGATCGCCCGCATGCTGAGTGGTGCCGAAGTAACTGAGCAGGCTGTGGAGAATGCCAGGGTGATGCTAAAAACAAAATGAAATGATGAAAGAGAAAGAGATGATCTTCGGCATCCGTGCCGTGATAGAGGCGATTGAAGCCGGGAAAGATATTGACAAGGTGCTGGTGAAGCGTGAGCTCTCGGGCGAGCTGTTCATGGAGTTGCAGCAGTTGTTGCGTGAGCGTGAGATCCCGATGCAGCGGGTACCGCTGGAACGCATCGATCGTGTCACCCGCAAGAACCACCAGGGAGTGATTGCCTTCACCTCGGCGGTAGCTTACCAGAAGCTGGAACATATCATCCCGCTGCTCTACGAGCAAGGGAAAAACCCGCTGATCCTGGTGCTCGACGGGCTCACCGATGTACGAAACTTTGGAGCGATCGCCCGCACCTGCGAGGTTGCTGGCGTTGATGCCATCGTGATCCCTTCGAAGGGAAGCGTTACCGTCAACGCTGATGCGGTGAAGACCTCCGCCGGAGCGCTTCATTCGATTCCTGTTTGCCGTGAGCAGAGCCTGAGGGAGGCGATCATCTTTTTGAAGAACAGCGGGGTGAAGGTGGTGACGGCAACAGAGAAGGCCTCTGCCTATTATACCGAGAGCGATCTCACCCTGCCGGTGGCTATCGTGATGGGTGCCGAGGATACCGGTGTTGCCGCTGATCATCTGAGGGTGAGCGATGAACTGGTGAGGATCCCGCAGTTCGGCACCATACAATCGCTCAATGTCTCTGTGGCTGCCGGTGTCTTGATCTACGAGGTGATCAGGCAACGGGGGATATCCTAAAAATGATCAATGAATAAATTACAATAATGAGCTGACAGCTGATCGCTGACGGCTAAATGCTAAGAGAATCATGAAAAAGAAAATTATTTCCACTGAGAACGCCCCGGCAGCGATAGGACCATACAGTCAGGCGGTTGAAGTCAATGGCATGCTCTTCCTTTCGGGTATGCTGGCAATTGATCCGGCAAAGGGTGACCTTGTTGCGGGAGGGGTCCGCGAGCAGACCACACAGATCTTTACCAACATCCGTGCTGTGCTTGCGGTGGCAGGGGTGACGACGGAACAGATTGTCAAGACCACCGTCTTCCTGCAGGATATGTCACTCTTTGGTGAGATGAACGAGGTCTATGCAGCTCAGTTTAATGGCAGCTTCCCTGCCCGTTCGGCATTTGCAGTGAAAGAGTTGCCTAAGCAGGCATTGGTGGAAATTGAGGTGATCGCGGTGAGATGAAAACGCTGGGAAACATTATTTGGGTTGTGTTCGGAGGCATCTTTATTGCCATTGAATATGTGCTGGGTAGCGTAGCACTGATGATTACCATCATCGGCATCCCTTTTGGGTTGCAATCACTGAAGCTGGCTGAAGTAGCACTCTGGCCGTTTGGGAAGAAGGTGAAGCACCGGGAGTCCACATCGGGCTGTCTCTCCCTGCTGATGAACGTGATCTGGCTCTTTGTAGGAGGATTCCCTATTGTGCTGACCCACCTGTTGTTTGGTCTACTCTTCTACATCACCATCATTGGTATACCGTTTGGCAATCAGCACTTTAAGCTGATGAGGCTGGCGCTGACTCCTTTCGGCAAAGAGATTGTCAACAGCTGATGAATCGATCGTCCTCTGCCTTTAGTCCAGGGCAGCCGGTAAATCCTCATCCTCCTCTTCCTCAAGAGGCGGTTCCTTCTTGACCATAAAGGCGCTGATCTCCCAGAGCATGTAGATGGGAACGGTGACCACGATGAGAGAGAAGGGGTCGCCCGAGGGTGTGATCAAGGCAGCTGCCAGGAGTGATCCCACCACTGCATGACGGCGGTACTTTCGGAAGAAAGGCCTGTAGATCAGTCCCAGGTTAGATAACAGCCAGAATACCAGGGGCAGCTCAAAGACAAGCCCCATGATCAGGATCAGCGTGTAGAAATTGCTCATGTAGGAGTCGAGAGAGAGCATGTTCTCAATCGAATCGCTGAGCTCGAAGGTGATGAGGAAGCGGAAGATCAGTGGGAAGACCACGAAGTAGCCAACCAGGCAACCAACCACAAACATGAAACCTCCAAACCCGAAAGCTGTTTTAACCCCTTTTGCCTCGTTATCATAAAGGGCAGGACTGATGAATTTCCACAATTCATATAGTATGTAGGGAATCGTGCAGAGCACACCAAAGGAGAGTGATGTGGAGATGTAGGTCATGAACTGTGTGGTCATGTTGATATTGAGGATCTGAACCTCGAATGCATCAGCAGAGAAATCGGGTAGGAAGGGTATTAACTGACTCGCCTTGTCCAGAAATCGATAAGTGACAAAATCGGATGATTTGGCAGCCAGGATCACAGAGTCGAAGATGTAGGGGATGATGATGAACCCGATGATGGAGAAGACCAATACTGCGCCAATGGTACGTATCAAGGTCCACCTGAACTCCTCCAGATGATCCCAAAAGGACATTTCTTTCTCTGCCATGTAACCCTGCGCTATAGATTCATTTTTTCGGGTACAACCAAATGCATAAAAAGGTCATACCCGAAAAAGTATAATTGACAATGTTGTAAAAGGTATCCTAAACGAGATACCGGGGGAAGTTACTTCTTTTCGGTCGTTGAATTGCTGTCACTGGGGTCAGCCTTGATATCTTCTTCGATATCGTTCAACCCCTTCTTGAAGCTATTGATCCCTTTTCCCAGTCCTTTCATGAATTCGGGTATCTTTTTCCCTCCGAAAAGGATGAGTATCACTATTACAATGATGGGTATCTCCCATCCGTTCAGGTTGATCAGTAGTGGATTCATAGGTCTTGCATATTTGTTTTGTTGTATGATCAGATGTAAATTCAGTGCAAATGTATAATTAATTTGCGTGAGAATGTTTCTTTTTAAGATAAAGTTTGATAACGGACCGTTCCGGGGTGACTATTCTGTGTGACCGATCATCAGCTCCATCCGGATAGGGAGATGATCACTGAAGCCCCCGAGATAACGAGGTCCCAGGTTGGTGCGGTAGGGTTTTAATCCGTAATAGCGTTCATCTTCTTCCAACAGGAACGGTGCCCGGAAGATCTCCGCACTGTCCCCCCTGATGCGAATGCGGCTACCCGGCATCATCAGATTGCCGCTGACGATAAACTGATCCAGTATCTCCCATCGGCCACGGTATTTATAGGTACCCATCTCTCCATTTTTCCGGTCACCATGAAAGAGGTTATACAGCTTATCTCTTTCAGGAGATGCATCTGCCCTCAACGCTCCCAGTACCCGGGAGAGACTCTTGTCGTCAGGGTGGTCGTTGAAATCGCCCATGATCAGGATGTGAGGGTATTCGCGCAGAGAGATAATGCTGTCACATTTTTCACGCAACAGGGATGCAGCGTCGATACGTGCCGGTTCTGTCTCCTGTTGTCCCTCACTGCGTGAAGGGAAATGGCAGACAAACAGATCGAGGGTGTCACCGCTGACCACTGTTCCTACTGCATGCAGGATATTGCGTGTGGGGCGTCGTTCAGGATGACGGAAGGAGATCCTGTACTCGCTGGCATCAAGCAGGCGAAACTGATGCGGTTGATAGAGCAGTGCCACATCAATCCCCCGTTCATCGGGTGAGTCGGTGACAATGTATCTGTAGCCCTGCACCCGTAACGGGGAACGTAGGGTAAGGTCCGTCAGAACGCTGTCGTTCTCCACCTCGCACAGTCCCACCACTGCCGGTGAGTACATCCCACCCACAGCGGTGATCACCCGTGTGATGTTGCGCAGCTTCTCCCAATATTTATAGGGTGTCCAGTGCATAAACCCGTCCGGCAGGAACTGCTCATCCTCTTTCAGTGTGTCATTCCGGGTGTCGAACAGGTTCTCCACATTGTAGAACATCACACGAAAAGGCTGCTGCGACATCAGCGTGGTAGCTGACAACAGCCAACAACAACAGCAGCAGATAAGTATCCTTTTCATTGTCTCATAGCCGTGGATGGGAGATGATTCCGATCAGACCGCTTCCAGAATCTTCACCAGGTAATCCCAGAACTTGCCTACCGAGGAGATTTTCATCTTCTCATCGGGAGAGTGTACATCGGTCATGTCCGGTCCAATGGAGATCATGTCGAGTGTGGGGTACTTCTCCAGGAAGAGACCACATTCCAGTCCGGCATGTATGGCCTTCACCTTTGCATCTCTGTTGTAAAGCTTCCGGTATTCCTCTTTTGCCAACTCCAGGATCGCCGACTCAGGGTTCGGTTTCCACCCGGGGTATCCTTCGCTGTGGGTCACCCTGGCACCCGCCAGCGTGAAAACCGACGAGACCATCTCTACCACGTACCGTTTCTGTGACTCCACCGAACTGCGTTGACTGCTGCCCACTTCAATCTGAAGGTCGGGTAGCATCTTCACCGATGCGAGGTTTGTGGAGGTCTCAACCAGTCCCTCGATATCACTGCTCATGCCAATCACCCCATGCGGACAGGCACAGAGTGCGAGGAGAAGCTTCTCGGCTGTTTTCCGGTTGATCACCTTCGACGGGATGGGTGCCGACTCAAGCAGCAGCTCCAGGTTCGGTTCAGTGTGCTTGTATTCATCATGCAGATCTGCCAGGAAGGTGTTGATTTTGACCCGTATCTCTTCTTTGTACTTCGCCTTCACCCCCACCAGTGCGTGAGCTTCACGCGGGATGGCGTTGTGCAGGTTGCCACCGCCAATCTCAGCGAGAACCATCCCATATTTCTTGCGGGTGAGGGAGTGCAGAAAGCGGGCCAGGATCTTATTGGCATTGCCGAACCCTTTGTCGATGTCACTGCCGGAATGACCACCGCGGAGCCCTTTTACCTCTGTACGAAACCAGAAATATCCTTTTGGGGTTTCCTTTTCCTTATATTTGAAATAGGCACGCGTCCCCTTGCCGCCGGCGCAACCGATGTAGATCTCACCCTCCTCTTCCGTATCGAGGTTGAGCAGGATGTTGCCACTGAGGAACTCCTTTCCCAGTGAGTAGGCACCCGTGAGACCGGTCTCTTCATCAACCGTGAAGAGTGCTTCGATCTTGCCGTGTGCAATGTCATTGGCCGCCAGCAATGCCAGCTGTGCAGCGACACCGATGCCATTGTCGGCGCCCAGGGTGGTGCCGTTTGCCCTGATCCAGTCGCCATCGATGATGGTCTCGATGGGATCGTTGTCGAAATCATGCTCCACCCCGGCATTCTTCTCACAGACCATGTCCACGTGTGATTGCAGGATCACCGTGGGAGCCTCCTCTCTTCCGGGAGTTGCCGGCTTGGTGATCAGTATGTTGCCTGCATGGTCCTGTTTGGCATCCAGGTTGTGGTCACGGGCAAAGGCGAGCAGATAGGCCAGTATCTTCTCCTCTTTCTTGGAGGGTCTTGGAATCTGTGTAATGTCGTGGAAGTAACCCCAGACAGCAGCTGGTTGCAGTTCTTTAATCGTTGTCATCTTATACTGTTTTGTTTGATGGTTTTGCAGTCGATAAAAATACAAGAAAAATGGCGTGTAGACAAAATTTTTAGCATCTTTAATGCGAAAAAATGCTGTTTAATTAGCTAATTGGACTATCTTTGCGGCATTAAAACCAGACAATATGATAAAAGTCGTACTGATAGGTATCGTCCTCCTGTTCATCGCCATCCTGCTGATGGGGGTGCGCGTCTTCTTCTCCCGTAAGGGTGCTTTTCCAAGCCTCCACATTGGTGAATGTCAAGCGATGCAGGACAGGGGGATTCATTGTGCAACCTCGCAGGATGCTGAAATGAACAGAAGAGAGAGTCCGATCGTGAAAATATTGAAATCAGAAAATTTATAAATCCGTTACAATGAAGAATTCTACTCCTTACATCGTCAGCGGTGTGCTGGCGATTGCCCTTATTGTTCTTTACATCCTGCACTTCACTGCCGGCAAATCAGGGACCAACACTTCAGGCAATGACCTCTCCCTCTTGCTGAACGATTCTTCGGTTACGTTGCCGATTGCTTTCGTGAATGTGGATTCCCTGCTGATGAACTACAACTTTGCGAAGGATCTCAATGAATCTTTGCTCCGGAAAGAAGAAAGCACCCGTGCCACACTTAATCAGCGGCAAAACCAGATTAATTCGGCAGCCCAGGAATTTGAGCGCAAACTGCGTAACAACGCTTTTCTGAGTCAGGAGAGAGCACAACAGGAGCAGGAACGGATATTACAGATGAACCAGGAGTATCAGCAGCTGGCAGAACGTCTCACGCAGGAGTTCATGCTCGAGCAGGAGAAACTGAATATCCAAATGGAAGATACCATTAAAGCGCGTATGGTTGAGTTCAGCAAGGGTAAGCCCTATGAGATCATTTTCAGCAACCGTACCACCAGCACCGTGCTCTACTCAGATGTGAAGTATGATATCACGAATGATGTGATCACCTTTCTGAACAACCGGTATGGACCAGCCACTGCTGCTGCCGGATCGGCTGAAGAAAAGAAATGATCCAATCGACCCGATGATAAAAAAAAGGTTCTTTGTAAAAAGAGCCTTTTTTTACCTCTATGCATCTCTTTACACCGTTCAGCCATGCAACACTGGAGACAATATATCAACAGACAACCACAGGAGTATATGCAAAGCCTGTATCCCTCCTCTGTCTCTGCAGATATGATCGTGGTGATACCCTGTCTCGATGAACCTGACCTGCACGAAACGATCCACTCCCTTTTAGCTTGTGACCGTCCCGATGCAGAGGTGCTGGTTGCAGTGATCTGTAATGCAGGAGAAGATGTGGCAAAAGAGAGTGTCATGCAAAACAGGATCACCTATCAACAGACGCTTCTTTTAGCTCAATCGCTTGATGAAAAAGGGATGACCCTTTGTCCTCTTCTGTTTGAACAACTACCCCGCAAGCATGCAGGTGTGGGTCTTGCGCGAAAGATCGGCATGGACCTGGCCATTCAACATTTCCTGACCCATGAGAAGGAGCATGGTGTGATTGTCTCTCTCGATGCCGATTGTACCGTATCGCCACATTTTCTTACTGCCATTCAGGATGCCTTTTCGACCAGTAAACAGTTGAATGCCACCCTGCATGGATTTGCACACCGCACACGTGGTGATGATCCCGAAATGGAGCACGCCATAAGACAATATGAATCCTACCTCACTTATTTCAGCCGGATGCTGCAACAATCAGGATTTCCATGGTATTGGCATACCATTGGGTCCACTTTTGCCGTCTCCGCCAAAGCATATGTGAAAACAGGAGGGATGGGCAGACAACAAGGTGGTGAGGATTTTTATTTTCTTCAGAAGGTATTTGCGCTGGGTCATATCAAGGAATTGCCGGATGCTAAGGTCTATCCTCTGGCGCGTTTCTCAGATCGCATCCCTTTTGGAACCGGTCCCGCACTGCAGAAGATTCTGGAGGAGCCTGACAAGGTGATGAAGGTTTATTCACGCAGATCGTTCCGGGAGCTCACAGTTCTTTTTTCTCTTATCGATCATTTCTTCCGGATGAGCAATCAGCAAATCATTGCCGCCCTGGATGTGTTAAACCCAACGCTGGTCGAATTTCTGTATGAAAACAATATTATGGAGATGCTGGCTGACTGTAAACGCAACAGCGCCACACTCACCACATTCAGAAAACGTTTCTTTCATCATTTCAATGCCTTCCGGATCATCAAATATCTGAACCACGTGCATCCTTACCCTTTCGCCTTTGAGAAAATCACGGAAGTGACGGGATAATTTGCGGCATGATTTGGAAAATTGAGCCTCATTGTGTAATTTTGTAGCAAAATGTAAGCTGTTCCTTTCATAATTCTAATTCGGATTGGTCATGATGTTTTTTGATGGAGTTGAGATAGTCAGTGCTTTTTTGGTGTTGTTTGCGATCATTGATGTCACGGGTTCGGTTCCCATCTTCCTGAACCTGAGGAGTCAAAACAAGACGATACATCCGGAAAAAGCGGCTTCCTATTCGCTTGCCATTCTGATTGGGTTTCTCTTTGTTGGGGAATGGATCCTGAAGCTTTTTCAACTCGATATCTCGGCTTTTGCTGTCGCTGGTGCCATTGTGCTGCTGATCCTCTCGATCGAGATGATTTTTGGTGTGGAGATATTCAAGAATGACAGTACCAATTCCGACAATTCATCGACACTCTTTCCGGTGGTCTTCCCATTGATTGCCGGTCCCGGTAGTTTTACCACCCTTCTCTCCATGCGGGCCGAGTTTCACATTATCAATATTATCGTGGCGGTCTTCCTCAACCTGGTAATTGTTTACCTGGTGCTGCGTTACCTCGATTTGGTGAAAAAGATGCTCGGGGAAAGCGGTGCCTATATCCTCCGCAAGTTTTTCGGGGTAATCCTGATGGCCATTTCGGTGAAACTGCTCACTTCAAACCTGAGCGTCCTGATTGCCACAGTAAACGGAGGAGCTCTCTGATCAGTTACTCATCGGGCAGTGAGGTTGCCGATATGTTATTATCCTTTAACCTAACTTTCCTATTACAAACCGGATGATTCGCAAAAAAAATCTGTATATTTGCATGTAGATTTTGCGAAAGATCTTTTTTTAGGTATCAGACTGTCAGGCAATTGTTTAGCGTCTTAGCAACTAATTACTATATAAAATTTCAACAACATGAGAATCGTAAGTATTTCAGGAAGAGAAGTGTTGGACTCGAGAGGGAATCCGACAGTGGAAGTAGATGTATTGACCGAGTCAGGTGCATTTGGTCGTGCTGCCGTTCCCTCCGGTGCTTCTACCGGTGAGAACGAAGCCCTTGAGCTACGCGATGGCGACAAAGGCCGTTATCTGGGTAAGGGCGTACTGAAAGCCGTTACCAATATCAACGATGTAATTGCTCCTGCCTTGCTGGGAATGAACGTGCTGGAACAGAACGCTATCGATGCCAAGATGCTGGAGCTGGATGGCACCAAGACCAAATCTAACCTGGGTGCCAATGCCCTGCTGGGTGTGTCTCTCGCAGTGGCCAAAGCGGCTGCTAACTATCTTGGCCTGCCCCTTTACCGTTACATTGGCGGAACCAATACCTATGTCTTGCCTGTTCCCATGATGAATATCATCAATGGTGGTTCGCACTCAGATGCTCCCATCGCCTTCCAGGAATTCATGATTCGCCCCGTGGGTGCCAACTCGTTCAGGGAAGGTCTCCGTATGGGTGCTGAAGTATTCCACTCACTGAAGAAGGTGTTGCATGATAAAGGGCTGAGCACTGCTGTGGGTGATGAGGGTGGATTTGCCCCCAACCTGGCAGGTGGTACCGAAGAGGCACTCGAATCGATCCTTACCGCTGTGAAGAATGCCGGTTATGTGCCAGGCAAGGATGTGATGATTGGCCTCGACTGCGCCGCATCCGAGTTCTACAAGGATGGCGTCTATGACTATACCAAGTTTGAGGGAGCCAATGGCAAGAAACGCAATTCTACAGAGCAGGCTCAATATCTTGCTGAACTGATTGCCAAGTACCCGATTGACTCGATTGAAGATGGGATGGATGAAGGCGACTGGGACGGATGGAAGGTGCTCACCGATATGATTGGCGACAAATGTCAGCTGGTAGGTGACGACCTGTTCGTGACCAATGTGGAGTTCCTGGAGAAAGGCATCAAGATGGGATGTGCCAACTCAATCCTGATCAAGGTGAATCAGATCGGTACCCTCACCGAAACCCTAAACGCCATTGAGATGGCTCACCGCAACGGTTACACCAGTGTCACTTCACACCGCTCCGGTGAAACCGAAGATGCGACCATTGCCGATATCGCGGTAGCCACCAATGCAGGACAGATCAAAACCGGTTCCCTGAGTCGCTCTGATCGTATGGCCAAGTATAACCAACTGCTCCGCATTGAAGAGGAGTTGGGTGATCGTGCCGTTTATGGTTACAAGAAAATTAAATAAATAGTTTTTTTCAACCCTATTCAAAAGAGGCCTTCTCATACAACATGAGATGGCCTTTTTTCTGTTTTTAAATTTACTTTTAGAGGAACCCCCTATTTCAGGACGAGACAGCTCCTCGGTGTCTCTACCTTTATTGTACCCATATATCAACTCCCACAATTATCGGAGTTGATTTTTATGGATTTCGGCTAACTTTGTGGTTCACCTTGTGGGAACAATTTGAGAACAGTCATTGTCTTTTCCGAGTAATTCAATTTCATAAAGATATGAAGGTTTCTGCATTTATCATAAAATCTGCCAGGAAGAATGACTAAAAGACAAAACCGACACATTTCTAGTAGAAAACGAATAGAAAATGCGTTATCTATCGAAATAATGACTATTTTTGCAAAATGGAAGCACTAAAGCAATTTGGAACAGTACCGGTTGATGTGGGAGTCTTGGAAACTCTTTTTACCTCTTATAAATATCCCCAAAAGAAGATTGCAAATCTTGAACAGAAAGGTAGTTTGATAAGGCTGAAAAAGGGTTTATACGTTGTTTCCCCAATGGTTTCCAATCAATTACTTTCTGTGGAGTTAATCGCTAACCATCTTTATGGACCTTCTTATGTGTCGATGCAAGCCGCGCTTCGTCATTATGGACTTATCCCCGAAAGCGTTCATACCACAACTTCACTTACATTTAAGACGGCGAAAATATACAATAATAGCATCGGACGATTTGAATACATACATTGTACTTCCGATTATTATTCAATCGGTGTTCGTCAAGTAGTGGATAATGACTGTGCTTATCTGATAGCTTCGCCCGAAAAAGCACTGTGTGATTTAATTGTTTACACGCCCCAATTGCGGCTCAGGTATGTAAAAAATATCGAAGTCTACTTAGAGGAAGATATACGCTTTGATATGGACGAATTTTATAAAATGGATGCAACTGTTTTTGAGCAATGTGCCCATGTAAGTAAGAAAAAATCCGAGATAAATAACCTTATAAAACTGCTGAAGCGATGAGTATATTCGACCAAATGTTGGCTCGTTATGAGATAAATAAACAAAGCGAACTGACAAATGCCACTTATGAAGTGATGCAGGAAATTACACTTGCAGGGCTTTATCGCGGCGGATTTTTCAATAAAGCTGCGTTTTACGGTGGTACTTGTTTGCGTATTTTCCATGGGATGGAGCGTTTTTCGGAAGATATGGATTTTTCACTTATCGCTCCAAATAACGATTTTCGACTCGAAGAGTTTTTTCCGTCAATCATCAATGAATTCAGTGCCACGGGAAAGGATGTTGTTATTTCAAAGAAAGAAAAAAGAACATTCGGGCGGGTGGAATCTGCTTTTTTAAAAGACAATACAGCGGTTTACGATCTGAAATTTCAAACCGATAAATCTGTCAAAATCAAAATAGAAGTGGATATTGACCCACCAATGAAATTTGATACCGAACAAAAATTATTGTTGCTCCCATACTCATTTATGACACGCTGCTTTGTTTTATCGGATTTGTATGCCGGTAAAATGCACGCTTTAGTATTCAGAAAATGGAAACAACGGGTAAAAGGGCGTGACTGGTGCGATTTTGAATGGTATGTAAGACGTGGCGTAAAACTGAACTTCAGTCACTTGCAAGAGCGAATCAAGCAATTTGACGGTATCGAAATGAGTAAAGAAGAGTTTATCCATCAACTAAAAGAGCGACTTGCCACAACAGATATTGAGATGGTTAAAGAAGATGTAGCCCGATTCCTAAAAAGTACGAAAGAGTTGGAGATTTGGTCTAACGACTACTTTTTACAGTTAGCGGACATGGTAAAATTTCAGTAAAAAACGATTAACGTGAGTTCGGGATAACAATTTATCCCCAATTGGTTAATTGAGTTGACTTCTCCACTTCAAATTTGATTGAAGGCTTTTTGGAAAAGCAACAAAATGCCACCAATGCAGCAATTCACCCTTTTCGTCATGTCACCTGCTTGAAGTTGATGATTCCGGATTTCATTCTCATATTCTGTACAAAAAACGTCGGCAATACAGAAAACTTCAATAAATTTTTCGGTTGTGATCAATGGTTATACAGATTGATTAATAAAACAAATGCTGTTTGGGAACAATTTGGGAACAAATCGAAAATTTAAACCCTAACCGATTAATTATCAATTAGGGTTTTGATTATCAAGTACCCAGAGCCGGGATCGAACCGGCATGGAAGTGAATCCACTGGTGTTTGAGACCAGCGCGTCTACCAATTCCGCCATCTGGGCATCTGCCAAAAAGTGAGTGCAAAAGTACATATATTTTTGAGATAATAAAAGTGATCGCTCTTTTTTTTCGATTCGATTCCTGATTTCTATTTTCGTCCGGAATTGTTTGCTATCTTTATAGGTACAATTGGATATTGAGAAAACAAAATGTCACGAAAAGGTGTTAATGATAGAGATTTGAACCTGCATGGAGGTTGGACCAAACGTATGAGATCTCCCTTTTTTTAATAACATATACCATCTTGGAAATGAGAAACAACCATAATTATTGTGTGATCATGAGCGGCGGTGTGGGAAGTCGCTTCTGGCCATTCAGCAAAGAAGACAAACCCAAACAGTTTCTTGATTTTTTCGGTACCGGCCGTTCCCTGTTACAGAGTACCTACGACAGGTTTAAAAAGATTGTTCCCCCTGAGCACATCTTTATTGTCACCAATGATGCCTATGCCGCGATGACCAAACAACAGCTTCCCGAGCTTAAGGATCATCAGTTGCTGTTGGAGCCGTTACGTCGCAATACTGCTCCCGCCATCGCCTTCGCTTCTTACCGTATATTTGCGGTTGATCCGAACGCCAACATCATCGTGGCACCCTCTGATCACCTGATCCTGCGGGAAGATCAGTTTGCATCTGATATGCACAGCGGACTGGATTTTGTGGCAGCGAATCCGGTACTTCTCACGTTAGGAATCAGGCCAAGCAGACCCGAGACCGGTTATGGTTACATTCAGGTGGATGGCAATGACGGTCAGGGAATCGGCCGGGTGAAAGCATTTACCGAGAAACCGGACCTGGAGCTGGCGAAGAAATTTGTGGAAAGCGGTGAGTTTATGTGGAACTCGGGCATCTTTCTTTGGAATGTGAACAGTATTCTGGAGGCTTTCAGCAGTTACCTGCCTGATATCGTACAGAAGTTTGATGAAGGCAGAGAATACTTTAATACTCCCCGGGAGAAACAGTTTGTGGATGAGACCTTCCCTTTCTGTGCCAACATTTCAATTGATTACGGTATCCTTGAGAAAGCTGACAATGTCTTTGTCAACATCTCCGATTTCGGATGGAGTGACCTGGGGACCTGGGGCGCCCTGCATGAGATCTCCGATCGTGACGAGAACAACAATGCCAATCTACAGTGCAAGGCACTTTTCGTTGAAAGCAATGACAATGTGGTAGCCATGAGCGACGATAAGCTGGTAGTGATCCAGGGACTGGATGACTACATCGTGGCAGAATCGGACAATGTGTTGCTGATCTGTAAAAAGAGCGAGGAGCAACGCATCAAGCATTTTGTTACCGATGTCAAATTCCGATATGGAGACGAATATGTGTAGGTAACTGTCACCCGTTAGTCACTGAGGAGGCGTACCTCTGCAATCTTACCTGTGGTGCTACCCGGGTGAGCTGAGAATTTCACGATCAACTGCTTCTCCTGATGTTGTTCCTCCGGGAGTGAGATCAGCAGCTCCTGCTTCTCCATCCCCTTTTGACCGGTGAGTGAGAACGACTCCAGATGCCGGTCGTTGACCAGTATGTCGAAATTGCGCGACCGGTCGATGTCGAAGTAGCTGATGTAGAGATAACGTGCGTTCTGTTTCTCGTTTCTCATCCCGTAACTGAACCAGCCACTTGCTTCCCGCCAGTGGATGTCTTCAAAGACACCTGTGCGGGACTCTTCAGAAGCGATGAAATGATCTGATTCGGGCTGCTGTTCGCCGCTGACAACCAGGTCGACGGTTTTATTGTTCAGCTCATTGCGTCGGGTCTCTTCCTTCTCTATTGCCCGGTGCATTTTTTCTGCTTCTCCCCGGGTGGCCTGCGGCCAGTAGATGATGTAGCGTGATTCATGCAGGCTGAAGAAGGGAGTCAGCTCCATGCCCCCGGTGTATCTATCAGGGTAGAGGCTTGTGAGGCGGAAGGTGAGCGGTTTCCCTTTTACAGGCTGCAGGAGTGATGCCAGCTCTCCGGCTTCACCTACTACCAGTGGCATGCTCTTCAGCGGGATCTGTGGTCCGTGTGCAATGTGTCCGCCGCGACTGTCATCGGCGAAGAGCCCTGTCTGTTCTTCTTCTGATGTCCTGGCAGCCAGCACGATGGGGCCATAGGCGAAGGAGTAGTAGTTGGAGTGGTCGGGAAGTTGTTCCGTCCTCACCCTCATAGGCATCTCCATCACCACGCGATCGCCCTTACGCCACCGCCTGTTGATGGCCAGATAGCCCTCTTTTTCCTCTGCCGTGTACTCTCTTCCGTTGACTGTAATACGTATGGTTCCCTCCTTTGCCCATTCGGGATGACGGAGCATCAGTGTGAACTGTTTTCTGCCGCGCGGGTTGATGGTGATGGCCGTACTCTCTTCATAAGGGAAATTGTTCTCCTGCAGGATCTCGGTTTGTTGTGCTTTCCATTGCAGCCGGGAGGGGATAAAGAGATTGACATAGAGTGCCTCTTCAGTATGGGCGTAGATCATCTCCCCATACTTGGAATGGTTCTCAATGCCGGAGCCTACACAGCACCACATGCTGGTGTGGGGCTGTGAGTATACCCGGTAATGTCCGGGGCGCATCTGGGTGAAGTAGACCAATCCCCCCGTGTGTGGGTTTTGTGAAGAGAGGATGTGGTTGTAGAGGGCACGTTCGTAGTAATCGATGTACCCGGGCTGCGGATCAGTGTGGTAGAGCATGCGCGTGAGTCGCAGCATGTTGTGGGTGTTGCAGGTCTCCGGTCCCTCAATTGAGGTGACCATACGAGAGAAGTCCTCCACATGGTTGAAGTGCTCCGATACGCTGTTGCCACCGATCGATACCGAACGATTGGTCACCACACCCTCCCAGAAAAAGCGTGCGGCATTGTCCCATGATTCGTTTGCCTCCAGGTCGGCAATTCGCTTGAAGCCGATCACCTTGGGTATCTGTGTGTTCGCATGCATGCCGGTGAGCACGTCACGCCCTGCCATCAGCGGCTCCAGCAGGAGGAGATGTGAGAACCTGTGTGCCAGCTTCAGGTATTTCTCCTCACCGGTGATGGCCGCCACATCGGCAAACACTTCGTTGAGTCCCCCATGCTCACTGCGGAGCATCTCCTGCATCTGCTCGTCGGTCAGCTCCGCTGTCAGCTCAATGGCCCAGTCGCTCATCGCCACCAGCATCTCACGGGCTTCTTTCTTGCCGGCGACCAGGTAGGCATCCCTCAGTCCCGCAAAGGTCTTGTGGATATTGTAGAGTGGTACCCATCTGCCATTGAGGCTGAACCCCCCGGCGTCGATCTTACCCGAAGCAATCTCATCCCACACGGCTTTGCTGCCCGGGACACCTCCGATGTAACCATTGCCGTTGGCCTGTTGGCATCGCTTCAGCTCGCTGAGCATATAATCCAGCCGTGATTCAATCTCGCGGTCACCGGTGGAGGCAGCCATCAGCGAGAGGGCCGACAGGTAATGACCGCCGATATGACCGTCGAGACCGCTGTTCTCCCAGTTGGTGTAACTCCCGGCTTTGGGTGTCAGTCCCGCCTCCCTGTGGAAGGGTGCCAGCAGCCTGTCGGCACTCATCTCCAGCAGGTAGGCTTTGTTCAACTCTTCTGCATGCCTGAAGGGACTCTCCAGCAGTCTTACATCCCGTAAATGGAAATAGGACATCGACCTGTTTACCTGCGCCTGCATGAGGGTGGCAGAGGTAACAAAGAGTATGAAAACCGGCAAAAATAGGTTTCTCATCATCGCAGGTTTAGGAAGGAGTCATCTTCTCTTCCGTGAATTGTCCCAGCTTTTGATATTTCTTGTAGAGCTCGCTGTAGCATGCATGGTTCTCCTTGTTAGGGTGATAGGTGGTGACAAAGCCTTGTCCCATGGCATCCTGCGCCTCTTCCACCTTTTCGTAGATACCGGCCACCACTGCCCCGAACATGGCGCTGCCAAAGGCACACGATTGTTCCGTGCGAGCCACCTTGATCGACATGCCCAGCACGTCGGCCATGGTTTGCATCACAAAGGGCGATTTGAGGGAGATGCCGCCTATGCCGACCACCTGCTTGATTTCCACACCGTTTTCGAGAATGCGGTCCACGATGGCTTTCGACCCGAAGGCAGTAGCCTCCACCAGAGCCCTGAAGATCAGGGGTGCTGAGCTGCCCAGCGTCAGCCCCGTGATGGAGCCCTGCAACAGCTGGTTCGCATCGGGTGTGCGGCGGCCGTTCATCCAGTCGGTAGCCAGGATGGTGCTCTCGCTCACCGGTATCTTCTCTGCCTCTTTGGTCAACGCGGGGATAAGGGCATCTGTCGCCTCAGCGATCAGCTTCTCCCGTGTCTCTGCATCAATCAACTCGCTCTTGCCGATGATGTTGCGAATGGGCCACTCCAATACTCTTCTGAACCATGCGTAGATATCACCGAAGCCGGACTGCCCTGCTTCCAGGCCGATCATGCCGGGGATAACCGATCCGTCTACCTGTCCGCAGATGCCGGGTACCAGCTTGTCACCCATCTCCTCGTAAGGCACCGCCATGATATCGCAGGTAGAGGTGCCGATCACCCTGACAAAGTCACCCGGCTTGATTTCCACCCCCACGGCACCCATGTGGCAGTCGAAGGCACCCACTGCCACTGCCACGTTGGTCGTTAGCCCCAGTCTATGAGCCCACTCCTGCGACAGGTAGCCCACCTTTGTGTTACTTGGATAGGTGTCACGATAGAGCCGTGAGCGGTAACCGGCCAGCAGGGGGTCGAGGGTGGTGAGGAACGCCTCCGAGGGCAATCCTTCCCACCCTTCGTGCCACATCGCCTTATGGCCTGCCGCACAGCGGCTTCTTGGCATGGTCTCCGGTTTACTGTTTCCGGTGATCAGCCCTGGCAGCCAGTCGCAATGCTCTACCCAGGAGTAGGCGGCTTTGCGTACCGCTTCATCTTCGCGCAGGATGTGCAGCATCTTGGCCCATACCCATTCGGAGGAGTAGATCCCTCCCTCGTAGGCGGTGTAATCGATCTCCCACACCTTTGCCAGCTTGTTGATCTCATCAGCCTCTTTGATGGCGGTATGATCTTTCCAGAGCACGAACATGGCGTTGGGGTTCTCCGCGAATGCAGGGAGCAGTGCCAGCGGGGTGCCCTGCTGATCGGTCAACACAGGGGTAGATCCGGTGGTGTCGAACCCCATTCCCACCACCTTCCCGGCGGTACCTTCCGGCGATTTGGAAAGTGCCTCACGGATGCTCTCCTCCAACACTTCGATGTAGTCGAGCGGGTGTTGACGGTAGCGGTTGCTCTGCGGATCGCAATAGCTTCCCTTCATCCAGCGGGGGTAATATTTCACCGAGGAGGCAATCTCATTGCCATTGGCGGCATCGACGATGATGGCACGGCATGAATCAGAGCCGTAATCCAGTCCAATTACATATTCAGTCATACTCTTTTGATTTCGTTATTCGTATCCCGTTTCATTGCTTCTGTGATCGGAGGATGCTTACTGAAGTGATTTGTTCAGTAGATAATAGACCTCATTCACCCTCAGTTCGAACTTGAAGTTCTTGATGGTGGTATCCTTGTCGATGGTCACCAGCTCGATACCGGCGATATCGGCATAATCTTCAAAATATTCGTTGGTGAGGGCATAGCTGAAGGCGGAGTGGTGTGTACCGCCCGCATAGATCCAGGCTGCGGCCCCGATCTCCAGGTTGGGCTGCGGAATCCAGAGGGAGCTGGCTACCGGCAGTTTTGGCAATGCAGCCTCCGGTTCCTTCACATCCACGTTGTTGACCACCATACGGAAGCGGTTGCCCATGTCGATGATGGTGGAAGCGATACCGGTGCCAGGGTCGGCAGTGAAGACCAGACGTGCCGGGTCGGCTTTGCCTCCTATACCGAGGGGGTGAACCTCCAGGCGGGGTTTCTGTGAGGTGATATCGGGTGATACCTCCAGCATGTGCGACTGGAGGATGGCACTCTGCTCACCCTTGAAGTGGTAGGTGTAATCCTCCAGGAAGGAACATCCACCCTTCAATCCTCTCGACATCACCCAGATGGTACGCAACAGCGCAGCGGTCTTCCAGTCGCCTTCCGCGCCGAAGCCGTAGCCCTCTGCCATCAGGCGCTGGCTGGCCAGTCCAGGCAACTGGTTCAACCCGTGAAGGGCATCGAAGTTGGTGGTGAATGCCTTTGCGTTCTTATCCTTCAGAAAACGACGCAGGGCAATCTCGATCCGTGCTGCCTCGCGTACCTGCCCGTGATCCTTCGCGCCTTTCCTGCAGTTGTCGGCGAAAATATAGAGCTGCTCAAATTCGGCAACCAGCTGATCCACCTCCTGTTCAGTCACCTTGTCCTGGTAGGCCACCAGATCACCGATGGAGTAGTAATCCACATGGTACCCCAGCCGCAGTTCGGCCTCCAGACGATCGCCGTCAGTAACCGCCACGTTGTTCATGTTGTCACCGAAACGTACGATCACCATCTCCTGAGCATCGGCCCACGCCGCTGCCACACGCATCCAGACGGCAATTTTCTCCTGCACGTTTTGTTCTGACCAGTGACCCACCACCACTTTCCGGTTTTTGCGCATGCGGGTTACCATGTGGCCAAACTCACGGTCGCCGTGTGCCGACTGGTTCAGGTTCATGAAGTCCATGTCGATCTCACTCCAGGGTATCTCCTTGTTGAACTGCGTGTGCAGGTGGAGCAGCGGCTTGTGGTAATTTTGCAGTCCCTTGATCCACATCTTTGCCGGTGAGAAGGTGTGCATCCAGGTGATGATGCCGATGCAGCTTGCATCACTGTTGGCCTCCTTGAAAATCTTTTCCACTTCGGGAGATGAGTTGGCGGTCCCTTTGTAAACCACTTTCACGGGGAGTGTCCCGGCTTCATTCAGTTGTTTCACGATCTCTTCCGAGTGTGCATTCACGGTGATCACCGCATCACCTCCGTAAAGGAGCTGTGCCCCGGTGACAAACCATACTTCCTGGTTGTTGTAGAAATCCATATTCTCTTTTTTTTATTGTTGATGTATCTTTTTTTATTTCTGTCCGTAGTAGGCGTTGGGCCCATGCTTGCGGGAGAAATGTTTCTCGATGAGCCACCGGTTCATGGTGAGCTGCGGGTTCACCTGGCGGGAGATAAAGGCCATCTTGGCCACCTGCTCCATCACCACGGCATTGTGAACCGCATCATGCGGATCTTTACCCCAGGCAAAGGGACCATGATTTTTCACCAGAACACCCGGTATATGCGCCGGATTCAACCCTGTGAAGCGTTCAATGATCACGCTACCGGTATCTTTTTCATAATCACCCATGATCTCATCCTTTGTCATATCACGGGTGCAGGGGATGTCATCGCTGAAATAGTCAGCATGGGTGGTGCCGATATTTGGAATATCGCAGCCTGCCTGTGCCCAGGCTGTGGCATAGGTGGAGTGGGTGTGTACTACCCCTCCTGTTTCGGGGAAAGCCTTGTAGAGCTCCAGGTGGGTGGCAGTGTCGGAGGAGGGTTTGTAATTGCCCTCTACCCTGTTTCCCTCCATGTCGACCACGACCATGTCGTCAGCCTTCATCCCCTCGTAGGCGACACCGGAGGGTTTGATCACCACCACTCCACGTTCGCGGTCGATGCCGCTCACATTGCCCCAGGTGAAGATGACCAGTCCATGCTCCACCAGATCGAGGTTGGCACGGAACACCTGTAGTTTCAGTTCTTCTATGCTCATATCATTTGTTTTATAGTATTTCCAGCATCACCACTGACTTCGGAGGTAATACCACCGAGAGGTCACCGTTCTTCAGGGTTGCTCCCCTGAAGTCAGTTATGCTTACCTTGTCCGGTTGTTCAAATGTGTTGTGGTCATCAATCTTTGCCGAGGTGAGCATCTGACCGCTCACTTTTTTTACTGATGCACCTATCAACTGGGTGCTGATCTGCTGTTCGTTGCTGGGATCAGCATTCACCAGTGTGATGTGAATCTTGCCGTTGGCATCTTTTGATGCGGAGACGCTGACAGCATCAATCTCCCTGTTACTCTGTCGGTACTTGGTGCTGGTGAAGGAGATGGGAAGAAGGGTCGCATTCTGGTGTACCTTGTAGAGGTAGAATACCCAATAGGTGGGGGTACGTAACATCTTTTCCTCGTCGGTCAGGATCACCGACTGAAGCACATTCACGGTCTGTGCCAGGTTGGCCATCTGCACGCGGTCACTGTGCCTGTTGAAGATGTTGAGGTTGATGCCTGCCACGATGGCATCGCGCAGGGTGTTCTGCTGATAGAGGAACCCCGGGTTGGTGCCCGGCTCCACATTGTACCAGGTACCCCACTCGTCGATGATCAGGCCCACTCTCTTCTGCGGATCGTAGCGGTCCATGATGGCCCCATGCTTAGTGATCAGTTCATCCATGAAGAGGGTCTTTTCGATGGTGGTGAAATATTCCGCTTCGTCGAACTGAAGGGCCGATCCCTTGTCGCTCCAGTCTCTTGGAACGGTGTAGTAGTGAAGCGAGAGACCCTGCATGTGACGTCCCGCATTCTTCATCACGGTTTCGGTCCAGTTGTAGTCGCCCCCGTTGGCGCCGCAGGCAATCTTGTATACCCGATTGTCGCCATAGTTCCTGGCGAAGGTGGCATAATGACGGTAGAGGTTGGCGTAATAATCGGGTTCCATGTTGCCACCGCAGCCCCAGCTCTCATTGCCTATTCCCCAGAACTTCACCTTCCAGGGCTCTTCACGACCGTTCTGGCGCCGCAGGTTGGCCATCGGGCTCTCACCATCGAAGGTGACATATTCGACCCATTTCGACATCTCTTCCACCGTGCCGCTACCCACGTTGGCGCTGATATAGGGCTCGGTACCCAGCTGTTCGCACAGGTCAAGGAACTCATGGGTGCCGAAGCTGTTGTCTTCCACCACGCCACCCCAGTGGGTGTTGATCATCTTGGGTCTTTGATCACGCGGTCCGATGCCGTCCATCCAGTGATACTCGTCGGCAAAGCACCCTCCCGGCCATCGCAGGTTGGGTATCTGGATCTCTTTCAGCGCTGCCACCACATCGTTGCGGATACCGCGTGTGTTGGGTGTGGAGGAATCTTCACCCACCCAGTACCCGCCGTATATACAGCGTCCGAGGTGTTCGGAAAAATGGCCGTAAATGTGGCGGTTGATGGTGTTTGCTCCACGGTCGGCTTCAATGATCAATCGGTTCTGTGCATTAAGGGCAGTGCTGCCGATCAACAGCAGTGTCAAAATCTGGAGAGTTCTTTTCAGTTTCATGGGTTTCAGTTTTATGTTGAATGATTGAATTTCAATTGGAATATTGAGATCGACAAACATTTCCGGGATCAGATGAGGGTTTACCCTCAATGGCCAATTAATGAGTGTAAAGTTAATACTTATTTTATTCAGATCCTACAGGAGCCTCAATTTGTTACGATGAATCCACCCTCCGGTTGCAGTGTCACCACCAGTTCTCCCTTTGCAGTTAGTTTCTGTTGCAGGAGCTGTGCAGTTCTGTCATTCCTGTCGTTATAGAGAAGCAGACTCTTTCCGGTCAACATCGGCAGTCTGAGGGTGATCATTTTTTCTTCTTTCCCGGCATTGATGCCCGCCACGTACCATTGTTCTCCATGACGCCTGGCCAGCACCACATATTTACCCGGATACCCGTCGATGAGGAGGGTCTCATCCCAAAGGGTGGGGATCTTTTTCATGAAGTCGATCACGAACGAGGGTTGCTCCGTCAGGTTGTTGGGAGTGATACCGAAATTCTGGATGGGCGACTGAAACAGTACAGCTGTTGCCATCTGGAAGGTCTCCGTTGTCCTGCGGGTGGTTCCCCCGTCGTTGTTACGGTTGTGTCGTTTGTTGAGCAGCACGGGACCGAAGTCCATCGATGCCACGCTGTTCCGGATGAAGGGGTGCAACGCTGCGTTGTATGCTTCGTGATCGTTGGCGTGCTGTGTGAAGATCAGGTTTTCAGATGCCAGTACCGCCTCGCTGCCGGCAAAGTTGGGATACATCCGTTCCCATCCGCGGGGGAGGGTGCATCCATGAAAGATAACCGTCAGCCCGTAATCGTTGGCGTCCGACAGGATCTCTTCATAGAGCTTCATGGTCTCCTGCTTGTCCCCGCCAAAGAAATCGACTTTGATCCCTTTCACACCGATGCTTTGCATCCATGCCATCTCCTTTTTGCGGACAACAGATCGGTTCATGCGGTTCTTGGGTCCCTGTGGTGCGTCGCTCCAAAAGCCGTTGGAGTTGTACCAGAGGGCAATCCCTACATTTTTGGAAGCGGCATATTGTGCCAATTGTTCAATCTTTTCCTTGCCGATACGGCTCTCCCACCAGTTGTCGATGAGTACCAGTTCATAACCCATCTCTGCCGAGAGGTCGATGAATGATTTCTGGTCGTCGTAGTTGATGCTTCCGTCCTGCCAGAGGAGCCAGCTCCAGGTGGAGCGACCGAACCGGTACTCCCTTGAGGGTTCATAAAGTGGTTCAACCAGGTCGAATGCGATGGTGGTCTCGACAATTGGTTTCAGGTTGTCACCCACGGTGATGGTGCGCCAGGGAGTCACCCCCGGTAATGGGATAGCAGGATTGGCGTTGCCGATACTGTTGTTCTCTCCCTCTTCCGGGTAGGCGATGGTGTAAAGACCCTCAGCAGTACCCTCACTCAGCTTTGAGCCGCAGTAACGGCTGTCGACACCAGTCTCGGAGAGCAATGCCCAGCCATTGTCGCCCACATGGAACAGTCCGGGGAAGGTGTATCCCAGGCCATATCTGGAAGGTGTGCCGATTGGTTCATCAGGCAGATATTCTTCTTCGTAGCTGGGTTTGGTTCTCATCCAGCCGATCATGGGTGTCGCCTGCGGGGTGAGGAAGGTAGTGGTGAAAGAGGGGAAGTTGAACCCGGTCAGTTCTTTTTCGATGATGCAACGGGCAGTCTCTCCGTTCTGTGCCAGTGAATAGCGGAATGCGATGTCGTGGTTGCTCACCCGGAAGGTGATGCTGAACTGTTCCTTCTCTGTTGTCTCATAGGTGCAGGTCACTTCGTTGGCCAGGTAATCCACCCTGCTTTGTTTGATCTTTGGTTCCTGATAGGAGTGTTGTATGGTTGTCTCATTCGTTTCTACCAGTATCAGGTTACGACTGAAATCGCTTACATTGGTGATCAGTCCCAGGGGCGAATCTTCCAGTATAATCCTTTCCTTGTAACGGACGCTGTATGTGAGCTCTCCATTCTCCAAATTGATATCTGCCTGCAGCTTATTGTCGGGGCTGCTGATCTTTATGTTCTCTGAAGAGAGCGGAATCAGAAACGAAAACAAGAAGAGACTCAGTATAAATCTTTTCATCGGTTCATATGTTGATATCTGCACAAAAATAACATATTTATCCAACTAACAGGTAGAGAAATGAGTACAGATGGTGGATTTATTCAACAAAAGCTGGATGAGCACGCTCATCCAGCTTTTGTGTTGACTCTCCAGCTTTTATGACGGGAATGTTATCCTGTTATTACAATTTGATCTTGTAAATATTGAATGTGTGGGGATCAATCGCTGACTCCAGCTTATGGCCGTCGATCACGATTTCACTTTCAACGGGGACAATCAGCGTGGGGTTGGCGATGGTGTTTTCAGCATCCGGCTCATCCGATTTCAACTGTATGACCCTGCCGTTAGTGAGATTCTCACTCTTTTTTAATCCATTGACGTTTATCTGAAGCGGTTGTCTCTTCTCCGATGTGTTTACGATTTTCACAATCACCTCGCTCTGATCGTTGTCCCATACGGCGCTCGCGAAGAGTCCGTTTTGTCCATCCGCACCGGTAATCGCTATTCCGTTCATCGTCAGCGGCAGCACATGGGTTCCTTTGTTCAGCGAGAACAACTGCTGCACGTAGTAGCTTACGGTTTTCACACTGTGCAGGTTGTCAAACCAGATCATGTCGGGACGCCACTGCCACCCTTCCACATGCGCGAAGAGAGGTGCGTAGGTGGCCATGTGAACGATGTCGGCATTACGCTCCATTCCGGTCATGAAAGCTGCCTCCAGGAGTGAGGTGTAGAAGTGGTTCCATTTCTTTCCTTTTCCGTGGCAGGCATACTCGCCGGCGAACACTTTGGGTCCCTTGCGGTCGTAATTGTCGTAACGTGCTCCCTCGCTGAGGAACCAGCTTTCAGGGCGATAGAAATGTTCATCCACCAGGTCGACCTTCAGCTTTTTCATCTCAGGCCAGAGGTATTCAAACTGTTCACCTTCCGAGCCGGGGCCGGAACCGCCAATAATCATCATTTCGGGGTATTGCTTGCGGATTGCTTCTACGAAGGGTTTCAGTCGTACCACATATTCCTCTCCCCATTGTTCGTTTCCAATAGCGATAAATTTGAGGTTAAAGGGCTCTGCGTGACCCATTTCTGCCCGCACCTTGCCCCATTCGCTATCAGGGCTGCCGTTGGCGAACTCAATCAGGTCGAGCGCATCACGGATGTATCCATCCAGATCACATACAGCCACATGTGCATGCTCTTCCTCATTCTGAAACTGACATGCCAGTCCCACACTCAGTACCGGTAGCGGCTCGGCACCCAGTTCTTCCGAAAGAAGGAAATACTCGTAGAAACCCAGTCCGTAGCTCTGGAAATAGTCAGGAAAAAAACGATGAGGGAAAGTATAGTGCCAGCGGTTTTCGTTCAATGGCCTGTTCTCAACCGGCCCCACACTTTTTTTCCAGTCATAGCGTGTTGCCAGGTCTGTACCCTCTACAATACATCCTCCCGGGAAACGGAAGACGCCCGGACGGATGTCATAAAGGGCCTGTGCCAGATCCTTACGCAGTCCATTTTCATGTCCGTTCCATGTGTCAACGGGAAAGAGCGAGATATGCTCCAGATCAACACTGTTTCCTGATTCCAGGAAGATACGTAACATCGCCTTGGGTTGTGTTTCCGGTGATTTGAATACCAATTGATATTTCTTCCACTCTTTTGAATCGACGACAAGCGCCTCTGATACCAGTGCCTGATGTTCACCCATCGAAGAGTAGTGAATTAGCTGCACCCTGATCTCACTTGCTTCACCCGGTACGCGGGCCCATACAGAGAAACGATACTCTTTCCCTTCTTCTATTCCAATTCCGAAAAAACCCTCGTTTTGTAGTCCGGTGCGTTTGTGAGCATGTCCGGGATCATCGAGACGTACATAGTGCGGGTTTCGTTCAAAGGGACCGTCATCCTTCAATGTCACCTTTCCATATGTCTCCCATCCCATAAAGCTTTGCGGGAACTCAAAGGAGCGGTTCTTGATTAATTCGGCATAGAGACCCCCGTCGGCTGCATAATTGATATCCTCAAAAAACAAACCGTACATGGTGGGTTGAATTTCAGCCCCCTTCCTGTTTGCCTGGATCGTCATTTCGTTGGTCTGTGCATGGAGGGCGAAGCCAAAAGAGAGTGCCAGCAAGGCAGCGAATAAAATCGTACAATTCTTCATGTCTGATTATTTTATGTGGTGGTTATTTTATGCGTTTTCCCCATACCAGTAATATTTGCCCTCATGGTAGAGAACACCTCCACCGTGTGCGTTGATCTGCTTGCCCTGGTCATCCCGCCAGATCGCACCAGGAGTGAAGGCGTTTTTAGAGGTGCAGTATCTGACCATCTCCGAGGCAGCCAGCAGGAAGGCACCCACGCCAAAATCGGAGGTCGTTTCGGGACCTACGTTGTGATGTTGATCGGCCCGCTCTCCAATGGGCTGAACATAGCCTACCCGTCCATTCTCCTGTAGTGCGATAACGGTCAGGTATTCCCACGCCTTTTTCACCACCGGGAGATACTCTATTTCAGAGAGCAGTCCGTTGTGGATACCCCAGAGATAACCATAGAGGAAAAAGGCGGTTCCGCTCGTCTCATAACCGGGTGCATGCGAGAGGTCGAGCAGGCTTCTCGACCAGAACCCTTCTGTTTGCTGAGACGCCTTCAGTGAAAAAGCCATTTCTTGATAGATGCGCTCATATTCATCACGGTGGGGATCGTTCGCCGGCAGTTCCTTCAGCACTTTGGCAAGGCCTGCAAAGACCCATCCATTGCCACGTGCCCAGAAATCCTTCTTGCCGTTTTTGGTCTTGTGTGCCGGGTAGATGTATTTTGCATCCCGATAAAAAAGGTCAGCTTCTTCATCATACATCAGGTCACGGGCGAACGCAAAATAGTCGTAAAGTTTCTCCAGGTAGAGATCGTTGCCGGAGATGTGATAGAGCCTGGTCATCACCGGCATCACCATGTAGAGGCCGTCGGCCCACCACCAGTAATCGTTCCGTGGGGTGCTCATCTGGTATGCCATCACCTCCAGGGCGCGGGCAATCTTATGCTCCTCCGGTTCAAGCTTGTAGAGGTCGGCATAAACCTGGAAACAGATCTGCCAGTCACCGAAAAGTACATAGTCATCATTTTCACCGTAGCTATATTTCCAGTTATCCCTGTTGTTTGATTTGGCGCCCTTCCATTCATTCTGTTCAGCCCATGACTGTGAGAAAGCAAGATATTCCTTACTCCCCGTCACTTCATAAGCCGCCATGTTGCCCGTATGATAGGCTGCCTGGTGCCAGAAGGCGTTGCCATGCTTCGGATGATTGGTTTGCCAGTATTGGTTGACGCTGTGCAACACCTCCAGTGCTTCTCTCTTTGTGGTGACCGGAAGCGTGTTTGTTCCCTGTGCCTTCATGGATGAATTGCCTCCATTTGTAGCAGTCAGCATGAGCAATGCTGACAGTAGGGCAATCATGTTGTTACTTTTCATTCGTAATATAAATTGTATGAGAGCTCTGCTGGCTCCTGCAGCTAGCAAGTGTGGCGATCAAAAAGATGATTAGGCAAAGAGTCACTTCTCGCATGGAGTTGTCAGTTAAAAAAAATCAAGCCGGATAGCTTCCGCTAAATGGCTTGATTTCTATTGTGTGTGCTAAAAAAGGACTACTTCTTTACCACAGGAAGATATAGATCAATGTCACCAGCAGACAGATGCCCAGGGCACCCAAAGCAAATCCCCTGTCGGTCTTGAAAAGTGAAAGATCGAACGGTACCGCTTTCTCATCCTTATAGATGTCATTGGCATTCGAGAAGAGGAACAGCGATACAGAAAGAATTATTGATCCAAAGAAGAAGAAGGCCTCGAACCCGATGTTCTCAAGGTAGATCACCCATTCGTTGGTGTTGCCTGCTACGAGCAGGATCTTGTGGATCGCGGCCGACAGGATGAACAACAGTGCGAAGAAGAGGGTGAAACGAGCCCATTTGAGCATCTTTCTCCTGTCATCACCTGTAGCTTTTTCGGCTGCTATCCTGGAGCTGTCCACGTAGGTGATTGCAACGAAGATGACGAACAGGATGATGAAGATATAACCCATCCGGAACTGGAACGGCATGTCGGGCAGTGCGATCTTGAACAACACCCCCATGGGGATGGTAAGAATCGAGGTCCAGATGGCCGCTTTTGAAGAGGCTCTCTTCCAGAGAAGACCCAGCCCGAAGACCACGATGATGCCCGGATAGATGAAGCCGGAGTATTCCTGGATGTACTGGAATGCCTGATCCAGTCCTCCAAGGAGCGGTTCTACGGCGATGATGGCGATCACCAGCGCCAGGAAGGCGGTAAGGCGACCGATGCGCACCAGCTGCCTGTCGGTGGCATTCTTCTTGATGTGTTGTTTGTAGATATCCATCGTGAAGATGGTGGAGGTGGAGTTCAACATCGATGCCAGTGATGAGATCACAGCGGCGGCAAGTGCCGCGAAGGAGAGTCCCTTGATCCCAATGGGTGCAAAGTTACGGATCAGCCATGGGTATGCATCGTCGGAGACGTTGATCGATCCGGAGAGGTCGAAGTAGCCCTGCTGTATCCCTGGAATATCCTGCGGATAGTTGAACATGATAAAGGCCGTCACACCGGGGATCACCACGATGAAGGGGATCAATATCTTCAGGAAGCCGGCGAAGATAAGTCCTTTCTGTGCCTCGTTGATGCTCTTGGCAGCAAGTCCTTTCTGGATGATGTACTGGTTGAAACCCCAGTAGCCTATGTTGGTGAGCCATACACCTCCCACGATGGCTGCGATGCCGGGCAGGTCACGGAACGCATCAGGTGATTTCGATTGGTCGACGATCAGGTTGAAGTGGGTGTCGTTGGGGATGCTCTTCAGCTTGTCGAAGATAATGGACATCCCTTCCCACGCTCCTTTTCCTTCACCGGATACAGCTTCCAGTGCGAAGTAAGCCGTGACCAGTCCGCCACCGATCAGGAACACGACCTGCAGCACATCGGTCCAGGCTACGGATGCCAGACCACCGTAGATGGAGTAAATGCCGGCGATGATGAAGAGTACCAGTACAATCTGCATGCGATACCCCTCCAGTCCGAGGATCTGTTCAATGGCGATGGATCCGAGCCAGGCCACCGAGGTGAGGTTGACGAAGATGTAGAGGAAGAGCCAGAATACTGAGAAGGCCATCCCCACGCCATCGTTGTATCGTTCCCTCAGGAACTGGGGGATGGTGTAGATGTGCCGTTTGAGCATCACTGGCAGCAGGAACTTGGCTACGATGATAAGGGTTACCGCGGCCATGATCTCATAAGCCGCCACACAGATGCCGATCTTGTAGCCGGACCCCGACATGCCGATAAATTGTTCGGCAGAGATGTTGGCTGCGATCAGGGAAGCTCCCACAGCCCACCAGGTGAGCTTGTTGCCCGCAAGGAAATAGTCATTCGCTGTCTTTTGTACTCCTTTCTTGTTTCTGGAAAGGAAAAGACCCAAACTGACAAGAAGTACCATGTAAATCCCGACGATGACAAAATCAATCG
>Ga0265294_10000473_pt1 | contig 53555 bp, 41 predicted proteins | sample MunlanPumphouse3_FD_192504 | JGI IMG/M metagenome (GOLD analysis project Ga0265294, IMG submission 192504) | Groundwater microbial communities from a municipal landfill in Southern Ontario, Canada - Pumphouse #3 | ecosystem: Environmental > Aquatic > Deep subsurface > Groundwater | place... | reverse complement strand
AACTTTACAGATGGATCGCAGATGAAAATCGTGTACAAAAAGCCCTCTAATTACATACCATCAGGACGCGCTCTCTTTTCGAGGCTTTTCTCTCACTTTCGGTGCGCTCTATTTTTGAGGCAATACGCCGGCAAAAAACACTTACCAATGATTATCCTATGGCAGAGGAGTTTTTTCGCCATGCAAAAAAATTAATTATCTCCTCTTGTGGTTGCTGAAGGGCAGAGCCGTGTGGTTCCCTGTAGGTTGAACATAAAAACGTTAGGAGGAATTGACTCCACCTAACGTTTTCGAATTAGAGCGAACTATGAGAGCTAGGATTGAGGTGCTGCCTTAAGCTCTTTGCTCTTGGCCACCACTTTTGCTTCCATCTCCTTGGGCATCTCTTCATAGTGACTGAATTCTTCTGAGTGAATTCCACGGCCACCCGTGAGGGAGCGCAAGGCTGAGGCGTAGCGATAAAGCTCCATGGCAGGGACCATGGCTTTAAGCACCTGATTCATTCCTTCCGATTCCATACCTTGGATTTTACCACGGCGGCTGGAGAGGTCTCCCATCACAGCTCCCATGCAAGCTTCCGGGGTGATGATTTTCACCAGGCTGATCGGCTCAAGAAGACAAGGTCTGGCAGCGGTAAATGCTTCCTTGAAAGCTTCTTTTCCTGCGATCTGGAAGGCAATATCCTTGGAGTCGACCGGGTGCATCTTTCCATCGTAAAAGTCCACTTTCACATCTTCGATGCGATAGCCGGCCAAGATACCTTCTTTGCATGCGGTTTTAACACCCTTTTCTACAGAAGGGACGAAAGAGCGGTCTACGTTCTGACCTACCAGGGACTGGATAAACTCAACACCTTCACCGCGCTGTTTGGGTTCAATGCGCATCCAGACTTCTGCAAACTGCCCAGCACCGCCGGATTGTTTCTTATGACGGTACTTGGCTTCGCCTTTGCCTTTGATCGTTTCGCGGAAAGGTACTTTGGGTTCAATCAGATCGAAGTCAACTTTGTAGCGTTGACGAATCTTCTCGGATATAACCTCCATGTGAAGGTCTCCCTGGCAAGAGATCACCGTTTGGTGCAGCTCAGGGTCAACCATATAGAAGAAGGAGGGATCCTCTGAATGAATCTGAGCCAAGCCTACAGCCATCTTTTCTTCTTCACCCTTTGCCTTGAGTGAGAGGGCTGCATGTATATTCGGCTTCGGGAATGGGATAGGCGGCAAGGTGATCGCTTTCTTGGGCAGGGAGAGGGTATCGCCGGTGTGTGTGTTTTTGAGTTTCACCACGGCTCCGATGTCGCCGCTGACGAGCTTTGTAGCGGCAGTGCGATTCTTGCCATTGAGGGAGAATAATTGTGTGACGCGTTCGGGCGTATTCGACTTGGTATTAATTAAATCTGTACCCGAAAGCAGCTCTCCGGAAAAGACACGAATCAAGAGCATTTCGCCCACATGTGATTCGTTGATTGTCTTGAAAACAAATACAACGGGATCTGTGGATTTGGGATCAATAGTGACTTCCTCATCATTGTTGTTTTTGGCAACGACCGGTGCACGGTCAAAGGGTGTGTTACCGTAATCGGCGATAAAGTTAAGCATCGGCTGTATACCGACGTTTTGCTCGGCGGAAACGGCAAAAAGCGGGATGAGCGTCCGTTTGGCAAAGGCGCTGTGGAGATTGGCTTTGACTTCTTCGGGGCTAAGTGTTCCTTCCTCGAAGAATTTTTCCGTCAATGCGTCATCGGATTCAGCAATGTGTTCCACTAGGGATTCATAATAGCTTTCAGCGCGTGCTTTGAGGTCTCCGGTGAGGGGTGCTGATTCAAACTTGCCAGAACCATCGGTCTGGTAAGTCAGCAGCTGCATATTCAAAACGTCTACGATCTGGTTGAATCCCAGTCCGGGATTAACGGGGAAGGTGAGCGGAGTGGGTGATTCGGAGAAGTTCTTACTGATCTGCTCAAGTACCTGGTCAAAGTTTGCATGTTCCCGATCCAGCGCATTGACTGCGACCATCTTGGATTTATCAGCACGAGACGAGTAATTCCAGGCTGTATCAGTACCGATCTGCACACCCATTTCAGAGTGAATCACGATGAGAGAAGCATCTGTAGCCCGAATCGCACCCAGAGATTCACTGATGAAATCCAGGTAACCCGGATTATCAATAAAATTGAGCTTTTTCCCATTCCAATCGCAATTCATCAAGGACGTTTGAATGGAGATTTGACGTTTCTTTTCCTCATCGGTATAGTCTGAGAAAGTGGAGCCGTTTGCGACAGAGCCTAATCGCCCAAGAATGCCGGCATTCACCAAAATCGCCTCACTTAGCATGGTTTTTCCGGAGGAGGCATGACCCAACAGAGCAAAATTACGAATCTCTTCTGACTGATACTCTTTCATAGATTGTTTTTCACTGACACCCCAGGGGGGCGCGTTTTGTTTTGTTACTCATTTACATTTTTATAGACAGGTGCACCCACATATCAGCACACCTTTCTCGTATTCCAATATCCACTGGAACAAAAGTTTTAATCGCCTGAGCTGACAAACCACTCACAGCGTGCGTCGCATTGACGGGCTCAACCCAAGTTTCCGTCGGAAATCGTGCCCTCTTGTTTCGCCAGGGTCAAGAATAAATGGTTGAAAAAGCGTCGGAAGGTGTGAGAAGGGCTGCAGGAGTAAGCTTGATTTCTGCCAGGGAGTCACTATATTAGAGGGGCTTTGGTTGTCAATCGAGGGAATTGAAGGTGACCATCGCTAATATACAGTATGGATTCGAGACAATTGGCTCTGACATGCATGGAGCTTGCAGACAATCGCAAAGCGGAAAAAATAGTCGCCCTGGATGTAAGGAAACTTACTTCCGTGGCCGATTACTTTATTATTTGCAGTGGGTTAAGTGAACCTCATCTTAAGGCTATTATCAATGAGATTCGTGACCGCGTCTTTAAGAAATACGGTGTTCATCCCCGCTGTATGGACGGTATGGTCGGGACCAGTTGGGTAGTGCTGGATTATTACGATGTCGTTGTTCACGTGATGCGTGATGACACTCGCCAGCGGTATGACTTGGAATCTTTTTGGGGAGATGCTGTTCGTCTGAGTTTGAAAGATAAGGAAGCTTTTACCCAAGCTGATATGAAGGCGGAACAACCGGCGAAAAAAACTAGGGCCAAGGCCGCTACACCCAAAAAGACAACTATTAAGAAGACCACAACGGCTTCAGGGAAAGCAAAGTCTTCGACAAAGGAAACGGCAGAAAAGACGGCGAAAAAGCCCGCAGCTTCCAAGACAAAAAAGGCGATAACTAAAAAGGAGCCTAAGGCGACTGTCAAAAAACCGACTCCTAGGAAAACTGTTTCCAAATCCAGGAAGACCGCCCCGAAAGAATAAGGAGAAGAGTTTAGCTCTTTTCTTTTGAGCTTGGTTGAGTTTCGGTTTGTCGGGGGTTCCGTCTGAGAAAATGGATGTTTTTGATACCATAGCAGCGATTGCTACTCCGTATGGAGAGGGTGGAATTGCTGTCATTCGCGTGTCTGGCCCCGGAGCTTTCTCGATAGTGGAAACCTGTTTCAGCCCTTCCTCTAAGAGAAAGGGCCCTTTCAAGGATGTCCCAAGCCATACGATTCATCACGGGTACCTTTGTAAGGAGTCAGCTCTTATTGATGAAGTACTGGTTTCGGTGTTCCGTTCTCCCCGTTCCTACACGGGAGAAGATAGTGTGGAAATCAGCTGTCACGGTGGTTTGATTGTTGCCCGGAACGTGCTCGAAACGGTTCTGGACGCAGGGGCTCGATTGGCCGATCCGGGAGAATTTACTCGTAGAGCTTTTTTGAATGGTCAGTTGGATTTAACTCAGGCCGAAGCGGTTGTAGATATTATTCATGCGCGTACTGAGAGAGCTGCTCGTGCAGCTTCTGATCAGTTGACGGGTGGGCTTTCACGCGCTTTTGATCAGATACGGGATGATCTCCTTCGTTCTTTAGCTCATGTGGAGGCCTATATTGATTTTCCGGAAGAAGATATTTCTCCTGATATAGCAGAGGGATTGCAAAAGTGCCTTATAAGTGCAAAAGAGACTGTCCAACAGCTGCTTGCAACATTCAGAGAAGGGCAGATTCTGAGAAGTGGTGTTGGTGTGTCTATTGTAGGCAGACCCAATGCGGGGAAATCGAGTTTGTTTAATGCGCTACTGAACCGGGAGCGAGCGATTGTCTCTGAAATAGCCGGCACAACTCGTGATACGATAGAAGCGGATGTGGACATGGAGGGTGTCCCCATGACTTTTGTGGATACGGCTGGTCTGAGAGATTCGGACAATATCGTTGAAAAAGAGGGCGTACGCCGCAGCCGGGAATGGATTACCCGCGCAGACATCATTGTGTGGGTCGTCGATGGCTCTCTGCCTTATTCTGAGGAAGATCAGGTTTTTTTCAAAGAAATACAGGATTTGGCTCCGCTTATTGTTGTTCTCAACAAAGAAGATTTGGGCCAACAATGGAATTTTACGTCCGGTATAAGCAGAGAAGATACAGTATCCCTCTCTTGCCTGACCGGCAAAGGATTGGACCGGCTGAAAGAGCTTGTTTTTGAAAAAGCAATTGGATGCCAGTCTTCTTATAACCAAGGCTATGCGGCAATCAATTCCCGCCATCGCCAAGGCCTCTTGCGTTGCTCTTCGGCTCTGGATGAATCTTTAAAGCTGCTCGCATTGCGTCAGAGTGAACCGATTGAGCTTTTGGCTGCTGAATTATCGGTAGCTGTGAATTCAATCGGTGAGCTTTTGGGCAAAACGACGACTGAAGATCTGTTGGATTCCATTTTTAACCAATTCTGCATCGGTAAGTAATAGGCACCTGGTTTATCTATCTGAGGGCTTTTTGTTGATAATATTACTGATGCGAGGTAGGATGGTGAAACACGTCAAAAGTGTAAAAGAAAATAGGCTCTTATAAAAATAAATGTTCGGATATAAATTTAAGAATACTCAAGCGCCACAGTTATGGGTTATCCCTGTTAGCTTCGCATTCTTGATCCTGATAGGCATGATCGTCCTGAAGATGCCCTTTTCTCTTAACCCGGGGCAACAGATATCCTGGGTGGACTCCTTATTTACAGCGACCTCTGCCGTTTGCATTACCGGACATTCTACGTTATCTATAAGCGAAGTTTTTGATTTTTCAGGGCAGATGGTGATTCTATTCCTGATCCAGATGGGAGGAGTAGGAATTTTTACATCAAGTTTGATCATGGTTGTAGTGGTCGGCCAGCGCCTCTCCCTGGCGGATGAGCAGGTGATTCAGGCGACTGTGGGGCAATTGAAAACGGTGCGGCCCATGGATGTTTTTATTTACGCCTGTTTCTTTATCTTTTTCTTCGAGGCATTGGGTGCAGTTCTTTATCTCATGGGAGCCAATCATTCCACCGGTTACGTGGGACTTTTGGTGGACCCTGCCTCCGGTTTGGCGGGGGATGATTTTGCCCTGGTACTTTGGGATTCCATTTTTCACTCCGTTAGTGCCTTTTGTAATGCAGGGTTTTCCCTCTATCCCGAAGGAATGCTCAGAATGAAGAGCTCTCCTTATTTTCTGGGGCTTTTGAGTTCCCTTGTTGTGATGGGCGGCTTGGGGCTGATGACGATGATCAATCTGAGGTATTGGTATTTCTGGCGGAGGAATTTCATGAGGCGAGGTTCTCTTCTTTTGCAGACCAAAGTGACACTTTTGATGACATTAATAATGATCGTTTTTGGAACGGTAGTTTTTCTCATTTTCGAGTATAACCACGCTTTGAAAGATTGTAATGGGGCATGGCTGAAGGTTTTTAACAGTTTTTTCCAGGCGGCGAGTGCTCGCACGGCTGGTCTGAACTCAGTAGATTTGAGTCAGGCCAATCCGGTTACCTTAGCTGGGTTAATGATTCTGATGTTCATCGGAGGAGGCTCCGGCTCAATGGCCGGAGGATTAAAGGTAACTACCTTTTTTGTGATCGTAGCAGCGGCTTGGTTTGTGTTGCGCCGCAAAGAAGATATACAGGTATTTAAGAGGAGAATTCCTTTTAGACTGGTTCACATTGCAATGATGTTAGGAGTGTTGTTTACAGCTGGTTTTTTGATAGGGCTTCTATGCCTTATTGCCGTGGAGAGTGGGCACCCCTCGTCGCAGATGGAGTTAGGCTGGATGGCAATTATTTTTGATGGTTTATCTGCCTATTGTACGGTGGGTTTAAGTACCGGAGCTGCAGCCCTTATGACGAGTGGAGGTAAGCTTGTTCTCGTCGCGATGATGTATGTTGGGCGTATTTTAACACTGACGCTGGCCGTTTATCTATTACGGCCCTGGGAGAAATCTTATGTTAAATATCCTGAAGAACAGATATCATTGGGTTAAGGCAGAGTCGAAAGCTCTGCCGACGGGGATGGAATGTCCGAGCATAAGAGTTTTGGTTTTAGCTAAAGCCTTTCCAAATTTAAAATGAGCAGAAGAGTATTTATTATCGGCGGTGGCAACTTTGGAACTCAGCTGGCCAAAAGGCTGGCTGAACTGGGTGCCGAAGTGATCATTGCAGAACGGAATTCCAAGCGAATGGAAGAGCTTTCGGGAGATGGTTTCCATGTGATGGAATTGGATGCAGAAGATGAAACGGCGTTAGTGCAGGCAGGAGTCCAGAATGCGGATGTGGTGGTGGTTTCTATTGGGCAGAACCTGCAAGGAAGCATTATCGCCACACTTGCTTTGAAAGACCTGGGAATCAAAAAAATTGTTGCCAGAGCCGTCGACGATAAACACGCCAAGGTGCTCGGAAAAGTGGGAGCCGATATTGTCATTCTGCCTACCAGAGATATGGCAAATCGATTGGCTGAGCGTCTTCTGGCTAAGGTCATGAGCGAGCGAACCCCGGTTATTGAGGACTTCCAGATAGCTCATATTTGCGTAGGAGAGAATTTCGAAGAGGGGAGTCTGGTCGATTTGAAGCTGCCCCAAAAACACAAAATTACTGTGTTGCTGATTCTGCGTGGTGAAACCGAAGAAGATATGGATGTGCTTGAGGCATCCTCGGATCTTTATATTCGCCAGGATGATGTCCTGGTCGTTTTTGGCAAGCGGGAGTGCATTAATGAATATGAACGCAAGTATGGCGTTCATAAAAATTTTTAAAGGTTTAATTTCAGAAGCTCCGAAGCGTCTACCACTTCAGATAACGGCGAGTGAGGGTATAGTCGCCGTTGTTATTCAGCTCCAATTCCAGCCAGCCTCCATCTTTTGCCCATTGGCAGCCTGCCAGGCTGGGGCAAAGAACTAAATTGAAGCTTTTCCAGATTTTGGCTTTATTCAACGCGGAGCTCATTCGAGACGCGGAATTGCCCAAAAAAGTCAGGTGAGGCATTCCGCTTAAAAGACGTGACGCTTTAAGAATGATTTCCGTGTGCAAATGGCCCACAATGGTCAGGGCAATACGTTTTCGCCCTAAAAGATGTTGGATGACGGGCAACTCGGCCAAGTGAGGAAGTGCAGTGGGGTCATGGCAGAAAAGAATCACCTTATCATCAGGGGTGACTAAATTCATGTGCGATTCGATTTCCCGCAGATATTCTTTGCGAATCGTTTCCCATTCCTCCCGCTCTTCAGGAAGAATTTCTTTCCGGATATTGGGAAGAATGATCGGAGGAGAGCTCAAGCCTATCAATCTCCATGAATCGAACTGACGATGCCAAATGCGCCGGATTCCCAGCTTTTCCTGGCTGATTTGCCAACTGGCCAGCCGGAGACCTCCCTTCCCGCCAAAGAGGCTCATTTTTCCGATTTCGTGGTCGCCGCAAATAGCGAGCGTTTTATGTCCGAATCGCTGCCGTATCAGGCTGAGACACTCCGAAACACTGGCATAGGCGCTCGGATATTGAACTCCGATGTTCCCGGTCCCGCAGCTGTAGTCGCCGCAGGCAACAAAGAGGTCAGCATCTGGGGCAATTGCCAGAAATTTAAGAAGTTTGTCATTATGTGAATGCGGATGGCGCATCCAGAAGTAATGACGAAAAAATTTTGTAAAAAGCTTAAGGAGAGGGTTCCCGATTATCGACAGTTCGTTTTCACCTTCTTCTTTTTCACCTGCACTGGCATAGTGGATGTCACTGGCAATTAGAATACGATGTTTCGTCGGGGAGCTTTCCATGCCGGGTTTTAATGCTTCAGGAACATGAGAATCACACCCCAAACGATGAGAAGGAAAACGGCAATGAGCAGGTAAAGACGACGGCGGATAATTTTCATTTCACGCCGGGTCCTCTTCAGTTTCTTGGTGTCAAAAAGGAGGGAAGGGCTGAACCCCTCAGATGAGGAGTCACTCTTGGCAGCACTTTTGTTTTTAGAAAAAAAGCGGCTGATATTGGCCCAAAAACTCCAAAGATTAATTCTTCCGCGGATAGGGTCTTGTGTTGAAGTTGCTTGGGGTGCTTCCTGATTGAGAGGTTTCAGTCTCTGCCGAGAGGCTGATTGCGTAGGACCGGAGAGGGGGGCAAAATGATTGGGAGCATCTGTACGGACAATGGGGACTTTTGCATAAGCAGTAGGGACGGTCCCTGCGAGCGTATTCTTTTTGCGGGCAGATTCGGCCTCTTGAATTCTTTTTTCGATTTCCTGAAGTTCAGTATCCAAGCGGCGTTTCTCAGAAGTCAGTGGGTTGGACTCGAGCTTTTTTTTAAACCATTTCATCGCTTGGAAGGACTGGGTTTGACTCCTTTTCTCTTATTTGAACAGCAGAGCAACAAATATTAAGAGAGTAAACAAGGCAATCATCAGGATCGGCCAATGGATAAGGAGTCCCAGCTTAAATATTCTGGGCCAGGAAGCGCTTTCCAAAGATTGAAGCAAGGAAGATGCTGATAGGCCTTTTAGGCTGCCCTGAGCCGAGGTTGAATCCTGTTTGAGCGAATCCAGTGAGGGAAGTTTCACTCGAGCGGAATTCCATTCCATCCTGGCGTTTTCAAGAGTGGTAAGAGCGCGCGTCAGTTCGGTCGCGTAATTTTCGGTCGTCCAGCTTTCGTGGTTGAGCCGCTGTACCTTTGAAAGATTTTCAGAAAAAGAGGAGAGCGTTTTTTCGACCAGTGCCAGTTGTCTGCGAGCCTGAATGAGCTCTTCATCCAGGATGCCGATACCGCGGAGCAGATTTTCCTCCATTTCTTTGCGGCCATTATGGTATTCGGTCCTGCGGCGTTCGGCCTCTTCAAGCTGGTTTTTTTGGTTCTCCAGCTCCTTCTGTCGTTGACGCAAAGCGACCAGTTCCTGGTCCACTTCCACAGTGGTGTTTTCTGAAGTTTCAGTCACAGGACGAGAGACTGCCGATGACACAGAGGAGTATTCCAAGGCAACATGCTCATCCAGCGATTGAATTTGAGCTGGAGGCTCGGGCTCAGGTTTACTTCGAGGGGTGACTGGAGTTTGTCCTTGGATATCTGGAACGTCCGGGTTATATGGGCTCATTTCTGGAATAAAAACGGGTAGTTGTTGATTAGAGTCTAATATTCTTGGGTGACTTCATCGCCGAGGCTGAGTCCCATGGCGCGTGCGCAAGCGACCATGGGGTTATCGGGTCTGACAAGCCTGAGTTTTCCAACGGCATCTTTAATTTTTATCGCACCCACCACGTTAGAGGGGGTAAAAGCAGCCATGTAGCCAAATTTACCATCTCGAATAAGATTTACCGCAGTGGCACCAAAAGCAGTGCAGAGAACCCGGTCTAAGGAGGTAGGACCTCCGCCGCGCTGGAGATGACCTAAAACGCAGACTCTGCATTCCTTTCCGAAACGCGTGGTAATTTCTTTTGCGATTTTGTCTCCAATTCCGCCCAGCTTGGCTTCCCGGTTGGCCTCGAGAGGCCCAGCCAGCGTGACGGAACCTCCTTGCTCACGAGCTCCTTCGGAAACCGCGATAATGGTAAAGTGCTTGCCCATTTCTTCCCGCTTCTGGATTTGAGCATAAATGCTTTGGTAATTAAAAGGAATTTCGGGTAAGAGGATAACATCCGCACCTCCGGATACTCCTGCCCAAAGGGTAATCCATCCGGCATAACGCCCCATTAATTCCACAATCATGATGCGATTATGGCTTTCTGCCGTGGTATGAAGCCGGTCTATGGCGTCCATGGCACAACTGACAGCGGAGTCAAAACCGAAAGTAAGCAGTGTTCCTTCCAAGTCGTTATCAATGGTCTTAGGTACACCTACCAGGGGGATGCCGCCTTCAAAGAGCTGCTGAGCGATGGTAAGGGAGCCGTCGCCTCCTACACATACCAGGGCTTTGAGTCCAAGTTCATGGAAGTTTCTAAGCGAGGCCGCCATTACGTTTGGATCCAGCTGATTCAATTGACCCACGCCGGTTTTCACGGCAAAACGTCCCTTATTGGATGTTCCTAAAATGGTTCCGCCTCGATTGAGCAGAGAATCCATTTTTTTGTAATCCAAGTGGATATACTCCTTATCCAGAAGACCCTCATAGCCCCCCAGGAAACCGATGGTCTCCCAGTCCAGTTTGGTCGCCGTTTTGACAACAGCACGGATGACCGCATTTAAACCCGGACAATCGCCTCCACCTGTCAGAATTCCGATTCTCTCTTTCATAAAATTTGCTTTGTTGTGGATTGCCTTTTTGCTGTGAGGGGCAACACCTGCTCAATAAAAAACACCATAACAAAAAGGCCTGAAAAATAAAACAAAAACTCCTCAAAATGTAGCAGAGAAAACGGTACTTCAGAGCTGCTTTAGCAGACAGGACCTTTGAAGAAGAAAGCTGCCGACTTTTTACTATTTCCTGTAAGGAAATTTGCCCAGAAGCGATTCCTGGGCATCTGCGGGAGTCTTGCCGTTCTGCACCTCCAAAGCGGTCAGAGTCGATGCGTAGGTGGTGGAGACGGAGGTTCCGCTGGTAACATACCAATAGCCGTCATAATGGAAGAGAGCAGTACCTGCGAGGGCGGCATCGGCTCCTTTTTCATTGGCATAAGGAGCAATACGCCCATTTTCCAAGGCTGTCACTCCGATCACCCCATTGTAACTGGCCGGGTAAGTCGGCTGGTTGGTGGGCTCGTTGCCTGTGGCAGCATAAATGATGGCTCCATTGCGGGATGCGACATTAATGGCGTCGGCTAAGTAGGGAGAATAAACATCTCCACAAAGAGGGATATTGATCACGGGAACGCCTGCATTGCTCGCGTAAAGAATGGCTTGGGCGACGGAAAAAGCATCACCCGTGCCCGAGGCATCTGTGACGACCAGGGGTAGATAGCGTATATCGAGTCCATCATAGCCCGCGGACTGAAGAAAAGTGATGGATGAACCAAGCATGCTGTCAGCGTGTGACGGAGAGGAGGCGAGCCCCCGGTCGGCATCCGCTGTGAAATACACGGCATCCAGAAGAACATCGGAATAGTTAATCCCGTCCAAGTGGAGCGCAGAATCGATCATCGCGATCGTGGTGGCATCTCCGGGCAGAGCCGTCATGTTTTTGGGAGTGCTCAGCCCACGAGAAGCCACAGATAAAGCTGCTTCGGGCGAGACCACGTAGTAATTGTCCTGGATGGAATCGACGTCCGTTTTCAATAACTTAGCCAGGGCTTCCTTTGCTTCTGCCAAAGCGTCCTCAGATTCGAAACTGAATCGTATAGCTTTCCCATCTTTGCTGACTGAGAGGACCTTGCCTCCAATCAATTTGGCGATTTCGTCAGGAGTGAGTTGGGAGCCTTTTTTCAGAACGACGATGAGTTCGTTTGGAATAGGTTTTGAAAGATCAGGGCGCACAAACTCAGTCGCCGCTTTTTGATCTTTTTGGAAAACCAGAAGTCTTTGCCCGTTTTTCCCGTCCGAGACTAATGCATAATTAAGGCTGCCCAGGATGAGAGGAAGTGCTTCATGAGAGGGTAAGTTTTTGAACTTCGCATTGACCGATCTCGAGAGCCCCGGCTCAATAAAAATCCTCCATCCCGTGACGGTGCTGAGCTGCCTCAAAACGGTGCGCAAGGGTGCTTCCTGGATGGTTGCATCAAGTTTATCCGGAGCATTGGCACTCTGAGAAAAAAGCTCCGTAGACTTTCTGAAAGCTTGAGAAAGAGTAGTCTCCTCCTTCGCAGAATCTTTTACGGGAGTTTTGGGTGCTGTGTCTGAAGCGCTCGTCAGCCACGCGGCACTCATTAAACCAAAGATAACTGCTGCGCATGCAATCAGATTGCGATACCGATGTTGAGTTGTCAAACCCATCATTGCTGTGAAACACCTTTCTGGAAGAGAAGTTTCGTCACGGCTCAATTCTTTGGAAATGAAGGACTTTTTCTAATGGGGTCAAAGCGTCTGTCCTGAGGCAATACGACGTTCAACAAATCCTGAATGTTTTGATTCGTCCCTCTCTGAGCTTTGTTAAACTCAATGGCCTGATTGAGGTTGGAAAGAGCCAAATCCGATTTGTTTAAGATGGATTGCATTGCAGCCAAATCATAGAGGATCTCTGCATTCCCGGGAGCCATAGCTACCGCCATAGCCAAAGTGGCTTCGGTTTCCTCCCAGAGTCCCTGCTGGAGCATGGCCTGAGCTGAGGCGATTACCGTGGCCAGAGAGGCTTTTCCTGAGGCCAGGAGGTTTTTAATGACTTCTTTGGCCGGCTCGGGCTGCGAGGTCAGTGTATAAACGGCAAAGAGATTCAGTGCAATTTCCGGATTGTCCGGCTTTTCATTGTTGAGCTTTTGTAACTGAGGCAGAATGGATAGCAGAATGCTCTGGGCTTCGACGCCGCGTTTTACTTCCAGGTATTGTGCAGCCAGGCTGATAGCATTGGAATAATTGTTGGTATCAGCCAGATAAGCCTGTTCGAGCTGTTGAATCTTTGTTTTTGCCCCTTCTGCAAGAGAACGGTCTTTGAGCGCTTTAACTTGGGCTAGCAAATCTTTGAGTCCATCGTTTTCGGAGTCAAACATCATGCTCGTCATAATCAGGTTAATAGAGTCATCGAAGCGGTTCTGGAGAACCAGCATATTAACCAGCTTATAAAGAGCCTCCGGTGAAAACGGGCAGAGTGCATAAGCCTGTTTGGCTGAGAATTCGGCTTCTCTCAAGAGCAACTGCTGTTCTTCGGCAGAGGTTGTACTGTTTGCTCTCCACCAATAAAGGCCCGTAATTGCCGAGCGGAGTTTAGAGAAGGATTTTTGTGCGTCGTCGTCGCGCAGGAATTTCATATCTCCTCTGTATCCCTTGAAATTTCCTCTCAAATAGACTTCGAGAGCGAAATCGCAAATATCATCCATAGAGGTCTCGTAAGTAATCCAATTGCCGATGAGACGGTCCATATATTTACCCCAAAAATCATGGTCCCGGGCGATGAGCTCAGGAGTAAATTTTGCGACTGGCTCACGGTTGATTTTCATGATAATTCCGTAGGGAGTTAAATAGGGATACATCCAGTCCAGCGGGAAGGATTCTTCGATGAAGAATTCGTGATCCGGGTTTTTATCAAAAATGATTTTGGCCAGGAATCCATTGATACCCATTACTGCAGCCTGGCCAGAAAGCCCAACCTCACCTGTTTTCGGGTCATAGCTTTCACCCGCCTTGAGTTGTCCTTTTTCGTAGCGGACGCGAACATCTTCGCAGTACTCTTGCCCGGAGACAAAAAAGTCATAATCCGAAGGAGTGTAAATTTCTTTCGGGGGGTAAACACCCTGTTCTCTGCGGCGGTTTTCTACTTTCTTGCCATGATTCAGGAAAAACTTGTCCAATCCTTGAGTCATCCAGCCTACGGCTTTGGAGGGGAATAAAACCTGAAAGAAGTTGGTATCCTCCTGATTGGACCGGAAGTAGTGCGCGCGGATGTAATCCAGATAGGTTTGGTCGGCTAACGCGTTTTGAGTGATGATATAAACGTCGCGCCTGTCGAAATTCGGATCACGTCTTTTTTGAGGAGGAATTTGGCTTTCGCAGAAGATCATATAGGTAGGACAGAAGCGTCCGGGATCAGTTCCGCCGAAAAGAACCGCGTTTTTTGTCATTTCCGGGTAGAGCGGCTTTCCGTCTTTGTCTTCAAAAGGCGGCGTGAACATATCATGTCCGTACCAGAAACCAAAAAGGTGACCACGTTGTTCATTATCCCACCAATGTCCCATGACGGTGTGGACGGGAATAAAGAGCATGAGTATCAGAAGCGCCTTGGCAGGAGGCGCTTTTCTGTTCATGAACAGCAGGACAATGAGCGCCAAGGTGATTAAAAGTCCAAGAATCGCGGTGGCGATGAAGGAAGGGTTTCTGGATTCAGAAAGGGTGACCGCCAAGCCATAGAGGGCCAGCCCTGAAGCCACGGCAGCTCCAAACATCACGGCTTCCCGATAGAGTTGATATCGAGTAAATAAGAACGCTAGAGTCAGAGATATTCCGTAACCAATCCACATGGCAAAGAAAACATAGGAAGAGGTGAAAAAGACTTTGTGGAGTTCCTGACTTTGTTTGTCCGAGCTGGGGTTCAGCAAGATGAGCAGAATGATGGCCAGACAGAAAAAGACTCCGGTAGTCCCCGCTATCCAGCTTCTTTCTATTTTCCCGGAAATATCCTTAAAGAAAATAAAAGGAGTTGCCACCAAAAGTAAAATTAACCACCCCACCGCAAAGCCGATAGTGGCGCCCCGTAGTTTTAGGAAGAGCTCATAACCCCGGATGGGAACAACATTGCCATTAGCTCCATTAGCTTGATTGCTCCAAAAGGTTAATAGGCCCAGCAGGAAGAGTCCTGAGTATGCAATGGTGACCCATAGAATCCGCTTTTTGTGAACCGTGTCCATTTTTATGTAGAAGAGAATGGCAAAAGGGATGAGGGCTAGCAGGAGAATCACCAGAGAGAACTCTTCCATGGCACCGGAAACGTAGAAGCGAAGTTGGTCAAAAAAGCTCAATAAATCCGAAGTGGGTTTGGCTGATTCATATTGTCCGCGGGTCAGAGCATGGAAGAAGCCTTTGACGGTGCGGGCATATCCCCAGTTCATCGGCGGATTGGTCATGGAAGAGATGGGCATGAAGAAATAGAAGACATTGCCCAGGAGCCAGGCAAATGCGGAGATGATGCCCGCTGTGAGGTTATGCCACCAGCTTCTTACTTCGTATTTATTTTTGATCGCCAAAAAGATGTAGCCGATAATTGATAAGATGCCTACAGCGACGAATACTTTAAAAATCGGTCTCTCCGGGCTCAGATTTTCATATTTGCCGGAGACAGCACCCATTAGCGTGAAGAGGAAGATAATGGAGTTCCCCATCAACATTTCTCGGCCCAAGGTTGGGCTGATCAGAATAACCATCATTTCGATACCCAGGGCAGCCACAATCAGGGTTTGATGATTGGTAAAGCAGATACCAAAAATGAACATGGCAAGATACAGGTAGTGGCGCTGTGTGGGCGCATACATCCAGCGCATCATGAAAACCATGACAACCAAGAGAGAAAGAACCGAAAGGGTATAAACTTCTACGATGACCGACTGACTCCAGACGAAGCCGTTGTACCCAAAGAGCAAACCTCCCACAAACCCTGAGATGGCGCAGATTTTGGATTCCATCTTGCGATCCAGCTCTTTTAGTTCAGGGATGGATTCCAAGATTAAACTGGCACCTCTGGAGATCAAAAGGGCGATCAGACCGCAGGAGAGAGCTGAGGCAAATGCCGAAGAGACGGCGACTCGATAAGCAACGTTGGAAATCGGTACCAGCACGGTAAAAAGCCAGGAGTAAATGGTCCACACGGGGTAGCCGGGAGGGTGGGGGACTCCGGCGTAGTAGGAACCGACTGCCAGTTCCCCGCTATCTTCAAGCGTCAGATCGGGAGCCAGCGTTATCAGATATCCGACGAACGCAATCAGGAAGGTGAGGCCCATGGCAACCCAATCCACTTTGCGATAGAGAGCCTTGCGCTCTGAATCCAAACCAAAGTGTTCTTTCAGTATTTGGTAGAAGTTCATTTTTTTAATTAATTTAAAACAATCTGATCGATTAAAACTACAAAACATGTTTACTAAATACATTTAGTAAACATCGATATATTTTATATTTTTACTTTATTCCGTAACGAATTTACGGATTTTCAGCCAATATATCAAATCTTCGCCCCAAGGGTGGACAACGGTTTTGGTGTTACCTTCTTCAGTGACACTCTTCTCTGCCAGCCCGATGCCGTGTTGTCCTTTTTCAAAAATATGAAGGTCGAAGGGAACTCCGGCTTTCCGCAAGGCAGCTGCGAAATTAAGAGAATTCTCTACCGGTACGGCGTTGTCTTCCCAAGTATGCCAGATAAAGCAGGGAGGAGTATCCTTACTCACCATTTTTTCGTTGCTCATGTAGTTGATCATTCCTTCGGAGGGATTGTCGCCCAAAAGATTTTTCTGAGAACCCTGGTGTGTGTATTTGTCCATCGTGATCACTGCATAACAGAGAATACCCACGTCGGGTCTGGAGCTGAGTCGATCAATGGGGTCTATGGCGGCAGGGACTTCCTTCTCAAAATGTGTGAGGAGGGTGCAGGCCAGGTGCCCACCGGCAGAAGAGCCCATAATACCAATCCGGTTGGGGTCCAATCCCCATTTTTCCGCATTGTATCTGACCAATCGAACGGCGCGGGCAGCATCGTTCAACATGGATGGGTGATGATATCCACCGGAAGCCAGGCGATATTTCAGAACAAAGGCAGTTACACCATACTTATTCAGAAACCGGGCATAGCCCGCTCCTTCATGGTCTGCCAAGCCCCAGTATCCGCCGCCGGGACAAATCACGACAGAGGCACCTGTCGCTTGCCCTTCCGGTTTATAAATTGTAAGAGTGGGGATGTCTTTTTCTTCCGCCCCCTGAGCTCCGGGAGCGTCGCCCTCCCATAAACGAACCACTTCTGCCTTAATGCTCAGACTCAGAACGAGGCACAGACCTATCAACAAACCTTTTAAGCTTCTCATAATAATAAAGTTGCAACTCGGGATTACTTTAACCTGTTTTTCATTATTTCTTCAACACTAAACTTCGGAAAAAGATGGATCGTAAAAACCAACACAGGTTGGGCTGGTTTAGCGGTTGAAGCGGAAGTTGACCACATCATAATCCTGCATGACGTAAGTTTTGATTTCGAGGCGGACTTTGTTAGCGCGTTTGGCCTGCACTTCACCCCCGCATTCAATGAGGTCATTATAGCTAATGATTTCAGCGCGGATAAAACCCTTCTGCATATCGGTATGAATAGTACCTGCCGCATCCACGGCGATACAGCCTTTACGAATAGTCCAGGCGCGGTTTTCTTTGCCGCCCAAAGTAAGGAAACTGATATAGCCGGCCTGATCGTAAGCGCGAACGATCGCGCTTTCCACATCTTCCCCCTGGGCCAAAGTGACTACAGGGCGGTTGGTCACAAACTGGTAGCTTGCCAGAAGGGCTTTTTCTTCATCATTCAACTCAGTCTCACAGATCAATTTTTCGGCTTCAAGAGCGCTGAAAAGTCTTTCGAAAAGCTTTTTCTCCTCCGGGGATTGCTCACGACCCAGACGCAATTCCAGGAACTCCAAGTCCATTAACACCAGGTCGCCCTTAAGCTCCTCGGGGACCAGAATCGCATCGGCCTCTTTCAAATCTTCGCTGCCGACAATGTCAGCCTGAGCGTAAATTTTCTTTTTGGCTTCGACCAGCTTGTCAGCCGCATCCAGGCGAGGGTCTTTGATGTTGTGTTTTCCGAGCGAAACATTCGCTACTTGATAAATTGCTAATTTCATTCTTATCTTGCCCTAAGGCATTTCAATGTCAGATGCTGCCACAAAACAGACTGGCATGCAATTGCACATTGCACGCAGACCATAAGACAACCCCGGACCCAGTGATTTTTGCACCAGGTCCGGTACCAGTTTCAGTGGATCGAACTGTTTTGCTGATTGGTAAGGAAAGGTTGATTTAGCCTAAATCAGGGAGTGACCACGGGGCCCGATATTCGTAGCGCAGGTAGCTGCTGGCCTCTTTATCATCAATAATTTCTTCTTTAACGGGGTCCCATTTGATGGATCTGCCCACGCGGCAAGCTATATTTCCCAGATGGCACACCGTGGTGGAGCGATGTCCGTTTTCAACGTCAGAAACGGGATATTTTCCAGACTGAATGCAATCATACCAGTTCTGATGATGATTATCGCTTTTATACAGGTGGACATCGTTGGCGCCCAGAGGTTCTTCGACAGCGCCCCGCACAGAGCATTGAATGGCAGAGCTGCCTCCGACCCAGAGTGTTCCATCTTCTCCTTCAAAAGTAGTGCCATCCCGATGGCTTTGGCCGCAAATAATTCGCTTTCCGTCAGCGTATTTGAAAGTGACCTCTGACCATGCAGGAACTTCAAAGCGTTTTTTGGGATCATATTCGACACGGACACCGCTCACTTCAACAGGGCCGGTTTCATCTTTATCCAGACCCCACTGGGCAACATCGACATAATGAGCACCCCAGTTGGTCATCTGACCGCCGGCGAAATCCCAGAAGAACCTGAAATTGTAATGAACATGGTTTTGGTTATAGGGGCGCCAGGGTGCAGGTCCCAGCCAGAGATCGTAATCCAAATTACTGGGCGGGTTTGTATTGGGTCTGGGTGGTTCGTTGAAATTTACACCGGCCAAACCGACCCTGACAGTATGAATTTCTCCAATGCGTTCAGAGCGAACGATCTCGCAAGCGCGGCGGAACTCCGAGTAAGAGCGTCTCATCGTGCCGTGCTGGCATACTACTTTGTATTTACGTGCCGCTTTGACCATCTGTTGAGTCTCGTAAATAGTAAGGGCCATGGGCTTTTCGACATAGACATGTTTGCCGCAGACGCAGGCATCAATGGCCATTTTTGCATGCCAATGGTCAGGAGTGGCAATGAGGACCGCATCGATTTTATTATCTTCAAGCATCTTGCGGTAATCCTTGTAAAGAGCGGGCATTCTCTGGCCTGAACGATTATCCTTTTCGACAACTATCTGTTGGCCTTGCGTAAGCATCTGGTCATCTGCATCGCAGAGAGCGACCACATTTTTGTAAATCAGAGGTTGGTTGAGGTGGCTGCGGCCTTGGCGACCTGTGCCGATAACCCCCAATCGAATGCCTTCTGTTCCCGGTGCACCAAAGGCTGATTGCGTCTTTACGTAGGGAAAGCTCAAAGCCAAGGCAGAGGCTGCAGCTCCTTTTTGAATAAAACTGCGGCGAGATATACCTTTCTGAGGCTCCTTTTGATCCGTTCTCTTTTTCATAGCTGGAAGCTATCTTAGATTTTAATATCTTCTAAGGCAAGAACGAATCCGAAAATTTAGGTGAGCAAAAGTGGCCGATTTTTGATAAAACGTCTTTACAGAAGGGGAATAATCGGCTTTCCTAAATGTGTATGCTGAAAAAGATGCTAATGATCAGCACAGTCGCTTTGCTGGTTGGCGGCTGCGCAAGTGTGACAAATCTGACGCCAAGCCAAGTGCCTAGAAACGAGTCAGGCTTGTATCCTTTTGAAATGATTTTTAATTCAAATGCGACCAGCGTAGCGCACGATAGTCTGCAGGCCTATCTGATAATGGGAGAAGATATTATCCCTATGGAACGGACTCCACTTTTGACCAACCGATGGGAAGTGTATGCACCTGTCCCTGCGGGCAAGGAGTTAGTGAATTACCAGTACAAGGTTAATTATCAATGGAAGGATTTGGGCAAGCGCAAGGAGAACAGCAAGCTTTCAGAGCCTTTCGAGCTTAGGATTCAGGACTAACGCAAAAAAACAGAGAGCTAAACCAGCTCGGGCAAAAAGTGAGTGGATAGCAGGAGCATACCTGTTATCTACTTGGGTGTGGCGCCCAATTTGATACTTCTATTTATAGATTGTCTATAAAGGAAGAAAAAGACTAATAAGCACTTGCGTTTTGAGCGATGGGAGAGTATTATCCGCGGATGCACTCTGGTGACGGGGTGTTTTTGGTGGTAGCAATAAATCATTAATGGCAAAAGAAGAAGCAATAGGATTACGAGGTAAGGTTGTGCAAGTTCTGCCCGGGACGATGTTCCGAGTGCAGCTGGAGAATGGACATACAGTATTGGCTCATATTTCCGGAAAGATGCGCAGGCATTTTATCCGCATTGGTGTGGGCGACAGAGTAGACATTGAGATGTCACCTTATGATCTCAACAAGGCGAGAATCAAGTTCCGCTGTTAATTTATAACAAAACTTGTTTTGATAAGAACGGACCTTTTAAACAGGGTTCGTTTTTTTTTAGGTAAGGTGTTTTTGCCTTTCAATCTTTCAGGATTTTCTTCAGATAGCTTCCGGTATAACTGGCAGGATTTTTTGCCACTGTTTCAGGGGTACCTTCGACTACGATTTCTCCACCTTTGGCACCGCCTTCCGGTCCTAAATCGATAATCCAGTCTGCGCATTTAATCACATCCAAATTGTGTTCGATGACAATCAGGGTATTGCCGGCATTGCGGAGCTTGAAAAGAGTTTCCAGCAAGCGTGAAACGTCATGAAAATGAAGGCCGGTGGTAGGTTCATCCAGAATATAAAGAGTTTTGCCTGCTGATGTTCGGGAGAGCTCGGTAGCCAGCTTAATACGTTGAGCTTCTCCTCCGCTTAATGTAGTAGCGCTCTGGCCCAAAATGAGATAACCCAGCCCCACATTTGCAAGCGTAAGGCAAACGTTGTGGATGGAGCGGATCGGTTTGAAAAAGTCTACAGCCTCATCTACGGAAAGTTCCAATACCTCAGCGATATTTTTACCGCGGTAGGTGATTTCCAAAGTTTCCCTGTTGTAGCGCTTGCCACCGCAGGATTCGCAAGTGACATAAACCGGGGGTAAGAAGTGCATTTCAATGCAGATCAACCCATCGCCTTTACACTTTTCGCAACGACCGCCCCGGACGTTAAAGCTGAAACGTCCTTGTTTAAAACCACGCACCTTTGAAGCCGGCAATTTCGAAAACAAAGCACGGATATCGTCAAAAATCCCCGTATACGTGGCTGGATTGCTTCTGGGGGTGCGTCCGATGGGCTCCTGATCGACGACAACAATTTTCTGGAAATGTTCAGTTCCCCGGATTTTCCGGCATTTACCCGGGGTATCCTTGGCTCCATACCAATCCCGGAGCAGCTGTTTGCGGAGAATGTCATCTACCAGAGTGCTTTTCCCCGAGCCGCTCAGGCCTGTAACACAGGTAAAAAGACCCACCGGGAAGCAGGCATTAATGTTTTTGAGGTTATTCTCGGAAGCTCCCAGAATTTCTATCCAACCGGAACCATTCTCCGGAGACAATCGCCGTTGAGGAGGAGAGATCGTCAAATCTCCCGAGAGGTAACGGCCCGTGAGCGATTTTTTGTTTGCTAAAATATCATCCAGACTTCCCTGTGCAACGATGCGGCCGCCGTTTTGGCCTGCCTCCGGGCCGATATCTACTATATAATTGGCCCGACGGATGGTTTCTTCATCATGTTCAACCACAATGACGGAATTGCCCTGGTCTCGGAGTTGCTCGAGTGTTTTTAGAAGACGTTCGTTATCGTGTTGGTGTAACCCGATACTGGGTTCATCCAGGATGTAAAGTACACCGACAAGACCTGCTCCTATCTGAGATGCCAGGCGGATGCGTTGCGATTCTCCACCGCTGAGGGAACCGCTCTCACGACTGAGACTCAAGTAGCCCAGGCCGACATTGAGCAGAAAGGAGAGCCTTTGGGTGATCTCGCGTAATAGTTCACCGGCGATTTTCTCCTTTTCCTTGTCCAGCTTCAGGTTTTTGAAATAGAGATGAGCATCCTGCACCGTCATCTGGCAGACATCCATGATTGAAATACCCGGGACCTTCGGAAGAAAAGGAGTAGGTCTGGACGTAAATTTTATTTTTGGTGGCAAGGGCAGGGTGATGGCGAGAATTTCAGGGCGCAAACGGGCACCCCGGCAGGCATCACATGGCTCGGAAACCATAAAACCCTTGAGTCGGCTCCGGGTGGATTCGCTCTCGGTTTCTCTGTAAATACGGTTCAGACTCGGGATAACACCTTCAAACGGGTTTTGAATCACACTTTTTTTGCCCCGAGTCCAGAGGGTGAACGGAATCCCTTCAGTGCCGCTGCCAAAGAGAAGGGTTTGTTGAAAAGAAGTGGGTAAATCTTTCCAGGGCACATCCAGGGGTTGGTTGTAATGAGCGGCAACACCTTTCAGCAGCGCTTTGTAATAGGTGATCATGCGCTTGCCCATTCGCCGCCAGGGAAGAATGGCTCCCGCCTCCAGAGTTTTTTCCACATTCACGACGAGTTCAGGAGAAAAAACAAGCTTTCTGCCGAGTCCCATGCAGACCGGGCAAGCTCCCTGGGGAGAGTTGAAGGAGAAGTGTCGCGGCTCGATCGCCTCATAAGTCTGGCAGGTGTCGGGGTTCAGCGGAAGTGTGGAGTAGAGAGCTTCCTGCCACTCTTGAGAATTTGCTGTTTTGCCGGAGAGTTGAGGCACGTTATAAAGAACTATGACGCGGCCCTCACCCCAGCGTAATGCCATTTCTATGGAATCGGCCAGGCGGGTTCGAGAATCTTTTTCCAGAATAATGCGGTCTATGACCACTTCTATGTCATGCTTTTCTTTGGGATTGAGCTTAATTTTCTGGCTGGAGGAAAGTTCTTTAATTTCCTGATCTATTCGGGCTCGGATAAAACCTTCCCGCTGCAAACGCTCCAGGACGTCCCGAAATTCTCCTTTTTCTTTGCTGACGATCGGAGCTAGAAGAATCAATTTGCTCCGATCGGGCCACTGCATGAGAGTATCGATAATTTCTTCGCTGGTTTGTTGGGTAATCGGGCGGCCCGACTCGGGTGAGTGTGGGGTGCCTGCATGGGCGAAGAGAAGTCTCAGATAGTCGTAAATCTCGGTAGAAGTAGCAATGGTGGAGCGGGGATTGCCGGCGGCGTTCCGTTGTTCAATTGCGATTGCGGGAGATAGGCCCTCAATGAAATCAACGTCCGGCTTTTCCATCTGGTCCAGGAATTGACGCGCGTAAGTCGAAAGTGATTCCACGTAGCGGCGTTGGCCTTCAGCGTAAAGAGTATCGAAAGCTAAAGATGATTTACCGGATCCGCTTGGTCCGGTGATCACAACGAGTTGATCCCTAGGGATATCTAAGCTGATATTTTTGAGATTATGCTGGCGGGCTCCCGATATTCTGATGACTGATGCCATAAAGTAAAACACAAACAACCCGCCCTGATTATCAGGGCGAGTTGCACAAAACAAAAGTAAAAACCAAACCCCGAGGGGCCCGATGTTATAATGTAGGCGCCGTAGCGGAAGCCAACCGGAGGCTCAAACGAGATTTTTTCCGATCAGCCTTTGCCCAATGAATAACACCTTTCTTGGCCGCCTTATCGAGTGCGGAAACGGCAGCGCTCAGAGCGACCTGGGCGTCTTCAGACTTCCCGGCCTTCAAGCTATCCAAAAATTTCTTCTCACGAGTCTTCAAAAGAGACTTAACGCTCTTATTCACCAACTGCTTGCGCGCGCTGCTGCGCATTCTACGCTCTGCTGACTTCTTATTAGGCATATCCTGTTTTCTAACTTTAAAATGGCCTGTTGCGGCCAAAAAACCAGAGGAATTCTAGCATTTATCTGGAGGATGTCAATGAGAACAAAAATGAATTTTCTTAAAGGTATTTGCCCCTTGATACTGAAGAGGATTCATCACTTTCACCCACACCCGATTTTCCAAGATCTGTTTTTGAATAATTTGGATGTTGTTTCCTCTTGCTTCTGTTGCTGGAATTCAACAGAATTTGCTGGCTGGTCCAGACGATGGTAACCGTTCAGGCTCTGTGCGCCCCATCTTTGTCACTAAATACTTTTTTGAAATCTCTCTGCCTAGTGCTGAGAGAGTATCTCGTCTGTGTTTCTTGAAAGAGAACTAATCCGTAAATACTTTGAGCTTCGACCAGGTTTTTGAGATGAGTTCCAGAGCTGAAAAAAGGCCTTTGAAGAGGATTTTGAAACATATAGTTAAGATATCAACTGATTGCTGTCAGCAGTAATGAAGCCTGTAGATTTAAGAGGCATTCTGAAGTATGTTCCGCAGTACCGAAACAAGATTTTCGTTATTGCTTTGGATGGTGTTATCACTGAGAGCGAGAATTTTTCCAATATCCTGCTGGATGTGGCAGTGCTCTGTTCTCTCAACATACGAGTGGTTTTGGTCCATGGCGTGAGCTCCCAGATTCAGAAGATTGCAGACACGATGGAAGGTTTTGAGCCTTCAGACGTGGATGGAAGTGGAGTCACTGATGATCAGACGCTGAAGGTGGCTTTAATTGCTGCCAACCGCTGCACTCACGAAATTCTGGAAGGGTTAAGCACGGTTGACTTGAGGGCGGTCACCTGCAATGGGATCATTTCTCATCCCATGGGAATTATTCGCGGAGTGGATCACCTGTATACGGGCAAGGTCGAAAGGGTGGACGTGGAGATGTTCCAGACTCTTTTGAAAGATGCCATCATTCCGGTGGCTCCTCCTTTGGGTTTTGATGGAGAGGGAAACACTTACCGGGTGAACTCGGATAATGTGGCTTGTGCCTTGGGAGTTCAGCTCCAAGCTCAAAAAGTGATTTTTGTGACGGCCACCGACGGCCTCTATTGCAACGAGGAGATGATCGGCAGCGTTCAGGCGCAGGACCTGCAGGAGAAAATGAATCGTATGCAAAGCGCTTTCCGCCCTGAGCAGATATCAAAGGCTCAGTATGCGATCCAGGCGTGTCAGCAGGGAGTACCTCGCGTTCATCTCATCAATGGTCTGGTAAATGAATCGCTCATTACCGAGATTTTCAGCAATGAGGGTGTGGGAACGCTTATTTATGCCAATGAATACCAGCAGATCCGCCGGGCGACGCGCAAAGACATTCGGACGATCATGGTGTTGATTCGGCAGGCTATGAAGACGGAAGAATTGAGTGTGCGCACCTATCAGGATGTAGAGTCCAGAATACAGGATTACTATCTGTTTGAGATTGATGGGCATGCCGTAGGATGTGTTGCTCTTCATTTATCTGAGGATAAGAGCTCCGGGGAACTGGCTTGCCTTTTCGTGACTTGCCACTATGAGAATAGAGGTATTGGTCGCAAATTGATCGGTTTTATTGAGGAGCGGGCACGGGCCTTGAAGCTTAAAAAAATAATTGTGCTATCGACTCAAACCTATACTTACTTTAAGTCCAAAGGTGGTTTTGTTGATGGAAGTCAAGAAGACCTCACACCGGAGCGTCTGGAGAAATACCATCAAAGTAGGAGACGCTCTCGTATATTGGTAAAACGTTTAGAAGAGAATAAAAATTAATTATGGGAAAAACAGCAATACTATTTGCCGGCCAGGGAGCTCAAGTTGTGGGAATGGGTAAAGACTTCTCCGAAAAATATCCGACAGCCCAGGCTCTTTTCCAAAAAGCAGACGATATCCTGGGATATGGTTTGAGCAAAATTATTTTCGAGGGTCCTGAGGAAGAGCTGACCCGCACAGAACATGCCCAACCGGCTATTTTTCTGATGAGTTGGATTGCTTTGTCGCTACTGAAAGAACTGGCTCCTCAGTTGAATTGTGAAGCGACGGCAGGTTTGAGTCTGGGAGAATTGACCGCTTTGACAGCTGCAGATGTTTTTTCTTTTAAGGAAGGCTTAACGCTGGTTCGTAAGAGGGGTATTTACATGCAGGAAGCATGTGAAGAAACTCAAGGAGGAATGGCTGCCGTGATCGGTTTAGATGCCGAGCTTGTCAGGGAAGTCTGCGAACAGGCGGGTGTTCAAATAGCCAACCTTAATTGCCCAGGGCAACTGGTGATTTCCGGAGAAACGCAAAAAGTCATAGATGCTTGTGCGTTGGCCCGTGCTAAAGGTGCAAAACGCGCTTTGCCGCTGTCGGTGGCCGGGGCTTATCATTCTCCACTGATGGCGGGGGCTCAACCCAAACTCAGAGCGGCTTTGGCAGAGACGAGAATAGCATCTCCTCGAATTGATGTTATTTCTAATGTGACAGCCCGGCCGCACGAAAAGGTAGAGACTATTGCAGAGACTTTGGTCAAACAAGTGACCTCACCAGTTCTTTTTGAAGATTCGCTTCGGTATTTGGTTAATGACGGATTTACCCGATTTATTGAAGTGGGCCCGGGGGCGGTTCTTAGCGGATTTCTGAAAAGAATTACCAAGGAAGTGGAAATTTTAAACGTGTCGGATATGGCTACTTTGGAGAAGACGATTTCGGCACTCTAGGTATAAGTATAACAACAGAAAAACATGAATAAATTCGAAGGACAGATTGTAGTTGTAACCGGAGCCGGTCGTGGCATTGGTCGGGGAATTGCTTTGTCATTTGCACAGCAGGGAGCCGACGTGGTTTGCATTTCCCGCACTCAGGCCAATTCTGATAAGGTAGCCGCTGAGATCCGCGAGCTTGGCCGTAAGGCTTGGGCTTATGCTCTGGATGTGGCCAATCCGGCTGCGGTCGCTGAAACTTGTGTCTCTATCCTGAAAGAGACAGGTAAGGTGGATGTGCTGGTAAATAACGCCGGAGTCACATGCGATAATCTTTTCATGCGTATGAGCGAAGAGGAGTGGGATACCGTAGTCGACACAAATCTGAAAGGTGTATTTCTGCTCTGCAAGGCGTTTATACGTTCTTTTATCAAACAGCGTTCGGGAAGAATTATCAATATTGCCTCGATAGTGGGCATTAAGGGTAATGCCGGGCAGTGTAATTATGCTGCCAGCAAGGCGGCCTTGATTGGATTTTCAAAATCATTGGCACGTGAAGTAGCCAGCCGGAATATCACAGTCAACGTTGTTGCTCCCGGTTTTATCGGTACAGATATGACTTCAGTGCTGCCCGACAGCGTCAAAGAAGCGCTTCTTAAAGAGATACCGCTGGGCGAAGTGGGAACGCCGGAAGATATCGCCGGTTCGGTGCTGTTTTTGGCCAGCAAAGAAGCTCGTTATATTACCGGACACGTTTTAGTGGTTGACGGCGGCGTGGCAATGTAGATAATACTTCAGTCATTCGGCGGGCGGCCGCTTGCTTGAGAAGTTTAGAAAACTGTCTGGACGTCTTCGCATCGAATGCGTATAATAGCTTGGCATTTAAATACTGAAATATAATTTATGGCTGATAATACAATTCAAGAGAAGGTCAAAAAAATTATTGTTGAACAATTGACCGTTAATCCGGATCAGGTAACTCCTGATGCTAAGTTTGTAGAAGACTTGGGAGCTGACTCTCTGGATAATGTGGAGCTGATTATGGCTCTGGAAGAAGAGTTCGGCTTGGAAGTGCCTGACGAGGAGGCTGAGAAGCTTCAGAGTGTGGGCGACGTGATCAGATATATTGAAGGAAATCAGAAGTAACTATTTTCCTCCCAAGGCGATTGAAATCTTGGGTAAACCGTGACAACACGCAGTTGCAACAGGCAAACGGACTCGGCTGCCGTAAGGGTATTGATTATCCGATGGTTAGGCGGGTCGTTTTTATTTGGTCATTTCGGTTTGTTGGGGTAGTAAGTTTTTTATTGAATGGTAGATTGTAAAAATAATCGTCGGGTGGTTATCACCGGCTTGGGGGTCGTTTCCTCTTTAGGAAACGATGCCGAAACGTTTTGGAGGAAAGTCGTAAATGGAGATTGTGGAATTGACCGTATCAGGTTGATAGACCCTTCTCCGTTTACTTCTCAAATCGCTTCCGAGGTTCATAACTTTGACCCTACACCAGCTTTTCCCTCTCCCAAAGAGGTGAGGAGATCTGATCGTTATTGCCAATTCGTCGTCTATGCCGGGTGGAGTGCATTAAAAGATTCAGGAATGGATCTGAATAAGGAGAATCTGGAAGAGATCGGATGCTTTTTTGGCTCCGGTATTGGCGGATTATCTACCACGGAAGAGCAATGTCGTGTTTTGGTAGAAAGAGGCCCGGGCAGGCTTTCTCCATTCATGATTCCCATGTTGATTTTGAACATGGGTTCAGGCCTCTTCTCAATCATCCACGGATTAAAAGGTCCTAATATGGCGACTTGTTCTGCCTGTGCTACGTCCACTCACGCCATTGGCGAAGCGTGGCAAACCATTAAACTGGGTAATGCTACTGCTATGTTCGCCGGAGGAGCTGAAGCAGCGATTACCTGTTTAGGAGTTGGCGGTTTTAGCTCCATGAGAGCTCTGAGTACCCGCAATGATGATCCCAAGAAAGCTTCCCGGCCCTTTGATGCAAACCGTGATGGTTTCGTGATGGGGGAGGGTGCGGGTGTTTTACTTTTGGAAGAGCTGGAACATGCTAAAGCCCGGAATGCAAAGATTTATGCGGAGCTGGTCGGTTATGGAAATACGGCAGATGCCTACCATATTACCATACCGTCTGCCGGGGGAGAAGGGGCTGCACGTTGTATGAAAATGGCACTGCGTTCTGCCGGATTGAATCCGGAGGACGTAAGCTATATCAATGCCCATGCGACAGCTACTAAGGCAGGGGATATTGCTGAGGCACAGGCAATTAAATCTGTTTTTGGATCAAGAGCCTCCAAACTGGCTGTCAGCTCGACTAAGGGTGCTCATGCACATATGTTGGGTGCGGCCGGGGCTGTTGAGCTGGCTATTTGTGCGATGGCGGTTTCCAATAATGTCGTTCCGCCTACGATTAACTATGAAACTAAGGACCCGGAGTGTGACTTGGACTGCGTTCCCAACGTGGCTCGGGAGTTACCCGTCAAAGTTGCCATGAGTAATTCTTTTGGTTTTGGTGGTCACAATGCGGCTTTAGTTTGCAAGAAGTTCGAAGGCTAACTCTTTTTTTATACGTGTTTTAGAAAGGCACAGACTTACCGTCTGTGCCTTTCTGTTTTCTGTTTCGCATTTGACTTCAGCAGTAAGTAGGACTAGATTTCAGCTGCATCGTGTTATTGATATGACACGGTGGTTTTGGAACACTTTAAGCCTTATATAATTTCGCTAATCAAGTAGAAAAAATGAATACTAAACATTTTAAAAGTATTTTTAGGGTAACTAGGATATTGTGCTTCTGTATAGGAGTGTTTCCTTTTACCTGCCCTGTTTATGTATCAGGGCAATCCACTCCGGAGGATGGATTATGGAGTGAAAAAAACACGGTGATGCTAAACACGCCGGAAGCAGCACTCATGGCAAGAACCGGTGATATAGATAACCTGGGATTCGGATGGCCCGTTGGGTTTAATCCGTTTTCGGGAAATAATACACCCACGCATTCTTTCCCTTGGTCTGTTGACCCGAGCGATCCAGCGGGCACAGATTGCATCATGGTTCTTTCCAGCTATGCGGGGAGTTCACCTTATGGTCGAGATGGCTACACAGGTACTACATCACGCCCTGCTAATTTGCCTCAGGCCATTTTAGTTTCCTATAACGTTCCTGAGTTAAAAGAAATGGAGGTTTCGTCAGCCGCAATGCAGCTCTTTGTGGATGATTTTCAAGCGCCGGTTTGGGGGGCTAATTTTCAAGTTACGCTTAATGGGGTGCGTGCATCTTTTTTAGAAAATGTTCTAAACTCGCTAGCCCAGACAGGTCCTATCGGTAAGCTTATAACAGTTCAAATTCCAGGTGAATTTTTGGATATAATCCGTTCTGGAGAAGTTTCGATATTTGTAGATGACCCGGTGACCGGTGCAGGTGATGGTTATGCAATTGACTTCATCAAAATCCTGGTGAATCCCACCGATTTTTCTCAAACTTCTACCGTGACCGGTTTTATTCTGGACCAGCGTAACCAGGTACCCTTACCCGGTGCTGTTGTTTCTATTGGTCCAGCGACTAGCGCACCCACTGGGGAAGATGGCTTCTTCAAGCTCACTAACGTTCCTGCCGGTTTGGCTATTTTGACGGTGACCTGTCCCGGTTATAAGGTATCCACTTATAGCGTCCAAACGGTGGCTCAACAGCAACTTGAGGTGAATTTTCCTATTCCCTTGGGGTCACCTACGCTTGTGATCCAATTTTTTCCGGAGAGTCATGTTATCAGTCTGAAAGGGGCCGCCACGGCTCAATATACACTTTGGGCTTCAGATGACCTTACAGAATGGAGAATTCTTGGAGACTTGGAACAAGTTGAGGCAGGATATTTTCAATATATATTCCCGCCAACACTTCCGCCGGTACAACCTGTGACCCAATTTTACAGGGTATCTGTGCAGTAAGTTGAGTTATATTCGCCAAAAAAGGCACCAAAAAATATTTTGGTGCCTTTGAAATACAGTTCAATCTCCTAGAATTGAAGATTACCTTTTGTTCTGGGGAAAATAGCAACGTCGCGGATATTGCCAATTCCGGTGATGTATAGCAGGAGTCTCTCCAAACCCAGACCAAAACCGCTATGCGGAGCGGTTCCGAAACGCCTTAAATCTAAATACCACCAGTAGTCTTCCTGTTTCATATTTAGTTCTTTCATGCGGCGTTCGAGTTTTTCCAAATTGTCTTCACGCTGACTTCCTCCGATGATTTCGCCAACTCCGGGCAAGAGCAAATCAGTGGCGGCTACAGTCTTGCCATCCGGATTTTGCTTCATATAGAAGGATTTGAGCTCCGCGGGATAGTTGATGACGAAAACCGGCTTATTGTAAACCTTTTCGGTGATATAGCGTTCGTGCTCAGTCTGCAGGTCGCACCCCCACTCGACCGGATATTCAAATTGCACTTTGGATTCCTTCAGAATACGAACAGCTTCGGTGTACTCCAGGATAACAAAATTCTGTTGAACGATGTTTTTGAGTTTCTCGACAAGGCCATTTTCGTAGTGTTTGTCAAAGAAAGCCATTTCCTCAGGGCATTTTTCCAAGACCTCTGAGATGAGGCTCTTGATCATAGCTTCCGCCAGTTCGATGAGGTCTTCAAGTTCGGCAAAAGCAATTTCCGGTTCAATCTGCCAGAATTCAGCAGCATGGCGGGCGGTATTTGAGTTTTCAGCGCGGAAAGTCGGACCGAAAGTGTAAATTTTACCGAGAGCCATTGCCAGAGTTTCGCCTTCCAGCTGCCCAGAAACAGTCAATCCGGCTTTGCATCCAAAAAAGTCATCCTTATAGAAATCAGCTTCCGATATTTCGGGGCGTTTGGGCGTAGCGGGATCTAAGGTGGTAACGCGGAACATTTCCCCGGCCCCTTCGCAGTCGCTACCTGTCAAGATAGGAGTATGTACATAGACGAAGCCTCGCCCCGCAAAAAAATGATGGATGGCAGCTGAGAGCGTGGAGCGGATTCGGAACATGGCGTTGAAGGTGTTCGTGCGAGCACGGAGATGGGCGATTGTTCGCAGAAACTCCAGTGTATGCCTTTTCTTTTGCAGAGGGTAATCGCTGGGCGCTTCTCCGAGCACTTCCAAGGTTGCAACATTGATTTCGGGCACCTCTTTGTTGTTGTAGGAGCTAACAACGGTTCCGGTTGCTTTCAGCGCGGCACCGACTCCCTGTTTTTGAGCCAGGGCGTAATCAGGGCAGGTGGCTTCATCCACGACCAACTGAATACCCCGGAAAGAGCTTCCGTCATTGAGTTCAATAAAGCAAATACCCTTGGAACTTCTCACTGTACGAGCCCATCCGCAAAGAGTGATGTTTTGGCCTAAAAAGAGGTCCTTACTTTTTAAAATTTCGACAATATCCGTATGTTTCATTATCTGAAAAGTTGGAGTAAATAAATAAAAAAGAATGGAGAATTGAGAATGTACTCCAGTCTCAACTCTCCACTTTTAAGTTATATTGGAGCTTAGATGCGAGGAGGTAATTTCTTCTCCACACGGATAGCTTCTAATTTCACGTATTTCGGCAAGCCACCTTCCATGGGAGGCTGAACTTCACCTTCGATCAGCGGACGTGCGTAATTAATGAATTTTTCATTAGGCATGAATCCGTCTTCAGTGATCCAATCGCGGGGAAGGAAATGCTCAACATTGGCAATCTCTTCCAGCGGGTGCAGGTCAGTCGTCCAAGTATAAGGATTTTCTCCCGTCCGGACGATTTTGACCATGAAGCCGGATTTGCCTTCAACAGCAGCTTTCACGGCTGCGACACCGCAGGCAAAAGCTTCATCCACATCGGTCTGGCTGGAAAAATGGGAGGCAGCGCGTTGGGCATAACCCAGTTTCACAGTGCGGGTCTTTGTTCCCAATTTGCCTTGAACGATTTTGGCCAGAGCTTCCGCTGAACCGGAAAGAACCGGATGACCAAAGGCATCAAGATTGTTCTTGTCAGCGCCCAGCTCTTCGCCATCCTTATTCTTAAGGCCTTCCCCTACGACCACGACGCAATATTTATAGCGGTTAACCGTATCTTTGACTTTAGCCAGGAAAGCCTCTTCCTCAAAAGGAACCTCCGGCAGGAGGATGATGTGCGGCGCATCGGCCTCACAACGCTTAGCAAGCACAGTGCCTGCGGCAATCCAGCCAGCGGAGCGGCCCATCACTTCAACAATACAGCAGGAGCCATCGTCCGTTGCCATTGAGCCAACGTCGATGCCCACTTCCATGGTGCTAACTGCATTGTATTTGATGACTGAGCCGTAGCCCGGGCAGTGGTCGGTCTTGGGCAAATCGTTATCAATGGTTTTGGGTATGCCGATAACGCGCATATCATAGCCTCTCTTCAAGGCTTCAAGATGAATTTTATGCGAGGTGTCCTGAGAGTCATTGCCTCCTGCATAGAAGAAGAAGCGAATGTCATGAGCTTTAAAAACTTCAAAGAGGCGATCCATCTCCTCGGCAGCCTTTTCAGGTTTCTTTTTGAAATCAATTTTATAGCGGCAAGTGCCTAATGCCGCAGCAGGAGTGTATTTGAGTCCTTTGATGGCACGCTCTTTTTCCTCATTAAGATCAGAAAGGTCTTCATTCAGAATTCCATAAATTCCATTGAGACCCCCATAGATTTCTTCAATACATTCATGCTTGCCCGCCTCCAGAACGACGCCGGCGATGCTTGCATTGATGGCACAAGTCGGGCCACCCGATTGTGCAACTAACAGATTACCAATAATTTCAGACATATAAAATTGAGCTTACTTTCTCTGATGAACGAACTAGGCCTTTTAGCCGAATACGGCTAATCCGCAACATGGAAACATCCACACCGCTCAACAGAATGCCAAAAAGAGTTCTCTGGGTCAAAAATAAAACCTTCAAATGAGGTAAAAGGCACAGGATTGGATCCCCAACGTCTTAAAACAGAAGAGAAAATGAAAGGAATACAGACAATCTGTTTTATAAAAAATGCCTGGTTTTGCAGTTGATACTAGAGGTCCCCACGTTCACGCAGAAGCCAGTACTCGAGACTGTCCACCAGGGCTTGCAAGCTGGCTTCAATGATATTTTCGCTCACACCCACCGTACCCCAGCTGCGGACGCCGTTCGTGGATTCGATGAGCACACGAGTTCTTGCTGCAGTTCCGGAAGAGCTTTGAAGAATGCGAACCTTATAATCCAAGAGCTGAACGTTCTTTAGAGCAGGGTAGAAATCCAAAAGAGCAGCACGCAAGGCACCGTCCAGCGCATTAACGGGTCCTTCTCCGTCAGCTACGGTGTGTCCCACCTTATCGCCAACTTTGACCTTCACAGTCGCTTCGCAAATACCGTTCTCTCCGTCCGAACGCATAGAGACATGGTAAGAGCCAACAGTGAAGGGCGGGGTGATTTTCTTAAATGTTTTCTGAATCAGGAGGATTAAGGAAGCTTCTGCGGATTCGAACTCATAACCCTGGTGCTCCATTTGTTTAACATAAGCTAAAATCGTTTTGAGCTCCGGTGCTGAGTCATCCAGATGAATACCCAGTTCGTTGGCTTTCATGACGATATTGCTCTTACCAGCCAAATCGCTCACCAGAACGCGGCGGCTATTGCCGACACAGGCCGGGTCAATATGTTCAAAAGTGCTTGCCAGTTTTTGGACTGCATTCACGTGCATTCCTCCCTTGTGCGCAAAAGCGGAGGTACCGACCCAGGGTTGACGGGGATCCGGGCGCATGTTGGCTATTTCGTCCACAAATTGCGAAATTTGTTTCAGTTTAGGCAGCGACTCTGCGGGGACGTTCTCATATTTCATTTTAAATGAGAGTGAAGGGATGACGCTGGTCAGGTTGCAGTTACCGGTTCTTTCACCATATCCATTGATTGTCCCTTGTACCATTCGAGCGCCTTTTTCTACGGCCGCCAGAGCATTGGCGACAGCAAGGCCCGCGTCATTATGAGTATGTATTCCCAACTTACTTTTACCCAGGTGAGGCAAAACTTTGCTGACAATCTCTGAAATTTCGCTGGGAAGCGAGCCGCCATTGGTATCACAAAGGACGACCCAATCGGCTCCGGCTTCTGCTGCTGCTTTAAAAACGGATAACGCATATTCAGGATCATCCTTAAAACCATCAATGGCATGTTCGGCATCAAAAATAACGCAGCGGCCCTGGGACTTCAAATAAGCAACAGTATCGGTAACCATGGCCAAATTTTCCGCCGGCGTCGTTTTTAGCACCTCTTTGACGTGCAATAGCCAGCTTTTGCCAAAGATTGCGATTGCAGGCGTCTGAGCTTCCAGTAAAAGGCGAACCTGATCATCTTCCTGAACCGGAGTTTTTTTACGGCGTGTAGAGCCGAACGCCGTCAACAAAGCATTTTTAAAAGAGCGCTGTGAGGCTTCCTTGAAAAATTCAACGTCGCGGGGATTTGAACCCGGCCATCCTCCTTCAATAAAATGAATACCAAAAGCATCCAGCTTTTCGGCGATTCTAATTTTATCATTAACTGAAAAATTAATTCCCTCGCCTTGACTGCCATCTCTTAGAGTAGTGTCGTATATTTTTATTTGGTTATTCATTATACTATTTCTCAATCTTTCGTACAAACTCGGGAAGAGTATCCCGCAGCAGTTTCTGAGGAACACTATATCCGAAAACAACCTTACCTATTTTCTCAGCCAGAACAAACTTGGGATCCCCTTCCAGAGTTTTTTTATCGCGTTGGGTGGCTGAAATCAGCTGATCGATAGTCGCCTGCACATCCTCGGCTGGGACTGCTACAGGAAGCTTCGCTTTTTTTAATAGATTGGCAAACCTTTCGGTCTCTGTCCTTGGAAATCCTAATAGGGTTTCAGAGAGTCTGCAAGCTACCAATTGCCCTACGGCGACAGCCTCGCCATGTGAATAAGTTCCGTAGTGGTATACTTGCTCAATGGCATGAGCCAGAGTGTGACCAAAATTGAGAATAGCACGCCGTCCGGATTCACGTTCATCGTCACTCGTCACAGCGGCTTTTAACTCACAGCAGCGGCGCACAGCTTCCGCCATCAGTTCCGCATCCAAGTTCAATATACCCTGCAAATGATCTTCCAGCCACCCGAAGAACTCAGTATCCAGAATGACTCCGTATTTGATAACTTCAGAGAGACCGCCGCTAAGCTCTTTTTGAGGGAGAGAGCTCAAGAGATTCACATCGCAAAGAACCAATTTGGGTTGATAAAAAGCTCCGACCAGGTTTTTGCCTCCCGGTAGATTCACTGCTGTTTTGCCACCCACCGAGCTATCCACTTGAGATAAAAGAGTCGTCGGTATTTGTACAAAAGGGATTCCGCGCATATAGGTGGCTGCGGCAAAACCGGTCAAATCACCCACGACACCTCCTCCCAAAGCGACCAAAAAGGATATTCTCTCCAACTTGCTTTCCACAAGAAAATCAAAAAGGCGGCCTAAACTGTTCAGGTTTTTCGATGACTCTCCCGCCGGGAGTTGCCAGGAGCGAACCTGATAGCCCGCCTGTGCCAGCGACGCTTCGCATTCCTTTCCAAAGAGAGGCAGCGTATTGGAATCGCCGACAATGACGCAGTTCTGAGGAGGGAGCACCTCTTTACATAATTCTCCTATAAGTGGAAGAATTTTGGAGCCGATCCAAATAGTGTAAGACCTGTCCCCTAAATGGACCCGCGTTTTTTTTGTGTTCATGGCAGCGAAATTGTTGATGAAGTGGTTTCACCGGGAGGAATATGACTTTGAACATATTCCATTTTCAATTTGAGCAGAGGTTGGAGAGAGGGAACAAGCTTCAGTAGCCGCTCGTAAATTTTGAGCGCTTCAGTCCATTTTTTTTGGTCTTCCAATATGCGGGCAACTTCCATGCCTGCACGTTGAACGCAAAAAGGATCGTATTCCTCTGGGGTGTTATTTTTCCCCTGGAAGACATTCAAGTAATGATCAAGAGCACTTTTCAACCTTTCTTCACGGACCTCTTGAGAGAGGGATTCAAGGGAGGAGAGATATTGATATAGAGTCGCCAGTCCCAGTTCCGCCATGGAGCGCGTCTGGACCGAGGCTTGCGGCGCTGTCATGGCCAGATTATAAAACAGAATTGATTGACTGATGCGGTTTGTATCCGGCGGATCGCCCCCGGCCAACTGAAAATGACAGTTAGCAATGCGGCTCATGGCCACGGCCCCGAGTCGGTTTGTCTGAGGAATTCTTGAGTAGGCGTTAATCGCTTCGGCAAAACGGGCGAGTTTTACCTGTGCATCTTCAGTAGGGCTCATTTCGCCAGTCAGAGTATCTCCCAGCAGCAATAATGCCTCATCAAGTCGATCTCCCGATGTGACTTGTTTGGAAAGCAGAAGGTTTACCAGATCAAGCAGGTGCTTCCCTGCATCCTTGACCGAGCTTCGTGCGAAGGCAGAGCGGGCTGCCATCATGCGAGCATCCAGAAGCAGGTCGTCCAAAGGATTATCCGTGTCGGTTTGCTCAAAAATGAGCTGATAATTTTTCTCTGCAGAAAAGAAATCCTTACGGTTATAGTAGTAGTCGGCCACCCATTTCCTAGCCAGGATAGCGTTGACTCCTTTAGGATGCTCATTCAGATAGAGGGAGAACCGACTCATCGCCAGGTCATAATCGCCATTTTGCGCGTATGCCCAGGCGAGCTCAAATTCAACCAGTGGATAAAGAGGCTGCTCTTTTGGAAAAGTATCCAGCCAGGTCTGGCATGCCTTGGTAGCCTCAGGGAATTTTTTCTCGTAGAGCCAGGTTCGCGCCAATAACCAGGAGACCTCAGGCTTCATGGTGCTTTCCGGAAAGAGCTTCAAGGCTTCTTGAAATTGTATTCGGGCCTCCGCGGGTTTGCCGATTTCACAAAGATAGTTGCCCAAATAGATCAAGTCGCGTTCGGTAAAAGAAGCATTAGGATATTTCGTAAGCGCCGTGGCCATGGTGCTCTTGGCCAGCTCCTCATTTTGATTTTCCACAGCAGCGCAGAGTTGCAGATGAAGAGCCTGCTCCTGTATTCCGACAGGAATACCCGGCGCATTGGCGTAGGTATCCATATAAGCTGCTATTGTAAGTGCGACCGCTGCAAAATCTTTCTGGTAAAACTGTGCCTCAGCCAGCTTTATCTTTGCGAAAGCATTGTCTTCAGAGACGGGCAGCGATGCTATGGCATTTGAATAACAGACCATGGCATCCAAAGGGCGGGAAAGCTCCCAATGGCAAAGACCCAGGTTGAGTTGTGCCTTTGGCAAAAAAGTGCTTTTGGGAAAGGTTGTAATTAAATTGGTATAATTGGCATAAGCGGCCAGTATTGTATTATTTTTGAGTCCCCGCCCGGGCTCGAGTACTCCCAATTGAGGAATAGCCTGGTAGTAATCCTGCATCTGCAAGTTTCCCAGAGTGGCCAACAACTCATCACTGTAGGGCTTATTTCCGGACTCTTCATTAAAGCTTTTGAGCAATCGGATGGCATCGTCGCGTTTGCCCAGCTCAAGTTTGATGCGGACAGTATTCATCAAAGCTTCCCAGCGATCCGAGATAGGGATCAACTTGTTGGCGACGTTTCTTTCATAAATAGCGGCTGCTTCCTCAATTTTATTTTCTTGCCGCAATAAATCTCCCTGTAGAGCTAATCCTTGATATTCCAGGCTGAGCAGGCCCGCATTGGTGGTTAAGGTCAAGAGGCTATTTATGTTCAGGGTGGCTGCAGCTGAATCCTTCTGAGCCAGATTCACCCGGGCAAGGAGGAAAAGCCGTTTCCATTGCAATTCCGGCGGAAGGTTGCTTGTTGCCACCTTTTCTAAAATTCCGCGGGCCTTATCGAGCTCATTTTGTGAAAGAAAAAGTTCTGCAAGGAGTAGCCGCCCCTGAATGACGTAAATGTTGTTGGGTTCTTTTTCAGCTACGGTAAGGAAAAGGCTGCCTTCTGCGTCAAAGAGCTCAATGGCGCGTTTGGTATTGCCCAGCATTTTCCAGGCGTCACCCGTATAATAGAGAGCATTGGGGACCAGGTTGGAGTTGGAATGCTCTTTGAGCAGTTCACTGAAGGAGGTTATTGCTCCCGGGTAATCGGCCAGTTTGAGTGCGGCCATTCCTATCCAGTAGTGGTATTGATCTTTATTAACGGAAAGGGTGGCTAAGTTGGTTTGAGTTAACAGGGAAGAGAAGAAACCGCGTGTTTCGGTATACTTTTCCTGACGGTAGAGAGAAAGCCCCTGATAGACAATAGCTTGGGATAAGTTGGTAGAAGTAGGGTAATTGACCTGAAAATCTTTGAACTCCTTTTCCGCACGCTCGAATAGATTGTCATTGTAGGAGATAACAGCAGCGTTAAATACGGAAAGCTCATCCGGAAGCTTGGGAGTTTCCACTACAGGTGCCGGAGTCGGCTCTTGCTTTACTGGATTAGTCGCTGGCTCAGGGGTAGTTTGCGGCTTGGGTGAACTCTCTTGCGGCTCCTGCGCTGCAACGACGAGCACACATGCCAATAGTAACAGGAAACTGCTGACGACTCGCCTTATCATATTTCAAACAAAACTATTTTCTTAATGAGACAAATTTTTCGACGTATTTGCCCAGAATGTCGGCTTCCAGGTTCACATAAGAACCCACGGTGCGTTCTTTGAGGGCAGTTACTTCCATGGTGTGTGGAATAATCCAGATACGAAAAAAGCCTTCTTCGACGGCTGCAACGGTCAAGCTGATCCCGTCCACGGAAACACTGCCTTTAAAAACAATGTACTTCATGAGTTCTGCGGGGGCTTCTATATCCAGAAGCCAATCCTGACCGGTTCTTTCCCACTTGATGATTTTGCCCAGGTTATCAATGTGGCCGGTAACAAAATGGCCACCCATTTCAGCATTTGCACGTAGTGGGCGCTCCAGATTAACCAGCGAACCCTCTTTGGCATATTGCAGATTGGTGCGAACCCAAGTCTCACGCAACAGGTCGAACCAAAGCAAGTTCTGAGCGCCTTGCTCAGTTTTCCGGACAAGCGTCAGGCAGCAGCCATTAATGGCTAAACTGGCGCCCACCTGGATGTCTTGAGCGCAAAGCTCGGCAGTAATCGCAAGTTCAATAGATTTATCTCCCTGTTTGATTTGCTTTACGATGCCAGTTTCTTCTACGATTCCCGTAAACATGGTACGTATTTTATTCTCAAAAAGCCTTCCCGTAAACCCGTAAATCGAGAATAAAGTGCCTTCAGAGAGGGGTGTTCCCCGGTTTTGCCGGGGCAGAAGAAAAAACTGAAGACCTTTCCTATACTTCAGAGGAGACGTTTGCTAGAGTAAATGTGTTGGTTGCAATATGAAAAATACTTCCATTCTGCTGACGACAATGAGGCATTTTATACGGAAAGGGTGGGTTTCCGGGTGTGTGTGTTGGTTGCCGTCAATTGAGGGGGAAAGTTTAATGTCTAATATGTTTATTCCGAATTTAATAAGGTCCTTTCTGGTTTTCGCTTTTGTCTTTTTATCTACGTCGCTCCTCTCAGCCCAGTCTTTGACCACTAATGAGATTTCTTTTCGAAGCCAGTATCCATCAGGTGCTCGTGGCGATATGCGCGCTGTCAGCGTGGCTCAAACTTTAGTGGGAAATTACGGTTTTCTTTCAGCGGAGCGCTCCGGGGTGCTGGTGGTTGATATCAGTGATCCATGGTCGCCCAAAATGTGTACAACGATTAATACTCCCGGCAGAGCCTATAACTGCAGTGTGAGCGCACCCTATCTTTTTATTGCCGATGGAGCGCATGGATTGCAAATCAGCTGTATCACCAATATTGCCTTTCCGGTCATGGTCGGTGAGTATCCTGCACGGGTTTTTACATCGGATGTAGCGGTTAAAGAGGGGATTGCCTACCTGACGGACACCTCCTTCGGCCTTGTGGTATTGGATGTAAAAGATGCGGGTGAGCCGCGCAAACTTGCGGAGTTACAGCTACCGGGAGAGTCGATGGGGATAACCATTTCCGGAAACATAGCAGCGGTGTCGACGGGCGGTGACGGTGTTCATTTGATAGACATTAAAGACCCGGAGCGACCGATTTTAATGTCGTCTTTGGATACACCCGGTTTTGCTCTTTCTACCTGCTTCATTCAGGATATGCTTGTCGTGGCAGATTTTAAAAAAGGTGTTCAATTAGTGGATATTTCTAAACCGGAAACGCCTCAGATTATCGCCAATTATGATTGCTCGGCAGATGTCACAGGCGTATGTGCTCATCCCCAACGTGGTCATATCTACGTGGCGACAGGCGTTTCAGGAGTGTTCATATTGGATATTACTGACATAAAGGCTCCAAAGTTAAGCCAGCAGGTCGAGCTTTCGGGCAGCACCAGAGGAGTGGCTTTGAGTCTGGATGGAGATTATCTTTATGCAGCCTGTTTTGATGAGGGTATGCAGGTGGTGGATGTGCGGCCGAACCGAAATTTTGAGGTCATCGGACATCTGGGAATCCCCGGTTGCAGTGAATCGGTTACGATGCAGGGAGACAAACTCTTTGTCGCGGATGGTATGGGCGGCGTCAAAATACTGGATCCGAGGAACCCGTATCGGCCTGCGCTTATTTCCGAAACAAAAACCAAGGGTATGCCGCTGCAAGTTCTCCCCTTGGGAAGTAAGCTGTACGTCGCAGATTACAGGGGACTCACTGTGCTGGATGCTGCCGATCCGAAAGAACCTGAACTTGTCGGAGAGATCGAAACCCCGGGTGAAGCACGGAGTGTCTGCGTTTACAAAAAATTCGCTTTCATAGCAGATGGGAGCAACGGCATTCAGGCTATTCACATTGAATATCCGGATTCTCCCATTCTTTCTACGACCTTTAATACCGGGGCACCGGATACTCGGAAACTGTTTTTGAAGGATAAATATCTCTTTGTGGCGACTGATAAGGAGCTTCTGATTCTCAAAGCAAGCAATCCGCGGCGTTTGGAGAAAGTGAATAAGACCGAAATTTTGGGCAACTTCATGGATGTTTTCGTTTTGGGGGATCATGCCTATTTGGCTGATTATGAAAAAGGACTGGTGATTGTTGATATTTCAAAACTGCAGAAACCCAAAGTAAGCTCAGTTTGTAAAACACCCGGATACCCGCGTGGTGTTTGGGTTTCGGGAAACTATGCTTACATCGCTGATTTCGAGAAAGGCCTTCAGGTCGTGAATATAACGAACTCTGCTACACCTTTTTTGGACGGCAGTTACGAAACATCAGGAGATGCCCGGGGAACCTTTTTCCTGGGGAGGTACGCCTTTATTGCGGATGGCCGGTCTGGAGTGAGAATCTATGAGTCAAAAATTCGTGAAGTCACCAACCCGGAAACGAATACATCCGATAGTGAGAAGAAGAAATAATGCTTTCTAAGAATTTTCCCAAAATAAAAAACTATGTAGTATGGTCAGATTTTCGTTTTTTCTCCTGCTCGGCCTGCTGAGTTTGGCAACAAGTGGCTGCAATATGCACAAAGACTACTCAATGAGGAGCGGCAGCTATCAAGCCAGAAACCTTAAGTCTCTCTACTACCTGGATATCACCATACTTAAAGAGGGGAGTCTGAGACCTAAGTTTTACCTGGGTGATGTAAAGTTGCTGAAAGGGGATTATCGAGGTGCTCTGCAGATGGATAATCCTACGTTTTCTGAGGATTTACTGGTGGAATTACTGGATGAAAATAAAGAGTTACTGAGCGAGCATGAAATGAATTTTTGGCAACGTCCGGCCGATGATGATCCAAAAGTGGAAAAGTTAGTGCTCACAGAAGGTGTGAAACGCAGGAATCTTACCGTGGAGAATGTCATCGTCCCCTACGACAGGCGAATAACCTGGATTAAGCTCAAAAAACAGTACATCCGATTCAACCAGGAGAAGATCATTCAAGAGCTGCCCGATTACTACCGGCTTGGGCAGCAGGATGACTATAATCCGCTAAAAAACAGGGAATAGCCATAATCCCGCAAGGGGGACGGCAAAACTTATTCAAAACGCAAGGCCTGAATGGGGTCCAGCTTTGCTGCTCTCAGGGCAGGGTAGAGGCCGGCAATGAGTCCGATAATGGTCGCAAAGATCATTGAGAAAATGAGGGCATCGGGCTTTATCACCGGAGCATTGCTGGTGGAAACGTTCTGAATAATATAAACCAATCCATAAGAGAAGGCGACTCCCATAAGCCCTCCCAGCGTGGAGAGGACAACGCTTTCTATAATGATCTGAATGAAAACGGCTGCATCAGTGGCGCCCATTGCTTTACGCAGGCCGATTTCGCGGATGCGCTCGCTAATGGAAGCCAGCATGATATTCATGACGCCAATACCGCCTACAATCAGTGCAATAATTGCAATAAGTGTGCCGGACATTCTCGTGTTTTTAATAGATTGTTCAATTGTTTCAGACTGGGTTTCCTGGGTGCTGAAGGTGAAGTCTTCAATCCCATTATGAGTAATCATCAAAATGTTGCGGGCTTGCTGTAGGGCTGCCTCAAACTCCTCATAATTTTTTACCTGAATATCAATATCGTCAATTTTCAGGGAGTTTTCCGCCATGCGAAAGCGGATAAGCGCCGTTTTTAGAGGAATATAAATAGTTGAGTTTTTACGATCAAAGGCCCATCCGCCGCCTTTGCCGCGGGGCCTCCCCCAGGTGCGGTTCTGAGAGTTTTGGGATACCGCATTAGTGAAAGCTCTTGTTACTTTCGGTTGCTTGGCTAGGGCCGCATTTCTGGCCAGACGTTCCGTGCGGGCCATCTCACTTTCGTAGTGTTGAAACATTCCCACGATAGTGAAGAGCTGTTCACCCAGGCGGATGGTTTCTCCTAAAGGAATGATCTCTTCGCCGATTACATTGGGATCACCAAAAAGTTCATCCCGAATTTGTGAGCCGATTACACAGACAGGGGCAGCAGTTTCGCTGTCCATTTGGGTAAACCAGCGGCCGTAAGCTATTTCATGCTGATTGATGAAAAGAGCGTCCTCGGTAACCCCAGACACCTCTGAGGGACGGCTGCGATTGTCACCTCTACTGACGTAGCGCACACTAGCGCGGATTTCGGGGCTGATCCGCTTGAGAAGAGTCGCATTATTTTTGAGCGCATAGACGTCTTGCATTGTTTTACCGGGAGCCATCTGAGCAAGGTGCTCTTGCCAGACGGGGACAGATTGATCGTTGACAACAACTTTGTCCAAGCCGCCGGTGGCAATGAGACCCTCTTTCATTCCATTTTCCATTCCGTTTACTATTGCGGCCATAGCCACCAGACTGGCAACACCCAAAGTGATGCCCAGCATCGTCAAAAGTGAACGAAACTTGTGAGACCATATTTGTTTGAATCCAACTTGTATAGAGTTCCAGAGGATCATAACCAGCTATTGATCGGGAGAACGTTGGTCCGGGAAAGGGTATTGGCTCCTGCAGATGCAATCATTCTCAAACGACTGTTTGAATGTTGAGGAAAATGGGCTTTATGGGAGTATGGTTTCATCTTCTCTTTTTCACAGTTTAATCATAGCGAAGAGCCTCTATCGGGTCGAGTTTGGCAGCCTTGATGGCCGGCTGGATGCCAGCCATGAGGCCTACTAATACGCTGAAGCAGAAAGAGACAACCACTGCCCAGAGAGTGATTACGGGTTCGTTATCGGTCGGGATCAGTATTTTAAGAAGTTCTACTAATCCATATGAAACAAAAACACCAAGAATACCGCCAATGATGGCTACAACAATACTTTCGATCAGGATTTGAATAAAGATGGCAAAAGTGGTAGCACCGACGGCTTTTCTAACCCCGATTTCTCGTATCCGCTCCGTAATGCTTGCAAACATGATGTTCATAATTCCGATACCACCTACGATAAGGGAAATTGCTGCGATGATGCCCCCGGACCACCGATAATTGTTTACTTGAGCGCGAATATTTTCATCCCAATTTTCCTGGGTGCGGAAAGTAAAATCTTCCATGGCGAAATGAGTGCTCATCATTACATTGCGGGCCTGTTGGAGGGCGGCTTCAAGCTCTTCGACACTGCTGATTCGAATGTTTAAAGTGCTTAGGGTCGGGTCGGGTATATTGTTGGTTCCCGCAGAGGCTCGGAATTTAAGCCACATTGTGTTGAGAGGCATGTAAATAGTTGAATTCTTCAGCATGAAGGCAAAGCCCCCGGGGCCACCTCGTCCCCAACCGGTGCGCCGCTCCGGCCCCAATCGTTCGGGGGATGGATTGGCAAGCTGGTACTCACGCTCCTTCTTTTGTTTCTCGCTTTCGTAGCGTGTAAACATGCCGATAATAGTAAAGAGTTGCCCATTAATGTTGATTTCTTCCCCGATAGGAATGATATCTTTGCCAGTCTCTTCGAAAGTGCCGAAAAGCTGATCTCTGACCTCAGTGCCGATTACGCATACATTCCGGGCCAGGTCGTCATCAATTTCATTAAACATGCGGCCATGTTCAATTTTATGCACGTTCATATCCAGTGCATTGGGCCAGGTGCCGGAGATATTCCAGGGACGAAATACTTTTTTTCCACGGGAGACGACTCCACCTCGGCCCAGATTCATCTCCGGAGTGATCAGCTTAGTAAGGGTGGCATTTTTTTTCAGAGCTTCCACATCGCTCATGGTGATACCGACAACCTGATCAGATAGGTGACTTTGGTTTGGAGGGAGCTCTTGCTGGATGACGGAGACTTTTTCAATGCCGCCGATGGCTTGCATCGCTTCCCTCATTCCATTTTCCATCCCCTTGACCAGCGCTGACATGCCTACCAAGCTGGCAACACCCAGGATGATCCCCATCATAGTCAGGCCTGACCTGAACTTATGAGCCCAGATTTCTTTCAAACCGACGAGAATAGTTGCCCAGATATTCACAGAATGATTTATTTATTCAAACTTGTACCCGCAAGACGATCATCTTCAGTAAAGGAAATTTTTCCATCCCGAATTTCAATGCGTCTGGGTGTGACTGCAGCAATTTCAGGGTTATGTGTAACCAAAACAATCGTGCTGCCCTGTTGGCTTAGCTCCCTGAAGAGATTCAAAATGTTTTCTCCGGTATGGGTATCCAGGTTGCCTGTGGGTTCATCTGCGAAAATAATCCGCGGTTGATTGATGAGGGCACGAGCGATGGCTACCCGTTGTTGTTGACCTCCGGATAACTGCATCGGGCGGTGTTTGGCCCGATTTTCCAAATCAACTTTTTTGAGAGCTTCCATTGTACGTTCTCGACGCTCTTTGGCCGATACGCCCGCGTAGATCATAGGCACTTCCACATTTTGAGCCACGTTGAGTTTGGGAAGCAGATTGAAGGATTGAAACACGAAACCGATCTTCCGATTCCGGATAGCGGCCAGTTCCATAGAGCTGGCGTTTTGAATTTCTATTCCATCAAGCGTAATTTTCCCGCTGGTAGGAGTATCCAAACAGCCCAACAGGTGCATTAAAGTAGATTTTCCACTTCCTGAAGGCCCGATAATAGAAATGAATTCACCAGATTCAATCTTCAAGCTCACATCGTCCAGAGCTCGGATTTCTTCGTCGCCAACCTGATAAATTTTAAAAACATTTTCCAGCTCAACTAATGCCATAGCGTTTGTCTTTCGCAAGAAACCAAAGGTTAACGAGGGCCAGGTCCCCGGCCTCCACCGCTGCCGGTACCACTACCACCACCGGGCATTCCGCGCATTTGGTTAGTTCTGGCGGCATTTGCCGTCTTTGAAATTTCTTCCATGGAAGGAGGCTCAAGAGCGACGGTGTCTCCTTCTTGCAGACCTTCAGTAATTTCCACAAAAGAAAAGTCGGCTACTCCAATTTTAACCGTGCGCTGTTCCCAGGATTCATCCTTTTTCGCATAGACGAAGCGCTCGCCCCCTTCAGTAAAAACAGCAGACAGGGGAACAGAGAGAACGTTATCTGCCAAAGCGATGGGGATGGATATATTAGCGGTCATTCCGGGGCGAACTCTCTCATCGGGATTCTCCAGGAGAATGCGGCAGGAAAAACCTTTGATATTATTCTTTAGAGTAGCCTGGGGGGCAATCCGCTCAATGACACCCGTGAGTTTGAGTCCGGTTACTGCTTCCACTTGAATGCTAACTTGTTGGCCAATCTTCAAACGAGTGACGTCAGCCTGATTGATGTGGGAATCAATAACCATTTGGTTTAAATCCGCCACGGTCAGACATTCAGTTCCGCCGCTGGCGCCATCTGAGCCGGAGACAGCCTGACCCACAGAAACAGGTCGAGTCAGAACCGTGCAGTCAAAAGGAGCCATAATCTGAGTTTTGCTGAGTCGTTCATCAATCTGTGCCAGTGCTTTTTCAGCCCGGACGAGGTTATTGGTTGAAATCTGGTAAGTTGAAAGCGAATTCTCGTATTCTTCCTTTGAAAGCAATCCGTTTTCAAAGAGCTGGCTCGCACGGGTAAAGTTGCGTTCATCTCTCTCCACCTGCAACCGTGACCCGTCAATGTCGGTACATTGGGTATCCCTCTCTTTTAGCAGGGTCTCATCATCCAGAGTGACCAGAACATCTCCTTTTTTTACATTATCTCCAATATCGACCAGGAGGGCTTTAACGCGGCCGCTGGTCTCGGGAATCACAGAAACCTGTTCGGCTGGACTGATATCTCCGGCAGCCGTAATGCTCAGCTGAATAGAGCGCCTTTGCACCTGATGAGTTCCCCTGTCTTGGCGTTGAGTTACAGGTTCAGCCTTGCCTTGCTGCTGGCTGAAATAATACCAGCTGCCACCGCCTAAAGCCGCGATCACTAAGATAATAATCCACTTCTTCATACAATTATAAAACGAGAAACAACCTACAGCATTTCCATTTTTGAGGTATAAAACCACACAAAACAGCCAGAGGCTCTATGTCTGAGCTATAAGAAAACGTCCACACTCTCAGACATCGGCGCAACATGATAGTCGTCCCCACCAGAAAAGAACACATAAAACGGGCAAAAGTTGCAAAAAAGAAAGATCAGCCGGTAGATTTATTTTGGCAGAAAATGCGTTCAAAGGTACCCACGAGTTTTTCCTTAACTTTTTCCCCGTTTGAGATATCATTGCTCCCTTCGGAAGAGATTCCGGAATCGAGCAGATTCGATTGAAACAATAGAAAAGAAGATTTAATTATGCCTGCAAAAGTTGATCCGGCGAAGTGTTCGGGTTGCGGGACCTGTGTTCCTGCCTGCCCGGTTGAGGCCATTAAAGTGGAAAATGATAAAGCTGTCGTTGATGCGGATACCTGCATTGATTGCGGCGCTTGCGTGAGTGAATGTCCAATGGAGGCTATTTCGCAAGAGTAAGTTTTCTAACGAATATAAAACAGAAAGCGGGCATATAGCCCGCTTTTTTTGGATATAAAGTTCTACTATCTACTAATCGATTTCAAAACTGAATTGATTGTAGTCCTCTTGGGCCCAGGCTAAATTCTTAGTGCTTGGGGAGATAGAGAAGAGAGGCGAGAACGTTCTGACCGATACAGTTTTGAAGTTCGGTGAAAACTCCAGAATTCTGAGCCATCCGTCGCCGCCGTTTCCGTGCCAGCCGCCACCCAGGGTTTGCGTATCAAAGAGCATTTGTGAGACAACTTTCCCTGCATGATTTTTATCCTGCCGGAAGCCTATGTTCTCCTTCGGATCTTTGGTGCCGGCAATGTGGCCACAGAAAACCATCCGGATGTTTTGAGTGGGGTAGATCAATTTTTCCCAAATTGCTTTGCCGTAATTGGCGTCGGCAACCTTATAATTTTCTTTCTCAATCAGGTTTTGCCCGCGAGCCAGACATTGCATATAGCTATGAGTGACCAGGACCGCAAAGTGATCTTTGAAAGCGTCACGGTTGACCAGTTCTTTTGCCCAGTTTAGTACAGGGTCCGAAGGAGCAAACTCCAGTGAGATGAATAACAGGTCTCTACCATGGGGTGTTTTGAGAGCATAAGCCGCATTTTCCAGCGTTTTAGCCCCATCTCGGTTAGGGCAACACTCCACCAGGACACCATTCCAAGCGGAATTTCTATTCGTGGGAAAATAAGAAGGAAATTGAGTGCTGCGATTTTCAGCGCTGACTATACCATAATCGTGATTGCCAGTACAAACTACGTAAGGGAGCACACCGTCTAAGCGTGAAAAAGCTTTTGAAATGGCACTCCATTGCTGAGCGCCGGTCTGGTTTACTTGACCTGCATTTTTCTCGGTCAAATCCGATTCTACTAATCCATTCCCCTCAATAAGGTCTCCCAGTTGAAGAGCGGTCAGCATATTCAGCTTCTTCTTATTTTCAGCAATCCAGGCCGTCATTAGCTCGCAAATCCCCTGATTGCGTCCGAATTTGATGTAAGTTTGGGTATCCGGAATCAGAATAAGCGACCAGGCCTCCGGATCTGAGAGCGCTGGAGGAGAATATGAAAGCTCTTTTGCCGGCTCTTGGGCCAAAGCAGAAGAGACGCCCCCGGTCATCCAGCCTCCAGCTAATGCAGTGGCGAGAATACTTTTACTTAAGAACTGACGTCTTGAGAAACCTCCAGAAGTCACATCTGTTTTAATATCATTCTTGTTCATGACAACCTCAATGAGGGTTCATGATATTCTAAGGGAATCCGTTTAACAATATTTATCTTCCTGTTTACACGGCTGCGCATTGCCTCAAAAATTGTAAAACGGAGCTTAACAACGAGGTGAACTCTGGATAGAATATCGGCAGTGACGTTTTGTTATAACCGAGGAAGAAGAAAAATGAAAAAGTCTGTTCATCTTATCAAAAAGTTTTCCCAGCTTGGCCGTTTGGCGTGTGCCACCGCTGGTTTTATTATTGGCTGCGCATCCATTTTCACCGCTAATGCGGAAGAAATATTGTGGAGCATAGGGCAGGCGGACCTCTCTGACTCAGAATTTATCGGGGCTCCCAATGACTATAATCTCTGCCCCAAGACAGTTGCATACGTCATTGGCGAATCAGTTCCCCAAAAGGATTGGCCTTTTATGCAGCTCGGGCCGGCAGATGCCTGGGGCGGAAGCAAAGTCCATCAATATCGGGTGTTTTTTGAATTGGGTGAGCAAGCCCCATCTGCAAAGGAATGTAAGCTGGTTCTGTATTTTAAAAATGTTCACAAAGAGCTTCCTCCAAAATTAGGGGTCCGGCTCAATGGAGTCGTTGTAGATAACGTTCAGCTCAGCTCCGGACAAGGTGATGATCTTGCAACGGGGAAAGTAAAAGAGGTACAGGGGAGCAACGTTACGGTTCCCGTTCCAGGCTCACTTCTAAAAAAAGGGGAAAATTTACTGGAAATTTCCAATGAACAGGGAAGTTGGCTCTATTACGATGCAGTCCAGTTCTGGGGACCTCAAGAGCTTAAATTAACATCAAAGGATGGAAAGAAATCTACCCGTATCCTTGAGATTACGACTCCGGGTGTACGGTTGCGTGGGGAAGGAGGGACTGTGAGCGCCCCGGTTGATCTGCTGGTGAGCCATATGGGTAAGACAGCCCCGGCTGATTTTTTCTTTAATGGACAGAAGATGGGCTCGGCGGTGCTAGTTCCGGGAGGACAGATCCTGAGTTTCAATGTTCCTGTAAGGGGAAAGAAAAACAAAGGAGTTTTTTCCATCAGCACTGAGGGACTCAAACTTGAAGAGCAAAAATGGGTTCTTCCTGAGCCTAAGTTGAAACAGTTTTATCTCCTTCCCCATTCTCATGTCGATATCGGTTATACGCATCGCCAGGATGAAGTGGTCGACATTCAAATTGACAATATGAATGTCGCGATGGGCCTCACTTCAGAAAGTCAGGCTTATCCGCGTGAGGCCCAGTTTAAATGGAATCCGGAGAGTATTTGGGTTGTAGACCACTATCTGAATAAGGAAAGCGAAGAAAACCAGACAGCCTTTCTCAATGCGGTGATTGATGGGACGGTGAGTCTGGATGCACTCTATGGGAATCTGCTGACAGGCTTGTGCCGTCCGGAGGAGCTTTACCGCGGTGTTGCCTATTTTTCAAAGAAAACCGAAATGTTGACCGGGGTTCCTATTGTCTCAGCAGCGATTTGTGATGTGCCCGGATATACGTGGGGTACCGCAACGATGATGGGTCAATCGGGAGTGAAATATTTTGCAATTGCTCCTAATTATTCCGATCGTATTGGTACGATCCACTCTGTTTGGAATGACAAACCTTTCTATTGGGTTTCTCAATCAGGTCAGGAGAAGGTTTTGTGTTGGGTTACTGCTCATTACTGGAAGCATGGAGACTTGGAAAAGGAGGTGTTAAATCATCTCAAGATGAGGCAAACCTCTGATTATCCGTATGACTTGGAGTGGATGTACTGGATTGCTCAGCGTGAGAATGGCGACTGTGATAATTCGCCGCCGGATAGGAATATGGCTCAGGCTGTGCATCAATGGAATCTCAAGTATGCCGCCCCCCAGCTCTCAATAGGAACTGCTCGGGAATTCTTCCCTCTATTTGAGAAGAAATACGGGAAAAAACTGCCACAATTCAGTGGAGATATCACTCCTTATTGGGAGGATGGTGCTGGCAGTACCTCTTTTGAGACAGGTCTGAATCGTTGTACGGCTGACAAACTCTCTCAAGCTGAAACTCTTTGGGCTCTGAGGAATCCCCAGCAGCGACCTGCCAAGCTCTTTGAAGAAGCCTGGAAAAACGTACTTCTTTATAGTGAGCATACTTGGGGTGCTTATTGCAGTATCTCTCGGCCTGATGACCCATTCACGATTAGCCAATGGGAAAGGAAACGCCAATTTGCTGTGGATGCGGCCCGGCAAGCTGAAGAACTGCTGTCTTCCAGCGTCACCAGCCAGGAGTCGGCACCGAGTGCCACTGCCCGCGTATGGAATACGACTCAATGGAGTCGGACCGGACTTGTGACAGCCCCTGAAGCTATGGCGAAGGTTGGCGATTATGTACAGGATCAGGATGGAAAACCAGTCTGTTCACAAAGGCTGAAAAGCGGGGAGCTTGTCTTCCTGGCTGAGGCTGTTTCGGGCATGGGCTCACAAAAATATGTTTCATTGCCGAAGAAAGCTTTCGTTCCGGCCGGGAAAGTATGGGCAGAAGGAAATAAACTGGTTTCTTCTGTGCTCGAGGTGGAACTGGACGAAAAGAGCGGAGCCGTGAAACTGTTGCGTTTCAGAGGTGAAGAACATAACTTTGTAGACAGCTCCAATTCGGTTGCTCTGAATGATTATAGATATCTTAAAGGCGTCAATCCGGATGACGCGCAGGCGAACGGTCCTGTTGCGATTACAATTGGAGAAGAGGGTCCTTTGGTGGCTTCTCTGATCGTTAAATCTGCAGCGCCCGGGTGCGTAGATTTAGTGAGAGAGATTCGGTTGGTTGAGGGTGCCGATTCCATAGAGGTGGTGAACTATGTGAACCGTTTGCCGGTACGGGAAAAAGACGCCGTTCATTTCGGTTTCTCCTTTAATGTGCCGGAGGGAGAGCTCCGAATGGAGACTCCCTGGGCGGTTGTACGCCCCAATCTGGATCAGTTGCCGGGCTCTTGTTACAATTGGTTCACGGTGCAGCGCTGGGTTGATATTTCCAATGACGACTATGGAGTTCTGTGGTCTCCGGTGCATGCTCCGCTTATGCAAGTTGGAGCAATCACGGCGAACCTCCTGGGAAGTGTTTCTTTGGATCAATGGATGGATCAGGCGATTGAGTCACAGACAATCTATTCCTGGGCTCAGAATAATCATTGGCATACTAATTATAAAGCCGATCAGCCGGGTGTTACGCCTTTCAAGTACGTAATCGCTGTTCATCGGGGCGGTTACGATGGCGCGAAATCTGCTCGTTTTGGGCAGGAAGTAACGCGTCCTCTCGTGGTATTCGCCTGCAACGAGCAGGCTGAGGGTTGCGAAAGGACAGAGACTGTTTCGTCGAGACTGGACAATGATAACTTCGTAGTCGAAACATTCAAGGTCAGTGAGGATGGGCAGGCTTTGATTTATCGTTTGCAAAATATGGCCGAGACAGAGCAGATTCTCCGGATGGCGGATGGAAAGAAATCCGAGAAAATTTATTTAACGGATCTGAGTGAAAAGCCCATAAAGAAAATGAGTCGAAAAATGAAGGTCCCGCCGCATGGGCTCGTGAACTTGAGAGTAGAATAACCGAGCGACGGGGCTTATTGAAATGAGTGTACAGAACAAAAGCCCAAGAATTTTACTGCTTATCCCTGCTTACAATGAAGAGGCTCGGATTGGTCCCGTATTGGTGGAATATGCGAAGTATTTCAAGGAGCGCTATGCGGGCGAATTCAGTATTGTCGTTGTGCTGAATGGCTGTGAGGATAACACCTTGGGTGTCGTGCAGGCGGCGCAGAAAGAGCATCCGGAAATCCGTTACTTGAACTACGAGGAGCCGATCGGTAAGGGGGGTGCTCTGATTGAAGGATTGCACCATTTTTATGAGGCCGATTACATTGGGTATGTTGACGCGGATGGAGCAACACAGCCCCCGGCTTTTCACGACTTGATCAAGCATCGAAATGAGGCGGACTGTATCATTGGTTCACGCTGGCTGCCGGATTCTGTCATACACCAGCCGCAGGGGAGCCGCAGACGGTTTGCTAGCCGCTGTTTTCATGCTTTGGTGCAGGGTCTATTCTGGATGAATATTAAGGATACCCAATGCGGGGCCAAACTGATTCGAAGGGATGCGATTGAGGCGGTCTTAAGTCAGCTTACCCTGGCAGATATGGCATTTGACATCAATTTGCTCTATGCGCTGAAGAAAAAGAAGTTCACTATTTTGGAAATACCGACTGAATGGACAGACAAGATCGGAACTAAGGTCGTGCTCGGAAAAACTTCACTGGTCATGTTTCTTTCAGTTATGCGTTTAAGAATAATATATTCCTTTTTTTATAAATATTTTGATTTTATTTTGTCACCTTTTTCCGAGTGGCTTTACAAACGGCTGGCAGCACCTCATCGCAAATTTAAGGGGCATGAAAGTTAAAATGTTTGATACGCTGAAAACCCTTTTTCATTTATTTTTATATCCATGTAATTTAAAATAAGTTGCCCAGCCCGAGAGGGCTGCGGAATGGAATCCATGTCCAGATGAAGAAAAAAGTGGATATCAACGTTGTTAAGAAAGGTGACGTCCCAGCGGCTGTTCAGCCTCTTAAAACGCCATCTTTGCCCAGACAATTGCGTATTCTTTCTTTGTCAGACTGCGTTCTTTTCCCCGGCATGGTTGTTCCGCTTTTGATTGACGACCCTCTCCAGGTTCGGTTGGTGGA